>RRYU01003765.1_pt1 | contig 76715 bp, 67 predicted proteins | sample 2162651 | NCBI WGS metagenome assembly RRYU01 (sample SAMN10267283, study PRJNA491782) | microbial mat metagenome | isolation source: biomat in the production well | place: Japan: Minami-Kanto gas field, natural gas well KTG3 | collected 2017-06 | reverse complement strand
TCTGTGGGGGAAAAATCCCCGCGCCGCAGGCGCAATCCCGTCTCCGGCCTCCCCTCTTCTCCAGTCACCGGTCACCAGTCACTGCTCCCTCAAACGCCCACCGTTTTACAGACTGATCCGGATACTCAGTGCGGTTGCGGTATCGTCGAAATCGGGGTTTCGGGAGACGGCAACATCGGCTGATACTCCATCGAGCTGCAGTCCGGCTCCGGCAGCAACCGTTGATGGATTGCCTGTCACTCCGGCACGAAGCAGCAGGTATTCGAGGATGGCTGCCTGGCCTCCGAACCGCCATGTCGGATCGCGATCCCGGCGATGATCGATTCTGGCGGAAAAAAGAAGATTTTCCTGTGGCTTGCAGGAGAATCCTGCCGTTGTCCTTGCCGGCAGGGTTTCCCCGTGATCCCCGATGGAAGGCGTATTGAGATTCATAACCGCTATATCAAATGCTGCCTTGCCGGAAGAGACAGCCAATCCCGTGTGAATTCCTGCTGCGGCATCGTTTCCGTAGCCGGGGATGCTTCGCTGCATATATGCGGCACCGATACCGGCATAGAGCCAGTCGGCAAGCGCAGTTGCGTAGCTGAACAGGGCTGTCGATTCCCTGTAGTGCTCATTGCCGAACCGTTCGTATGTGATTGCTGCTCCTCCGTGAGCGTCGAAAGGCAGTGCCCGAATGGCAAATGCGCCCTGAACGGTCGATATTCCGCTCTGCCCGAACGGAAAGGCATAGGCCACGCCTGCTGCATCGGCATGCAGCATTGCCGGTGATACCGGATTACAGAACGCTGTAAACGGATTGTCGCCAAGGGTAGAGCAGGCGCCGCCCATGGCAAGACTCGCTGCGCCCTGCCGGCCGCCTTCAAAACTTGCAAAAACCTCCCGGCTGCACAACAGAAGTGAACAGGTAAGAAAAAGAAACAGATAACGCATGAAACAGTAATTTTATGGGGGTACAGGAAGTAAATAAAAAGCAAAATATAGCATTGGAGATGACAATATCCCAAAGAAGATGATCTGGTTTCTCAAGCCGTTATGACGTATTTTGAAGCGTTTGCACCAAAACAGCTCTATTCCGGAGCTACGTGAGGGAACTCTCAAGCATGTTTTTCTGCTTAAGTAGAACGATATATCAATCAATCATTAAACTCGATCGGATTATGAGGTATTCTGTTTCCCGGCTTTTTGTTGTCGTCGTTCTGACACTTATGTCGGGTATGCTCAGCAGCTGCGGGTACAACTCCATCCAGCAGAACGATGAATCGGTCAACAAGGCGTGGGGTGATCTCGAGTCGCAGTTACAGCGCCGCTCGGACCTTGTCCCGAACCTCGTTGCCACAGTCAAAGGCGCGGCGGATTTCGAGAAGGAAACGCTTACCGGCGTCATCGAGGCGCGCTCCAAAGCCTCTTCGGTTCAGCTGACCCCTGAAATGCTCAGCGACCCGCAGGCCATGCAGCAGTTTCAGAATGCGCAGGGGGAACTCTCGAGCATGCTCTCCAGACTGATGGTCGTTGTCGAACGATATCCGGAACTCAAGGCAAACCAGAATTTCAGGGATCTTCAGAATCAGCTTGAGGGTACTGAAAACCGTATCAGCGTTGCCCGTCAGCGATATAACGGCGCTGTAGAAACATTCAATTACTCGATCCGAATGTTTCCGAACTCTCTGACGAACGGTCTGCTGCTGCATCTCAAGCCCAAGGAGTATTTCAAGGCCGATGCTGCATCCAGAGAAGTTCCTGCGGTTAATTTCTGATGCAACGTGTGATGCCTGAAAACCCTTCGAACGCTTATGGCCTGAAAGCCATGCATGCCATGCAACAGCGGGCAAGGGTGCTTCTTTTCAGCATGCTTCTGACCGTGATGTTTCCGCTCTCCCTTTCCGCTCTCGACATCCCGGAACTCAAAGGCCGCGTTAACGATTATGCAGGCATGATATCGGAACAGACCGAACGGCTGATTGATGCTGAACTTCAGACGCTGGAGCAGGAGGAATCAACGCAGATAGTGGTGCTGACCATTCCCTCTCTTGACGGGGAGGTTCTGGAAGAGTTCTCGATGCGTGTCGTCGAATCATGGAAAATAGGACAGAAAAATCTCGACAACGGAGCCCTGCTGCTGGTCTCGCGTGACGATCGCAAGCTGAGGATCGAAACCGGTTACGGCCTCGAGGGGCGGCTCACGGACCTTCGGTCCGGCAGGATCATCGATATCATCATTGTCCCCCTTTTTGCGCAGGGCCGGACAGACGAAGGATTTCTTGCCGGTATCGACGCCATGATAGCTGCCGTCAAAGGAGAATACAGCGCTGCAGATGCGCCTCCTTCAGGTGACGATTCGGGAGGTTCTCTCTTCCCGGTGCTCATTATACTGCTGCTGATCTTCTATTATTACCGTCAGGTTCCGCGAAACGGACGGGGTTCCGGACCGGTCATTTTCGGGGGCGGCCCAGGAGGATTTTCCGGTGGGAGCTTCGGTGGAGGCGGTTTCAGCAGCGGCGGTTTCAGCGGAGGCGGAGGCGGCTTCGGCGGAGGAGGATCATCAGGTAGCTGGTGACCTCCCTGTCTCATTCAATAACGAAGTAATGCAACAATCGTCAATGACCGATCCTGTATTGAAATTTCTCAACAACGATGAGCGAGAGGCTATCGGCGAACGCGTACGGCTTGCCGAACAGAGAACTTCAGGGGAGATTGTCGTCATGGTTGTTTCTTCCAGTCATCATTACCCGGTTGCCAATATCATCGGAGGAACGATTGCCGGCCTGTTCGCTGCAGTCGGGACGGCAATGCTGACCGGAAGGGAGCATATGTGGGACTTTCTCGGGTTCTTTCTTCTTTTTTTTATGCTCTTCAATGAACTGATCAGACGGATCCTTCCTCTCAAAAAGCTCTTTGTCGCATCAGGCGATATGGATGAAGAGGTAGAAGAGGCTGCGATTGCCTCCTTTTACAAAAAGGAGATCTACAATACCCGGGAGCACTGCGGCATTCTTCTCTATATTTCCCTGTTTGAACATCGGGTCCGTGTTGTCGCCGATAAGGGGATCAGTGCCGTTGTCGGCCAGGAAGAGTGGGACGGAATCGTTGCGATGATCATCGGGGGAATACAGAAAAAGGAGCCTGTCGGGGCGATTATGACCGCAGTTGACCGTTGCGGCGATATGCTCTCAAAGCGCTTTCCCCGAAAACCCGATGACACCAACGAACTTGACAATGCCGTCATTACCGGACATTCATGACAGGACATACCCATGAAAAAACTCTGTAAACTCGACAGAAAAGAGATCCTGCGCTCATTGGAGGACATCGCCACCGTTATCTGTAAACCCCGTTATATCTGCGGGCAGTGCGCAAGGGTTTCAAGAGACAAGTCCCTTCTCTGCAAGCCGGTAAAAATCCCGGACAGGAAGAAGAAAAAATAAGTCCTCAATTGACTATCTTTCTCGAAAACGTTCTTCTCTCTTTGCAGTTGTTTTCACTTCGATCACTATCAATCGACATACCATGAAGTTGTCCAGGTCCATATTCTCCCTGTTACTGTGCCTCCTCATAACCGGTCTGGCATCCTGCGGTCCGGATGCCAGCGAGATCAATACCAGCGGCCTTGAAAAGCTGAAGCAGAAAGATCTCGACGGCGCGTTCGAGGATTTCAGCAAAGCGATCGAAAAGGACCCGTCGTTTGCTGAAGCATATCTTAACCGCGGCTTTGTCTACGGAAACCGTGGAGAACTGCAGGATGCGCTTGCCGATTTCAATAAAGCCATCGAACTTGATTCAAATTATCTCGAAGCATATTTCAACCGGGGCTTCATCTACGGGTATTTTGAAGAGTACAAGAAATCCGATGCCGATTTCAGCAAGGTCATCGAGATCAATCCAGGCGATTCGGAAGCCTATATCAACCGGGCGCTCATCCGTTCCCGTATGGGGGACAGCGAAGGAGAAACAGACGATCTGAAGCAGGCTGCCCGTCTGGGCGATCCCGGGGCACAGCACTGGCTGAAGGAACATGACATTGCCTGGGAGTAGGTGCGGATGGAGGTCTGAGACGTGATTCTTTTTCTCCAGGCACCGGCAGGAAACCCGAACAGAAACAGAAAGCTCCGGGCAGGCGTGATAACGCTTGCCATAGGCCTCGCATCGGTCTGGTTGGTGTTCAATCCCTCTCCTTCTCCCTCCCCGCCAGGCAGTGCGGAGAGAGAAACAAGCTGGTCGAGAGCGGGAATGATGGCTGAGCTCATCATTTCTGCTATTGAAGTCCTTCCATCCGTTCCGTCACAACAAGAGCCGTTTTCCGTCAATGTGTTCTGTCAGAATATCGGCATCATAACCTCAGGGACCTATGCAATGCGTCTCACCATAACCGGTCCCGACGGCAGAGAGGTATTCCGTTCGGCTACGGAGGGGAAAGGGGCGCTGGAGCCGGGACAGATCGGAGTTGGGCTCAGCACTACCGTCGACAGCGTGGGCCCTGCAGGAACCTACACCGTGACCGTAGAACTCCATCCTGAAAATTTCGAGGATGAAAACCTCGCCAACAATGTCTCAACGCGGTCGTTTCAGGTAGAATAACGCATAGCCGGCAAGAAGACCTGCGCCCAGCAGCAGGAGCAGCGGTCCCCAGAGAACTGCTCCCCCGAATAGCAGCAGAAGCTGCAGAAGCGCCAGCAGACCGGCTGCCATAGTCCTTCCCGACCCCATACCCGCCTGTACAGCCTCCCCCAGACCAATCAGCGTAATCCAGGCGATAAAAAGCGCCAGCGCAGCATAGGTAAGAATGTCAATGGTCATGGAAGTGGTGAATGGGGAATAGTGACTGGTGAATAAATAATTTCCGTTTGCCCACAGATTCCACAGAAGGACAAAGAAAAAGAGCTCTTCTCTGTGACAATCTGTGCAATCTGCGGGCAATAAAACGCCTCACCGCCGCAGGCGCCACCAATCACCAATCAATTGCTGAGACGTTCGACGGAAAAGACGCCGGTGATCTTGCGGATTTTATCCATAAGAGCCGTCAGGCGTGCGATGTTGCGGACATAGACCATGACGGTGCCGATAAACATGCCGTCGCGTGCATGGAGCGAAATGCTGCGGATATTGGTATCGGATTTCGATATGACCGCGGTTATCTGATTGGTGATGCCGATTCGGTCCTCACCGATCACTTTGATGCCGGCAAGAAATTCGGTTTCAACTTTCCTGTTCCATGAAACACTGACGACTCGCTCGCTTTTGAGAAGGCTTTCGTTGCTGACGTTGACGCAATTTTTGCGGTGAATCTTGACAACCCCCTCTTTGGTGACAAATCCTATGATATCATCTCCGGGAACGGGTTTGCAGCACTTGGCATAGGAGTAGGCGATATTGGGAAGCCCCTCGATAATGACCTCGTCGCGGCCTTTCCCGGTCTCTTCGTCTTCCGGTACTTTCCTTGCCTGTTCGGCAAACGTATCGAAGTGGCGGGCAGAGCCATCGGTTCCGCCTTCGAGTGCGGCGCGGCGGTGTTCATCGGCAAAGCTCTGAAGCACCTTCTCCCCGTCGATCTGGTGATTGGCAAGTGCACTGAAAAAGTCGGCTGGAGTCTTGATGCCGTATTTGCGAACCTGGCGGATAACATCGTTCTCGTTGAGAAGCTTGCGCGTCCCTGAGAGCATTTTCTCCCAGATTCCCCGCCCTTTTTCAATCTGGAGACGCCGATCTTCGTTAATTGCCGAACGGATCTTGAGACGGGCACGATGGGTCACCACGAATTTGAGCCAGTCAGCCTTGGGCTTCTGGTTTCTTGAAGTGATCACTTCTACGCGATCTCCTGAACGGAGCTCTGAATTGAGACGGACAATTTTACCATTGACTTTCGCGCCGATACAGCCGTTGCCGATCTCCGTATGAATAGCATAAGCGAAATCGATGGGTGTCGCTCCGGCGGGAAGCGTTTTCATATCCCCTTTGGGGGTGAAAATATAGATCTCGTCATGATAGAGGTTGAGCTTGAAGCCTTCCATGAACGAAGCCGCAGAGTCGGCATCGTTGATCAGTTCACGGGCCCATCGCAGGAAAGTGTCGATCATGGCGTCGTCCCGGGATACCTTTTCCTTGTATCGCCAGTGTGCCGCCACACCGAACTCTGCAAATTCATGCATCCTGCGCGTCCGGATCTGCACTTCCACGACATGTCCTTTAGGTCCGAGAATGGCTGAATGCAGCGACTGGTAGCCATTATGCTTGGGGATGGAGATGTAATCCTTGAAGTGCTGAGGCAGCGGCGGAAATTTCTGGGTAATGAAGCCGTATGCTGCGAAACAGTCGGAAATCCGCTCGGTATCTATAATAATACGTATACCGTAGAGATCGTGAATATCTTCAAAACGCTTGTTTTTGAGACGCATCTTGTTGTAGATCGAAAACAGATGCTTGGCCCTGCCCTGGACTTCAAGTTCGAATCCCTGCTTTTTGAGGTCATCCTTGATAGGCACGATCATCTTGTCGAGGTACGCAATGCGTTCTCCCCGACTGAGACGGACTTTCTGCTGGATCATTTCGAACATTTCAGGGTCGATGTACCTGAACGCGAGGTTTTCCAGCTCGACCTTCATTTTACCGAGACCGAAACGGTGTGCGAGAGGTGCATAGATATCGCGGGTCTCAAGCGCGATCTTGAGCCGGCGATGCTCAGGAAGGGCGCCGAGGGTCCGCATGTTATGCAGCCTGTCGCAGAACTTGAGGAGAATCACCCTGATATCCTTGACCATGGAGAGCAGCATTTTGCGAAACCCTTCAGCCTGGGTGATCTCCCTGTTGATCATAATACCGGAGATCTTGGTCAATCCCTCGACAATATCGGCCACTTCCGAACCAAGTTCAGCTACCAGGTCTTCATAGGTATATTCACTGTCCTCGATGACATCATGGAGCAGGGCCGCTGCTACAGAAACGCCGTCAAGCGGAAGTTCTGTGAGCATGATCCTGGCGACTTCCACGGGATGATAGAAAAAAGGCTCGCCTGAAGCGCGTTTTTCTCCTTCATGGGCGCGGTAACACATGAAGAACGCCCTCTGGATAAGAGACTCATCGAAATTTTTCAGGTTTTGACGCGCAAGCCTTAAAATCTCATGAAGTTTTTCATATTGATCTTTTTCGATCTGTGCTAACATATCGGCTCTACTACCTCAGGAAACGTTGTCAATACTGGTTTTCAGGGTTCTTTCGGGCTCCCGGCCGCCTGCTCGATTTTCGATATCTCGTCACGCAGCCACGCGGCTTTTTCATACTCCATGCTCTCTGCCGCCTCCTGCATTTCACATTTCAGTGCTTCTGCCATGGAGTACAGTTCTTCAGGGCTCAGGGTACCGATAACGCCTTCGAGCAGGCGCTCTTTTTTCTGCTGCAGGCCAAGGCGCCTGCGTCTGAAACGTTCTTCAGCATCGGCAACGCCGGTTGTGCTGAGAACCTGGTCGACAGACTTGATGATCGAGCGGGGAACGATGCCGTGCTGTTCGTTGAACTGCTGCTGCACTTTCCTGCGCCGTTCGGTTTCATCGATCACTTCTCGCATCGAAGGGGTGATCCTGTCAGCATAAAATACAACTCGTCCTTCAACATTCCTCGCAGCTCTTCCGGCAATCTGCATCAAAGAACGGGCGTCACGCAGAAAGCCCTGCTTGTCGGCGTCGAGAATCGCCACAAGGGATACTTCGGGAAGATCGAGGCCCTCCCTGAGCAGATTGACGCCAACGAGCACATCAACGTCACCGGCGCGAAGTTCCCTCAGAATCTGCATACGTTCAAGGCTCTTGATTTCCGAATGCAGGTAGCGCGACCGGACGCCTGCCTTACGCAAAAAATCATGAAGGTCCTCGCTCATCCTCTTGGTAACGGTCATAACAAGACTTTTGAACCCTTTGGCGGTATTCAGCCGGATCTCTTCAAGAAGGTTATCGATCTGGCCGATGACAGGACGGACTGAAATCGATGGATCAAGCAGTCCTGTAGGCCTGACAAGCTGCTCGACGACAACACCGCCGGAACGGCTGAGTTCATACTCCCCCGGAGTCGCGCTGACACAGATCATCTGCGGGACAATTTCCTCGAACTCCTCGAAACGCAACGGACGGTTATCGAGAGCCGAAGGAAGCCGAAAGCCGTGTTCGACAAGAATTGTTTTTCGTGAGCGGTCTCCGGCATACATACCCCGGATCTGGGGAAGGCTCACATGAGATTCATCGATAACGACCATGTAGTCGTCCTGAAAGTAATCAAGAAGGCAATACGGCCGCTCGCCGGCTTTGCGTCCTGAAAGATGACGTGAATAGTTTTCAATTCCTGAGCAGTAGCCGAGCTCTTTGATCATTTCAAGATCGTAACGGGTACGCTCCTCGAGCCTGCGGGCTTCAACGAGACGGTCTTCCGAACGAAGGGTATTGAGACGTCCTGCAAGTTCATTTTCAATCAAAAGCATAGCCTCCTGAAGACGCTCTTTCTCGGCGACGAACTGACGGGCGGGATAAATATATGCATACTCCTGCTCTTCGATTATTTCTCCGCTACGGGGATTGAAGAGCTGCAGGCGATCGATATCGCTGCCGTAAAATTCCACCCTCAAGGCGTCCTCCTCATGCGCAGGCACAAGATCGATCACATCGCCCCGAACGCGAAACTTTCCCGATGCAAGCTCCACGTCATCGCGGACAAAATGCCGTTCGACCAGGTGCTGGAGAAATGCTTCCCGGTCCATCTCCATACCGGTCCGGAGTTCGAGAATCTGGGCCATCCAGTCCTCCGGTGAACCCAGGCCATAGATACAGCTTACGGAACTGACCACAATCACATCACGCCTCCCGGAGAGGAGCGCACTGGTAGCCCGGAGCCTCAGCCGCTCAATTTCATCATTGATCCGCAGGTCCTTGGCGATATACTTATCCATCGAAGGGATATAAGCTTCGGGCTGATAAAAATCGTAGTAACTGATAAAGTACTCGACCGCGTTATGAGGAAAAAACTGCTTCAGCTCTCCATACAGCTGCGCAGCAAGCGTCTTGTTGTGACTGATCACCAGAACAGGCTTGCCGGCACGGGCAATCACATTCGACATCGTGAATGTCTTGCCTGATCCGGTAACGCCGAGAAGGGTCTGGCAACGATTCCCTGCCTCAACCCCTGCCGAAAGCGCTTTGATTGCTTCCGGCTGGTCCCCCATCGGTTCATAACTGCTCTCGAGTCTGAATATATCCGTGCTGTCTGGCATTGGTTTCGTTGTTCGTTATCCGTTATCCGTTGTTCGTTATCCGTTATTCGTTGTTCGTTGTTCGTTGTTCGTTGTTCGTTGTTCGTGATTCGTTAGCGTTTTGAAGTGAAGCAATGGAGAAAATAACAGGGAACTCATTGCTTCTCATTATCGAACCGATCTTTCAAACGCCCTCCATGGCCGACAGGCATTCCGGCCTCCTGTCTCTCGCGCCGAAGGCGTTGCAGTTCTTTTCTTCTTCAGTGAAAATCCGTGAAATCTGTAGGCACAAAACATAGCCAGATACGAGAGAACGAGGCAACTCGCCCCGTCGATCTTCAATTCTCGCGCGCCTTCAGGCGCACACGTCACGTACCACCGCGCCGAAGGTGCCTGTCCTGCCTTCCTGTCAACTATCTAAAACTATTAATACCATTTGTTAGTTCTTTGTCAAGATCGTAACATACCATGGCCTCCGGCAACCGCACCCTGCAGGCTGGAAGGTTACCATAATCATGCTTTCAGCAACTGATGACGATGATTTGGTATGAGGCAGGAAAATTACCATTATATGCGATTACCTGTACCCGGCAACAACCCTTTTACAGCTGTTTTTGCCATCGGTTGCCTGATATGGCTTCTGACGTTTCTTATAATATCCTGTAAACCAATGAGTTCAGTGAAAGACTATTCCTATACGACCATTCCCGGAGATTCGCTTCATACAAGAATATACCGGCTTGACAACGGCCTGACGGTATACATGAGCCCTTACAGGAATGAACCGAGAATCTATACGTCAATCGCCGTGAGGGCGGGCAGTAAAAATGATCCGGCTGAAACCACCGGACTGGCGCACTATCTCGAGCACATGCTCTTCAAAGGAACCGATTCAATCGGATCGCTGGACTATGAACAGGAAAAAGTGGAACTGCAGAAAATCATCGACCTGTATGAAGAGTACCGCTCGACGGATGACCCGGACAAACGGGCAGATATCTACCGTCAGATCGACAGCGTGTCGAATGCCGCTGCACGCCATGCGGTGCCTAATGAGTATGACAAGCTGCTCAACTCTATCGGAGCCAGGGGCACCAATGCCTATACCTGGGTGGAACAGACCGTGTATCTCAACGACATTCCGGCTAATCAGCTTGAAAAATGGCTTTCGATCGAATCTGAGCGATTCCGCAATCCCGTCATGCGCCTCTTCCATACCGAACTTGAGACGGTCTATGAAGAAAAAAACATGACCATGGACAGCGACAGCAGGAAAATATGGGAAAGCCTCTATGCCGGTCTTTTCAGAAAACATACGTATGGCACCCAGACAACCATCGGAGAAGCGGAACATCTTAAGAATCCATCCATAAAAAATGTCATCGATTACTACAGAAGGTGGTACGTTCCCAACAATATGGCGATCTGTCTGGCGGGGGATTTCGATCCGGATGAGACCATTCGTCTGATCGATGAAAAGTTCTCCGTCCTCAAGCCGGCAGAAGTTCCGGCATTTGTTCCTCCCGTCGAAGAGCCGATCACGCAACCGGTCGTCACGCATGTGTACGGACCTGAATCTGAAGAAATTGTCATCGGATTTCGCTTTGACGGGGCGGATTCCGATGATGCCGACTATCTGACGCTTCTCGATAAAATCCTCTATAACCAGACTGCCGGTCTCATCGATCTGAATCTCAATCAGGAACAGATGGTGCTGGAAGCCGGGTCCATGGCGATTTTCATGAAGGATTACTCGACGCATATTCTGAGCGCAAAGCCTCGTGAAGGCCAAAGTCTCGACGAGGTGAGGTCGCTGCTGCTCGAACAGCTTGAACTGGTGAAAAACGGTGAATTTCCCGACTGGCTTCTCAGCGCTGTGATTAACGACCTGAAAATCGAAGAGCTCAAAACACTGGAATCGAACCGTGGCCGTACGGAAGGGTTTGTCGATGCGTTTATATGGGGAATGGACTGGGCCCGGTATGCAGGGCGGATCGAAAGACTGTCCTCTATCGGCAAAGAAGAGATCATTGCTTTTGCCCGTCAGCATTACGGCGATAACTATGCTGCCGTCTACAAGCACCACGGAAAAGACAAGGAGAGCCCGAAAATCCCCAAGCCCCCTATCACGCCGCTCTCCGTGAACCGCGACAGTACGTCTCTTTTTGCCAGAGACCTCATGGCAAGGAAAAATGGCATCATCGAACCGGAGTTTCTGGATTTCGACAGAGATATCTCCCGGAAAAAAATCACCAGCGATATCGCACTCTTCTCGGTGCAAAACCGCGAAAACGACCTTTTTTCGATCTACTATGTCTTCGATATCGGCACGAATCACAGCCGACGGCTCGACATGGCACTCGATTACCTGACGTATCTCGGGACATCGGCATATACGCCTGCAGCATTCAATCAGGAACTTTACCGCATCGGCGCAAGCTTCTCGGTCTATACTGCCGATGATCATCTCTACATCAAACTGTCGGGCCTTCAGGAGAACTTCACAGCATCGATACAGCTGCTCGAATCGCTGCTCTCCGACCCGAAGCCGAATGAGCAGGCGCTTGAAAAGCTGAAACAGGGACTGCTGAAAGAACGTTCGGATGATAAACTCTCGAAACGGAAAATCCTGTTCGAAGCAATGAGCAGTTTTGCCAAGTATGGTCCGGCATCACCGTTCACCAACGTTCTGACCAACAGCGAACTGCAGCAGATATCGTCCGATGAACTCCTGAGTGAACTGAAAAACCTGATTCGCTATGAGCACCGGGTGCTCTACTATGGCCCACAGGATCCGGAAACGCTTGTCAATGAGCTCAAAGAGCTTGAACATATGCAGAAGGATCTGATCGCAGTACCGGATGAAACTCCTTTTGCTGAAATCGATACTGCAGAAAATCTCGTCTACGTCGTCGACTACGATATGACCCAGGCGGAAATCCTGATGCTCTCACGCGACAGGCTCTACAAACCGCAGGAGGTTCCGCTGATAACCCTGTTCAATGAATATTACGGGGGCGGCATGTCGTCAGTGGTCTTCCAGGAGCTCAGAGAAGCAAAGGCCCTTGCTTATTCTGTCTTTTCGGTCTACCGCATTCCGAAAGACAAGGATGAACATCACTATGTGTTCAGCTATATCGGAACACAGGCCGACAAGCTTCCTGAAGCCCTTTCCGGCCTTGGCGAGCTGATGGAGAACCTTCCCGAATCTCCCGAACTTTTCGCTTCGGCTAAAACGGGCATACAGGAAAAGATCCGCACGGAACGCATCAAGCGGGAAAAAATTCTCTTTACCCGGGAAGAAGCCGGCAAGCTTGGCATCGATTACGATATCAGAAAAGATATCTATGAACAGGTCGGGCGCTTCAGTTTCGAGGATATTGCACAATTCCACAAAGAACGTTTCAGCGATAAAAAAAGAATCATGATGGTCCTCGGCCGCATCGACAACCTCGATATGGAGACGCTTGGCCGGTACGGCACCGTCAGAACCCTGACACTGGACGAAATTTTCGGATACTGAAAGAAACGCCTGACGGCAGAGAACGCTGTTTCTCCTACAGATTACACGGATTTGTCACGAACAATCCTATTTTTTCTCATCAGTGACCATCGGTGCAATCTGTGGGGGGAAAACCATTCATTCGCCAACCGTTCACGAATCACGAATACCATTTAACCAATAAACAACACCTTATGAGCTCACTTCTTTTTTTAGGCATCATCCTTCTTTTTATCGGCTTCACGACGAAATCCCTGAATCCCGGACTCCTTCGGTTTTCTGGACTTTTCAAAATCGGCGGCATCGTCGCTATCATTCTTGCCCTTCTTACGGCAAGCATCAGAATTATCGAACCGGGCAAGGTAGGCGTAAACGTCCTCTTTGGACAGGTTCAGGAAAACATCCTTTCAAGCGGGTTGAATATTATCAATCCTCTGATCAAGGTTGAAATGTTCGACATTACGACCCAGACCTATACAATGTCGGGAACGGAAACCGAACTGTCCCAGTTGAGCGATGCGCCGATCAGGGTTCTGTCTGCAGATGGTCTTGAAGTAACCATCGATATGACCGTCCTCTACAGGATCAACCCGACCAAAGCACCTGATATCAGAAGGGAAATAGGCCCTGGCCTTTCCTATATCGACAAAATCGTCAGACCTACAGCCCGAACCCGCATCAGGGATAACGCGGTCATCTATAATGCGATCGATCTCTATTCAACGAAACGCGAGGAGTTCCAGACAAAAATTTTTGAAAGCATCGAACAGGATTTCAGAAACAGGGGGCTGATCCTGGAAAACCTTCTTGTTCGGAACATATCTCTGCCTGCGTCGGTGAAAGCGGCTATCGAAGCAAAAATCAATGCCGAACAGGAAGCTCAGAAAATGCAGTTTGTGCTGCAGAAAGAGAAGCAGGAAGCGGAACGAAAACGCGTCGAAGCACAAGGTATCTCTGACTATCAGCAGATCCTGACACGCTCTCTGACCGACAGGCTCCTTGAATATGAAAGGATCAAGGCATTGCAGAACCTCGTCAAATCGGAGAATGCCAAGGTGATCATCATGGGAGACTCGAAAGGGGCCTCGGTTCTCATAGGAAAATAATCGCCGTAACGCTTCTGAACGCTTTCTGCCGTGACAGGTTGCGATCCCCCCTGAAAAGGGGCAATGCGCAACCTGTCACGGCAACCCGCGGACCCCGCGCAGCCCCCCGACCTTGTAACTGACTACCGACTTCTGACAACCGACATGTGAAACGTATTGACTCCTACATAGCCCGTCAGTTCAGCAGGACATTGCTCTTTGCATGCATCAGCTTTCTTGCGCTGTTCATCGTTCTTGATCTGATCGAGAATATCGACCGGTTTATCGATAACAGCGTCGGTATCCGCCAGATTTTTCTGTACTACCTCAGCTACATTCCTGAAGTCATTCTGACAACGATGCCGATTGCCGTTCTGCTTTCCTCCCTCTATACTACAGGCCGGCTTTCCAGCTCAGGCGAGCTTTCTGCCATCTTTTCCGCAGGTCTCGGTCTGCGCCGGATCATGCTGCCGTTTGCCATCGTCAGCCTTGGCATCACGATCATCAATATCGTCAATGCCGGCTGGTTGCTGCCGGAAGCAAATGCCGGAAAGAACGCATCGATGAGGGCTTTTTCCGGCAAACGGGCCGCAACACCGTTTTTTGAAGACAGCAGGATACATATACTTGAATCCAGAAACAGGATCCTGTCAATAGGCCGGTTTGAACAGAGTACCGAGCAGGCCGAACGCATCACGCTTGAAACCTTCGATGGACCGACTATGACGGAACGTATCGATGCAGAAACCATGAACTACAGCAAGCCTCTGGACCGGTGGATCCTCAGCGGGACAAGACGCAGAACCTTTCTGCCTGACACAACGATCTACCGATACAATCCAGGGAGCGACACCCTGAAACTGTCCATAACGGCATCATCGCTGAAGGAACTGCAGCTCAGACCGGATGAATTGAATATTTTTCAGCATTACCGCTATATAGAAGAGAAAAAAAATGCAGGTTTTTCAAACCTGCAGATCGCCATCATACAACTGCACTCCCGAATAGCGTTTCCGTTAACCTCGCTCATCATCATTCTGATAGGAGTGCCGCTTTCAGCAAGAAAAAAACGCAGCGGACTGGCTATCGAAGCCGGACTGAGCATTCTCATCGGCTTTCTCTACCTCAGTCTCCAGAAAACCATTCTTGCCATAGGCAAAGGAGGGCTGGTAGACCCTGTACTGACAGCATGGCTCCCGAATATCATCTTTCTCGCTGTCGGAATCGTTCTCTATAAAACATCTAAAACATGATCTCCATGAGCGATACACAACGTCAGACAATCGCCCTCATGACTGATTTCGGTCTTCAGGACACCTATGTGGGCATCATGAAAGGGGTCATTGCATCAATTGCGCCTGAAGCAACCATCATCGACCTGACGCATTCGGTCGCTCCCCGGAATATCCGTCACGGGGCACTGCTTCTGGGCTCGTCGTCCTGCTGGTTTCCCAAAGGAACGGTGTTTGTCGCTGTCGTCGATCCGGGTGTAGGAACATCGCGCCGGCCGATCGCGCTGGAAACTGACAATGCGGTGTTCATCGCCCCGGATAACGGGCTCCTTACGATGATCTTCCGGAAACATGCCATCAGATCCTGTACTGCCATTACCCGCACCGGCTTCATGCTTCCGAACCTGTCCGCAACCTTTCACGGCCGGGATATTTTTTCTCCTGCTGCCGCTCATGTTGCGCGGGGAATCGGTCCGAAGGAACTCGGAACGCCTGTTGTTCCCTCAGACTGCGTCATGCTCGATATCCCTGAAGCGTCATCCTGCGACGGGGGAAAAACATGGGATGGCGAGGTGCGCTACACCGATATCTATGGAAACATTATCACCTCGCTCCGGGCAGATCTCACCGATAGCGTTAACGGTTCCACGGCATGGTCGGTCAGGGCCGGCAACACGCTCATCGAGTCAATACACCGGACCTATGCAGATGTCGGGGCAGGAGAAACGGTCGCATACCCCGGAAGTACCGGTTTTCTTGAAATAGGCATCCGAGACGGCAATGCCGCGCACACTCTCGGATTACGGGAAGGCGACAGGGTCAGCCTTGTGAGAGGCCGGGCTCTTCAGCAGACTGACTGAGAAGCTCTTCGAATGCTTTTCGGTTGCCGAAGAGCAGAAGGATATCGTCTTTTTCGATAACTGTCTCCGGTTGAGGAACCCCGATAAAGCGCTCGACGTCTTTTGTTGCCAGGCCCCAGAAATGAGGCTGTGTTTCAATACGCTTGATCGTGATCAGAACGACGTGATACTCCTCTCTGAAATCGATATCCCCTACTTTTTTCCCGATAAACCCGGCAGGGGCTCTGATTTCGGTAATTTCATATTCAGATGAGAGTTCGAGACGGTTGAACTGGTCCTGCAGAGCAAGCTTGTTTGCAAGCCGGTAGGCTGCGTCTACAGCCGGGAGGATAACTTCCTCGATATCGAGATGTCTGAGAATATAGGCGTGACGGGTTGTCGTCGCCCTTGCAATGATGCGCTTGACTCCGAGGTTGCGCAAAACGGTAACAATCAGCAGGGTTTCCTCGAATTCGTCGCCAATACAGATGATAACGGCATCAAACTCTTCAATCGCCTGACTCTCCAGAGCTTTTTCCTCTGTGGCATCCAGGCAGACAGTGCGCTCTACGACATCCTTGATCTCTTCCAGCTGCTCCATGCTGGAATCGATAGCAAGCACCTCGATGCCTTTTTTGGCAAGCGTCAGGGCAAGCTGGGAACCAAAATCACCCATGCCGATCAATGCATATTTTTCTTTTCTTGCAGAACTCATAACGTTGCGCGTACGCGGATTGTGTGATGTTATGTTATCATAACGTTTTCTTCAGTATAGGCATAACGGCCGTAACTTCGCTGGCGGATCACTGCGCCGAGAACGGCAAGCATACCGATCCTTCCGATAAACATGGACACGATGATAACCCATTTACCTGTCAAGGTCAGTGCGGGCGTTATGCCGGTAGAGAGCCCGACGGTTCCAACTGCCGAGACGACTTCGAAAAGCAACTGTTCAAAAGGCAGGTTTTCGGTTACCAGCAGAATAAACAGTGCGAGTGAAATATAAAAAATTGAAAGAATCACCGTGCTGAATGCCTTGGTGACCGTGACCGGGGCAATCTGTTTGCGAAAGATCTCGATACGGTTCCTGCCCGATACAATAGCAAGAATATTCAGCACAGCAACAGCCAGCGTCGACGTCTTGATTCCTCCGCCGGTTGAACCGGGAGAAGCGCCGATCCACATCAGAACGATCATGAAAAAGAGAGCCGGCATCGTAAAATGACCGATATTGAGCGTATTGAAGCCTGCGGTCCTGGCAGATACCGAATGAAACAGGGCGGCAAACAGGCGCTCTGCTGACGAAAGACCTTCAAGCGTAGCGTGCTGTTCGAGAAGGAAGATGCCCGCCATTCCAGCTGCGATCAGCGCTGCTGTAGTCATGAGAACGAGCTTGGAATGCAGGCTGAGCCTTACCTTGCGCTCCCGCAGCCGCTCCTGCTGAACAACAACATGGGTACTGTTAATATTTTCAATGACGGTGTCATCGTTCAACCTGGAGAAAAAGCGTACTCTGAACCGATGGGCAATGATCGCATTGATGTTGGCGATAACCGGAAAACCCAGACCGCCAAGAACGATCAGCACCATGATGGCAGACAGAATCAGCATATCCTTATGAATCCCCGGCGCCATGAGATTTTCGCTCCAGAGGGAAAATCCCGCATTGCAGAAGGCTGAAACAGCATGAAAGACCGCAAAAAAAAGCCGATCGGGAACCGATGCAAAGGGATAGCGTGCAAATTCATGGAAGAGCACCCACGCCCCAAGCGCCTCGAAAGAAAAAGCGAAAAGCGCAACCTGAAAGATGGTTGAACGGATCCTGCCAAGACTCTCCTCTCCCAGCAGGGTCTGCAGCGTCGCATACTCCTTGAGACCTGACCCGCTGCCGACCATGTAGGCAAAAAAGGTAGTCATGGTCATAATACCAAGCCCTCCGATCTGCATGAGGATCATGATGACCGTCTGGCCGAGCATGGTCAGATCGCTCGCAGTATCGACCACTACCAGACCGGTAACGCACACCGCACTGGTCGACATGAACAGTGCGTCAATCACGGAAATCGAACCCTCGACGGTGGCTTTGGGAAGCAGCAGAGACAATGTTCCAAGAAGAATGAATAACAGAAAGCTCAAAATAATGAGTACCGCAGGCTGCACATTGAAGGACATGATCCGCTGACTGTATCGCAGAGCAGGAGGGACAAGGGCGAGAATAAGAAGAACCTGGGTCAGAACGATGGAGATCTTTGCAATCGCCTTGGGCTCCAGTCCGGGAAGAAAGGACTGCATGACTGCACCTATCTGCACCGGAAAGAACAGCAGCATGGAGATGAGGAAAAGAATCAGAACGTCCGCCCAGTGGGATTTGAGGTAACCGGTCTTATCGGTAACCAGCAACAGGCGGATGAAACCGCAGAGCGCAAAGACCCACAGGATGGCGAGATCGAGAATCTGTATCAGAGCGATCTCGTCCGATGTGAGATAAAAGCCGTACTCTGCAACCAATGAGAACACTGCAGGGACAGCGAGCAGCATGACAATCCAGTCGATAACCGTGAGCAGACGGTTGTGCTGCCTGCCGGTCAACAGGCGGGAAACATCCTCCCCGCCATTGATCAATCCGGGCCTGACAAGAAGATTGCCCATGAGCATTGGCAGCTGCTAACTGCCGATGTACTCCTTGAGGATTTTGCTATAGGCTGACTGACGCAAACGCCTGATAGCTTTTTCCTTGATCTGACGGACCCTTTCGCGGGTCAGCTTGAACTTCTCTCCTATCTCTTCGAGCGTTAGCGGGTTTTCCATGCCGATGCCAAAATACGAGCGGATAACATCGGCTTCGCGCGGGGCAAGGACTGAAAGAGACCGTTCGACCTCGAGGGTGAGAGAATCGCGGGTCAGACCATGGTCCGGTTTCTGGCCGTCATGCTGAAGCACATCGAGCAGACGGTTGTCATCTCCCTGGGCAAAAGGCGCATCGACAGAAACATGGCGACCGGCTATCTTGAGCGTATCGGCAACGTCCTGTGAATCCATATCGAGCACATTGGCAAGTTCCTTGGTGTTCGGGTCGCGTTCGAACTCCTGTTCAAGCTGACTGTATGCTTTGCTGATCTTGTTGAGGGTGCCGACCCGGTTAAGCGGAAGACGCACAATTCTGGACTGTTCGGCAAGGGCCTGAAGAATCGACTGCCGGATCCACCATACGGCATAGGAAATAAATTTAAATCCACGAGTCTCGTCGAAGCGTTTAGCCGCCTTGATCAAACCGAGATTTCCCTCATTGATAAGGTCACCAAGGGTCAGCCCCTGGTTCTGGTACTGTTTGGCAACGGATACGACAAAACGGAGATTTCCCTTGATCAGCTTATCGAGGGCTCTCTTTGCCCGTTTGTACTCGGGAGTATCGACCGGCATATCATAGCCTTCCTTGATCGCCATGGTCAGTTTGACCTCATCGTCTGCAGTCAGCAGCTCGTACTTGCCGATCTCCTGCAGATAACGGTCAAGAGATAAACTCTCACGATTGGTGATCTGTTTACTGATTTTTAGTTGCCTCATTGACACTCTCCATCTATTCTTCTTCCTTAAAGAACACTGTTACTACGAAACGGCATTAAAATATGAATTTCACCCCTAATGCAAAAAGCAATCATCTCTTCAGATGGCCGGGATGCATCGGCTCACGCAGCCATCTACTGACGCAGCACATCCATGTTGGCCTGCAACTTCCTCAGACTGTCAGCTGCTTCGGCAAGTTTTGTCTGCTCGCTGCGAACAACCTCCTCAGGGGCATTGTCGACAAAGCCCTTGTTGGAAAGCTTTTTTTCGAGGCGGGTCACGTATGCCGAAACATTCAGAATTTCCTTTTCAAGCCTTGAGATCTCCTTGTCGAAGGATATCAAACCTTTCAGGGGTATAAAAAGTTCATGTCCATCGACAACGGCACCTGCAGAATAGGGTGGACGGTCCCCTGTTTCCATGAGGGTAACTCGGCACGTGGTGAGCGATCCGATAATATCGATGAAATGTTTCAAGGCGTCGATCGCCCCGGAGTCTGCGGTTCTGATCACCAGATCGGCTTCCATATCGTGCGGAACGCTGAACAGCGCCCTGATACTGCGGGCTTCAGAAATGACACTCTGCACAAGGCTGAACGATGCAATATCCTCCCGAGACCAGAGCGCATCGGATTGCGGCATAGCGGTCAGAGCGATACTGTGGTCTGCGGAACGATCGAGAATATGGTGCCATATTTCATCGGTAATAAACGGCATGACGGGGTGCAATGCCTTGAGAACCCCCTCGAGAACCGATAGTGCAAGACAGACCCGATGTCCGGCTTCTTCGCGTGACATCCCTGCAAGGTCTACTTTCAGAGCTTCAAGATACCAGTCACAGTAGTCGCCCCTGAAAAACTCATAGATAATCTTGACGATATCGTTGAGCCTGAACTGGGCAAACGCCTGATGATAGCTATCGAGCATCCTGTGGTAGCGGGCGAGAATCCATCGTTCAGAACCCGTCAGCGAAACGTCGTCGGCACGAAATGCTTCATAGGCTCTCCTGAAGCCCTCCATATCGTCGAACACTTTTTCCCGCTGCATAAAAACCAGCCGGGTTGCGTTCCAGATCTTGGTAGCGAAATTACGGCCCAGTTCGCATTTCTCCTCTCCGAAAAGCACATCCTGCCCGAGCGGCGCAATATAGACGATCGTGAAGCGCAAAGCATCGGTGCCGTAGGTGTCGATCACCTTGAGCGGATCGGGTGAATTGCCAAGCGACTTGGACAGCTTGCGGCCCTTCATGTCGCGTATGATGCTGGTAAAGTAGACGTCGCGGAACGGAATATCACCGTTAAAATAGATACCGGCCATGATCATTCTGGCAACCCAGAAGAATATGATGTCGGGTCCGGTCACCAGGGTACTGGTGGGATAAAACGCTTTAAGATCGTCATTCCCGACGCGACTCCCTGTCCAGCCGAGCGTCGTCATCGGCCATAGCCATGACGAAAACCACGTATCGAGCACATCTTCATCCTGGACAAGCTTATCGGTACCGGCCAGGTGGCATGCCTCTTCATAGGATTCCGCAACCCAGATTTTTCCTTCAGGGTCGTACCAGGCAGGAATCCTGTGCCCCCACCAGAGCTGCCGTGAAATGCACCAGTCCTGAATATTTTCCATCCAGTGGCGGTAGGTGCTGATCCAGTGAGAGGGATGGAAGGTTATCTGACCTTCATTGACGGCATCGAGAGCCTTTTCGGCAAGAGGCTTCATCCTGACGAACCACTGCTCGGAAAGATACGGCTCAACGACAACATCCGCGCGCTCTGAATAGCCGACATTGTGTTCGTACTCCTCGGCTTTGACAAGATTGCCGCGTTCATCGAGATCGGCAATGATTTTCTCTCTGGCATCGAAACGGTCCATGCCTTTGTAGCCAAAGTCGTCAATCATATGACCATCACGACCTACGACACTGATAATCGGCAGATTATGCCTCCGGGCCACATCATAGTCGTTGGGGTCATGTGCAGGAGTGATCTTCAGGGCGCCTGTCCCGAATCCGATATCGACATAACTGTCTGCAATAACCGGAATATGGCGGCCTGCGACAGGAACAACCGCAAGCTCGCCGATCAGATCACGATAGCGCGGGTCTTCAGGGTTCACGGCAATAGCGACGTCGGCAAGAATGGTCTCCGGCCTGACGGTTGCAATCGTGATAGATTCACCCGGCTTGTTGACAAGCGGGTAACGCACATAGACAAGCTTGTCCGTTCTCTGCTTCATGATGACTTCCTCATCAGAAAGCGCTGTCTGGGAGACAGGACACCAGTTGATAATCCGCTTGCCCCTGTAGATCAGGCCATCGCGGTAGAGCGTTACAAAAGCGTGCCTGACAGCCGAGGAGGCGCTATCGTCCATAGTGAAGAGATTACGCCGCCAGTCACAGGAAATGCCCAGCTTGCGGAGCTGACGGAGAATGAGCCCTCCGTATTCGTCCCTCCATTGCCAGACGTGGTCGAGAAACTCTTTACGGCCGAGATCGTGACGGGAAATCCCCTCTTTGCGCAGTTTTTTTTCAACGACAGTCTGCGTAGCAATGCCTGCATGGTCGGTACCCGGCAGCCAGAGAGATTCTTTGCCCTGCATTCTCTGGTATCGGATAAAAATATCCTGCAGGGTATGGTTAAGCACATGACCGAGCGTCAGGCTTCCGGTGACATTGGGCGGGGGCATGAGAACGGTGTAAGGCTCTTTTCCCCCCTCCAGCACCCGTGAGCTCTCCGCCTCGTAGATCCCGAGAGATTCCCAGCGCGCACTGCTCCAGCGCTGCTCCACCTCATGATGATTATAGTTTTTGTCCAGATTGGCGTTGGATAACTGATCGCTCATGCTGCTGTTGAATAAAATTCTGCGGTTGCTGTAATGCTGCGACGGCCGCAGGAACATCCCCGCAGGCCGTCATCGTTCTGCTCGCTTCGTCAGGAGTCCTTTTTGTCCGGCGCGGGACGACGGTCGAAAATCTGATCGATAATGCCGTACTCCCTGGCCTCCACGGCATTCATCCAGCGATCCCTTTCAGAATCGGACCTGATTTTCCGGACATCCTGTCCGGTATGCTGCGCAAGAAGCTCGTCAAGCAGTTTGCGGATTTTTTCAATCTCCCTGGCCTGGATGAGAATATCGGTTTCCTGTCCCTGTGCTCCTCCTGAGGGCTGATGGATCATGATGCGCGAGTGAGGAAGAGAGGCTCGTTTGTCCTTTGCTCCGCTTGCAAGCAGAAATGCACCCATGCTTGCAGCCATGCCGACACAGACTGTCGAGACTTCGGGACGGATATACTGCATCGTGTCATAAATACCGAGACCGGCGGAAACACTGCCCCCCGGGGAATTGATGTAGATATAAATATCACGTTCCGGATCTTCGGATTCAAGAAAGATCAACTGGGCCATAAGCAGGCTGGCCACGTGCTCGTCGATGGGGGTACCAAGAAAAATAATGCGCTCCCGGAGAAGGCGCGAAAAAATATCGAAAGCCCTTTCGCCTCTGCCGGAGGTTTCGATAACCATCGGCACAAGGCTGTTGTGAATACCCTGTTCTATAGCACCGGAATACATTTTCTGTGCCTGCCGCTCAAAACCGAAATTGATGTTTGCCATTATCTGTTTTCCCGTTTATAAAGTTACCGTGTCTTCCGCCGGAGACCCGCCGCGCACGTAAGGAATCATTGTCGTAATCAGCTATTCAGTACAGATTTTCAACGTAAAAAGTTTACCGGCAGTATACAAGAAAACCCGGTTCAATTAATAAAAAAAAGTCAAAACAAAAAATGAGAAGCGTGATTGGTGATTGGTGAAGAAAATAATTCGGTTGCCCACAGATTGCACAGATTTTCACAGAGAAGAGTACGTTTTCCTGTTCTGTGTTCTTCTGTGCAATCTGTGGGGAAAAAGATGGTGATTGGTGACGTGTGACACGTGACCAGTGAGGCGTGACGCGTTACGAGTTGCGACTCTGGCGCTCCTGGTCACGGATAAGGGTTAACAAATAACGAAGCAACACATGTTCTCCCACAGATTTCACCGAACAGGCCCGGGAAAAGAAGTGATTGGCGACGTGAGGCGCAAACCTGTCGCGCAGCGACGACCAATCACCAATCACTATTCCCGCCCCTCTGCGACAATCAGCACAAACAGCGGCAGAACAAAACCATCAATTTTTATTAACTTCCCATTTTTCACTTGTCACTTGTCACAACACTCCGTCTCAAGCAATGAACGTACGACTCATATCCGTAACAAACCCGCTGATCGAAATCGACAACGAGCGTCTGGACCCGGAGGGATTGATCGCCTACTGTGCAAGGGTGTCAAGTCCCAGACAGGAAAACCCTGATTACCGGAATCTTCTTCAATACTGTATCAGAAAACGCCACTGGAGCATTTTCGAAATGGTCGATATGACCGTTGAAATCGTTACATCGAGAGCGATATCACCCCAGATTCTGCGACACAAGAGCTTCTGTTTTCAGGAGTTTTCCCAACGCTATTCGAAAGTGCAGGCATTCGAGACCTACGAACCGAGGCGGCAGGATGAAAAAAACCGCCAGAATTCGATAGATGATCTTGATCCTGCTACGGTTGACTGGTTTATGAAAGCACAGAGCGATATCTGCAGTCTGTCGGTCCAGAAGTATAACGAAGCTCTTGACAAGGGCATAGCTAAGGAGTGCGCAAGAGTGCTTCTCCCCTTGAATACGCAAACAAAGCTCTACATGAAAGGGTCGGTGAGAAGCTGGATACATTATCTGGAGGTACGGCTGGATCCCGGCACCCAGCAGGAGCACCGCGAGATCGCTGAAGCGGTCCGGACACTCTTCATCGAACAGTTTCCGGTTACCGCATCTGCACTCGGATGGGAAGCTCAGGAACCGAGATGACCGAGGATCTGTGAAAGTCGGCGTTTCAGATCTCTACGATGAACGATACAATCGAGAAAACCGTGTTCCAGAAGAAATTCGGCGCGCTGAAAGCCCTCGGGGAGATCCCGTTTGATCGTATCGCGAATCACCCTTGGTCCGGCAAATCCTATCAGCGCCTTGGGCTCGCTGATATTGACATCTCCAAGCATAGCATAAGAAGCGCTTGTTCCGCCCATGGTAGGATTGGTCAGGAGGGAGATATAGGGAATACCCCTTGCGCTGAGCTGCGAGAGCCTGGCTGAGGTCTTGGCCATCTGCATGAGACTGAACGCTCCTTCCATCATCCTTGCTCCTCCCGACTGGGAAATGATCAGAAGCGGAGCGTTCTGTTCCATGCACTGCAACACTGCCCGAGAGATTTTCTCGCCTACGACAGAGCCCATTGAACCGCCGATAAACCCGAAATCCATGGCCGAAATCACGACGTCCTGACCGCTGATCCTGCCCATTGCGTTGCGGCAGGCTTCTGTTTTGCCTGTTTTTTCGAGGATATCATGAACACGGTCCGGATACCTCCTTGTGTCGGTAAACTCGAGCGGATCGGCTGCGCGCAGATTGTCATCGAACTCTTCGTATTTTTTCTCGTCGAAAAGCAGTGAAAAATACTGATAAGGAGAAAGTCTGAAGTGATGACTGCACTCGCAACAGGTATAGAGGTGGTCCTCAACCTGCTTCTTATGCAGCATCGCCCCGCAGCTTTCACATTTCCACCACAGCCCTTCAGGCATATCCCGTTTGTCTTTCGTGAATATCGAGGGCTTTGCGCGTTTAAACCAGACCATAGTTATAAATATGGCTAAAGATGATTACATTTCAACCTGAAGATATGAAGTCACCCTGAGATCTCAAAACAACTCCCGGGAATCAACCACATTGCGAAGATCAGGTCCGGCATCTGCATGTAGCCTGCGCGGCTGGATTTTCCTGCTGCCGCTGCTTATCACACTTCCACTGCGACTCTCGGCCACTCCGCTCACGATTTATCCCGATACACTCAATCTCCCCGGACGCCGTCTGCAGATCGCACCGGCAATGCAGCCTGCAAGACAGACTGTCGGGCTCGCTTTATCGGGCGGCGGTGCCAACGGCATGGCACAGATCGGCGTTCTCAAAGCTCTTGAAGAGGAGAATATCCCGATCGATTTCATAACCGGCACAAGTATCGGAGCCATCATCGGAGGCCTCTACAGCACAGGATATACCGCCTCTGAACTGGAACAGTTTGCAGAAAATCTTCCATGGAATGAACTGCTGGCCTTCAAAGACGAAGGGTCAAGAGGCAACACATTCATCGAGCAGCAGAAAATCAGGGACCGCGCCACTATAGCCATCCGTTTCAGTAATTTCAAACTGCTCCTGCCTCGATCGCTGAGCTCTGCCCAGAACCTTACACGGACCCTGGACCTGCTCTGCCTGAACGCTCCTTATCACCCGCAGCACTCCTTTGACGACCTGCCCGTTGCGTTCAGGGCCGTGACAACAGACCTCGTGAGCGCACAACGCGTAACGCTCGACAAGGGGTCCCTGTCGGAAGCGATGGTTGCCAGCAGCACGGTCCCCGTGCTCTTTCAGCCGGTCGAAATCGGCGAATGGAAGCTTGCTGACGGAGGCCTGGTAGCCAACCTTGCCGTTGACGAACTTGAACGGGCGGGCATATCATACAACATTGCGGTCGATACCAGAGGGAGCCTCTATACAATCGCCGATGACATCGATATTCCGTGGAAAGCCGCAGACCAGGCAATGACCATTCTCATCGAACTGCAATATCCACGACAGCTCGAAAAGGCCGACGTTGTCATCGCTCCGGATGTCGGAGGCAATACCGCTCTTGATTTTTCCGACATTCCCGGCCTTATCGCAGCGGGCTATCGCAGCGGAAAGGCACTGGCATCGAAAATCCGCGAGGAGATCAAACTGCCCGTTCAGCAGAAAACCCCTCTGGAATCCTATCGGACGACGCTGACCGTTTCCGGTCTCCCGCAAGCCCACGCATCAGATTTTCACCAGGCTGGCCAAATTATCGGCAACAGCGCTTCAGCGGAGGAGGCACTCACAAAACTTCTTGAAACCGGTCTCTTCACCCATGTTCATGCGGTCGCTGACCCTGCAAAAGGCACGCTGCAGTTCTTTGCTGAAACAACGCCCTTTATTGAACGGGTCATTGTCGACGGACCGGCTGAAGGTCCTGACAAGCTTGCCGTAGACAGCTGTTTTGCCGATATTCTCGGCCGGTGGTATACCAGCAGCGAGGGCAGCAGGGCCCTTGAAAACCTTCTCCGCCTCTACCGCTCGATCGGCCTGAGCCTTGTGAACATCGATACAACAGCCGTATCCGGCAAGACCCTCACCATCACCATGACCGATGGCAGACCGGGCGGCATCATTATCGCTCAAAACAGGAAGATAACCAGGCCTACCCCTGTCAACAGGGAACTGCGGATCGACACATCGAAGGTTCTCGAAATGAAAAACGTTGAACGCTCGATCGACAATCTTTTAGGGACAGGCGCGTTCAGCCGGGTCTCTGTAGGAATTGCCGAAAACGATCAGGACGAAACCGATCCGCGGCTGCGCATCAGACTCGATGAAAAGCCGGGAAATGTCCTCAGACTGGGACTTCGTTATGACGAGACCTACAACGCCCAGGCCCTGTTCGACCTGCGAAACGAAAACCTGAACGGAACAGCTAACTCCATTGGAGGATGGGCCAAGATCAGTGAAAAAGACAACCGTCTGAACCTTGAATACTATATGCCGAGGATCGGCAGTACGAACCTGACCTTCATGACCAAACTCTTCTACAACCATCTCGTCAGCGATTTGCGGACGGTACCGTTTTCAAGCAATCTGTTTGCACACTTCAAGGACAGTTATGACCGCTACAGCTTTGAACGCTATGGATGGACCTCTGCATTCGGGACGCGCCTCGGAAAAAACGGACAGTTGCTGCTGGACCTGACACTGCAGCATGCCGAATCATTCACCACAGACAACCCTGCGCTCTATCCTGAAGACAATAACGACATGGCGTCGGTCGCTCTCGAATTCACTCTCGATAACCGCGACGATTCCCTTCTGCCGACCTCGGGACGCTACAGCTACCTGCAATACCGCCTGGCACCGTCTCTGCTCAATCACAACACCTTCTGGATCTTTTCAGGAGAACATGAGGAAAATATCTCCTTCGATGACGCGACCTCCGCACAGTTGAGCGCCAATCTCGGATTGAGCGATCCAGAGACGCCCTTCACAGAACAGTTTTTCATCGGCGGGGCGGGCAGTGCCTACAGCAGGCGCTTTATCGGTCTGAAAGAACGCGACCTGAAAGGGACCAACATGCTGATTCTGGGAACGAATATCCGATACAGTCCGGATATTGCCATTATTTTCCCGTCATCATTCGAACTCTACTATAATGTCGGCCAGGTTTGGGATGAAGCGTTCTCCCCGGAGGAGATGATCCATGGTATCGGTGCAGGACTGACATGGAAAACCCCTATAGGTCCTGCCAGGTTTACTGCTGCCAAGGCGTTTACATTCGGGACAAATGAAAACGGGAGTGAACACCATGGAATACGTTTCGCTGAATCAGTCTTCTCATTCAGTCTCGGCCACCAGTTCTGAAAAGCCGGCGTTACAATACTTGCCACGGTTTTTGTAACTTGCGCCAACCGGTAGAACAGGAAAGACACATAACGATTAACGATTGACGCTCTTGACTGAAAACAGACCCCATATCCTTGTCAGCAATGACGACGGTATCGATGCAGAAGGGCTTCACGCTCTGGCTGCGTCGATGAAGAAAATTGGCCGTGTTACCGTCGTTGCCCCGGCCGAACCCCACAGCGGAATGGGTCATGCAATGACCCTTGGTGTTCCGCTGAGAATCAAACGGTATGACAAAAACAACCGCTTTTTCGGCCATACCGTCTCAGGAACGCCTGTGGACTGCATCAAGGCTGCGCTGAGCCATATCCTGAAGGAAAAGCCCGATATTATCGTCAGCGGCATCAACTATGGCAGCAATACGGCTACAAATACCCTTTATTCGGGGACCGTGGCGGCAGCTCTCGAAGGCAGAATCCAGCATATACCATCACTGGCCTTCTCTCTGACCACCTATGAAAACGCGGATTTCACCTATGCTGCAAAATTTGCCAGAAAACTTGTACGAAAGGTTCTGCGCGAAGGGCTTCCCCACGACACCATCCTCTCGGTCAATATTCCAAATGTGGCGGAAAAGGATATCAGGGGCGTCGCTATCACCTGTCAGGGAAAATCCCGATGGGCTGAAGACGCCATAGAACGCGACGATATGTATGGAAATCCCTATTACTGGCTGAGCGGGCGGCTCCAGCTGATGGATAACGACATGCAGCAGGATGAATACGCGGTACGCCAGAACTATGTCGCCGTCACCCCGATTGCGGTGGACATGACCAACCACCAGGCACTGAAACCGCTCAAACAATGGAAATTAAAAAAGTAAGCCGTGAACACCTTTCTTATTGATTATCAGCAGATTCAATCACCGGCAAAGGGATTCTCAAAACTTTTTATCGATTATGCTTCCGAAGGGGAAGCGCGCCAGGAACTGATATCGAAATTTTTTCACGTCGATTACCGGCATGAGGCGGATTACTACCGGCTGCTCGGATCGCTGTCCTCGAAGTCATTTGCACGAGAAGCCCTCTACAGCATTCTTGTCCGGCAAAACCGGCAGTACGGGGTTGAGGAAAAACACCTGCAACTGCTCGACAAGATCCGTTCTCCGCGGTGCATGACCATCATGACCGGCCAGCAGCCGGGGCTGTTTACCGGGCCGCTCTACACAATCTACAAGGCGCTGAGCGCCATTGTGATCGCAGAACGTCAGAAAGCCATGTTTCCGGACTATGCGTTCATTCCTCTCTTCTGGATCGAGAGCGACGACCACGATTTTGAAGAGTCTGCCCGCACATCGGTTTTCAGAGGCAATGCTCTGCAGGAGATCGTGCTTGAACCATGGAACAGACTTCCCGGACAGATGGTCAGCCGTACGCCAGTGGGCCCCGGCATCAGACAATGCATCGACACCCTGGCGGAAAGTCTCCAGGAATCCGATTTCCGGAACGATATCATCGAACGCCTCAATGGGTTCTATCGCGAAGAATCAACCCTTGAATGGGGATTTGCCCGTTCGATGGCGTGGCTGTTCAGAGATTATCCGCTCTTTTTCCTTTCACCGGGAGATCCCGAATTCAAAAACCTTGCGGGCGACGTGTTTCAGCGGGAGCTGTTAACCTGCCCTGAATCCTCCCATACGGTCATCGCTCAGAGCTCCCGGCTTGAAGAAAAAGGCTACAGCATGCAGGCAAAACCGCGAACGGTCAACCTCTTCTATCTCAATCATCATGATCAGCGCCAGAAAATCGAACAGGCTGACAGGGATTTCTTTGTGTTTTCCCCGGGCAGACAGCGCTATTCGAAGCCGCAGCTGCTTGAAATGTGCGGGGACCATCCTGAAAAATTCAGTCCGAATGTTATTCTGAGAGCGATCGTTCAGGACCATGTACTGCCGGTCTTCGCCTATATTGGCGGCCCGGGTGAGATCAGCTACCTCGCACAGTACCGCGAAACCTATGAACATTTCGGGCTCAAGATGCCCTTTATCATCCCGAGGGGGAGCTTTACCCTTATAGAGCCGGTTGTGAGCCGGATCATGGACAAGGTGATGCAGAAGTCCGGCAGGCCAAGTCTATCGAGAAAACATATGTACCAGAACGCTTTTCACGATATGGCCTCCCTGCAGAAAAAAGCTATGACCGACAGTGCCGATCATGACTATGAATCCCTCTTCGACCGAACGGCAGAGGCGCTCAGACAGGAGCTTCTGTCACTTGAGCCGTCGCTGGTTAAACTCGATGCCACACTTGAACAGTCGCTGCAGGGAACTGCCAAACAGATTGAGAAGGCTCTTGAGGCACTCCGGCAGAAAACACAGAGAGCGAACCGGAGGAAACATGATGAGCTGCTTGGACAAATCGACAAAACATCGATGCACCTCTTTCCGGGAGGCGTCCCGCAGGAAAGGGTTATCAATATCTTTTACTATCTCAATAAATACGGACCTGAGCTCATCGATGAACTGGCCATGGTTCTCAGGGCGCACTCCACGGAATCACATATCGCCCTGGAACTCTGAAGAACGCTCACCGGACACGCTTGTCAGCGCATCGAGAAGCATATCGACGGTGACAACTTCCGGAAGTACCAGCGCTTTGTCCAACTCGCCATGCGGAATAATGACAAGCAGCGGAACGCCGGAACGTCCGAAACGCTGAAGAAGTGCGGTAATTGAATCGTTCCGGGTTGTCCAGTCTGCCCTGACCGCTGCAAAGCCACCCTGTTTCAGGGCTTTGCCAACCTTGTCATGAGCAAGAACGCCTGCTTCAAGCACTTTGCAGGTCAGGCACCAGTCTGCAGTAAAATCGACCAGAACACTCCTTCCCTCATTGAGCAACGAGTCAAGAACCACGGGACTGTAGTCATGCCATACCACGCCGTTCGTATCGACCTGACGGCCCTGCTCCCTGCCTGTCTGACTGTCCGGCAAACCCGCGCCGAGGCTGCCTGAAAGCATCCGGTAAGCACCCGAAAGAAGAGCGATCGTGACGATCCAGACAAGGGCCTGACGACTGAGCGAAGAGCCCGGAGCGGTGAGAAGACCGGTAAGCCAGAGAACAAATGCAACGGCAAAAAGGAGCATAAACAGGTTGACCATGGCCGCACTGCCTCCCTGACTGCCCAGAATTGAAGCGAGCCAGACGACAACAGCGACAAGAATGAAACCCATGATCTGTTTGAACCGGTACATCCACTGGCCCGGCCGCGGCAGAAATTTCAGCCATGCAGGATGCCACGCCAGAACGATATAAGGCAACGCCATGCCAACCGCAATAACCGTGAAAATGAGAAAGATAATGACCGGCGGCTGCGCAAAGGCAAAACCGAGAGCCGTTCCGAGAAAGGGTGCTGTACAGGGTGTCGCAAGGGTCGTTGCAAGAACACCGCTCACGAAAGCGCCCGCGCTGTCATGGTGGGAAGCGAGGCGTCCGAGGCGCCCTGATACAACCGGGGCGCTGAACTCAAAAACGCCGAACAGATTGAGCGCAAAGGCAAACACAACGGCTGCCATAACCATGACGAATGCCGGGGACTGAAACTGGAATCCCCAACCAACCTGAGCGCCCATTTCCTGCAGTCCCCAGACAAATGCCGCAAGCACCCAGAATGAGAAAAGCACCCCGGCGGCAAAAACGAGACTGAGAAACCGCCCCGCGGCCCTGTCCTGGCCACCCGGGCCGATCAGGCTGAATACTTTCAGACCGAGAACCGGAAGCACGCAGGGCATGATATTGAGCAGAATACCACCGAAAAAAGCAAGAACGAGCATTGTTCCAAGCGCGCCCCGGCTATCGCCGTCATTGCCGCCGGAACTGTCGGCAACGACCTGCACCGGAATCCGCTCGGCACGATAGGCGCCGTTCGTGGTCACAAGAACCCCTGACAGGGTTTCAGGAAAATCGCGTCCTGTCAAAGGAAGCAGCACCTGTCCCGGGACTGTCTGAATGTGTTTGAGATCGACACCCTCAAGCGGAGAGAGGGGGAAAAAACCATTGATCGCCGCCGCTTCAGGACCGGAAAAAGCCGCGCGAAGCTGAAAAGCGCCATCGATCTCTTCCAGCACAAACCGGTCGAGAGACAGTGCAGCGGACGACAGGGCCACCGGAACCTTCGCTCGCCAGCTGTCGGCAAAACCTGACCGGGCTACATCTGGCTCAGCCGTTTCAAGAAGAAGCGAAGCGGATCCGGGGATGCAGATCTCCCCGCATGAAAGCCAGCGCACCTCCGCCTCGAGAGGAAAGAGGTCGGGAGGAAGATTCGCGACGCCGGTCGATGCATCTTCCGCAACAATGGTGGAAAAGAGTACAACCTCTCCTTCATAACCATATCCTGTCAAACCAGAGGCTTCAAAGCGTTCGGGAAGAGGAAATTCAAGCGGAAGAGCGCGGTATCCGTCAGGCAGATTCCAGGTGACGCTCACAGGCATACCCGCCTCACCGGGATTTTCCCAGTAAAGATGCCATCCGGGCTGGATGGTGAGATGAACGGCTGCTGTCAGCCCCCCCTCCGGTGTATGGGCGACAGGAAAAAGCGCTGCACTGACAGGTTGCTCATCTGCTGGAAACACAAATGCCGCTGCCGGGTTGCCGGCAACGTGAACAACAAGGTTCAGCAGTATAATCAATGGAAAAATCCGTCGTAATCGCATAGTAAGAAGGGTTCTCCTGCCCCCGGCTCAAACATTGAGAAGTACTATTTGCAAAAAACCTACGCAGACTGGTAACTGTGAACGCTGTTCTGGGCTGAGGGAAGATAGTTGACCCCGAACCAGCTGACGAGCAGAACAAGAAACGCAAGCCCGAGATACCACTGAAGAGTGCGACGGCTGGTGTTCATGGCATTGGCGTGCATATAGCCAAGATAGACCAGCCATGAAATAAGCGCCCATGTCTCTTTCGGATCCCATGTCCAGTAATGGCCCCAGGCCTCTTTTGCCCAGAGCGCTCCGAAAACGAGCCCGAACGACAGAAATACGAAACCGAGAAGCGCAAGGTAGTGGGAGACGCTCTGGCCGGTTTCGGGCGTTTTGCCTCGCATGGAACGGTAGAGCGTATGCCAGGCGGCTGCGGCCGATGCGGCAAGAAGGACGTAACCGACAAGATAGACAACGACATGGGGTATAAACCAGACGCTCTGCAGCGCAGGCATCAGACTTTTATCGTAGAGATCGGGAGACATGAGATTGATCCCGAGAAACAGTGCCGCCAGACAGACGCAGTAATATTTCAGCCAGGTGATATTCCAGCGGTATTCCACCAGAAAACCCACGAGCGGGATGAGTACCGCATACCAGAGACGGGTCTCACCGAGCGTCCGCAGGGGGGGGCGGTCAAGCGCTGACCAGAAAAGGATAAGAAACAGGACCATAATCCCTGAACCGGCAGCCATAAGCATCATTCCCGGCACCTTCATGCCGGGCCTTCTGACAGCAGCAAGAGACACTGCCCCGCCGCAAGCCCACATGGCCATGGCAGCATATGCCGCATACGGAAACTCAACCCACGTCATAATACCCTGGTTTTTTTCATTCCTTTCCAGAAAAACAGAACATTCCCTGCCAGAATCATGAAAAATCCCGCATAGACTGCCGGAAGCCAGGGATCGCGCACGCCTTCGACAAGACTGAGCTTCGACCATCGCCCCGCGTCAACATCGTACCCCATCTGATAGAGCTTCCAGCCGCTGATACTGACCGGCCTGTTGACTTCCAGCATCACCTCCCGGGAATCATTGCCGCTTCCCCTGATCATGACTTCTGAACTGAATTTCTTTGCCGATCCAGGAATCAGCACCAGCAGCTTCCTTCCGAGAACGATGAATGCAGGCTCTTCATGCGGACTTCCGGTGCTGATCCAGCCGGAAAGTTCTTCACCTTTGAATATCCCTCTGACAAACGCATAGGGTGCTCCTGCAAGACTGTCTGAGGCAACAGGCTGCCCCTGGCGGTTCTTCAGCGCATGAGGAAGATAGCGCTCGACCTCCACCTGCAGATCCGTCCATGAAGCGGTAACGCCCTCCCTGACCTGAAGAACGGCATTTGACGCCTCCGCCTCGAGACGGTCGCGCGACGGATCGTACAATGCGAGCTGGGGGGCATACTCCTCCATTGCAAAATCGTTCAGATAGAGGGAAAACGGCAGCTCGACCGACGTTTTCGTTTCGGAATTATAGCCTTTCGATGAAGCCTCTCCCTCATAGAGAGGAATAATGACCCGCTGGAGATCCGATGCCCCGAAAAGACCGCAGGTGAGGGCAATCCAGAACCCTGCATGAAAAAGGATGAACTGCAGGTTCGACATCCTGAAGGGCACAGCCTTCCAGACCAGCGAAAGACCGAGATTGATCGTGAAAAACAAAACGGCAAGAGCGAAAGGCCAGCTCGAAAAAACCTGGTTGAGCCTGAGCCTTACAGCCCACTCAGGACCGATACCCGGCTCCTGAGGCAGAACGCCTCCGAACAATGAGAGAAACGCGAGTGCAAAAATAAGACAGAGCCCGAGAGGAATCCCTCCAAGCCAGACAATCAGGCGATGATGCCGGCCCATGAGCCCGGCAGCGGCGATACATGCGGCAATCCCTGCAAGCAGAACGGCATTCCATGGCCATGGCGGCACGGAGATACCCGAAGCGCTGCCGAACAGTTCCAGGACAAACCCGGAAACAAGCATAAAAACGGTAAACAGGGCACTTTCCCGGAACGACCGGCCGGATTCATTGCCACCATCCTCAACATTTGCCATACAATCGATTTCCCGAATTACAGTTTATCGTGACACAATCCGTTTCCATCTTCCTCGGCAAGGGAAATCAACTGACAGCACTTGCAGACAATCATGCGGACATCGTTCTCCGAAGCGCCGTCGCATATTTTGCTGACGGCCAGCCTGATTTCGTGAAGATAGGGCTTTGTTTTAGTCGTGTTGGTACCTCTCTTCTTGTTCATATACTGAGAAACGGCGGCAGGCGTCACACCGAGCTTTTTTGCCGCCATAGATTGCGTCATTCCGGTTTTCACCAGACCGGCTGCAATATCGGCCCTGATCTGCGGCAGATTGTACCAGACAGCTTTTTCACATGGAAAGATCACGATATCCCTGAAATTGAAATTCTATAAACAGCACACACCAAAATTCTGATCGCTGGTCACGATAATCTATCGCTCAGCTGCAGATGCAGTTCTCCCTCTTCATGACAGGCAGCGTATGGAAAGCACTCTCTGAAAGGTCGAAAAATAGCAACCTCCCTGTCACAAGGGCCCCGTAGCCGCACACAAATTTCATCACTTCGGCAGCCTGAAGGGTTCCTGCCACACCCGCAGCTGCCCCGAGCGTTCCCGTCTCAGCGGGATTGTCATCCGCCGAATCATCCCGAACAGGAAAATGAAACGCACAACGATAGCAAGGGGTTCCCGGAAGGGTCGTCATAATCTGCCCATCCATTCCGCTCACGCCGGCATGAACGCAGGGAACCGCTTCACGGACACATGCATCGTTAATCATCAGCTTCGCATCGAAGCTATCCGATGCACTGACCACGATATCATACTCGCTGACAAGAGCACCGGCCCCGGGAGGCGTCACGTATTCAGGGTAACAACGAAGTGCAACATCCGGATTCAGATCCCTCAGAGCATTGCCTGCCACATCGACTTTCTTCCTTCCGGCATCAGAGGTACGATACAGAACCTGTCTTTGCAGATTGCTGACATCGACCCGGTCGCCGTCGGCAATCCCGATAGTCCCCACACCAGCCGCAGCAAGATAAAGAAGAGCCGGAGAACCCAGACCGCCGGCACCGACGACCAGAACCTTTGCGTTCCGCAGCCTCTCCTGACCATCTGCACCGATAGCAGGAACAAGCTGCTGACGATAGTAGCGACCCATAATATCTTTAAAAGATCCAGATTAAAAAAGGAAACCGGCAAAAAGAATGGGATCCTGTTATTTCTATATTATAGAAAAATATGTGTTACCGTTACCCCTTTTACGATGCATTCATCCAGAAAACACACCATACGCAATACGGCAGGATGGCTGATTACCCTGCTGATCATCCTGCAGCTTATTCCACTCGACAGAAAAAACCCTCCGGAAACCGCCCCTCTTGTCATCCGGGGTTCCGAAGGAGAGGCGCTTGAAAACGCATGCTACAGCTGCCATTCTTTCACCACGCGCCGCAAGCCCGGTATAGCCTGGATAGCCCCGGTGTCCTGGATCATGAACGATGCGGTTCGCAGGGGACGCGACACGCTGAATTTCTCGATATGGGAAATGTACTCCGCAAAGGAACAGCGACAGCACCTGAAAGCGATGACATCCATCGTCAACGGGAATAAAAAACATGCCGGGATGCTCCGGATCCTCTTTCCGGAAAATGAAATGACAGCAGCAGGACGCATGGCCCTGCTGAACTGGATCGAGAAAGAACATACGAAATAAGGTTCCCTAAAAATTGAGGGAGTACCCCTCCGGATAAAATCCCAGAATAATATCGATCACCTTCTTCGGATCGTCTTCAAGAAAAATGAAGTCGAGATCTTCTTCGGCAACATAGCCCTTCTGATGAAACATGGTATCGCGCATCCAGCGGTAAAAACCATCCCAGTATGACCGCTCCATCAGAATAACAGGAAACCGCGCGCTTTTGCGGGTCTGGATCAGTGTTATGGCTTCAGAAAACTCATCCATGGTGCCGAACCCCCCGGGAAGCACGACAAAGGCCTGGGAATACTTGAGAAACATGACCTTGCGCACAAAGAAATAGTCAAAAGTCACCAGCTTGTCACGGTCAATGAAAGGGTTCGACTTCTGCTGGTTCGGCAGTTCTATGTTGAATCCGATAGAGAGCCCTCCGGCCTGCTGGGCCCCTTTGTTGGCGGCCTCCATCACTCCCGGGCCGCCTCCGGTAATGGTCGCGAAACCGTTTACAGCGAGCATCCGCCCCACCTCCTCTGCAAGAGCATATTCCGGATCACCCGGTCTCACCCTGGTCGAACCGAACACGCTTACCGCAGGACCGATATCTGACATTTTTTCAAATCCACTGACAAATTCGGCCATAATCTTGAATACTCTCCAGCCATCACCTGAAAAATCAGTCTGCCTGGCAAAACGCTGGTCCGGCGGACGGACCGGAACAGCCTTATGGTCCCGCCGCCTGGTAATTTTATCCGACGCAGGCATGGCGATGCTCGTTTGGATGAACGGAAAGCTGCAGAAAATTACTGATGATCCTCTTTCCTTCATGGGTCATGATTGATTCCGGATGAAACTGGACACCGAAGAGCATCAGCTCCCGGCAATCCATCCCCATGATAACCCGGTCTTCGGTCCATGCCGTGACATGAAGAAGAGAAGGCAATGTTTCCCGCTCGACGATAAGCGAATGATAGCGGGTGGCGATAAAGGGATTAGGGATTCCTTGAAAAATACCAGTATCGTTATGATATATTTTCGATGTTTTTCCATGCATGACCGCTGCCGCCCTTACCACCCTTCCCCCGAGCGCCTCCCCGATAGCCTGATGGCCGAGACAGACGCCAAGCAGAGGAATTTTTCCCTTGACGGCATTGATCAGCTCGATGGAAATCCCGGCATCTTCCGGCGTACCGGGACCTGGAGAAATAACGATTTTCTCCGGCTGCAGCTGCAGAACCTCGTTGACGCTGATCTCATCGTTACGGTAAACGTGGACATCGGCACCAAGCTCGCCCATGTATTGAACAAGGTTATAGGTAAAAGAGTCGTAATTATCGATAACAATGACCATAGCCGATCTGTTTGTTGAGATAGAAAAAAATTAAACCGGGACGCTGTCCCCCCGGGATCGCGAAGCAATAAAGCGGAACATGGTTTCATACCGGATGTCCATATCGATATTGCGCCGCCCCATAACTGCCCGGGCCGTCTCGACCGCTCTGTCGACATCATAGGCAACAATGCCCGAAGCGGCTCCCCCCCAGGAAAATGAAGGTATGTATTTCGGAGGAAATCCCGCCCCGAAAACATTGACCGATGTCCCTGCGATCGTTCCCGTATTGAACATTGTATTGATGGCGGCTTTTGAATGCTCGCCCATGAGGAGCCCGAGAAATTGCATTCCTGTCGGCGTTTCGATGCCGTCAATGTGCAATTTCACCTTTTTATAATCATTACGCAGGTCGGACGTATTGGTTCCCGCGCCTAAATTGCACCATGAAGCGATATAAGAATGCCCGAGAAATCCGTCATGCTGCTTGTTGGCGAAGGGTTCCATAACAGAATCCTCTATCTCGCCCCCGGCTTTTGATGATCGCCCGATGCATACGTTGCTGTATATTCTCGCACCCGTTTTCACCCGGGCGCATTCTCCGATAACGACATTGGCCGATATGACCGCCTGCGGCTCGACAACGGCACCGGCACCAATGACAACAAAACCCCCGGAGGCATCAACAATGGCTCCGGGCCTCACAACAGCTCCCCTGCCGATCTGAATCCGTTCCCGATTGCAGAGCAGCGCCCCCTCTTCGATATGTCCTTCGAAAGAGCCAAAAGAAAACATCGCAGCATCATGCTGAAGCTGTCTCTCGTGGTATGCGATAACATCCCACAGTTTTCCTATCAGCGCAAGGCCGGAAACATCAGAAACCTTTGTCACCCTCCGCAGTTCCGCAGTGTCGATGCAATCCGCGAGCGTGCCGTCTTCTGTTGTGATGGTACCCGCCGCCACCCGGCTGACGATCAGATCGTCTCCCTGAACCAGGGAGCAGCCGACGGCAGGAGGAGACTCGAGTAGAAGCCGTAATGCTTCGGGACCGAAAAGAAGGCGCCCGTTGAGAAGAAGAAGATCTTCATCGGGCGAAGAAGCCTGTTCATACAGCGGCAGGTGATCCCGCCAGTAGGGGCGGAGATAGTTCCTGATATGAAACAGCGGCCTCTGATAACCATCGGTATAAAACAAAAATTTATCATGCAGGGAGCCGGCCCCGGTATACAGACCGACAACAGGCTTGAGATCTGTCAGAGGAGAGAGCGAATAGACGGCTTCATCTTCAAATATGACTATCTGCATAGCTTCAGTGATGAATAAGAGGAAACAGCACAAAACAGACAGAAACCGTTAAACCCCGCACGACGAACCAACGGCAGGATATCCGAGCAGGTTCAGGGATCCGGGAAGCACGTCAATCCGGATGGTCCCGCAGAAATCGTCAAAAACCTCACCATCCATATGCAGGACTTCAGCACGCTCAAACGAAAATTCGACTGAAGAGACCTGTTTGTAGATAACCCGCTCATCGTTGACCTGACTGCCGCTCATGTACTTGAACACATAGCTCAGAAAACGGGCTCTCGATATTGATTTGAGAATGCAGACATCGAGCAGACCATCTGCTATATCAGCATCAGGAGCTATACGAAACCGCCCGCCTTCCACTTTGCCGTTGCCGACGGAAAAAGCGAAAACCGGCTCGTCAAGCACGATGGTTTCTTCCTCTGTTATGAGCTTAATATGCATTTTTAAGGCCGTATAACCTAAAAGCTCACGCAGCAGGGCGTAGAGATACTTCAGGTCTCCCCGAAGCCATCCGGTCCGGAAAACCCTCCTGGCAATTCTCCCGGTAAGCCCTGCTCCAAAGGAGTTGAGAAACAGCCTCTCAAATCCCCCTCCCGCCCTCACTCTGCCCAGATCGGCCCGGAATGACGGTGCACAGAAAAAGGCATCGGGGTCGCGCTGCAGTGCAGGCGCATCATAGGATTTGATAAAATCGTTAGCGGACCCTGCAGGGAGAACCCCCATGATCCGGTCTGAACACACAAGGACATTTGCCACATCATGGGCTGTACCGTCCCCTCCACATGCAATAATGACATCGGCGCAGCCCAGCGCCTGCCCGGCAAGCTCTCCGGCGTGGCCGGCATGGCTTGTCTCGAAAACTTCCGCAGAACGACCGTCACACAAGGCCCGGATCATGGCCGAAGCACGCCGGGCACGGCGTTGCATCCCGGCTGCAGGATTAACAATAAAAGCATATCTGGTCATACAATACTCCTTCAGTCAAGGCGACAGGCCGCCGGGATCAGAAGATTCCCGGCCCGGCAATCCGCGGATAATTTCCTTATAGGCATAGCTTATGGCACGGTCCAACTGCCGGTATACGCCCAGAAAATCACGTTCACAACCGTAATATGGATCGACAATTTCCGAACAGGCGGCATACGGATCAAAATGCGTCATCATATACACCGGCCCGATGCCTTCTCCTCCGAAACAGCCCGACACATCGCGATAGTTCTCTTCATCCATGGCAAAGATCCAGTCAAACACACTGAGATCAAGGGCATCGATACACCGCGCCCTGACGGAGGATATGTCAACACCATTGCGCGCGGCAACTGCCAGAGCGCGACTGTCGGGCCGGGAACCCCTCTGATAACAAACCGTTCCAGCCGACCCTGCCTGAATGCGCTGCATGTTGCCGTCCCGCCGGACCATCGCCGAAAAAATACCCTCAGCCATAGGGGAACGGCAGATGTTTTCATAACAGACAAATAATACCTGGAGAGACATAGTGTATGTGCACAGGATTGTGGATCAGGATGCCGCTAAGGCAAGAAAACAATCTGAAAGGATTCTGACAAGGTGTGAATAGAGGGATTCTCCGGCATAAAACGATACAAGCAGCACATACGTGCTGCTTGTATTCCGTGCAGAAATCCCCCACAGACCTGCACACTTCACTTTCGCGAAGTACTTGCAAGTATTATACAATATTTCCCTTTAATAATCGAGCAAAAATGTATTATATAACAATATTACATCAAGCAACACGTTAACGCATCGTTCAAGATCCGACATCACTATGAAAAACAAGCCGGAATCCCGATCTGCCGTTTCACGCTCACAATCATGGCACAGCGAGCATAAAAAGGCCGGATATATAAAACACCTGACGGCTATAGGAAATAATACACTCCTGGCTGAAGTCGAAGCAGCTCACGATATCACGCTCGATACCATTGACACGGATCTGCTGAATGCAGCGGTACTCGATTCGGGCCTTGCGGGCGAAAAAATATTTCTCATCTGGGATATGAAGCATGTCGCAGACATGTCGTACCGCTACAAACGGGAAACAGCCAGTCTTATCTATAATCCTGAAAACCCGTTCCGGGCGATTGTCTTTTTCAATGTCCAGCCTGATTTCATGACAATGGTGGAAACATTTGCCGCCATTATTCAGGAAAGCGTTCCTGTTCTGATTGTAGACTCGATGCCGGCGGCAATGGAAGCAATCGATGCTTTCCGATCGGGAATGCTGCCACAGGAACACGCTGCTGACGATCCTGATGAGCAGTATGAGCAGCGAAAAAAAGAATTCCTTGCCGTAACAGGCCGCCTTAGCTGGCTGAACATGCTCAACCAGAATATCACGCTTCCGCCTCCCGATGATCCGTACTATTCATTTTTCAAGGCAATCGAAAATCTTCAGTCAGACCTTTCTGAAAACATCAGGCGTGAACAGATCGAACTGGAGCAGATCAAAAAGGATTGCGAAAAAGCCCTCACCGAAAAGACCATACAGCTCCATGCCCAGGAGGAGCTTTACAAACAGCTGAAACATCAGCTGGAAAAAGAAAAAGCCTCACTGACCTCGCGAATTGCCTCACAGGAAATGGAGCTCACAAGAATCTCTACGGCAATTGCGGAGAAAACATCGACCCTCCAGGAAATTCTCGACATCATCAGCAGCCTCGATATCGAAGATGAACAAAAGCAAGAGATGATAAGAACCTGTGAGAACATGATCGAAACAGAGATGATCGAGAAAAAACTCAATATCGATCTGACATCAACGGACTCGGACTTCCTGCTGAAACTGCAGAAAAAACATCCAAATCTCAATCAGAGAGAGTTGCGCATATGCCTGCTGGTCAAGCTCAATTACGACACGAAAGAAATTGCCCGCTCGATCGGTATTTCCACCAGAGGGATGGAAAGCATACGCTACAGAATGCATAAAAAAATCGGACTTGACCGGCATCAGTCCATCAAGGGCTATCTGACCGAACTTGCAACAGCCTCCTGATGCAGGATGAATCCGGAGGGTCGGGCTGCCGCTGGATAGAGATGAAACGGAGAACGAATCAGGTTTGTTGAGTATAGAAAACAGAACAGAGATCTGATTATGGCACGAAACTATGACTATAGCTCATGACATTGCAGGCAAAAAGAGATACGACTATGAAACGATGTTCAATTTCAGGGCTTGAGATAACAGCCGCCCCTCAATGGGTCCATATCCATCCTTCGGGCAATTCTTCAACCAGTCTTCAACGGATCGGTCAGGATATTTTCCACTTGAGTGCAGAAGCCGACAAGAGCATCATACTCGATGTTTTTGAAGGCGATTTACTCCTGAAAGCAGTCAGGGAATCCCGGCTTGAAGGCAAACCCTTTTATGTCATCTGGAACCTCGAGAAGGTTAAAGGCCTTTCCTACCGATATAAAAAAGGCATTGCCGAGCTCATCCTCAACAAACAGCCGCCGCTCACCTATACGATCTTCTATCATATCGATCCCGAATTCCTCCCGATAGCCGAATCAATACAGGCAATGCTTCCCGAACATATGAAACTCCTGTTTGCTGACAGCTATGCTGAGGCAGTCAGGACCATCCTCGACATCAAAGCCGGCAACTTTCAGGCCCTGGAAGAGAAACCTGATGACGCGAAAGAAAAAAGAATGCAGTTTCTCGGCGCTGCCGCACGAATCGGCTGGCTCAACATGATCACACAGCCAATTATCCTCCCCCCTGCCCAGGATCGTCTCTATCCTTTTTTCAAGGCGCTTGACTGTCTGCAAGAGGATCTGACGGAAACAATGGCACAGCAAAAAAAATCCACAGAACAGTTTACCAGAGAGCAGGCTCTCATGCTTCAGAGCAAACAGAAGCAGATCGAACAGCAGGAACAGCGAAAACAAGCTCTGCTGCTCGAATTTGAAAGCATAAAAAAATCACTGACCGATCAGATACAGGAGCATGAAAAAGAAATTGACAGAGCAACATCAAATTTCCATGAACAAAGGGGAAAGATCAGGGACCTCTGCACGCTGATCAATCACTCGAATATCGATCAGGCAACAAAAAAAATCCTCATTCATACCAGTAACACACTGATAGAAACAGAGCTCAACGAGAAGAAAATTGAGCTCCCCCTCACCTCGACAGACTCTGCATTCCTTTCAACGCTTCAGCGAATGCATCCCGATCTGAACAAACGTGAGCTGAAAATCTGCCTGATGATCAAGCTCAGCTATGATACCGATGATATAGCAAGGTCGATAGGTATTTCAAAAAGGGGAATGGAGAGCATTCGCTACAGGATGCATAAGAAGATAGGACTGACAAAACACCAATCGATCAAAAACTACCTGAGCGAAATGTCCGGCAATCAGCACCAGCGTACTCAACAGTAATAACGATTACGAGGCAACGTATTTCTCTCCTGAAGCAAAGCAAACACCTGCCCTTCAAAAAAAATTGTTCCTTTTTTTATACGCAAAAAACAAAGAATCATTGGATCAAGACGAAAAAAAAGTTACTTTTACCATCATAATACGTCAATATATCCCCCTAATAACAGTCCTATGAATAACTGCCCGGTTACCAATCTGCCGATCGTTGAGCGCCCGCACTGGAAGAGCGAACACAATGACAAGCACTACACTACCCACATGCAGCGTATAGGCGATGACATCATTCTGACATACTACGAGGCAAAGAGTGATTTCACGGTAGAATTTATGGACAAGGAACTTTTCAGCACAGTTCTTGAAGAGTCCGGGCTTGTCGACAAACCGATCTTCATGCTCCGCGACCTCAGCCACGTTGCCAACCTGTCGTATACCTACAAGAAAAATCTCACCCAGCTTATCTATCACTGGCAGCCTTTTTTCCGGTGTATCATATTTTTCAATACCAATCCGGAATTTCAGACGATGGCCGAAACCTTCTGCTCCATTGTGCCTGAAGGAACCAGGGTGCTGATCGTCGATGATTATGCCGATGCCATAAAAGCAGTTATGGCAATAAAGGCCGGGGAGGATCCTGCAGAAGAATATGAAGATGAGGAAGATGAACTCTATGCCCGCCGCAAAAAAGATTTTCTTGGCGCGACGGCGCGTATCGGATGGCTGAACATGCTGACCCAGCCGATCAATCTGCCATCTGAAGACGATTACCTCTTTCCGTTCTTCAAAGCGATCGAGTCGCTGCAGCACGACCTTCTTGAGAAAGAAAAACTCGTAGCTGCGGAATGTGACGAAAAAAACAGGCAATGCGAACAGAAAATCGCTGAAAAAACGATCCTTCTGAATGCACAGCTTGAGATGAACAAAAAACTCAAATCGCTCTTCGACCGGGAACGATCTATCCTGAAATCACGTATTGCCGCTCAGGATATGGAACTTACGCGCGTATCGACGGCTATTGCCGAAAAGGCCTCGACGCTTCAGGGACTTCATGAGCAGATTGAAGCACTCGACATCGATCCGGCGATAAAAGAGGATATGGCAGTGACCTGCCGCAACCTGATCGAAACCGAAATCATCGAGAAAAAACTCAATACCGAACTGACATCGACCGACTCCGAGTTCCTTTCAAAGCTGCAGCGCAAGCATCCAAACCTCAACCAGCGCGACCTGCGCATAGGACTGCTTATCAAGCTGAATTACGATACACGCGAGATCGCCAGATCAATCGGCATTTCAACCAGGGGCCTCGAAAGCATCCGATACCGGATGCACAAAAAACTGGGATTATCAAAGCATCAATCAATTAAAAACTATCTTGTCAACCTTACTCTGGACTGACAATAACCACCAGTAAAGAAAGCTTACTCCTATGATGACGGTATGCCCGGTATCCCATCTCCCCTTTCTGGAAAAACCCCAGTGGAAGGCACCACACCCTGACGAATCGTACACAACCGTATTCAAGGGGATCGGTCCGAATATCATACATCTTGAAATGCAGACGGACAAGGACAGCATTACCCTGGAACACATTGACAAACATATCTACCAGAAAGTCATCAGGGAGATGAGCCTGACGGATAAAAAAATCTACACTGTCGCAAATTTCGAGCATGTCAGCAAAATCTCCCTGCAGTACAAGAAAGATTTTTCAAATATCGTCTTTAACTGGGGACCGCAGTACAGACTGCTGGTACTCTATAACGTCGGTCAGGAGATAGAGACGGTCATCGATACATTCATTGCCATGACCCCGGATACCCTGCCAATGATCCGGACAGACAATTATGAAGAGGCGATGAAAACAGTGATGGCTGACTGTCAGGGGGCTGAAGCGCCCGGTCAGGAGGATCCCGACGACGATGAGGACGATCTTTCGGTGTACAAAAACGAATTTCTTGCGACACTTGCACGAATCAGCTGGTTCAAGCTCTTTACCCATCCGGTCAGACTTCCGGATGAGACTCATGAACTGTACCCTTTTCTGAAGGGGCTTGCATGCCTGCAGGAGGATCTGCTGGCAAAGCATACGTTACAACAGCAGCAGCTTCATAAGCTCAAGCAGGAATACGATCAGAAAATACTTGAGAAAAACGTTCTTCTCAACGCACAGCAGACACTCAACAATACACTGAAAAAGCAGCTGGAAGAAGAAAAAAACGCTCTGATCGCAGAGGTTGCCGGAAAAGACATGGAGCTGACCCGCATTTCAACGGCCATTGCAGAAAAAACGACAAAGCTCAACGACTTGTGCCGTCAGCTTTCAGCAATGGATCTGGAAAGAGGCCTGAAAAAGAAAATAGTTGGCTCCTGCCAGGAGATGATTGCGACAGAGCTGAGTTCAAAACAGTTTGAAAGCTGTCTGAACGAGATCGATTCAAGGTTTCTGTCGAAGCTCCAGCAGAAGCACCCTGATCTCAACCAGCGGGAACTGCAACTCTGCCTGCTGATCAAGAACAATCTCAGTACAAGAGAGATCGCATCGTCGATAGGCATCACCCCGCGAGGAGTGGAAAGCATCCGGTACCGGCTTCATAAAAAACTGGGGCTCAAGCGCCACGAGTCAATAAAAAACTATATCGCCAGAACGGCGGCGCTCTTCCGGTAATGGAACTGCGCCGCGTTCTTTCATCGCGTCATGAGCGGCTGTCAACCGCAATATATCGTTTTGATATTGACAAACTCACGCATGCCGTAACTGGATAACTCCCGCCCGTAGCCAGACTGTTTGATACCGCCGAAAGGCAGTCTCGGATCGGATTTCACCATCGCATTGATAAAGCAGTTGCCCGCCTCCAGACGGCCGGCAATCGAAAGGGCACGATCAGGATTTCGTGAAAAAACTGCAGAGCCAAGGCCATACGGACTGTCGTTGGCTATCCGGACAGCCTCATCGTCATCAGCCGCCTCGATCAGTGAGGCAACAGGGCCGAAGGTTTCTTCACTATAGACTGCCATGCCGGGCTGGACATCGGCCACAATCGTCGGAGGATAGAAAAAGCCTTTTCTGTCGGGCACTTCTCCTCCGCAGACAATCCGGGCACCCATCGAGCGGCTCTGTTCGACCTGACGATGAAGCTCATCTCTCAGGTCTTCTCTGGCTATGGGACCGACCGCCACGTCAGGATCAAAAGGGTCACCCGTTTTTTTCGTACGAATCGAGGCGAGAAGCATCTCTTCAAACGGCTCTTTGACGGACGTGTGGACAATAAAGCGTTTTGCGGCAATGCAGCTCTGGCCGGCATTGAGCAGACGGGCGGCAATGCAGGCGTCGACAGCAAGATGAAGATCTGCATCGTCAAGCACGATATAGGGATCGTTACCGCCCAGCTCAAGAACGCTCCGCTTGAGCGCCATACCGGCTTTTGAAGCGACAGCGATGCCGGCTCCGGTACTCCCTGTCACCGATACTGCCCTGACAACGGGATGAGCGATAATATCGCCGACCATCCGGTTGACATCCTCAAGATCGATATGCAGTGTCCGGTAGAGGTTGCAGGGAAAGCCCGCTTCGAGAAAAAGACGTTCAATAGCAATAGCGCAGCCGGTCACGTTAGGCGCATGCTTGACGACAATGCCGTTTCCGGCCATCATGACGGCGGATGCAAAGCGGAATACCTGCCAGAACGGGAAATTCCAGGGCATAACACCGAGTATGACGCCGAGAGGCTCAAAGGTGACCATCCCCTGAACACCGTCAACATCGATCACTTCAGGCAGAAGAAAGGATTCGGCATGCCCGGCGTAGTACTCGCAAACCCAGGCGCACTTTTCAACCTCGGCAACAGCCTGGGAAAACGGCTTGCCCATTTCGAGGCTGATCGTTTCAGCATGAATTTTTTTCTGCTCCCTCAGGAGCGAGGCGAGGCGGAGCATCAGTTCGCTTCGACGTGCAAAAGTCATCGTTTTCCAGTCGGCAGCGGCATGGCTGGCGTCAACAAGGACCTGTTCGATGTCTGATGCCGTCATGGATTGATATTCCGCCAGCACTTCTTCAGTAGCTGGATTGATAGTTCTGATCATAGTAGCAGGTATATTTCAGGCCACGATAGCGAGGCTGTTGAAAAGAAAGGGTTAATTTACAGAAAAAAAAACGCCGGAAAAAAGCGCTGCAAACACAGAGCCCCTGAGGCAGGACTCAGTCTTCAAGTGTTTCGAAAACAGCAAGATAGCTTTCATAGCGCAGCGGATCGATCAGACCGTCTTCTACAGCCTGAAGCACGCCGCAACCGGGCTCAACCGTATGCGAACAGGACGAGTAGGCGCAATGGTTCATATACTCGAGAAACTCCGGGAACCAGAAACGGAGGTTGCCGCGGGTAATGCCTGAGAGATTGAACTCTCTGATGCCGGGGGTATCGATCACATGGCCGCCTCCCGGAAGGGTCAGCATCACTGCATTGGTGGTCGTATGCACCCCCCTGCTGTTACCGGTACTTATCCCGGCGGTTTTCAACCGTTCTTCACCGATCAGACAGTTGATCAGAGTGGACTTACCTACTCCTGAATGACCGCTGAAAGCCGATACTTTTCCCGACAGGAGACCGAGAAGAGCCTCAACCCCCTCTCCGTTGCAGGCACTGACATAACAGACCCGATACCCGAGACGGATATAGACCGACATCTCCTCTTCAAGTTCCTTCTCATCGACAAGGTCCGTCTTGTTGACAATGATCAGCACCGGCATCTGCTCCGATGCCGCAAAAACGAGATAACGATCGATCAGGCGGCGGTTAAGGGGAGGATCCTGAGCGGAAACAACGACACAAAGCTGGTCGATATTGCTTGCGATAACCTGTATTGTTTCTTTGCTCCGGTTTCTGCGTATATCCCGCTTTCGGACAAGTGCGCTTCTGCGGGGGTGAACAAATACTATGGCCCCCTCAGGCGTCTCTTCATGCGACGTGGCCTTGACCCTGACAAGATCGCCTACCGCAACAAGGCTTGAAGAGCCGTTTTCGGTTTTTGTCCCCCTGAATGTCCGGCACAGCCATTCATTCATCCCGTCATCCCGAACGACATACATGCCGCCCCTGGCTTCGGTAACATAGCCTTCAAAGGCGTTGCCTTCATGAGATGAGCTCATAGCACGAAGCCTTTTGCATCCCCTTTATCCAATATCGGCAAGTGAACATTTTTCATGATAATGCTGTGCATAATAATTTCGAATACCCCGGTGAAGAGGATTTTGCAAGTGAGGATCGTCACCGACAAGACGAAATGCCTCGTTACGCGCTGCGTTCAGAATCTCCGTATCGCTGTTCAGGTCAGCCATCGAAAAACCCGAGACCATGCCGGACTGCTCCTTTCCCAGAACATTGCCTGTTCCCCGGATGCGGGCATCGATCTCCGAAAGCGCAAAACCGTCTGTCGACGCCTCCATCGCCCGAAGCCGCTCTCCGGCATCACCACCGAGACGGGAATACAGCAGAAAGCACCAGGACTGCTGACTCCCTCTGCCGACACGTCCCCTGAGCTGGTGAAGCTGCGCAAGGCCGAAGCGTTCGGCATGCTCGATAACCATTACCGTAGCATTCGGGACATCCACCCCTACCTCGATAACCGTGGTGCCGACAAGAACATCGATATCGCCGGCTCTGAACCGGTCCATGACATGCTCCTTGTCCGAAGGATTCATCCTGCCGTGAACAAGACCGATCCTCAACTCTGGCAGCAACTCTTCTTTCAACTGAAGATAACTGTCTGTCGCTGCTTTAAGATCAATTTTTTCAGATTCATCGACAAGCGGATAGACGATATAGGCCTGCCGGCCTGCAGCGACCTCTTGTCGAATCAGCTCGAGAACCCGGCCTTTGCCGCGTTCATGACACAGGCGGGTAACAACAGCTTTTCTGCCGCCCGGCAGCTCATCGATAACGGTCACGTCAAGATCCCCGAACGCTCCCATACAGAGCGTTCGGGGAATAGGGGTTGCCGTCATCAGAAGCACGTGCGGATTGTCTGATTTATCCTGAAGCGCCTTTCGCTGCAGGACACCGAAACGGTGCTGTTCATCGATGATAACAAGACCAAGCCGGTGAAACCTTACCCTCTCCTCGATCATGGCATGGGTTCCGACCGCAAGATCGTATGAGCCGTCCTGAAGCCCTTTGAGAATGGCATCCCGTTCCTGTTTTTTCTGTCTGCCTGAAAGAAAGGCGACACGCAATCCGAGAGGTTCGCAATATTTCCGGATGCCGAGCCAGTGCTGAAACGCAAGAATCTCGGTCGGCGCCATGATGGCTGCCTGAAGACCGTTGTCGACGGCAAGCGTCATGGCAAACATCGCAACAAGGGTTTTTCCCGACCCGACATCCCCCTGCAGCAGCCGGTTCATCTGGCTGCCGCTTCGCAGATCACGATAAATCTCGCGAACCGCCTGTTTCTGGGCACGGGTCATACTGAACGGCAGCATGGAATACAATGCTTCCGTTTTTTCCCCGGACCGCTCGAAGCGCACGGCAGCATTATTTTTCTTCAGGGTATGATAACGAAGCGCAAAAAAAAGCTGCGCGTAGAACAGCTCATCCCATTTAAAACGATAGATTGCGCGATCGAGAGCCTCGGCGCACGCCGGAAAGTGGATCTGCCGATATGCCTCGCCGAGTTCCAGCAGATCGTACTCTCTGACAATACGCTCAGGAAGATGTTCGTCTATGGCAACAGGATGTTGCTCCATCGCCCGTCGAAGAACAGCACGAAGACGCCTGGAATCAAGTCCGGCTTTTTTCATGGCATCCGAGACATGATACAATGGAATGATTTTTCCCGTATGCAGAAGATCGGCATCGTTTGTCCCCGCTCCGGACTCTTCTGTCGAAGGAACATTCAAACGGTCGAAATCGGGATGCTGCATCTGGGGATGGCCGCTGAAAAACCCGACCTTGCCATGGACTGCCAGAATATCACCGGCCCGGACCATTCTTGAAAAATATACCGCTCCCCTGAACCAGGTCAGCTCAAGAGTACCGGTCCCGTCCGTCAGCCATGCCTTGAAAAGGGTCCTTCCTGAAGAAGAGGTCTCTTTCCGCACCCGGGCAACAGATCCTGCAACGGTAATGAGCTCCCCTTCGGCAAGAGAACCTATTGCTTTCAGCCTGCTCCTGTCGAGATAACGACGGGGAAAATAACCATAAAGGTCCCTGACGCTTTCGAGACCCTGTGCCTTCAGCGCCACGGCTTTTTCCGGGCCGAGACCTTTAACGAACGTCAGAGGAATATCAACATAATTCATGCTAAACCTTCACATATCGCCCTGAGCGCACGCCTCTGCGGCTGCCCGGACAATTGAAAACTCCCGTGAGCAAGCCCCGGAGGTTTGTATCTGCGTTTTAAAACTTGTATATTGAAAGATAAAGTATTTTATTCCCAAATCTCACAATCTGGCATCAGACAACGTAAATTGAAGTCATGAAACAAGATATCCATCCAAAGTATACGAAAGTCACGGTCACTTGCGCCAACTGCGGCAACGCGTTTGAAACCCGTTCTACCCGTTCGTCGATCAAAGTCGATATCTGCAGCAACTGTCATCCGTTCTACACCGGCAAGCAGATTCTCGTCGATACCGCCGGCCGTGTCGAGCGATTCAAGAAAAGATTCGCAAAAGCATCCTCGCAGTCCAAGTAAAACCGGAACCGGGCTTTACGTCAACTCAAAATTACCTGTACCAGTATGAGCGCACGAGATGTCATCAGCAAAGGTGAAGCAAAGATGAAAAAATCCATCGAGAGCTTTCAGCATGAAATTGCTTCGGTGAGAACAGGAAAAGCTACAACAGCATTGCTCGACCGGGTGAAAGTCGATGCCTACGGGCAGCAGATGCCGCTCAGGCAGGTTGGGAATATCGGAGTTCAGGACGCCCATACGCTCATGGTTCAGATATGGGATAAATCGATGGTCGCCGCAGCTGAAAAAGCTATCCGCGATGCAAATCTCGGTCTTAACCCGGCTGCCGAAGGTCAGAGCATCCGCGTCAGCATTCCTCCCCTTACGGAGGAGCGACGCAAGGAGTATGTCAAGCTGACGAGAAAATACAGTGAGGACTCTAAAGTCGCCCTGCGCAATCTTCGCCGCGAAATGCTCCATTCGCTGGACAAACTTGAAAAAGACAAGGAAATCAGCGAAGATGAAAAGAACCGCAGCAAGAAAGATGCCGATGATCTTGTCCATAAATATGAGAAGCAGATCAACGATATCGTGGTCCAGAAAGAAAAAGAGATCATGGAAGTATAGCGGACAGAAAAACGAAGCTGTTCAGTCAGAAAGCCGGGTTCGCCCGGCTTTTTTCATCCCTGCCCTTATGAGAAGCGCCCCTGATACACGCAGCACTCAGTGCTGTCGCTCCTCTTCGGAAAAATAGGCTTTCATCTTCATAAAGACATCTTTTCGGCCAAGCAGACCGGCAATCATAGAGAGAACCGTTGCTGCTCCCGCAGCAAAAAAAACAGGCCTTGAAGACATATTGTTGGTATAATAGACAGCTGCTATGCCCTGCTCCTTTGCAAAACTGTCAAGCGAGGTTGTCCCGATCACAAGATCGGGCTGATAGCGCAGTACGGCATCCATATCCTCCTCAAGAAACTTGCGGTAGCGTATTTCGGTGCCGAGCATGCTCAGAAGCTGATGATCCTCTTCACCAAGAGCCGTTCTGGATATCGAGGTCGATGCGTATGGAACGTCGAGACCGGCTTCGAGCAGGAGCCGCACGACAGGCAGTTCGTTGCCTTCGTATCCGGCAATAATCACCGTGCCCGATAAACCGGAGAATTGTTCAATTGCCGCTTTTGCTTTCTGCTTCTCCTCTTCTGCAACCTTGCTGACAAGATGTGGATCGAGATTGAGCGCCTCGCCTACCCTTTCGATCCATTCGGCCGATGCGCGTGCACCGATCGGATTGCCGGACACGATCGTCACACCATTCTCCTCAAGAAGAGCGGCGGTTCGCTCGTAGAACGGATGCAGAACGGCACACGCTCCGGCAAGTCCTGCCTGACGATAGTCATCGAGATCTGCTGCTGGAAGCGTTATGACCGATTCCACGCCGATACGCTGCAGAATTGAACCGATAGTCATGGCATCGACCGGAAAAATCTCGCCGACGACAAGCAGCGACTTCTGCCTGCGCGGGCCGGAAAAATCGCCAAACCGTTCAAGCAGTGCTGCAACAGCGACATCTTTCGCCTCGGGATGGGTCTTGATCTGAAAAGCAGGCAGCCGTATCAATTGAACAGCGGCGTTGCCGGCTTTTCGGGGAAGAAGCTCCTCGGCAATACCGGCAGTTTCGGCTACGCAGGTGCTGACAACGGGAATGAAGGTTACTGACGGATCGGAAGCGATCTCTTCGATCGCTGCCCGGACGTCGTCGATCATCGTTCCGCCCGAGATCTGCACATTCATCAGCCCGGGAGCAGATATCGATTTTCTGGCTGCATAAAAGTGAGACACAAAGGTAAGTCCATAGAGGCACCCCTGGTCAGCAACGAGACAGACTCTCGCTCCATCGATTCTGGTTAACACCCTCAGCCCTCCGAAAGCAGGGCACATGGACTGGGGATGAAGATTTTCACATACGTTTTTTCCCATAGCTGCTCTTTGTTTGGCAATACGACAAATTGTGCATCATGCGTGCAGTTCAAGAACCGGCAGATGATGGTATCCCTGATTCAGAAGCTCTTCCAGCATACGATCGGCAACAAAGCGGTATCTCCCGTCTACCGTGCTGAAGATTCCGATCCCTTCGAGTATGAACTCCTGCTTCGCCCTTCCCGCATCCCGTACTACGGATGAAAACACCTTGACAAACAATGCTGCCCGGGAGGAAGGCAATGCGGTTGTTCGCTCAACGATATCCCTTCCCACGGCACCGGAGACCGCCCTGGTCGAAAAGACCAGTCTCCTGACAGGAGGAAACCATTGTCCCTGGCGATACCCTGCCGGGACATGACGGACCTCAAAACAACCCACTCCCTTGAGGCATACCGATCCGCGCTCAAGAAGCTCTTCACCCAGACCGCAGACAAACTGCTCCAGGTACCCAATGGCTGTGGCATGATCGAGACCGAGAGCTTCTGCCATGCGTTTGACGCTGTGAAGGTGTTTCATAGGATCCAGGTGCGTTATTCATTCTTCTGATTACCATCTGCCGCAAACCGGACTTGGAATATAATACTTTCCCCCGAAACCCGCGGATCCCAGGCAACAGACGGCAGGAAGGATTTGACTTTGGTGCTCCGAGCATGTACTTTTAACAAACGACTTGCAACGATTCTCTTATTTGCCTGTACCCATGGAACAGATACTCAGTGTCAGCGAATTAACCCTGAAAATCAAAAGTGAACTTGAAAGCGCATTTCCTGCCGTAACCGTCCGGGGCGAAATATCGAATTTCAGGCTGCCGGCTTCAGGACATATCTACATGACGCTGAAGGATGAAGATGCGCAAATACCTGCCGTCATATGGAAAAATGTCCGCGTTCGACTCCCGCTGGACCTGAAAGACGGCATCGAAATCGTGGCGACAGGTCGTCTTGAGGTCTACCCGCCTTCCGGCCGCTATCAGCTGATTTGCACCTCTCTGACGCTTGCCGGAGAAGGAATGCTTCAGCAGGCATTTGCCTTGCTGCTGCACAAGCTTGCCTCTGCCGGATATTTCAATGTCGAACACAAAAAAAAACTGCCTGCTTTTCCCGAAACCATCGGTCTCGTCACCTCTCCTACCGGCGCCGTCATCAGGGATATGTGCGATGTACTGACAAGACGGTTTCCTGCGGCCTCTCTTCTGCTCTATCCCGTCAAGGTCCAGGGGGAAGGGGCCGCAGCATCCATCATCGATGCCATTGAGTATTTCAACACAGCAGCCGATGAGCAGCACCGCCCGGATCTTATCATCGTTGCGAGAGGAGGCGGATCGCTTGAAGACCTGCAGGCATTCAATGAAGAGCGGGTCGCCATGGCCATTTTCAACTCGTCGATCCCTGTTGTCAGCGCCGTTGGCCATGAAACCGACTTTACAATTGCCGATATGGTGGCCGATGTCAGGGCCGGGACGCCTTCCATTGCCGCTGAAATAGCGGTTCCCGACAAAGAGGAGCTTCGTCAGAGAATCTCGTCACTCACACAGCGTCAGTTCTCCTCGCTGAAAACAAGAATTGACGGAGCCACAAGGGAAATCAGCTCGCTTACAGGCAGCTATGCCTTCAATCGGCCCAAAGTTCAGTGTGACCAGCTCGATGCAGAGATCAGCACACTCATCCGGTTCATGTCACGCTCAGTGCAGGATCGGTGCGAACATATCGAGCAGCGTTTCAGTGCCGCAAAAGGCAGGTTGAGCCTGCTTGATTACCGCAACGTCCTTCGCCGCGGATTCGTCCTGATCAACACCGACAGCGGCTATATCACGACCTGCCGTGAAATGGCGGAGAAAACGCGGGCAAAGGCCCTGTTCTGCGACGGCGAGATCGCGATCATGACTGACGTGAACGATAGAGATGACGGACAAGCTCAAGATCCTCATGAGTGTTGACTCCCGGCATATCGATATCTGTCTCGACACAGCGGATGCTATAGCCGTTCTCGAGAAGGCGAAGTTGTTCGAGAGACTCCGCCTCCTCGAGCATTGAAGGCCCGAGCTGTGAAAACATCCTCAGGACTCCGGCTCGAAAAGCATAAATGCCGATATGTCGAAAACAACAGGTGGCAGCCCTGGTTTCGCGCTGATATGGCAGGGGGCTCCTTGAAAAGTACAGCGCATTGGACTGGCTGTTCATGACGACTTTGACCGTATTGGGATCGTTGAGGGCGGTATAATCCTCCGGCAGAAGCCGATAGACCAGCGTAGCACAGTCAGGCGGGTTTTCGTTCAGAAAAGGTTCGATCACCAGATCGATGTTTCCCGGATCGATCAGCGGCTCATCCCCCTGAAGATTGACAAACACATCCGCTTCGATCTCCGCAGCGGCCTCGGCAATACGCTCAGTACCGCAGCGGGCGTCAGCAGACGTCATGACTACGTCGGCACCGGCAGCATTCATGACACCTGCAATCTCCTCACTATCTGTCGCGACAACCACCCTCCGGGCCAGTACCGATCGCTGCGCCTGTTCCCAGGTCCTGACAATCAGGGGTGCGCCGTCGAGATCGGCAAGCATTTTGTGCCGTAATCTGCTCGAATCGAGCCTTGCGGGAATAAGAATAACGATAGTCATGAGATACCGGAACAAAACTGTTTGATGATCGTGCAGCGTTCAGAAGCACCCTTGCCGACAATGCGCCAAGCGTCTCACGGGCTATCAAGAATCAGGGTAACAGGCCCTTCATTGCTCAAATCAACCCTCATATCCTGACCGAAAAAACCGGTTTCAACCACAAGGGATGACGCCAGGCGAAGCGCGTCGACAAACCGGGTATAGATATCGTAAGCCGTTGTATAGGGAGCTGAAGCAGAAAATCCCGGTCTGTTGCCTCTGGAGGTGTCGGCATAAAGCGTGAACTGTGAAACAATCAGAAGCGCGCCTTGCGTATCGCGGACGGAGACATTCATGACACCCGATTGATCATCGAAAATTCTGAGACCGAGGATCTTGCGAACCATCCAGTCTATCTCTTTGCGTCCGTCCCCCGGAGCGATACCAAGCAGCACCACAAGGCCGCTGCCGATCCCGCGGGGCGGATGGCCTTCGACAGCAACGGAAGCCCGGGATACTCTTTGAACGACAGCCCTCACGCATCGAACTCCACGGCGTCAAGATACCCGGAAAGCAGCCTGGCGGCTTCGGCAGCCCCGATACCCTCTATCGTCAATCGTTTTATTCTCGACGTATGCCCCGACATGATGCGGACCCTTGATGGCGCAACCCCGAAAGATTTTGCCAGAAACCGGCAGCATTCTCTATTGGCTGCATCATCGACCGGGGCAGCCTTGAGATTGATTCTGATACTCCCGTCATACTCGCCGCTGATCGCACTTTTCGACGAACGCGGCTGAGCCTTGACGGAAAACACGACCGATCCCTCTTTTTCCTGCAGGCGGACCATACACAACCCCCTGTCAGCCGATAACCTTGGGTACACGGAAGAATCTGTCCTGACGATCAGGAGCGTTCTTCAAGGCATCCTCATTGTCGAGAGACGGTGTAAGACAATCTTCACGAAGCACATTGACCTGATCGTGAATGCTGCTCAGCGGCTCGATCCCTTCGGTATCGACTTCGTTGAGCTTGTCGACATAATGCAGAATAGCATTGAGTTCACTGGTCATTTTCTCCTGCTCGGCATCGGAAAAGCGGAGCTTGGCTAATTCAGCGATATACGCAACATCTTGTTTAGTGACCGACATACCTGTGTTCTGATAACGATTCGTGATTGAAATATGCTGGTTCTCCAGCGGTGAATGAAGATACAAAAAAGTTGCCGTCTATGACACTGCAACGATTCAGCATCGCCGCAGCGCCCCCTACAACCGGCACATACCTGCCCTCATCTCCTCATCGGGGTTCAGGGGGGGACGGTCGTCGATCGGGACATAATCACGCTGATCCTCTCCAAGATACATCTGGCGGGGTCGGGCTATTTTCTGCTCGCTGTCATTGAGATGCTCTGTCCACTGGGCAAGCCACCCGGGGGTTCTGCCAATCGCAAAAAGAACAGGAAACATATCAAGCGGGAAACCCATTGCCTGGTAGATAAGGCCTGAATAGAAATCCACATTGGGATACAGCTTCCGGCTGACGAAATAGTCATCCTCAAGAGCGATGCGTTCCAGCTCGAGAGCGATATCGAGCAGGTCGTTGGTTCCTGTCACGTCAAAGACCTCAAAAGCTATTTTCTTGATAATCCGGGCCCTCGGATCATAGTTTTTGTATACCCTGTGCCCGAAACCCATAAGCCGTCCCTCTCCGGATTTCACGGATCTGATGAACTCGGGAACACGATCGATGGAACCTATGCGCTCGAGCATTCTGATCACCGCTTCATTTGCGCCGCCGTGCAGGGGGCCGTACAATGCCGCGCATCCTGCAGCCAGAGCGGAATAGGGATCAACCTGCGAGCTGCCGACGGAACGAACGGCGCTTGTCGAGCAGTTCTGCTCATGATCTGCATGAAGGATAAAAAGAACGTCGAGGGCCTTTTCCAGAACCAGGTCGGGTTTGTACTTCAACTCGGTCATCTTGAACATCATGGACAGAAAATTTCCGGTGTAACTGAGATCATTGTCCGGTAGCACATAGGGAAAACCCATACTATGGCGGAAGCTCATGGCCGCAAGAGTCGGCATCTTGCCGATGAGCCGACGCACCTGAAGCTTTCTGGACTCTTTGTCGAAAATGTTTTTTGCCCCGGGATAAAATGTCGAAAGGGCCCCGACAGTGCCGACCAGTATCCCCATAGGATGACCATCGTAGCGAAATCCGTCCATGAATTTGGCCAGATTGGTGTGCACCATGGTATGGTTACGGATATTGTGGGTCCAGGCCGCAAGACGGTCATGGTCAGGAAGCTGCCCTTTGATGAGAAGATAGGCTGTTTCCAGAAACGAACTTTGTTCAGCAAGCTGCTCAATAGGATAGCCCCGATAGCGGAGAATACCTTTTTCTCCATCGATATAGGTTACCTGGCTCTTGCAGGAGGCCGTATTGAGAAAACCTGGGTCGTATCCGAGAAGGCCGAAATCATCATCCGTAACCTTGATCTGTCGAAGGTCCATAGTCTTTACGGTACCGCACTCGATAGGGATGGTATAGCTTTTGCCCGTGCGATTGTCGGTAATCGTCAGAGAGTGGTCGTTCTTTGGTTGTGTCATGATAGTCTCCGCCGTTATTGAGTTGTGAAAGGTCCGCCTTCCGATGACGCGCTGCAGCAGCATATATAGTGATTACAAGTCCAAAACCAGCCTTTTCGTTCAGAGTTTCTGTCTGTCGCCAATCAAAGCGCATTCAGCAGTGATCTCCCTGCAATGTTCTGATCCGGGCTGAGCGCCGGCTGCACCGGCGATTTCTGACCGGCATCAGTCCTTCCTGCACCCAGGGGCCCGATAACCCGTTCAGATACGGATCGGAACCCTTGCAGCATAACCGTTCCTGCTCACCGGTAACGCCGTATCTGCCCCTGTTCGAGACGGGAAAGATAGTCGTCGAGTTCTCGTCTGACGATCGGGGCAAGCATATATAAACCGATAATATTGGGAAACGACATGGCAAAAATCATAGCATCGGTAAAGTCGATCACCGTCCCGAGATTCATGGCCGAACCGACAACGATGAAGATACAGAAAAGAAGCTTGTAGCTCACGTCGGCAAGGCGGGTTTCGCCAAATATATAGGTCCACGCTTTCAGGCCGTAATAGGACCAGGAGATCATGGTGGAAAATGCGAACAGCAGGACGGCAACACTGAGGATATAGGGAAACCAGGAAATCACCTGTTCAAAAGCACTTGAGGTCAGCGCAATGCCGTCGGTTCCCGGCTGTCCATAGAGCCCGGAAAGAATGATCACAAGGGCGGTCATCGTACAGATCACCACTGTATCGAGAAACGGTTCGAGCAGAGCCACCAGGCCTTCGGTCACAGGTTCGTCTGTTTTGACTGCGGAGTGCGCGATAGGTGCCGAACCGATACCTGCCTCGTTGGAAAATGCAGCCCGTTTGAAACCCTGGATAAGCACTCCGATCACGCCTCCGTACAGGGCTTCAGGTGCAAAAGCGCCGTTGATGATAGCAGCAAAGGCTGCCGGAAGTTTGTCAAAACCTGAAAAGATTATAAACAATGAGGTGATCACGTATATTCCCACCATCACGGGAACAAGTTTTGACGTAACCCTCACAATCCCTTTGATACCGCCGATAATGACGATACCGACCAGAACAGCCATAACAAGGCCGAAAATCCAGCCCTGCTGATAGAGAAAACTCTGCTCGCCGCCTGTTGCGATCACGGTCTGCTTGAACGCCTGGTTGGCCTGAAACATATTGCCGCCGCCGAGAGATCCGCCGACGCACATCACTGCGAAGAAAAAAGCGAGAACCTTGCCTGCCCCCGGAAAACCTTTCTCTGCAAAACCCCTGCTGAGATAGTACATCGGCCCGCCTGACACGGAACCGTCCTCATTGATCATGCGGTACTTCACACCAAGAGTGCATTCCACGAATTTCGATGACATCCCGAACAGTCCCCCCAGAATCATCCAGAAGGTCGCGCCCGGCCCGCCGAGTGTAATCGCCACAGCGACACCGGCAATATTACCCAGACCGACCGTTGCAGACAAGGCTGCCGTCAATGCCTGGAAATGAGACACTTCACCCCCCTGTTCGCCGGGAGCATCATACACGCCCCTGACAAGATCTATCGCATGACCAAAGCCCCGGACATTGATAAACTTCATGAACACCGTAAAAACAAGCGCGGCGACGATCAGCCAGATCAGAACGAACGGCACCATCACGCCCCCGATCGGTACCGAAAAGAACACAATTTTAAAGACCAGCGCGGTGACAGGCGTCATCAGTTCGTTGATCCGCTGATCGATACCGGGAACGGCCGTATTATCGGCAAGAAGAGGAAGAGGAACAGAGAGCGAACCGATCAAAACGGCAAGACTTACGAGAATATTTTTCATGACAGAGTGCGCTGTTTGTACGGCAGATGTGATCGATACAAGGCCTGTGCAATGCCGACGGATGGTTAAAATCAAGTTTTAAATATAAAAAGAAAAAAACAGAAAAAAGTTTTTGGATCTTTTGAGAAGACTACCTACATTTGAAACTCGTTAAGCAAGGAGCTGTAGCTCAGTTTGGTTAGAGCGCCTGCCTGTCACGCAGGAGGCCGCGGGTTCGAGTCCCGTCAGCTCCGCAATACAAGACAAAAAAAAGACGACAGTACATCTGTCGTCTTTTTTTTGTCTTCCTGTCAGCAACTTCCCCCATCAGAGACCACCAATACCTGCCTGATGGTTAACAATACCGCTCGTAGGCTCTTGCAAGCTTGATATGGTAGCGGTTTTTTTCGTAGCCAGGCCCGTTATAGCCTCGAGCGAAAGCTCTCCAGTCCTTCATTTGCAATGCATGAACCAGATTATGCTTTTGCACGTAGGCACAGAATGCCTGCAAGTGTTCCCGCTCATGGCTGTTCATACGCTCAACGAACTCATAGACGTCCCGGTAACCGAGCTCTTCGGCATTAAAACCCATAATCTGAAAAATCCCCCACGAAGCAGAACGAAGCGCAGCCTCATCATCGACGGCCCTGGCTTGCTCCAGTCGGTCATACTCCGCCAGTCCGCCAAAATAGTGAACCGTTGTCCATTTCGGGTAGAGGATATGCTCGTTTCCTTTGCGGTGACTCTCAGGGTCGATCCCTTTCTTTTTGAGCTCTTTCCAGAAAACATGGCCCTCAAAAAGGATTTTCGGTTTTTCAACAATAAAACCCGCTCCTGTCGATTCGACTTCGTTGACCGCCTTGATAGCGGCAAGTTCAACATCGAGATCAGCCGCAGCGGCGCACATGTCCGCCTCTTCAAGATATCTGGAAGAAATACGCTTCAGGAGATCGGGAAATTTCAGAAACAGGGTTGTCCAGGTTTTTTCGCCGACAATGCCGTCGACAACAATGCCGCTCTGTCGCTGAAATGCCTTGACGGCGTCATCAGTGCTCTGACCGAACTTTCCGTCAATGGCGGAAAGAAGGCCTGCTTCGGCCAGCATGGCCTGCAGGAGTATAATAGAGCGTTCTTTTCGTGAACCTTTTTTCAGTACATCCATGATCAAACCTCCGTATTGATTGGCATTGGGAAGATGCCCTGCCTGCAGGGCGTGCCACTGGCGAATAACCGACAAAAAAACGGAAACGAAAGGGCCGGGGATTACCGGACGGTCAGGCATATAAGAAAATATACCAGACACTGCGCTTCACTGTATGCCGCCACTCCATGCCGGGCATTGAGCAGGATCGGTCGGAACAGCGCAATCCCGTCAGGTTTTTTTTCTCTTTTCACGTTTATCGCGCAGATAAATTGATTTTGACTGCCCGTCGGCAAGCACTCGCTCCTCCAGATCGAACAATCTTGTCGCGTTCACCAGCTCTCCCAGTTTGCCATAGCCGTAATTCCGGGGATCGAATTCAGGAGACTGCTTGGCGATATTGCTCCCGACGGTTGCAAGATGCGCCCATCCCTCTTCATCTGAAGATGCATCGACCGCATTGCGCAACAGACGAACAAGACGGGTATCATTCTTGAGCTCAACGCTTGACTTGCGCTTGATCGCCTCGTTTTCATTCACTTTGGCGCGCAGCACCTCGATATAGATGAACTTATCGCATGCCGACACAAACGGGGATGGCGTTTTTTTCTCACCAAACCCGAACACAAAAAGACCGGACTCCCTTATTCTCGAAGCGAGTTTGGTAAAATCACTGTCACTTGAAACAATACAGAAGCCATCGAATTTACCGGTATAGAGCAGGTCCATCGCATCGATGATCATGGCGCTGTCGGTAGCATTTTTCCCCTTTGTATAGCCAAACTGCTGAATCGGCTGTATGGAATGCTCCAGCAGAATCTCCTTCCAGCCCTTGAGCAGCGGCGAGGTCCAGTCACCGTAAATCCTTCTGACACTTGCGATTCCATATTTGGCAATTTCAGAAAGCAGCCCGTCAATAATTGACGCCTGGGTGTTGTCGGCGTCGATGAGTACCGCCAGCCTTTGAGATTTTTCCGCAGCCATGATTCATTGCTTGTTCGTTGAGCTCACACCTTTTCAACCTGTTTTCTTCAAGTTATAGTGAAGCGGTATAAGGAACAAGAAAAGACAGCAAGAATGCTGAACACTCCCGCTGCATTCCACAATCAGAAAACCTGTCGCCGAAGAAGCAGCGAACTGAGCACGACACTGACAGAACTCATGGCCATAGCCGCTCCGGCGATCATCGGATCGAGCATCCAGCCGGTCCATGGATAGAAAAAGCCTGCTGCAACAGGAATCCCGACTGTATTGTAGAAAAGCGCCCAGAACATATTAAGCCTGATGCGCTGCATGCAGAGCCGACTGAGCCGGATGGCACGGGGCAGGCTCGAAAGGTCGTCCCGGATAAAAACCATATCGCCGGCTTCCATAGCGATATCGGTCCCCGATCCCATCGCAATGCCGATATCGGCCCTGGCAAGAGCCGGAGCATCGTTGATGCCGTCACCGATCATAGCTACCCTGCCTGTTTTCTGAAGCTGCTCTACCCAGGCAAGTTTTTCTTCGGGAAGCACGCCGGATTTCCACAACCCTATTCCTGCCGCTGCGGCAACGTTGCCTGCCACCTGCTCGTTATCCCCGGTCATCATAAGGGTCGAAAGTCCCATGGCATGAAGCTTTTCAACCGTTTCACGAGCATCGGGGCGAAGCGTATCGCTCAATGCCATAAGGCCGAGAAGCGTTCGGTCGGAAGAAAGTGCTATAACCGTCTTTCCTTCCTTTTCAAGACGGGATGCACAGGACTCGACAGCGCTGACGTCTATCCCCGTTTCCTTAATGAAATGCAGGGACCCTATGTAATGCTCACTGCCGTCGATCTGAGCGACAACGCCCTTGCCCGCTACCGCTCTGCCCCCGGATGCCTCCCTGAAAAGAACCTTTTCCTCGTCAGCCTTTCTCACCACAGCTGATGCAAGCGGATGACCGGAATGCAGTTCAAGTCCTGCTGCAATGCCCAGAATGTCCTGTTCGCTATTTCCCTCTGCAGGCAGGATATCGGCAACATCGAAAGAACCGTGTGTGATGGTGCCTGTCTTGTCAAACACAATATGGCGCAGCCGTTCGGCATTCTCGAGAGCCTCTCCTCCTTTGATGAGAATACCGGCACGTGCACCCATACCGGTCGCGACCATAATCGCGGTGGGCGTCGCCAGGCCAAGAGCGCACGGGCAAGCGATAACAAGAACCGATACCGCAGCGATCAGGGCGAATTCCAGAGGCTTGCCGAGAACAAGAAACCAGAGCACAAAGGTGAATAGCGATACCGCAAGAACAAACGGCACGAACCATGCCGAAACCCTGTCGGCAAAACGCTGTACAGGCGCTTTCTGCATCTGGGCATCTTCAACCAGACGGATCATGGAAGCCAGCATCGTTTCGGAACCCGTCCGGGTCACCGTCATACGGAAAACGCCTTCATTATTGACCGTTGAACCGATGACCATATCGCCGTTTTTTTTCGTCACAGGGACGCTTTCGCCGGTTATCATACTTTCATCGACGGAGGTCTCTCCGTCGATAATGAGACCGTCAAGCGGAACCTGTGCTCCGGGACGGACAACGAGAGTGTCGCCCGGTGCGACCGCTTCAAGAGCGACGACTGCCTCCATACCGTTGCGTATAACCGTCGCCTCAGCAGGAAAGAGCTGCTCAAGCTGACTGATTGCTTCGGATGTACGGTGCCGGGCAACGGTTTCGAGATACTTGCCGAAGACGACAAGAGTGATCAGCATGGCCGAAGCCTCGAAATACTGATGGGAAGAGGACTCCCATAGCACAAGATACACAGAATAAAAATACGCGGCGCTTGTCCCGAGTACAATGAGGGTATCCATCGTTGAGGAGCGGCTGCGGAGCGCCATCCATGCACCGAGGTAAAACTCTTTTCCGACGTAAAACTGTACAGGAGAAGCAAGCAGCCAGAGGATAATACCCTGATACGGCAAAGGGTCCCGCATGAAAGCCATGCTGAGTACAAATGCCGGTATTGCGAAAACCATACCGGTAACCAGTCGGATACGGATCCTGGAAAGCTCTTCACGATACTGCCGCCCGGAACGGCCGCGATCAGCTACTTCGACAACGCTCGCGCCATACCCTTTTTTCTCCACAGCCGCCACAAACTGCTGAGGCGATATCACCTCCGGATCATAGGAAACCGATGCCTTTCCCGTCGCAACATTCACGGTAACGAACTCGACGCCCTGCAGGCGGTCAAGCGACTTCTCGACCACCCTGACACAGCTCTGGCAGTGCATTCCCGATATGTTCAGCAGCGTCCTTGCCACTGCATCAGCCGGTAACTCGATAACCTTCCGCCTCGATAGCGGCGGCAATCTCTGCAGGGGAAACCCGAGACGGCTCATATTCCACAACCGCATTTCCGTCCTTATGCGAAACCCGGACGTTCAGCACGCCGTCAAGCTCTTCCAACGCATCCCTGACAAGAGTCTCGCATCCCGAACAATGCATGCCGTCAATCCCTACTGTCAGTGTTCTACCCATAGTGCCCCCTGTCTTCCCGGTTCAAAGCCACTCTTTTTCCTTCTGATGAGACCTGAAACGCCGTTGCGCTGCCGGAAAATTCCGGACTGCATAACAGTAGGTGCATCCGTGCACACAGGAGTTATATGCGCCTATATCCACACTTCTGATACAATGGCACACTTCAGGCTGGCCTGTATCTTTACGCCCGGAAATCTCCAGACCGAAAACGCTTCGGAGATAGCGCTCGTCGATACATTTCCCACGATCAAAAAACTGCGCTCCGTCACGCCCCCCGCAGCTGCTTATCCGCAACCCATAGAAAGAGGCTGCCTTCAAAAAACCATCGGCCAGCAGAGCTTTCTCGTCGTCGGACGGAACCCTGCAGCCAATGGAACGCAACCTCGATTGGAGATGACGATACATCTGTAAAAATGATATGATAACGCTGTTGGTTCCCCTTTGGAGCTCTTCCGCAAGCTTCGAGAAATGATCAAGATGCCATCCGGAACCGGTTTGGCGACTCATCATGACAGGGTCATAACGCCAGATCACTCGCTCCGGACCCACATGGTCGCTCAGACGGAGGAAGTCATCGATCGTGTCGCGCAGCCCCGGCAGGCCGGGCTCGTACCCTGCAGGATAGCCGGTAATGGTATAGTGGAAATAATAGTGCAGCCCTCTGCGGTCAAGCTCTGCGATACGCTTCCGTAACGGAGCAGAATAACGGGTCCAGAAAACAACGACAGCAACATCTTCCGCCAACAGGGAGACCGTCCGGAACTGTTCCGGCCTGTAGGGGTTCTGAACCTTGCAGTATCCGTCCCGCAAACGTTCTACGAACCATTGCGAATACAATGCGGGGATATCGGTCCTCCGGCTTGCTGAAATGACCATGGGGTCATTGCCAAAAAGTAATGACATGAATACGCTTCAAGCTCTGTTCTGATGACGCCTGCAAACGCCTACGGCATTCGTAGAGCACCCCTGAGAGACAACTGTTCCCGCCAATGCCGTACCAACGGTCTGCCAGCGACAGCGAGAACACCCGGAACGACGCAAAAAACGGAGAATGACGGCCGCTCTCGACTGATGCTGGCGATTGATTGTGGATTAAAGGCAAAAAAATGCATTTTTTCATACTATACTGCATTAACAGAAAACCGGCGCCGGGCTTCCAGCGGTCAGATTAAATACAACAGAGTTATTATATTCACCGTTCTATGGATCAGATCTATCGACAACATTTCAAGTCTGCGCTGCAGACGATCGTTATCCTTATGCTGACAGGAATCAGTCTGACTCTCCTGTCGGGATGCGATCAGTCCTCCCGACAGATCAAGGACCTTCAACAGGAAGTCTGGCAAAATCCGGATAATCCTGAAGCCTATATCAAACTCGGGACCGCTCACGCACGGCAGCAGCAGTATGATGCAGCTGTCGATGCATACGAAAAAGCGCTTTCGCTTGATCCCGACAGCGGCGAAAGAGTTTTTCCTGTCCTCGGCGCTATTGCGTTCAACCGCGAAGAGTATGAAAAAGCACTCGACTATTTCCGAAAAAGTCTTGAGTTTTCACCAGAAGACTCCCTGAGGTTTTATGACATGGGAAACGTCTACCTGAAACTCGAACGCAATGAAGAAGCAATCGATGCCTATACCCGGGCCATAGAAAACAGTATCTCTTTCGAGGAAGCATACTACAATCTTGCCATCAGCTATATCCGGAACGATCAGAAAACTGAAGCAGAAAAAATCTATGCATGGCTTCAGGAGCGAAACAACTACCTTTCGGTCTCCCTCGAACGCCACCTGTTCCCGGACAGATAGCAGGATGGAAACGCACTGACAGCCATGATATTTTCTATTCCCTACATTGTGAATATTATGTACTTTCGATTACGCTGACCGCGTTGAATTGCTTGCCATTGAACGCAACATTGAATATCATGTAATCAATCCGGCCGTCCTGCCGCAGACAAATCTGAAATACAGGCTTCCGACATCACGGCAGGAAAACGTGTATTTCACCCGTGAGCAAAACGGAAACGAACTGATAGGTGCATAACAATAATTGAAACACGGATAACGGATCCGTCATCGCAACAGAGAGCCGTGCCTGATAGCAAATCTGCCGTCGTCTACTCATGAGTAATAAGACTGACATCATCATCAAAGCAGCCGATAAGCCGCAACTGCTGACTGAGGCTGTCGCTATGATCAGGAAAAGCATTTCCGGCTATGCCGCCGAAAGAGATGCGTCCGATACAACCACGGGACTGGTAACGTTCACCGCTCCGCTGCTCCCGTCCATCGATGCGCTCTACTGGCTGAACAATCAGTCGATCTACCCGAGAACCTACTGGATGAACCGGGAACGCAATGATATTGTCGCCGGTATCGGCGAGGCCGACAGTATTATCTATAACCGAAGGGGGCCTAACAGCCAAAGCTTTGAGATCCTGCAGCATGCCATCACGGCACGACAGCATGATGCCCGCTATTTCGGGGGCTGCTGCTTCAATAATAACCAGAAACGCGAACCCGGGTGGGATCCCTTCAAGTCGTTCTATTTTCTGCTGCCGGAAATCCAGATTTCGGCAACAGACACCGACTGCATGCTCAGCTGTCATCTCTGCGTTGACGACAATACGCCGATCGACCAGGCATGCAAACGCCTCCTTGAAACCCTGGAGTCCATGAATCCGGAGACAGGATATAGCGAATGCAGCCTGCCCGAAGTCACCGCCATGTCGTTCAAACCTGATCTCCAGCGCTGGATAGAGATCTGCAACAAGGCCCTGAATACCTTTCAGGAAGGATTTATGGGAAAGATCATTCTGGCGCGTCAGACCATGCTGAAATTTCCGGTACCGTTTTCCCCCCTGCTGTTTCTCATAAAATATCCGTTTCCCGAGAGTTCGACCTACCGGTACTATTTCGAGCCCGAAAAGAACAGAGCTTTTTTCAGCTTCACTCCCGAACGCCTCTACCGCAGGGACCATGACCGGCTGCTGACAGAAGCACTGGCAGGAACATGTTCGAAACAAACCCGCCACAGGGACAGTACAGATGCGTGCAGCCATCTGCTGAACTCCGAAAAGGATATCAGGGAGCACCGCTTCGTCAAGGATACCATCATACATGAGCTTGAACCTATCTGCAGTGCAATCGATATGGAAGAAGAGGTCCGGGCGCTGCAGCTGAACAACCTTGTCCATCTCTATACCCGCTGTACAGCGGTACTCAATCCTGAATCCAGTAATGACGCAACGGTTCTGACAAGCCTTCATCCCACTCCGGCGGTAGGAGGGGTCCCGAGAGATGAGGCATTGCAGCAGATTATCGACCTTGAACCATTCAGCCGGGGATGGTATGCAGGACCGATCGGCTGGATAAGTCGAAACGCTTCGGAATTCGCCGTCGGAATCCGATCGGCAAGGGCCGACGACGGGAATGTCTTTCTTTATTCCGGAGCAGGGCTCGTCAAAGGATCAAACCCGGCTTCCGAATGGCAGGAAGTCGACCACAAGATCGGCGATATGCTTGCCATCACTCGCCAGACGGTATAGGAATTGCTGAACTGTCCGGAACAACCGCCATGTCGAACAACCATTTCCTGCCATCCTGCTATTGAGTCATCAAGCCATTATGAAGCATCAAGAAATAACCACGCTGTGGAGCTGGATTATCGTTGAGGAACTGGTGCGCAACGGTATTGTTTTTTTCTGTATTTCGCCGGGATCCCGATCGACGCCCCTGACCGTTGCAGCATCGAGACACCCTGCAACGATCTGTAAAACATTTCCGGATGAACGTGCCGGAGCGTTTTTCGCACTTGGATACGCAAGGGCGACCAGCCGGCCGGCCGTACTCATCTGCACATCAGGAACGGCAGCGGCGAACTACTTCCCGGCAGTCGTGGAAGCATCCATGGACCATCAGCCGATGCTGGTTCTTTCAGCCGACAGGCCTTTTGAACTGAGAGAGACCGGCGCCAACCAGACCATTCGCCAGTCCGGCATCTATGGCAGTTACAGCAGATGGAGCTTTCAACTTCCGGAACCCTCTGTCGAGACTCCTCCTGCAGCAATTCTTTCTGCTATCGATTATGCGGTATCGACATGCAGAGGAAATCCCAAAGGTCCGGTTCATCTGAATGTTCCCTTCCGCGAACCCCTCGAACCGGTCCCGGTCAGCCGCAGCAACGCATGGCTTGACGCCCTCGGAAAATGGAAAGGGTCCGGAACTCCGTGGTGCCGATACCTGCCCCATCAAAACGCTCCCGAAAGCGCAGCGATCGAGGAAATCGCGGGACTGGTCGCTTCGGCTGAGAACCCTTTTATCATAGCCGGTCACCTTGACAGGCCGGCCGCTGCCCGGGCGGTGCTTAACCTTTCTCAAGCCCTGAACATTCCCCTTTACGCCGACATCTCCTCTCAGCTGAGGCTGCACAAGGATACCGTCGCGCTGCAGCAGGCATGGCTCTCGGAACACTACGTGAACGTGAACAGAGCGGACCTCGTCCTGCACTTCGGAGGATCGGTCGTCGGAAAAAAACCGGGACAGGTCCTGAAAACATGGGCCCCCGATCATCTCATCGTGATCAAGGACCACCCCGACCGATACGACCCGGAACACACCTTCACCATGAGTATCGAAGCCTCACCGGAAGCATTTGCCAAAGCGCTTGCGGGGGCTGCAGGCCATCGGACAGGAAAACCCATACAACGAACGACCTGGGCAGAGAGAATCGAACGGGAAATCGAACAGCTCGCAGGACCGGATTCCCCCGTCACAGAAATCTCGGCGGCACGCATGGTATCGCAGCTGATCGATCCGGGCCATGGACTCTTTCTGGCCAACAGCATGCCTGTCAGAGACATGGATATGTATGCCGCCCGATCGGCAGAAACCCTCATTCCGACAGCAGTGAACAGAGGAGCGAGCGGCATAGACGGCATTATTTCCTCTGCCGCCGGATTTGCCTGCGGCCTTGAGCGTCCCGTCACCCTTATTATCGGGGACATCTCGTTCCTCCACGATATGAATGCCCTCTGCCTGCTCCGCCCGATGAAGGAGCCTCTTGTCATCGTCGTCATCAATAATAACGGAGGAGGAATTTTCTCGTTTCTGCCTATCTCGGCGCAACAGGATATTTTCGAAGAGAACTTCGGCACACCCCAGGGGTTGAATATCGCTGCGGCGGCGGCAACCTTCGCAATAGACCATCACCGTCCGGCGACAAATGCCGCGTTCAGGGAGTGCTATACGTCGGCATGCCGATCCCGGAAGCCTTCGATTATCGAAGTGTGCACCAGCAGGGATGAAAACCTCTCATTGCACCGGACACTGAACGAATCACTCACAGCTCTTCTTGAAGCGGAACAGCCATGCTGATCGAACAACATGCACATGGGTACCATATCGGCATAACCGGAAGCAGAAGCCTCCCTGCAATTGTCTTTCTTCATGGTTTTCTTGGCTCGGGAAACGACTGGCTTGCATGCGCCACATCGCTCGGAAATCGTTTTTGCAGCGTTCTGCCCGATCTTCCCGGCCATGGAAGGACTACCGACATCATCCCGGGACCGCACCCGTTTGAAGCGATTACAGATGAACTGGCCTGCGTTGTCGGGAGTCTGCCTTTTCAACAGGTTCATCTTGTCGGCTACTCCATGGGAGGCCGGCTGACTCTGGCGCTCATGCTCACCAGACCGGAACTCATCAAAAGCGCGACCATTATCTCTTCATCGCCCGGCCTGAAGGATGAAGGCTCACGCATTGAACGGGCAAAGCGGGACGATCAACTGGCCATACGCATCCGAGAGGACTTTCCTCGATTTCTCGACGACTGGTATTCGATGCCGATGTTTGCACCGCTCAAAGAAAGCCCGGCATTTCCGGCTCTTATCGAAGCCCGTCTGAAAAACAACCCTGAAAACCTCGGATCCTCCCTGCAGGACCTGAGCACCGGACGCCAGCCGTCATACTGGGAAAAACTCCGGAACAACCGTATTCCGGTCAGGTTTTTTGCAGGGGAAAAAGACACAAAATACGTTGAGATTGGCCGCCAAATGGTTAATTTATGCCCTTGTTCCGGCCTGGAGATCTTCCCGGGCTGCGGCCACACCCTGCACATTGAAAACAGGGGCCTGTTTCTCCAGCGCCTGCTGTACTTTTTGAACACGCAAGAAAACCAAAATCCATGAGCACCATTACCTGGATTCAAGCCGGTGAATTCACCGATATCTATTACCATAAAGCCGAAGGCATCGCTAAAATCACCATCAACCGTCCGGAACGGCGCAATGCATTTCGTCCGCAGACCGTTGTCCAGATGATTCAGGCGCTTGAAGATGCACGAAACGACGAAAAGACAGGTGTCATTATTCTCACCGGCGAAGGCCCTCTGGCATTCTGCTCGGGAGGTGATCAGAAAATCCGCGGCGATGCCGGCTATGCCGATGAAAAAGGCGTCAACAGGCTTAATGTCCTCGATTTCCAGCGAGATATCAGAACCTGCCCGAAACCGGTTATCGCCATGGTCGCCGGCTACGCAATCGGAGGCGGTCATGTGCTGCATATGCTCTGCGACCTGACTATTGCCGCTGACAATGCCATTTTCGGACAGACCGGCCCGAAAGTCGGCTCTTTCGACGGCGGATGGGGCGCGAGCTATATGGCCCGGATCGTCGGCCAGAAAAAAGCCCGTGAAATCTGGTACCTCTGCCGTCAGTACAACGCACAGGAAGCGCTCGACATGGGCCTTGTCAACACTGTTGTGCCCCTCGATCGCCTTGAAGAGGAAACTGTCGAATGGTGCCGTGAAATCCTGCAGCACTCTCCGCTTGCCCTGAGATGCCTGAAATCGGCGCTCAACGCCGACTGCGACGGTCAGGCAGGACTGCAGGAGCTTGCCGGTAACGCGACCCTGCTCTACTACATGAGCGAAGAAGCACAGGAAGGCAAAAACGCTTTTGTCGAAAAACGTCAACCCGATTTCGGAAAATTCCCCAAAAGACCTTGAATCCGGCCTCCGCTGCCATATACCGTTATTCCATCCCTTTTGTCAGGCCGGTTCCTGTCCGGACAGCAAGCCTTGACAAAAGGGATGGGCTCATTGTCAGACTGCAATCTGCCGACGGGCGCCACACCGGGTTCGGCGAAGTCGCCCCTTTGCCGGGACTGCACAGTGAGTCGCTTGAGGAAGCGCTGCATCAACTTTCCGCATGCCTCCGCAGGACACTGCCCGGAACCGGGCATTTGACGTTGCTCAACGTCAGCGAAGCCCTTCAGGAAAAGCTGTATCCTTCCGTCAGAACGGGCATTGAAATGGCCCTTCTGAACTTTCAGGCAAGCGTCGCAGGGACATTTCCCGGACTGCCCTGCTGCCGGAAACCGGCAGAAAAACTGCCGCTCAATGCACTGCTTTTCGGCGACACCCCCACAGTGCTCAATCAGGCCGAAGAGTATTACCGGCAGGGATACCGCACGTTCAAGCTCAAGGCAAGCGCCCGGGACAGTGCTGCGGCAATCGACCGGATCAGAGCCCTTGACACCAAATTCAAAAACGATATCACCCTTCGGCTCGACAGCAACCAGACATTCGATCTTGCTTCGGCAACCCTGTTCCTCAATGCTCTGCCGAAAAAAAACATCGCCTATATAGAAGAGCCGCTGCAATATCGGCAGGAGATCGCTGCGCTCACCAGGGCATCCGGCATCCGGGTCGCCCTCGATGAATCCCTCTGGCAGGAACCGGCTCTCCGCTTCTCGATTCCGGCCGAATGCCTTGGAGGCTACGTTCTCAAACCAGCAAGGATCGGCGGCATTGCTGCAACCATGAAACTGGCCCTTGAAGCTTCGCAGAAAGGAATCCCCGCTATCATCAGCTCCGGATTTGAATCGGGGGTCAGCCTCGGCTTCTATGCGCAGATGGCAGCTCATCTCGGAGCCGATCCCCCGGCTTGCGGCATAGACACCTTCCGCCAGCTCGGCAGAGACATACTCATTACACCGCTCAGCGCCGGATCCGGAGAACTCTCTGTCGAAACCGCATGGCGCCGGAGTACAATGCCCGATCTCTCACGACTGACCTGTATCGGACAATGGATCTTGTAAGAAAAGCCGCACAACAGTTTCAGGACAGCCCGGCTCTCCTGACAGGCAACAGAACAATTTCGTTCAGCGAGCTTGAAGCGACAACAGCAAGAATAGCGGAAGGGATGCGGAAAAGAGGCATTGAAAAAGGCGATATCACCGGTCTCGTCATGCCGAACAGTTCTGCAATGATTCTGCTGCTGCTTGCCCTGATGAGAAGAGGTTCGATTGCCGCCCCTATGAACTACCGCTTTCCTGCACCCCGTCTTCAGCCAGCGCTCCGGCAACTCAATCCAAAGGTCGTCATAGGCCCTGAATCTCTCACCCGAGATCTGCAGTTCCCCTTGAAACTCACCCCGGAAGAACTGACAGAGACATCTGAAACATCACCATTCCGGCATATCGACCCTCGAAGCCGGCATCAGTTCAGCAACGAAACAACGTCATCCCTCGACACGCTTTCAACGATCATTCACACCTCGTCCAGCTCCGGCACACCCAAAGCGGCTCTGCACACCCTCGGCAATCACTATTTCAGCGCCCTCGGTTCAAACGAAAATATTGCGTTCACACCAGGCGACTGCTGGCTGCTCTCCCTGCCGCTTTTCCACATAGGGGGCTATGCCATCCTCATCCGTTCACTCGTCAGCGGAGGAGCCATCGCTGTCCCTGCTGAAGACATGAAAATCGACAAGGCTCTCGCAGTGTATCCGGTAACACATCTCTCTCTTGTACCAACCCAGCTCTATCGTCTTGTCAACCAACCCGACAGATGCAAGAGGCTCAAAAGCCTCAAAGCAGTGCTGCTCGGCGGCAGTGCTGTCGAACCTGCGCTCCTGCAGAAGGCATCACAATCGCAACTCCCGGTCTATCTCAGTTACGGCTCAACGGAAATGAGTTCCCAGATTACGACAACACGCGCTCCTGCATCCACAGTCAATGCCGGCAGACTGCTCAGGTACCGCGAGATGACGATCGGCGAAGGACAGGAAATCCTTGTCAAAGGCCCATGCCTCTTCCAGGGCTACCTCTCCGGTCGCGACCCTCTGCTGAACATCGATGAAGCAGGCTGGTTTCACACCGGAGACACAGGGTATCTTGCTCCGAACGGGGAGCTGCATGTGACAGGAAGAACAGACAATATGTTTATTTCAGGCGGAGAAAATATACACCCCGAGGAAATAGAACGCGCGCTGTGCGACATTCCGGGCATCATTCGCGCCCTGGTGGTCCCGGCTGCTGACCCGGAACTGGGATTGCGCCCAAAGGCATTTATCGAGGTTTCGAGGCTTGCCCCCGACAACCGGGAGATCCTCGAAAACGTTGCCCGGCTCATCGGAAAACTGAAAACACCGGTCGCAATGACCAGGATCAGCACCTGGCGCCTCCTGCCCGGAACTGAAAAAATTGACCGGGCATACTACAGGCTGAAGAAATAATCAGCGTATGCTTATACTCCTGCCTATTCACCATGCATCCATCCCGGAAGTACCGGTCAGGATGCCGGGATTCAGGACGTTCTGAACAGTCCGGATTGGCGATACAGGGTTTGTCGATGGCTGGCAGCGCTGCAATATCAGGAATCAACCGGCTCCTGAAGCTTTTGAGGCCTGCCGCTTCAGCCGCCAGACAGAAAAGATCCCTCCCAGCCCGGCAACGGGCGCATAGAGAAAGACCGTAACGACAATACTGAGAAGAAAGTCAACAAGGGTGAGCTCTACCGGAGCCTCAAGAATGTCGCGGAGCTGCATGGTAAGTTCAGGCTGGTCCGGGGCCATCTGCTGCATCCAGCTTATGAGAAGCATAAGCCCTTCGATTCCGGCACGATAATTGAAAAATGTGAGCAGCATATAGCTGATGAGTACGGAAAGAATGCTGCCTGCAACACCGGAAAAAAAGCTGAACAGAAATGCTTCGGATGATGTGAGACGCAACTGGCAGGTAATGATATAGACGTAGGCAGCTACCGCCCCGCTGATAAAAATCCCTGCAAAAAAAAAGGCGTTGACCAGGGTAAGATAAGGGACCGTGGTCGTAAGGACGATCAGAAGGGCGCCTGTTGCAAGCGCCCTCAATTTTGCGTTCTGCTGGTCCGGGAGCTGTTCATTCATAACATTATCCTGCATACGTACCTATCCGAGAACTTCATCAAGAAAATTATCCATCGTATAAAAACCCGGAGTAATCCGGTGCTTTGCCGCCAGCCATCTGCCAGCTTCGACAGCACCTCCGGCAAACCCCTGGCGGCTGCGGGCAGTATGGGCAATGACAATATCGTCAAAGTCGGAATTGATATGGGCCGCATGCTGACCGAACACTGAACCGAGCCTTATGGAAGCAACCTGAAGCTCATCGGAACGGATCTTGCGATCTTCGGGCAAAGAGGAAAGAATGGTGGTCTTGCGAGGATTTGCGTCGAGAATCATCTGTGCAGCAGCAAGCGCCGTACCGCTCGGAAAATCTGCCTTTGCTGTATGGTGCTGCTCGCTGAATGCGATATCGAACTGATCGAACGACCCGATCATTCTTGCCGCCTCCCTTACCGTTCTCAAAAATATATTCACACCGAGTGAAAAGTTGGCCGAATAGAGAAGCGACGCACCGGCATCCGTTATCATCCCGCGCACCTGCTGAATCCGATCGTCCCAGCCGGTGGTCCCGACCACGACAGGTATCCCGGACTGAATCATTGCGGGCAGATTAGCAAGAAAAGCGTCCCTGACGGTAAAATCGATAATAACATCGCTTCCGGAGAAGGATTCCGGGGTAATGGCAGCATCGACATCAAGCACTGCATGGATTTCATGGTCACCGGATGCTTCGATCACGGCCTGTACCTGCCGGCCCATTCGGCCGTTTCCAACAAGAGTATATTTCATAACGTCACTATGGTTTCACTATTCAACGATCATTATCACCATGACTATCAGCGTGGAGTTTCACTCCCCCAGCAGCTCCATAATCCTTTCAAGATCGTCCGGAGAGTAATACTGTATATGGATCTCTCCATGCCCCTTCTTTTTCTGCACAATTCTTACCCGGGTAGCGAAACGGTCCCTGAGGAACGATTCCATCCTGGAAAAATCCCCGGACGGCTGAGAAGATCCGGCTTTCCGGTCAGGCTGGTCCCTGAACAGATTGTTGACCAGTTCCTCTGTCTGACGGACGGAGAGCTTTTTTGAAATGATCTGCTCCCAGACCTTGAGCTGCAGCTTCGGATTGGGGAGGTTCACCAGCGCTCTGGCATGCCCCTGAGAGATTTCCCGCACTATGATGCTGTTCTGGATCTCCAGAGGCAGTTTGAGAAGCCGGAGAAAATTGCTGATGGTCGAGCGGTTCTTACCGACCTTCTGAGCAACTTCGTCCTGGGTCATATTACAGGTGGTCACAAGGCTTTTGAGTGCCATGGCGACTTCAATGGCATTGAGATCTTCACGCTGGATGTTTTCAATCAGCGCAAGTTCCAGTTTAAGGGCATCTTCCGGTGCATCGATAATATAGGCAGGAATAAACTTGAAACCGGCCTGTTTGACCGCGCGAAGCCTGCGCTCACCGCTGATAAGCTGATAACCCTCGCCATCCCGGTTCACCGTGATAGGCTGGATAACGCCGTTCTCGATGATGGAATTCTTCAGATCCTCCAGCGCAGCCTCGTCAAACTCCTTTCGCGGCTGAAAAGGATTAACTTCGATTCTGTCAACAGGAAGACTGCCGATAGCCCCCTCCCTTGCCCATGATTCATCACGCTCCCTGCCGGAAGAAGAAGGAATAAAACCTTCATCAGGAATAAGCGCCTTCAGCCCCTTACCCAATGCTTTTTTAGCCATA
>RRYU01009943.1_pt1 | contig 76768 bp, 73 predicted proteins | sample 2162651 | NCBI WGS metagenome assembly RRYU01 (sample SAMN10267283, study PRJNA491782) | microbial mat metagenome | isolation source: biomat in the production well | place: Japan: Minami-Kanto gas field, natural gas well KTG3 | collected 2017-06 | reverse complement strand
TTATTTTTTAAACTCTGAAAATCGGCTAAAAGTGGCAGAAGTCAGGATAAAATATACAGGCAGGACACACAAGAGGCTTCCTGCCTCCCAGCTGTGCTAGCTAACCAAATGTTATCACGGAGAATAATCACTGTATAAAAACTTCAGATGGATACTTCGTACACAGATATTTTATTTATGTCGTTGGCATGATTAGGCAGGAGGCTCTCCGATACATCTTCCTTTTTGCAAAAATGGTATGGCAGTTTTATCCTTCATTTCGGCGTCAACTCGCCTCAGAACAGCGGGAAAGCTGATTGACAATTATTTCAGCTGCACTTGTTAGATCAGCACGATTTTCTGGAGTTGCTTGTGCCACCTAAGCCAAAAATATTCCTATGTGTCCATATTTTATCGCCTATCTGAAACTTTGAGTCAGGTAAAAGTGCCCTATCAGGAAACTAAAAAAATCACCGCCTGAACGAAAACAAACAACTATTTTTTATCTCAAACGTATTTTTTAATTGATCAATAAAATCAGGGTAGTATAATCGGCAAAAATTATTCGATTAACCCAAATCAATGAGGAGAAAAACATGAAACACAGCAAAATTATCTTTTTCTTACTAGCTACAATGATAATCAGCCTGCTGGCAGGCTGTGCCAGCCATTCTCCATTTCAACAGGCAAACTTTAAAGAGGACAAGGCGTTGGTTTATGTGTTTCGTCCCAACAGCGCTTTTGCGCGCGGAGAAATGCTTAAAGTTACCGTAGATGGTGAAAAACAAGATTTACTGGTCAATAACGCATATCTACCCGTTGAAGTCACTCCTGGAAACAATGAAATTCATGTAACTTTCAATTCATGGACTATCAACACCAAAGCCGCTATAAATATTAACTCTCAACCTGGGAAACGTTATTATATCAAAGTAGAACCAGGAATTGGTTGGTCCTTGACTCTTACAGAGCTTGATGATCAACAGGGCGCTACTGAAATTAGCAGCAAGGTCCTTTATCAACAGTAAATGTTTTGAACTTCCACCTTAAAAGGGTCTGTTCTTAAAAACAGGCCCTTTCTTTTTGTCCCCAAATATTTGGTCTTAAATCTTCAGTCAGAAAAATTCAAAGCTTGTAAAAACTTAACTTAATAATTGATTTTGCACTCACTGAACATTATTGAATCTTGTCCTGCATTGAGTTTGATGGTGTTTTCTGTGGTCAACATGACTTTCCTAAAATCCCTGCATTACCAGAATGATTAGAAAGCTCAACGGGAGGATATTTCTTTACTGGTGATTTTGATGGCCTTGCTTTGATCCAAGCCAAATAAGCACAGATATCACCGTCTTTCCTTCAAGTGGTCATGGAAAGAGTAAAACTTTTTTCGTATCCTTCTTTTAAAGACCACCGTTGGATTTCAACAAGATCGACATCAGAGGTACCTGCGACAAGGAGGGCTTGTTCAAGGCACTGCTGATCATTCCAATGGAAATAGGCGGCCAATCGATCCTTGACGCAGTCTGTTGGAGATAACGCCGCCAACTCTCCCGTTTCAAAACTCAACACGACAATTCTTTGCGGCGTTTCATCTCTACCGCCAAAGGGCCGGCAGGAAACTCAAGTAAATACTGGGTCTGCGGATGTGTAAAATACTTAGCCTCTTCCTGAAAACCGATCTCAGTCAAAACTTTTTTCAACTTGCGCCGCCCAGAGGATATGTTCTCGACAAAATCCAGGTCGTATAACACGTACCGCCCTTCACTGTAGATAGCCACGCAGCCACCTCCAGAAAGAACTACGTCGATGCCATTCACTTGGAGATGGGTGCAGACGAATGCAGCCAGCTCTCCATGGTCATTGTGTGGATCTTTTTCACAGCGGTTTACCTTTTCTTCGCGGCCGTTTTCTTACCATGACCAGTTGCTCTCGTTCGCTGTCAGGATAAAAGGAAAGCGCTTTATCCAGCAAGGACTTCAGCTCTTCAAGGAATGGATAGCGCGGGTTAAAAGCATAGAGGCGCGTATTACCGACCATGCGGCTATAAAGTACCCTTCCGACCTCCAGATTTTCAAACTGGTTTTGAATCGACCGAAGATCCGCTCCGTAAAATTTGGCTACCTCTCTCGGATAACCCTCCTCTCTTGCGAAAAGATATAAAAGAACCCTTTCTTTGTTGACGGTTCCAAGTAAAGCCTCAAGCATCCCGTTCTCCATTTTTGACGTGTATTGCTCACCTAAGTGACGTATGTATTACTTCACTTGACGTATTTTATCCGTCAACATACTTGATTCTAGAGGTATTTACAATAACCAGATTTGCCCATCGAATTGCAAAAAATGCTGATTGTGTTCGGGATAAGGAAGCGCCATTGGCTGCGAAACTTTGTGTCGACAGGCATGCAAAATTGACCCACCCCAGCATCTTCCTCCACTCTCTGTGAAATTCTAGGGAGAGGAGCTTTGGTAAGGAGATGCTGATAGTGGAAACCATTGCTAAAATCCGACGAGCCTATCATCGGGACCGGAAGTCGATCCGGCAGTGTGGCTGGGGGATATTCACCCATTTGAGATTTTGTGACAATTGGACAGAGAGCCTGACCTCTTACAGTCACCAGACAGTCACCAGACAGTCACCAGACAGTCACCATAACGATACTTCCGTGAAAAACAAAAAGGCCACCCCCGCAGGGATGGCCTAAGTATTTGTTTTTTAATGGTCGGGGCGAGAGGATTTGAACCTCCGACCCCCTCGTCCCGAACGAGGTGCGCTACCAGACTGCGCTACGCCCCGACATCACTTCTGTATCCGGATGATTTCGGATGGTCACTTAATTAGCACCCTTAACCGGTAAATGCAAGAGCCTTTTGCTGAGATTCGATCAGTGAATATAGTGGAAACTGAACTCAACAGAACAGCTCTGAATAACCTCTCCGGTCGAGTAGGCATTTCCAATCCATGTGCCTTGGGGGCAATCGCCACCTACTGTGACACTACGAGCATAACCAAAATCCGGTACCACCGTAAAACTGACAGTTGATCCGCTGGTCACCGCGCGAATTGCCGATGTGACGGTGCCACCGAACCCAGTGCTGGCGGTCACCGTATGTTCTTGTGCAATAGTACTGAAGCGCACAGCACAATGATCTCTGATTGGCCCGGTAGTGTAGGTATCACCGCTCCAGCCGCCCCCTGCACAGGAACCGCCAACGGCACTGTCGATACGGTGTCCGGTATCCGCCTGAACCCGGAAACTGGCGTTATCACCACCTGCAACTGTCTGGCGCATCGGTTCAACCTGGCCACCGCCATCGACAGTGGCGTTGACCGTATAGCTGGCAGAAACAAAACTGAAGCTGACATGACAATCGCTTTGAACATCTCCGGTAGTGTATCTGTTACCACTCCAGGAACCAACGGGGCAGGTACCACCTGCGAAACGGTCAACACTGTAGCCTCTCTGGGGATTAACAGTAAATTCAGCGCGGTTGCCTCGATTGACAACTTGCGCCGCCGGACTGACGCCTCCGCCTGCACCAGCGATGGCGCTAACCGTGGCATTGCTGACCAGCGGAGAAAAAGCAAAGTCGATGGTACAATTATTCGTTATTATCCCAGTGGTGTATGTATTTCCACTCCAGCTTCCCCCCGGACAACTACCACTGACTTGTTCAAGAGAGACATAGCCTGCATCGGGCTGTAGATTAAAACTGGCGCGCGTACCACTGACAACCTGACGGTTAGTCGGGGTGACCTGTCCGCCCCTACCAGCACTTGCGGTGACAGAACGTTGCACAGAGAAGCTTAGGGCAACGGTACAATCGCTGCTAATCGAACCGGTAGTATACAAATTACCGTTCCAGCTGCCTTGCGGGCAGGTGCCACCGACCGTACTGACTGGAACGTAACCAGAATGGGGGGTAACAGTAAAACTAGTACCGGACCCGCTGACAACCGACTGTCTGGCAGGTGTCAGTGTGCCACCACTACTTGCCGTGGCGGATACGGTATGGAGTCTGGGAAAGTCAAAACCCACGAGACAGTTGCCACTGATAATCCCCGTGGTATAGGTGTTGCCGTTCCAGGAGCCAGGCGGGCAGTCGCCGCTGACTGCAGTGCTGATGATGTGATCTGGATTGGGGACTACTTTAAAACTACCTGTTGATCCGCTGGTGACAACACGGGTTGGTGGATCGACCTGTCCTCCCCGCGGCGTTTCTGCTGTAACAACATGGGATGACGAATAAAAACGAAAACTGACTGAACAGTCAGCATTGATCGCACCGGTCGTATAAGTATTGTCTTTCCAGGTTCCTCGCGGGCAATTGCCACCAACCAGGGAATCCAGAACCCGATAACCGACTTCCGGCTGGACGGTGAAAGTTACAGTGGCACCAGCGCGGGCAGTTCGCTGTGTCGGTGCAACCTGTCCACCACGCGCAGCAGTCGCAGTAACCTGGTAGTCCGAGGCAGAGACAGTGGCGCTACCCCAGGAACCTCCCAAAAAAGGAGCTATCAATAGCAAAGTCAGACCAGCTACTGTTGTAATTAGCACCTTCTGTAGGCTGTTTATTATGAGCATTACTTTAATCATACGACCTCCTTCAATTGTAACCACCTACCGATACACAAGGACACGACAAAAGGGTCTGCAAAAATAACCTATTGTGACAGAATGAATCCTCATTTCGATACATGAAAATATATCAATTTCATGGTTTACTCAAAGAAAAACCGATGGAAATTGTTTTTTTGTAATAATTGAACGGACAAACACGGACATGGGAATCATGCACAGTTAATGATTTGAGATTGCAACTGTTCAACTTTAGTCCTTTGCTAAGGGTCGAGAACCCTTTGCTGAACAGATATGATTTTTATTGGGAGGGGGCGATCAATCAATCTGCTGTAACTGCTTCAGCATCATCTCTGCCAAGCCGATTCCGCCCTGGCGAGCGGTGCTTTTAGCAGCTTCCAGATCCTGCATCTGGAGAAAAGTATCTTCGGCATTGGTGCGCGCAATCAAGCCATCATCGGGGATGGTTCTGCGCATTTCCTTGTACATCTGCTGAATAAAAATGGCCTCAAATTCCTGTACCAGTTCTTTCAGACGTGCCGGGTTCTGTTGCGCAGCTGACTTAGCCGTGGTGGGTGTACTGATGACCTGGCCAACAATGTGTGCAGTATCAAAACCGTGATTAATGTCCATAGAACCGTCCACTGTCTGCCGCTGCGCGGCGGCCATCGCTACGCGATGTCATTGATCCCACTTCCTGTTACCCAGTCCCTACTTGACCCTTAAAGCACCACCAGATCCGCATACAAGGCTCCTGACGCCTTAATCGCCTGGAAGATAGCGATCAGATCGCGTGGCGTCGCACCGATCGCATTGAGGGCGGAGGCGACATCACCAATACTCACACCCTGTTCCATGACGACCAGATTCCCCATCTCTTCAATCACTTCGATTTCGGTTTCCGGGATCACCACCGTCTGCCCTTCCGACAACGGAAGAGGTTGGGAAACCCTGGCCGACTCACTGATCACCAGGCTGAGATTGCCGTGGGAAACGGCCACTGTCGAAATTCTGACACCTTCGCCCATAACGATGGTACCGGTGCGTTCATTGACAACAATCCGCGCGATGGTATCCGGAGTAATCTGTAATTGCTCTATCTCGGCAACAAACTCGACAACATTGTCACGAAACTGTAGGGGCACACTGATTTCCAGTTGTCCGGCGTCAAGTGAACGCGCCAATGAACTGCCGAAATGCTGGTTAACTGCATCACGCATGCGTGACACAGTCGTGAAATCGGAGTTTTTCAAACGGTAGTTAAGATTGTCGGTTTCACCAAACACGTAAGGCACTTCGCGCTCAACAAAGGCACCACCGGGAATTCGTCCCGAAGTTGGATGGTTTTTCTGTACCGTTGCCGCCTTGCCGCCAAAAGCCAGCGAACCTACCACCAGCGGTCCCTGGGCCACGGCATAAACATTACCATCAGCGGCATTTAACGGGGTCATCAGCAGGGTACCACCGGCCAGGTTATCCGCATCACCGATGGAGGAGACACTGACATCGATGGTGCTGCCGGCACGGGCAAAGGGAGGCAGTTCGGCTGTTACAATAACGGCGGCGACATTATCCACCTTGACCAGCGCGGGATTAACCGTCACCCCCAGGCGCTCCATCATGTTGACCAGTGATTGTATGGTAAAGAGGGTCTTATCACTGTCGCCCGTTCCATCAAGTCCAACCACCAGGCCATAACCCACCAGCTGATTGGCCCGCACTCCTTCAAGTTGAGCCAATTCCTTGATACGCGAGGCTTCAGCATTGACTGACAGAAATATGCCCGACACCAGCACCAGCGCAATGATGAAGTTGGTTGTTTTGTTTGTCATGGTGATACTCCTGTCTATCAATGCCGTCGCTAAAAAGGCCAGACCTGATCCAGAACCTGAACCAGCCAGCCCTGCTGCTGTTTGTCACTAATAACACCTTTGCCAACATAGGCAATCCGGGCATTAAGAACACTCTGTGAATCGACCAGATTGCGCGGCGAGACATCAGAAGGCCTGACAATACCGGACATTTGTACAATCTGCATTTCACTGTTGACCGTGACCGTCTTATTCCCTTCTATCCGCAGATTGCCATTCGGCAGAATCTCGATAATCTGGGTTGTCAGGGTTGCTGTCAGCCGCTCACTGCGCTGAGTGCTGCCACTGCCGTCAAAGGAATTAGAGGCTTCAACATCAATCAGAGCGGATGGGCTACCTCCGGTCAAATCAGCAATATCGTTCTCCAGTCCGAAAAAGCTGGTAATGCCCGCCGACATATCGCTGCTGCGACCGGTTCTCGTACTTGCCTGCTTGCTGGCACTGGCATTTTCTGAAATGACAACGGTGATAATGTCGCCAACGGTTTTCCCCTTCATGTCGGCAAAAAATCCACCACGGCTGGTTGTCCACAGTGAACCTGCGGTCTGCGGCGGCGCCGGTTCAGAAATCACCGGTGCAATCGGTTCCACCTCGGCCAGGTCGACTGATCGGCCCGGCATGGCGCAGGCAGTAACAACAAGAAGTAGCGGCAGCAACAATAGATTTTTTAACATGGCTATAACTCCACTCTCACCAGTCCGGGCGCAACGACCTGGCTGATGACTTCGCGGGAAGAACCGGTATTGAGCACCTTGATCGATTCACCTTCACGTCCGTCCTGGCGCGCTTCACCGACCGCCGACAGGGTCATTCCGGCATGTTGAACTTCGATAACAACCCGCTCACCACGCTTGATCAGCGGCGGATATTCCACCTGCTGTCCCTGCAGTGGCTCACCAAGACGCACGGTGCGCTTGACGATCTTACCGACGACATCGGCGCGAGCAAAAATCGGTTCAGATAGCCGCGAAATATCCTGATAGCGCATCTCGATCAGATTATCGGTTAAGATGGTACCGCGTCGCAGCCCCTCTTTAGCAACAGCGATCTCAGCCATGGCTTCGATCTCAATACGGATCGACTGATTACTGACAATCTGATCATCAACCCGGGTCATGATCGAAATACGGCGGCTGCCGAGAACCCCGGGACGCGACGGAATCAACTGATGCTCGATACGCCCCATCGGCACCTTGTAGGGTTCGGGGAACTGGACAGAAGTAAGCCGCAGTTCAACCTGCGGTAACAGGGTTGACTGCTCGGCCAGAAAATCATCGAGAATCTGCTGCATCTCCTGGTGATCAATGACCACATGGCTGGTCTCGCCGGCACTGACCGGATTCATCCCGAGCAGCAGCAGAACCATCATCAGAAGGGTGAGCATTTGATGTCTCATGTTAAATTCCTTATCAACGAACCAATTGACTAGTCATGGACAACATTTCATCAGCGGTCTTGATGGTTTTTGAATTCACTTCATAAGCACGTTGACCGGCGATCATATTAACCATCTCTTCCATGATATTAACGTTTGAACCTTCGATAAATCCCTGCGACAGGGTTCCAAACCCCTCTGTGCCGGGGGTGCCGGCAATAGGAGCCCCTGTAGTAGGAGTTTCTGCATAAAGGTTGCGTCCCAGACTTTTTAGCCCCATAGGGTTTCCAAAACGGATTAATTCAATGATTCCAACTTCCTGAGTGAAGTTTTCTCCATCTAAAAGAACTTCGACATTCCCGCTGCTACCGATGGATATAGCTGTCGCCCCTTCTGGAATAACAACCTCAGGGATGATCGGAAATCCATCCGATGTTACCAACCGGCCTGTACTGTCTTTTTTTAACGACCCAGAGCGCGTATAGGCCTCATTACCGTCGGGTAGTTGGACCTGAAAAAAACCAGCACCCTCAATGGCCAGATCGAGTTCATTTTCCGTCTGCATAAAATCGCCGGTTGTAAAGATCTTTTGAACGGCAGCAACCCGCGCGCCAAGACCGACCTGAACCCCGGTCGGAACCTGTTCACCACCCACACCCGTACCGGCATCCTTTGTCGTTTGATAGAGAATGTCCTGAAAATCGGCACGGCTCTTTTTGAAACCGGAACTATTAACGTTTGCCAGGTTGTTGGCAATTACGTCCATATTCAGCTGTTGTGAATGCATACCGGTCGCGGCGGTCCAAAGTGCTCTGATCATGGTTTGACTCCTTTACTCCGAACGCTCAGTCAAGCATCGGTAATCTCTGGTTGTTATGTTACTGTAACAATCCCATCTCGGTTGCCTTAGCGTTCATATCGCTGTAGATTTTTAAAGCCTTTTGGGTCGCTTCAAACGCTCGCATGTTCGCAACCATCCGGTTCATTTCCTCCATCATATTAACATTCGAACTTTCCAGATTTTTTTGAATCATTTCCGGCTCCGGGTGCAATTCCGGTTCAGTTTCATCTGCCGCTACAAACATGCCATGCCCGGCGCGCCTCAAAATATCATTATCCTCAAATAGATAGAGACCAATTTGAGCTATCTGAACATCATCTGCCCAAATAGTTCCGTCAACACGAATGACCACATCGGAGTGCGGTAAAATAATTTCTCTACCATCTACTCCCATCAGCGGATAACCCTGATTACCGTATATCTGCCCTTCCGGGTTGAGCTTGAAACTTCCAACACGAGTATAAACAAACTCTCCATCAGGACGCTGCATCTGGAAAAAACCATCACCATTAATCGCAACATCGAGAGAGCCGCCTGAATGTTCCATGTGCCCTAGAGTGAAATCAATCTTTTGACCGGTCATATTGACAAAGTTCGTTCCATTGGTTGCCATCCCTGATGTTGCTTCGTTGAGTCTGGCGGAAAAAGCAATGGTTCCTTTTTTGTAACCAGGTGTTTTTACCGCAGCCAGTCGCTCACTGATGATATCCAGATTCTGCATTCTAGCAATAGCACCTGAAAGAGCTGCATATTTTCCGTCTGCCATAGAACCTCTCTATCTTATGTTGGACATGAACCTTGTCGACCGTTATGGGCCGAAACTTTATCATTGTATCTGTGAACCGCCGGACCCGCCGGTCAGGCTGGGCGCTTTACCCGTGACAATTGCATTACCTGCTCCACCTCGGCTGGAGCCATGTTCAGCGCCTGGGCAATACTGTCAACGTTTTGACCCTGAGTAGCCAGGGCCACTGCATAACGGTACTTATCGGCCTGTCCCTGTGTTTTAGCTGCGTTACTTTGCTGAAGTTTTTCCTTCAGCTGTTGCTGACTCTGGTGCTGATGTTTTTCTGCATCGTTCAAATGGGCTGAAAATCCGCTGATTGCCGACGCCAAAGGTCGATTTTTTAGCAACTCAGCCATTTCCTGCACTCTTGTTTCCAAGCCTTTGAGCTGTTGTCGCGCTGCGTTTAACGTCCTGCGTTGCAACAACGTCATCAGCACTGCGCTTATTGCGACGACCACTGCCCCTACGCTTATCATTGCCGCTGCAGTCATTTTAGCGACCTTTTCCCAGAGCATTGATACTGCGTTTCATCTTGACTTTTAATTTTGCCAGCCCCTGACTGTGTAACTGGGAAATACGCCCCTCGGTCAACTCCAGCACATCGGCAATCTCTTTTTGCGACAGTTCTTCATAATAAAGCAGGGCAATCACCAACCGCTCTTTTTCTGACAGTTCCTCCAGATAGCCTGCCAGTTCGCGGGTCAACTCGTCAGCCTCCATCCGCTCCTGGACATTGACCTGAAAGGTGTCTTCGAGGTTGTCGATGAACGATTTACCGTTGCTGTCGTCCTGATCGATCTGATCATCGAGACTGACATAACCCAATTGACTGACCTGAAACTGCAATTCACGAAAATCGTCCAGCGACATCTCCATGGCAACAGCGATTTCTTCATCCTGAGGAAGGCGTCCAAGACGCTGTCCCAATGTTTCGGTGGCACGATTCAAGCGGGTCTGTTTTTCCCGCAGAGTGCGCGAAAACCAGTCCATGCGGCGCACTTCATCAAATACCGCACCCCGGATCCGGCGCTCGGCAAAGGTTTTGAACAGCACTCCGCGGCGCGGATCAAAACGATTGGCCGCATCCATCAAGCCCATCAATGCAGCGCTGCGGATATCATCACGGTTAACGAAAGAGGGAACCTGGGTCATCATCCGATCGACGAGAAAATCGACGAGAACAAGATGAGCCTCGATCATTTTTTCACGCTCTGCCGGTCCCGGTGGACCGTATCCGCTCTGACTGTAGGTCATCAGCTTGCCTCCGCACCGACGCCAAGAAACTGTTTCCAGAAAAACTGCAAGGTGCCCTGGGCCTGATTGTTCTGTGGTATTTCCATCAGGGTTTCCGCCAGATCGACAAAGGATTTAGCAACCTTGCTGTCAGGATATAACTCAATCATCACCTGCTGCTGACGAACGGAATCATGCATTTTACGATCAAAGGGAATGGCGCCTAAATAGTCGATAAAAATATCAAGATAGCGCCCCGATACCATGGTCAGCTTTTCGAAAACATCGAGTCCTTCGTCAGCACTGCGCACCGAGTTGACCGCGAGCAAAAAACGCTTCTGATGATACTGGGTTGACAGCAGCTTCATCAGGGCATAGGCATCGGTAATGGCGGTCGGCTCAGGGGTGGTAACGACCAGGATATCCTGCGCAGCGACATTGAAGTAGGTGACGTTATCAGAAATCCCGGCTTCAGTATCGATCAGTACCACATCAAAGTGTTCGTCAAGTGCATCCAGGGCATCGATCAACTGCATTTTCAGTTGACCGTCAAGCCGGGTAAATTGTTGTACTCCGGAACCGGCAGGCAGAATTTTCAGGCCGTGAGGGCCTTCGACCATGATGTCAACCAGACTCCGCTCGCCACTAAAAAAATGATTGAGATTGTAAGGTGGCGATATCCCCAGGACGACATCCACATTGGCCAAACCCAGGTCGGCATCAATGATCAGAACTTTTCTGCCCAGGCGCGCCAGAGTCACTGCTACGTTGGAAACAACCGCGGTCTTGCCGACGCCACCCTTGCCGCTGGTGACGGAAATAACCCGGGTCGCGGGCATCTGTAATGCGCTGGGCGCCTGGTTCTGCTGACTGCTCATCTGCCGCAGGGTACCAGCCTGATCGGGGGTACTGCTCATCATACGGCTATCCTCCGGGCATCATCAAAAGAACCCATCACCAGTTCGGCTACCAATTGGGGGTCGGCAGGCAACAGATCTTCCGGCACTTTCTGTCCATTGGTCAGACAGCCGATCGGCAGATTGGTCTTCAAGGGGAGATTAATCAGGCTGCCACACTGATCAGCTTCGTCCAGCTTGGTAAAGATCAGACGGCTGATCGATAACTTGCTGAAGGCCTCATAGCTCTTGTACTGCAGCCCGGCGGCTGTCGGTGCAGCAAGCACCAGGCAGTTTTCGACGCCACTGTGGGCACCGAGAAAACTGTTCAGTTCATCGATACGTGCTTCGTCCCTGGGACTGCGCCCGGCAGTATCAATGAGAATCAGATCCTTGTCACGATGGCGACGGAAGGTTTCCTGCAGTTGCTCGGGGGAAAATACCACATCGACTGAAATTCCCATTATCTCGCCGTACACCTTGAGCTGTTCAACAGCGGCAATTCGATAGGTATCAATCGTCACCAGGGCAACGCGGGCACCGTTCTCGGTGATGGCCCGGGCTGCCAGTTTGGCAATTGTGGTGGTCTTACCAACACCGGTTGCACCGATGAGAGAAATCTTTTTTTGTGGTTGGCCAGGTTGCCACAGGGCCGCTTTGGACTGCACCAGACCAGCCAGTGTGGTACACAAAAAGTCGCGCTGCTGCTGGGGATCCAGGCGCTGTTGCGCGGTCATATGTGCTGCTGCATAGGCGGCAATGGTGGTTGCCGATTCAGCGTCGATACCACGCTCCTGCAACAGTGCCATCAAGGGATCACAACTCGGCGCTGGGGTGACTGTCCTGAGCGCTGTAGGCGCCTGACGTTGCCCCACCCTGCGGAACTCAGGAGCCGGCGCTGGGGATTCCGCCACGGCAGGAGCCGGTTGTGCCTGAGCCTGAGCCTGAGCCTGAGCCTGAGCCTGAGCTTGTGCCTGACTTAGCTGGGTCATCAATTCCTTGAGCTGCTCTATTTCGGCCTTGAGCTGACTGATACTCTGGGACTCAACCTGGGCGCGCAACTGCTTCAGTTCTTCATCAAGGCGCGGATCAACAGCCGTCTCAGTCTTGGTCAGATGCTCTGCTGGAGCCGAATGACGGTTGGAAAGACTGACAATCTCGTCCTCCAGGGTTTCGACCCGATTAGAGGGCGTAACCGGTTGTGAGACCGTCGCGGTGCCCTGGCCACCATAGCCACGAGATGCCGGCGCTGACGGACGTCGCATTGAGGGGGACTCGACCGCAGCGGTCACCTCGATGGTCTGCCGACCGAGAACACCGAGCCCTTTTTTCCTCAGGGTGCGGGTTGACAGGATCAGCGCCTCTGGACCAAGGGTGTCTTTGACCTGCTTGAGGGCCGCGGCCATGGTTTCTGCTTCGAATTTTTTAACCAGCATTGACGGTCACCGTTCCTACTGACCGCACCTTGAGATGGGGCGCGATCTCATTGTGGGAGATAATTGCCAGACCGGGCAGATAACGCTCAGTCAACCTTTTGACATGGAGTCGAATTGTTGGCGTACACAAGAGCACCGGATTACCACCGGCTGCATTCTGTAAGGCCTGGCTCAAACTGTTAATCAGAGCCTGGGCGAACCCTGGCTCCAACGCCAGGTAGGAGCCCTGTTCCGTGCTGTGCAGGGCGTCCTGAATGCGGGTTTCAACGTTGCGATCAAAGGTCATCACTTCCAATACCTCACCATTTTGGCTGTAATTGCTGCTGATGGAACGGGCCATGGTAGTTCGAACATGTTCGGTCAGTTGATCTGGATCTTGCACAACTGGTGCCCAATCTGCCAGAGTTTCCAAAATAGTTCGCAAATCGCGCACTGAGATCCCTTCGCGCAGCAGATTCTGCAGCACCCGCATGATCACTCCGAGGCTGAGCAGGCCCGGTACCAGCTCCTCCACCAGCTTGGGATACTGCTGGGCAAGGTTATCGAGAAGGTTCTGGGTTTCCTGACGGCCAAGCAACTCATGGCTGTGGGTTTTGATCAGCTCACTTAAATGGGTAGCAACGACCGTTGTGTTATCCACCACGGTATAGCCGGAGATCTGCGCCCGCTCTTTTTTATCCTCCGAGATCCAGATCGCCGGCAGTTTGAAGGCCGGTTCGATGGTTTCAATCCCTTTGATCACCTCGGTAGCGGTGCCGGGATTCATCGCCAGGTAGTGACCAGGCAAAAGCTCCCCGCCACCGATTTTGACCCCTTTGAGAATAATGGCGTACTCGTTGGGCTTGAGCTGGAGGTTGTCCTTGATATGCACCGGGGGAACAATGAAACCCATATCAAGAGTAAACTGACGGCGGATCGATTTGATCCGTGGCAGCAACTCACCGTTCTGAGCCGTATCAACCAGGGGAATCAAACCGTAACCAACCTCCATTTCGAGCAGATCAACTGAAAGCATCTGCTCGTAATTTTCTTCTTCGATCTGTTTTGGCGGTGGTGCATCGTCAATTTGTTGTTGGTGTAACTTTTCCGTATGGGTTTTTGACACCCTCCAGGCGACCACCCCGGTCAGGATCGACAGCAAAAAGAAGGGGACCTTCGGCAGACCGGGAATCAGTCCAAAAATCAGCAGAATAGCTGACACCACCCACAAAGAGCGGGGATGAACACTGAACTGACGCTTCATCTCGGTACCAAAATCTTCATCACCGGCGGTTCGCGTTACCATGATCCCGGCGCCGGTAGCAATGATCAGAGCCGGAATCTGCCCGACCAGACCGTCACCCACGGTAAGAATCGTATAGTTGGCAGCCGCTTCGGCCACCGGCATCCCTTTTTGCATAACCCCGATGACAATACCGGCACCAATGTTAATCAGGGTAATAATGATGCCGGCAATGGCATCACCTTTGACAAACTTGCTGGCACCGTCCATCGCACCGTAAAAATCGGACTCTGAGGCAATCTCTTTGCGCCGCGCGCGCGCTTCGTCATCGTTAATCAGGCCGGCGTTCAAATCGGCATCAATCGCCATCTGCTTGCCCGGCATGGCATCGAGGGTAAAACGCGCCGCCACCTCGGCCACACGGCCGGCGCCTTTGGTGATAACCATGAAGTTGATGATGACCAGAATAGCAAAAATAACGATACCAACCACGTAGTTGCCACCCACCACAAACTGGCCAAAGGACTGGATGACGCTACCGGCCGCGCCCGGGCCTTCATCCCCGCGCAACAGAATCAAGCGGGTGGAAGCCACGTTGAGGGAAAGACGAAACAGGGTGGTGACCAGCAGCACGCTGGGAAAGATGGCGAAGTCCAGGGCTCGAGAGGTGTAAAGGGCGGTGATCAGAATCAGCAGGGCGATAGTGATGTTCAACGACAGGAACACGTCCAGCAAGATCGGCGGGACCGGCAGAATCATCAGCATCAGGATCAACACCAGTCCGAACGCTATTAATACGTCGGTACGGATAATCAGCCTGCGCCAGTCGTCCATCGTCGTGAGTGTTGACATTGTTGTCTGCTCCTTGAAACCTGATTATTGACACTGGTGCGTGTCAATTTACCGGCACGGTCATCCAGCCCCGACTACTGTTAATTTTCCTTTTATTTTTCAGCTACTTTTTGTTTTTCAGACGATACACATAGGCCAGAACTTCGGCCACGGCAGTGAACAATTCTTCCGGAACCTGCTCGCCTATCTCCTGCTTGTACAAAGCCCGTGCCAGCGGCTTGTTTTCGATGACAGGAATTTTGTGTTCACGGGCAATTTCCCGAATTTTGAAAGCAACATGGTCGGCACCCTTGGCAATAATCTGCGGCGCATCCATGGTGTCACGCTCATAACTGATGGCAATGGAAAGGTGGGTTGGATTGGTGATCACCACATCAGCCTTGGGTACTTCAGACATCATCCGGCGTCGGGCCTGCTGCATCTGCATCGAGCGGATACGGGATTTAAGCAGCGGATCCCCCTCTGTTTCCTTATGTTCTTCCTTGACCTCCTGTTTGGTCATTTTCATCTTCTGTTCCATCTCGTACCTGGAAAAGGAAAAATCAATCACCCCCAGCACGATCATGATGGCGCAGGTTTTAGCCATCACCAGAAAGGCGACCCGGGCAAGAAACACCAGCGTCTGATTGAGGTCCAACAGCCCCAGAGAAAGTGCCGTGTCAAATTCATTGGCTACGGTCAGATAAGCGACATAAGCAATCAGTGACACCTTGGCCAATGACTTGATTAATTCAACCGCCGATCGCTTGGAGACAAATTTTGCCATCCCCTTAATCGGGTTGAATTTATTGATGTCCGGCTTGAAAACTTTGGTTGAAAGAAGGGGGCCAACCTGGGCAAAGGATGAAAGAAAACCAACGATTAGGGAGACGAAGAAAATGGGCCAGAGCAATTTGCCAAGAACACTGCCCAACCCCCAGGCCAGGGCAACCACATCAGGGGGGGTTACCGTGTAATCACGGAGCCTGATGAACGAAATCACATAAAGATTTTCAAGGTTCTTCCAGAACGGGTGTGCGTAAAAAAACCATAACAACAGCGACAAGGTGAACAAACCGGCGGTGGTCACCTCCTTGCTCTGGGCCACCTGCCCTTTTTCACGAAAATCGTTGCGCCGTTTTGCCGTCGCTGTTTCTGTCCGTTCCTGTCCTGAGTCTTCAGCCACACTGCTCTCCCGGAAGCAATCACTGTTAACATCTTGGAGCAGCCTTCTCCCGGCAGTTTAATCTGTGCCGGTTTTTTGGCACGACCAGGCAAGCAAGCTACAACAAACTGAACAGACGCAAGAATCGTTCCGGAAGTGCGGCAAATTCGCCTTGGAGAATTGCAACAAAGACGCCGAAGGTCAGACCCATGATGATAAACGATAAGCCGATGTTCAATGGGAAGGAAAGCATGAAGACATTAAGCTGAGGAAAAATCCGGGTCATGAAGCCAAGGGTCAGGGTCACCAGAATAAGAATTGCCATGATCGGCGCCACCAGCCGGACGCTCAGGATCAGAGCATGATTGGACAGTTCAACCATCATTGGAATAGCACCACCGGAGAGATTAAGCCCGCCTGGCGGCAACATGGTAAAAGAGGCAACAATGGCTTCAAGAAACAGATGATGGGCATTTACCGACAGGAATATCAGAATAGCAAAAATTCCCTGAAACTGGGAAATCAGCGCCACCTGCTGCTGTGTGGTCGGGTCAAAGATATTGGCAGCAGCAAAGCCCATCTGATAACCGATAACTGATCCGGCAAATTCCGCCGCCATGAAGATCAGCTGTGCAATAAAGCCGACCAATAGACCAAAAATAACCTCGGCTGCAATAATGATGGCCATGTCAGTAATGTTCAAGGATGTGACAGGCAGAACCTGTTGTACGACTGGATAGGTCAGCAAGGCAAACATCACTGATACCCCAATCCGCATCTGGGGAGGAACCTGACCGCCACTGAACACGGGGATAACGGCAAACACTGCGGCAATGCGGGCCAGGCAGATGAGAAACCCCTGAATCAGGGTGGTGGTAAAGATTGGCAACTCCATCGGTTGCTCGCGTCAGGGGGTGATATTGGGAAGGTGATTAAAGATAGAAATCAAAAATGCTGAGGCTTTCTGCAGAATCCAGGGGGCAAAAATCAACAAGGTGACAAACACCCCGACGATCTTGGGAATAAAGGTCATGGTCTGTTCATTGATCTGGGTCGCTGCCTGAAAAATACTGATCACCAGACCAATAGACAATGCCGCAATCAGCATTGGAGCCGCACACATGAGGGTCGTTTCAATAGCCTCACGTCCAATATTAACCACAAATTCCGGTGTCATATTTGATCCTTCAATTTTAATAAAGCTATGCTATTTCCGCATCGAAAACTAGCCAAAGCTCTGGACCAGCGAACCTATCACCAGTGACCAACCATCCACCAGAACGAACAACAAGATCTTAAAGGGTAGCGACACGATGATCGGCGGCAGCATCATCATCCCCATCGCCATCAGGATCGAGGCGACAATCATGTCGATCATCAAAAAGGGGACAAACAGCAAAAACCCCATCTGAAAAGCGCGCTTGAGTTCCGACAGCATAAATGCCGGGATCAAGGTCAACAGGCCGATATCTTCGATACTTTCCGGCTGCTCCGAACCGGATATATCAACCAGCAACTGAAGGTCCTTTTCCCCGACCTGAGAGAACATAAACCGCCGCATCGGTTCCAGAGCCAACGGGATCGCTTCATCCTGGCTGATCTCTTCGTTGAGATAGGGCTGCAGAGCCTCATCATTGATCTGGGTGAACACCGGTGCCATGATAAAAAAGGTCAGAAACAGGGCTAACCCAACGACAATCTGATTGGATGGTGCCTGCTGGGTCCCCATGGCCTGGCGGACAAAAGACAACACAATGACAATGCGGGTAAAGGCGGTGGTCATCAGCAGAATCGATGGTGCCACCGACAGGATCGTCAGCAGGATCAAAATCTGCAGTGCGGTCGACACCTGTGCGGGCTCGGTGGCTTCACCGATCCCCAGGGTAATAGTTGGCAACCCCTGAGCCTGCGCCATCACCGGCAACATCAGGGCCAGCAGGATGAGGGTTACGCGTCCCTTCATGGCTGCTTCTCCCGGGCTGCCTGCAGGCTGTCACTAAAAGCTTTTTGGGCCGGCTCCAGGCGCCCAAGATGTTCAATCCGATCGTGGGTCATCCCGAGGAGAATCTCTTCGTCTCGCACCTTGACCACACAAAGGAATTTACGTCCACCTAACGGACGCGTCTCGATAATCTGAATAATTTCGCTCTTATTCTGCGGTAAAAATCCAAAACCACGGCGGCTGGCGGCATAAAACAGCAGCAACAAGCCAACCACAACCCCCAGCGCTGCCAGCATTTTCAAGCTGGCGGCAAACAGGCTCGGTTCTTTTGCGGCGGTCTCGGCCAGCGCCGTTACGGGCACAAGCAGAATCATCAGCACAATCGCGGCAGGCATTGATTTACCCCAGGTTCTCGATACGCTCGGACGGGCTGACAACATCGGTCAGGCGCAAGCCGAACTTTTCATTGACCACCACTGCCTCACCCCGCGCGATCAGGCGTGAATTGACATACAGATCGAGAGGCTCTCCGGCCAGCTTGTCCAGTTCGATCATGGATCCTTCCTGCAATTGCAGCAGATCGCGGACCAGAATACGTGAGCGGCCAACCTCAACGGCAACTTCGAGTGGGATATCGAGGAGCAGATCGATTCCGCGGTCTTTCATCGGGTTAGCTGGTGCTTTTTGTGTTTGATTACTATCAGTGCTCATTGTTCTCCTCCACCGGGAATACGTCCCGAAATACGTACCGCTTTTTTATTCCCCTGAACCCCCACCATCCCTAAAAACTTGGAGCGTTCTTCGATCGACACTTTGACCGGGGTTTCCGGTTTAATTCCCAGATCAATCACATCTCCCACCTGAAAGTTGAGGATATCCCGCACCCGCAGAGATAAAGACGCCAATCGCACCTCGACCTCGACCTCCATATTATTGAGTTCTGCACATACCAGCTGCTGCCAGCGGGTGCTTTGCAACGAACTGGCAGGAACGGCTTTTAATTTTTGTTTCTTCTGCAGCGGTTCGAGGGTCAGATGGGGAATGACCAGGGTAATATGCCCCTCGAGATTTTCGATAGCGACCTTGAACTGAGATACCGACACCCCGACTTCCGGATCGACAAAATTTAACAGCCGCAGGTTACTGACCACCTCAACTAATTCAGCCTTGATCGCCTCGATCTGAGCAAATCCTTTATTCAGCTCCGGGCAGGCTGAGACAATCACATCGCGCAGGACATTCAATTCAATGGCACTTAACGGGCGTTCGGGAATCAGCGCCTGGCCCTGGGAATTGCCACCGAGCACCATCTCCATCAGTGAGAAGGCCAGCTGTTCATCAAAAATCAGCAGCCCACCTCCGGTTAGCGGCTCAAGTTGCAACACCCCGATAGCACCACGACCGGACAGCCGTTGCAGCAGGGCATCAAAAGACATGGATTCCAGCGCTTCAAGCTTGATATGAGCGGCGCGCTGAAAACGGGTTGATAAAGACATAGCGTAGTTGCGGGCAAAACTGTCAAGGATCAGATCAAAATTGCGCAGCCGCCACCCTTCGGTGCCACTGCTGCGGAACAGGTTACAGTTCTCTACCGACTTCGCTGCAGCCGGCTGAACGGCATCTTCAGCGGCGGTTTCGATATCAACCTGGCCCTGGCGAACAGCCGAGAGCAGATCGGCAATTTCTTCTTTACTGAGGATCTTTTCCACAAGGTTGTCCTTTACTGAACAACAAAATCAGTAAAATAGATGCGCTTGACCTTGCCGACCAGCAACAGGCTGTTGACACGGTTGAGCAGTTCCGCCCGCAGCTGCAGTCGACCCTGCAGGTCGCTGAGTTCGGCAAAAGTTTTGTTGCCGATCAACAGCAGAACGGCATCCTTGATCTGCGGCATGCGCTGAGTGATTTCGGTAGCAGCTTCGGGCGTATCCGCTTCGAGAGTAATCGCTGCTTTAAGGTAGCGCACTTCTCCCTGGTCAAGGATATTGACGATAAAGCTCTCAAGGTCCACCATCGGCCCGATCTCTTTGGCCTGGCGCTCCAGTTGGGCCTGCTCCTCCTCCGGTGTCAGTGAGTTGTCATCACCACTGTTGAAGAACCAAAAGGTTCCGACCCCCGCTCCAATCAACAGCACAGCAACGGCAGCAATGATCATGATCAGTTTCTTTTTGGAGCCGCTTGCTTCAGGTTTTTTTTCCGGTTCTTTTGCCATCGGTTTATCCTTCCCTGATCATTTTTTGACAGTATTCAATCTTGAGTGTTCCGGTTCTCTAAAAAGGGGCCTGATCCCGTGCATCAATCAGATAGGGCAACTCCTGTTGTGGATCCCCCTGACTCTCCAGAACGAATTCGACCCGCCGATTCAGGGCGCGTTCACGGTCACTGAGATTGGGAAACAGCGGTCGGTGGGAGCCGTAACCACTAGCCGAAAGACGGGTCAAGGGCAACAACTGATCGCTGACCATAAAACGCAGCACCGACACGGCACGAGCTACAGAAAGTTCCCAGTTCTGCATATCATCACCAATATCATCGGTGTGCCCCTCGATTTTTACATTAAGGGGCAGCGGGCGTACAAGTTCGGCTACCTTGCGCAACACCGGATCGGCCTCCGGGTTGAGGGTCGAGCGGCCGACACCAAAAAGGATAGCCTCGTCGACCCGCAGTACCACAGCACCCCGGTCCTTGACCAGCTCAATCTTCCGATCAAGCTTGAGTTCGCGCAGCTGGGTGCGCAGGCGCTGGTAAACCCGTGCATTAAAATCATCATCAATCGGCACGTTGGAAGCCACCTGCGGTGGTGCAACTTCTGTACGGGTACTGCTTTCCAGAATTCCAACCCCAAATGCATCCGACAAGGAACCGGCAGCCTGAGTGAATTTCACCTGATCCAGTGTTGCCATGGACAGCAGCAAAACAAAAAAGGTCAATAACAGGGTCATCATGTCGCTGAATGTGACCATCCACAGGGGCGCCCCCGCCATCGGTTTTTTTGGTTTTTTTGCCATCGTTATTCCCGCTTAGCCAAAGTTGCTCTGGCGCTCTTTGGGAGCAACAAACGCGTGCAAACGCTGCTCCATCAGACGTGGATTTTCACCTTCGAGAATTGCCTTCATCCCCTCGGTGACCAGGGTCTTGTTGAGTACTTCGCTGGCGGATCTGAGTTTGAGCTTGCCGGCAATCGGATTGGCAATGATATTAGCGATAATTGCACCGTAAAAAGTGGTGAGCAAGGCAACTGCCATGGCCGGGCCAATGGTAGAAGGATCATCCATGGTCTGTAGCATCTGCACCAGGCCGATCAGGGTACCGATCATCCCCATGGCAGGGGAATAAGCAGCAAATGTTGAAAAAATCTCCGCGCCCTTGTCGTGACGCTCCATCACGTATTCGATTTCGCGCTCGAGCATCTCCTTGAGGGCTTCGGGCTCCTGACCGTCAACGGCCATCTGCAACCCTTTAAGAAAAAACTCGTCGTCAATATCATTCATTACCGACTGTAACGACAAGATCCCTTCTTTACGTGCCTTGCCGGCATAGGTAATCAACCGCGAGATGGTATCAGTCGGCGCGTGGGATTTGTGCATAAAGGCTTTACTGGCAACCTTGACCGCTCCCAGAATATCGCCAAAAGGGAAGTGGACCAGAACGGTGCCGAAGGTTCCGCCAATAACGATCGTCAGGGCGGCAATATCGATAAAAACCAAAAGGGAGCTGCCCTGCATGATGGCAGTGACCATCAGGCCAAAAGCGGCAATCAGGCCAACAATTGTTGCCAGATCCATAATGTGTCCTCGAAGTGGCGTAGTAGAAAAGATCGGCGCAGTCAATTAGACATCGAACGATCTGTCCATATCTAAAATAACAACCTTTCTACCCACAGAAGCAGGTATCATGCCATTATCAATAAAAATATATAAATGGAATTTTTTAAAATAATTTCAGGCTGTTACACAGCCAAATACAAGACCGTTAAAATTAAAAAAGGTGCCCCGGGACATTTTCCGGCGGCACCTTTTGCCTGAGTCAGAATTTTGACCGTAACAATTAACGCTTCAGGTTGATGACTTCAGCCAGCATTTCGTCTGTCGTGGTAATGGTTTTAGAATTGGCCGAGAACCCCCGCTGGGTGGTAATCATCTTGACAAACTCACCGGCCAGGTCAACGTTGGACAGTTCCAGTGCGTTGGTAAAAATATTACCGACCCCGGAACCAACGGTACCGATAACCGGTACCCCTGAAGAGGTGCTCTGAGAGTACATGTTGTTACCGATTTTATCCAGCGCATTGGGGTTGGTAAATTTTGCCAGGGCCATCTGCATCAGTTTACGCGGTGCACCATTGGAGAAGTTACCGATCACATACCCTTCCGCATCAATACTCAATTTCACCAGGGTACCGGTGCCAAAGCCATCCTGCTCCTGCGACACCACTACTGAAGGACTGGCATACTGGGTGGTCTGCATATCAATGGCAACTTGTTGGGTATCAACCGCACCATTTAACCAGGGCAGATTACCGGCAGGGACTATTGCAGTCGGTTTTGGGAATATCGGGTCACTACTTGTATCGCCTGAAACGCTATAAAGGTCATTTCCATCAATAAGGATAAGATTTCCACTGGGATCAAATTCCAGGGTACCATTGCCAACAATGGACAGTTCTCCAGCAATCCCACCTGTCAGCTCTCCACCATCCACAACTGCATTCCATTCCCAGTTTTGATCAGAGGTTTTGGTAAAGTAAGTGGTCATCAGGTGGGTACTGCCAAGACTGTCAAATACCTGGATCGAGGTCGCATAGTTGGATGTCCCGGAGGGGTCAAGGGGATCAAATCCTGCGGTGATCGCCGGGGCATCAGAGTTCAGGTTGGTATTGAGATTGACATTGCCAGTTGGACCGGATTGGGTGAAGGAGTTGGTATTGACCCAGATCGGAGCCAGATCACCGACTGTATTGCCATTGGTATCAAGATCATAGCCCATCACGTTAAAACCTTCCGGATTGACCAGAAATCCCTCGGCGTCAAAGCGGAAAGCGCCGGCACGAGTATAAAAGTTGCCGGCGTTCCCGGTGGTCGGGTCACTGACAATGAAAAAACCGGAACCTTCAACGGCCAGATCGGTATTGGTTTCAGTGTTTTCAAAGGTGCCCTGACTGAAGATATTGTCAACTATCGATAGTCCGACTCCACGGCCAACCTGGGAAGCACCGCCGGAACCGGAAATCTGGCTGGAGAGCAGATCACCGAAAATGGCTCGGCTCGATTTGAAACCGATGGTATTAGCGTTGGCGATATTGTTACCAATAACGCTCATGGCGTTGGCGTTGGCGTTGAGGCCACTGACACCACTATAAAGAGAACTCGATACTCCCATGGTCTTACTCCTTTTTCGTCGAAAGCCGCGTCCGTCGGTCAGCGGCTTGCGAACCTCCTCAAATGAGGACCGGTTCGGCAGGTTTAGGCGATAACAGCACTATCAATATTGGTAAATACGTTATTTTTCAGTTGATCCTTGCTCACCACCGTCACCACGGTGTCATTTTTTACACTGACCACCAGGGCGGTTTCGTCAAGCATCACCAGAGACTCGCGTCCCCCTTTGAGATTGATCTGCTCGATGGCTGATTCCAGTCGTTGCAATTGATGGTGGTTAAATGTAATGCCCCGACTTTGCATGCGTTCGCTGGCGTGACGTGAGAACTTGATGTTCTCCGGCTCCAGTTTGTTACGTAACAGTGCATCAAAGCTGGTTCCGGTCGTCGGCACCCGATCCGGTCGTTTAGCCGTCGGCTGACCGCCCGGAAACACCGGTTGCGGAAAGATATTAATCGCATCGGTCATTAGTTACCCCCAGCTTTGGTAATCATTCCCAGAGCAAAGGTGCCGCTACTGGTGTCGAGTTGCACGCTGGTGCCGCCCAAATCGACTGACTCCACCCTTCCCTTGATCAGGCTCTTGCTGTCGATGGTTTTCTCATCGGCATCTATAGCGTGAACAATTAGGGAATAATCGCCGGGAACCAGCGGCATGCCGGAATCTGTGTAGCCGTCCCAGTCGACAAAATACTGTCCGGAACTGGTTTCACGGGCGGTAATAGTGGTCAGGGTGCTGCCACTTTGATTCTGCACGTAGAGGGTCACCTGGTCTGCCGGCGTATCCAGCTGGTAACCGAGTTGCATCGATTCCCCGTTAAAGTGAAACGCTGACCCACTGGCGACCACATCCTGACCTATCAGGCTTAATGCTGACATTTTTTCCATCTCACCACTCATACGACTGAGCTGCTCAAGATTCTTGTTGGCATTGGTCAACTGTTCAAGTTGGCCAAATTGCGCCAACTGGGCGGTAAATTCGGTCGGATCGGCCGGATTCAGAGGATCCTGATGCTGCAACTGGGCCACCAGAAGCTTGAGGAAATCCTCTTTGCCCATGGAGACATCCGTACCCCCCATGTTGGTCAAGGGCGGAGTCTGTGCTGCAATGGCTGAACTGATTGTCGTCATGTTTTTTTGACCTTTCTCCCTACCAACTTTTTATCAGGTTAAACATGAAGGCTGATTCCTTTACCACCATTCTGGATCAGGTGAGCCAGGGGGATGGCCTGATCTTCCGCTAACGGCTCTTCTTTATCAGCGCGCCGGTGTTGTGCTGACTGTTCTGCTGCGTGGCGCTGGTGAGCCATATCTTCGGCCTGTCCCTGCTGATGATTCTGACGGGTATCAGTGCTGACCTGAAAATGATCAATCTTCAACCCCTGTTCAGCCAGGGCGTTTCGCAACTGCCCGAGATTACGTTCGAGCACTTCCTGAACCTGCTGGGTCTGGGCATGCAGGTTGGCGCGGACACGATCCCCTTCCACCATCAACTCGATCCGCAGGGAACCAAGCTCAGCCGGGTGTAAACGCAGCACCATACGGCCCATATCACCCTTATCGCTGCCGGACAAATGGGTCACTACCTGGTCAAAAATCTGACTGTCGACGACCGGTTGACTGGTTGAAAAAGGAGCGGCCAGCGCAACGGGTGCGGTGATGCCTTGAGCCGCTGCGGCAACGGGTGCCTGCTGGCCGGGCAGCAGGTTGTGCTGCGGATGTAGCCCGTCAAACACCTGTCTGACGTTCATGGCCGTCTGTGTCAGGGGCACCTGAGATGCAGATTTGTCCGCAACGTTGGCAAAAAAATCTGCGGAATCATCCATTGGTACTTGATTGACGGATGTCTGCTGGCTTTGCTGTTGCGATTGTGCCTGCCGACCATTTACAATTACCTGACCGGCCTGCAGCTGGCTGGCTTGTGTCGGTCTGGGTTTGAGCAGGTCATTGAAACGTGCTTCAAGGGGGGAGCCAACTATTTCCTGACGTTCGATCAGATCACTGGCGCGAGCAGCGGTTGCTGCCAGTTGCTGTCCTTTGGCTTCCCCTTCTGCTTTAACTGTGTTGCCGGCTTCTGACCGGGTGGCATGCAGTTGCGCCAAGCGCTCACGAACCTGTTCGAGCCTTTGCCCAGCCACCAGCTGTCCGGGTGGAAATTCAGCACTGATCGTATGACCGGAAGAATTCCGGCTCTGCTGCTGATGCTGCTCCTGATACTGACTGAACCAGGCGATCAGCTCTTCAATCTTCTGCTCAGCTGCAGAACCCTGCTGTTCGGACGGCAATTCAAGGGGGTTGACCTGTTCTGCCACCACCACCTGATTATGAAGCTGCCATTCGGGCAGAACCTCTTCAACCAGATCGACCAGTTGTCGCAGTTGTCCGGTATCCATTGAGTTCGGAATTGTTCCTTGTTCAAGCAACAGCGCCAAATCTTCCAGCATTTGCACATCCATCTGTTCCAGTACTTCTACATCCATCTGGTCCAGCAGAGCCTGCTGTTCCGGTTGCAGACCGAGCAGTTGACCGGTATCCTTACCTAAAAACTCGGAAAAACGGCTCAACAACACACCTTTACCCGGAAATCCGGGCAGACCGGCCTGCTCCTGCTCCGCGCTCTGGAAAACTACCTGCTGTTCCTGTTGCGCCAGGGCCTGGCCAAAAAGCTGCCCTTGTCCTGTTGCCGCTTTTTCACCAGCCTTGATATTGTTCGCCTGGGGGGCTGGCGCAATCATCATCGCTGCATTCATCATCGCTGTTTCACCTCCTTTCCTTGTGAATTTACTATGGGATTAATTTCCCAGCGTTTCATCTACCGACAAGTCGGTAAAAGCTTTGCTCAACTTGATCGCCGTTTCGGCGTTGAGTCGCTCCATGATCTGGCCGGCAGTTTTTTTCTTGATGCCGAGAAGCAGATTAACCGCCATCCCGGTTTCCAGTTCGCTGATCAACACTGCCGCCTGCTGGGGATTCATACGCTCGTAAATCAGACTTAATTCTTCGATCCTGGCGTTTTCTTTTTCATCACGCTGATCCAGAAGTGAGTTCAATTCGGTGCGCAGACGCTGCATGTCGGCGATTTTCTTATCGACCTCGGCCTCCAGGGTCTTTAGTTCCAATTCACGCCCTTGTAATTGATCTTCACGCGCGCTCAAACGCTCATCACGCTCCTTGATCGCGGCAAGGATGCGGCGTTCTTCTACCGAAGCAAATTGTTCATCTCCGGTGAGAGAAAACAGCGGAGTTTGCAGCAACAGGATGATGCTGATGACGAGAGTGACAATAATCCACAGTCGCTTTTTCATGGCGTGGTCCCCTTGTTGCGCAGACTGATTTCATCGAGCTGAATGCGTTCTTGGCGCTCCTGCTCACGACGGAATTCAGCCTCCTGACGTTCTTTGAGTTTGTCCATCACCTGCCGGTCACGCGCTGCTTTGAGCAGCGCTTCACGCTGCTTGGCAATCTTTTGTTCAACTATTACAAGCTGTCGTTGCAACTGAGCACTGCGATTTCGGCAATGGTTGATACGGCTCTCATAAATATCGATCTCGGCAATCGTGAGGCCCTGCTCCTGACGCTGTTTGAGTACCTGATCCTGCTCGGTCAGCTCCTGCTGCTGGGCAGTAATGGCAGCGGTCAGTTCCTGATGGTGCTGCTGGCTTAACGCCAGAGCCTGTTGCGCCTGTTCCTCGAGGGTCGTACGGTAATTGAGAACCGACTGCAGTTTGAACTGTTTTGCCATGATTTAACCTTCCCGCGGCGCTTTGCGACGATCAAGCACCAGAGCGTTCATCTGCTCCCTGGTGGTTTCCAGATCGAAAGATTCATCCATTTCCTGACGTAAGAAATCGTTCACCGCCTCGATGCGACCGATGGCGTAATCAATTTTTTTATTGCTCCCATCGGCATAAGCACCAATATTAATCAGGTCTTCCGCCTCTTTGTGCACGGCCATAATTTCGCGGACGTTACCGGCCAGTTGCAGATGCTCCCTGGTGACGATATCGCGCATCACCCGACTCGACGAGGTAAGCACATCGATGGCCGGATAATGGTTACGGGCTGCCAGGTCGCGCGACAGAACAATATGGCCATCGAGGATCGCACGTACCGCGTCTGCTACCGGCTCGTTCATGTCATCCCCTTCCACCAGCACGGTGTAAAGGCCGGTAATACTCCCCTTGTTCTTGAAATTGCCGGCGCGTTCCAGCAATTTTGGTAGGGTGGCAAACACCGACGGTGTATAACCCTTGGTCGTAGGTGGCTCGCCGATGGCCAGGCCCACTTCACGCATAGCCATGGCAAAACGGGTGACCGAATCCATCAGCAACAGCACATCTTTGCCCTGGGCGCAGAAATATTCGGCGATAGTGGTTGCGACAAAGGCCCCGCGCATACGTAACAGCGGCGACTGGTCGGAGGTAGCGGTTATCACCACTGAGCGCGCCAACCCTTCAGGACTGAGATCACGCTCGATAAATTCCCGCACCTCACGGCCACGCTCGCCAATCAGAGCGATCACATTGACGTCGGCTTTGGTATGTTTGGCAAGCATACCCAACAGCACGCTCTTGCCTACTCCGGAACCCGCCATAATCCCCATGCGCTGACCGGTTCCACAGGTCATCAGGGAATTGATCGCCCGGACCCCCAGATCGAGCGGTGCAACGATCGGTTTGCGGGCCATGGGACTGGCGGGCAGAGCATACAGAGGGCACTCATCATGGCAGGGTTGCAGCGGCATTTCATCCAATGGCTGACCGAGGGCATTCAGCACCCGTCCGAGTAATTGTTCCCCAACCGCCAGGGTTGCCCTGCTGCGCACCACTTGAATCAGAGAGCCGGGGCCCAGACCACGCAACTCCCCCAAAGGCATCAATAATGCCCGGGAATCACGAAAGCCAACCACCTCGGCCGGAACCGCCGGTCCTCCGTCATGAGGTAACAGCTCACACAGAGTGCCGACGGTCGCCGAAGGACAATAGCCCTCGACTACCAGACCGACAATCTGAATGACCTTGCCACTGACCTTGTAAGGGTTGACGGCTTTGACCCGCTGGACCAGATCGATCATGTGTTTCCTGTCATCGCTTCCTGGAGGGCTTGACGAATGGCGACAAGCTGGGTTTCCAGGCTGGCATCCACTGCGCCAAGATCCGACTCAATCTTACAACCACCGGCCGTTACCGCCGGGTCGGCCTCGACCATCAGATTCTTCAAACCGCTGATACTCGCCAAAAACAGGGGCTTGTGTTCGTTGACTGCGGCCAAGTCGGTCGGATTGACCTTGATGCGGTAATGATCGGCGCGCACCGACACTTTCAGAGCTTCAGCAATCACCTGATTGATAATATCGGCGTGAACGCTGACCTCACGATGAATAATCTGCTCAGCGATCGCCATCACCAGGCGCAACATGTCATCGCGGCTGTTCTGGGCCATCTGGGCACGCAACTGGTCAACCTGCTTCAGTGCCGCAGCCAGCGCCTGAGCAGATGATTCCAGCCTGGCCGCTGCAGCACTCATGGCTTCACGCTGGCCACGAGCATAGGCCTCGTCAATATCTTTTTTTGTCGCCGCCGCCGCTGCCGGCGATGGAATCGAACTGGTGGCGGAGGCTTTGGATTTTACCGGCTGATCAACGACAAAGGCGTGAGCCGCGCCCGAGAAGGTGCCGCCCTCACCAAAAGAACCGAATTGAAACTCCCTGATTTCAGCTATTTCAGCTCCACGATAGACTTTAGACAAGTTCATCACCACCACCCCCTCGGCCAGGAATCACTACCGTGCCCTCTTCTTCCAGTTTCAGGGCGATTTTAACCACTTCCATCTGCATAGCCTCAACCTCGGACAGCTTGCGTGGACCCATGGCCTCAAGATCCTCCATAATCATGTCAGCAGCGCGCTGGGAAATGTTGGAGAAAATCTTGTTTTTAACCGCATCGCTGGCAGTCTTCAACGCCAGGGTCAACATGTCAGTGCTCACCTCACGCAATACAGCCTGCATGCCGCGGCTATCGATGGCAACCAGATCCTCAAAGGTGAACATCCGTCTGCGGATTTCTTCAGCCATTTCAGGATCGGTCGCTTCAATACTGGCAAGAATATACTGGTCGGCTCCTTTTTCCATTTTGCCGAGGATCTCGACAACCTTCTCAATCCCCCCAACCTGCTTGTGATCGTGCCCGACGATAATACCGACCTCGCGTTGCAGGGCCGACTCGATCTGATTGATCACCTCCGGCGAGACATTATCAATCTTGCCGATCCGATAAACCACTTCACCACGCATATCCTCCGACAGTTCCGCCAGGATCCGGCTGGCGTGATCATCACGCTGGGTCGACAAAATCAGGGCAATCGTCTGGGGATGTTCATTTTCGAGCAGGCCGGCGACCATCCGCGGGTGCATCTTAGAGATGGTTTCCAGCGGTCGCCCTTCAATCCCGGCAGAGACCTGGTCAAGCAGTTGCTGGGCCCGGTTACTGTCAGCACCGCCTAAAATCGCGTGCTTGGCAAAGTCTTCGCCACGGATATACACGCCGATATCGTTATGGCGAGCACTCTTGTACTCTTCGAGAATCTCACGCGCCAATGAGGGCTCAACGTGTTCAATTTCCATCATGCAGCGGCTGATTTCACGCACCTCGGCATCATCGAGGGCTTCGAAAATGCGTGCTGTCGCTTCCTCACCCAGACACACCAGGAGTAAAGCCGCTTTTTTGGCACCTGACAGATGTTTGGTTTTCTTCACTGCGGAACCTCCTTCGGTGGGTGTAATAATTTATCTGTCAGGACTCAGCAGGCTCATGACGCAACCAGTTTTTGACCACCTGGACCGGGAACATATCCCCACCCAAGACTTCCTGGCGGATTTGCGCCAACGGATCGCCAGGACCACCCAACAACGGGGTAGAAGACTGGCTACGCAGTTCATTTTCAAGCTCTTCTACGGTTTTCATCGGTTCAGTCTTGTCACCGGCACCACGCAGGATACGTAGCAATGGTCGCAGGAAGACCAGATAAACCATCAACGCAGCAATCGCCAACAGGCCATATCGAATCAACGGTAACAACGGATAGACCCGATCTACCATCGAGGGCTGAGGCAGGGGTATGTCACCAAAGGTACTTTCAAAGGGCATGGAAACAACCGAGATCAGATCACCACGGCCATCATTGATGCCTAAAGCGGTACGTACCATCTGTTCAATCTCCTGAATTTCTGTCGCACTGCGCGGAGTTGTCACCGGCGCTTCGCCATCAGTACCAGGGGCCACCCGGTCGGCCACCAGCACCGAAACCGACAGGCTCTTCACCGCTCCCACAGATTGTACGGTCTTACTGACCACCTTGCTCAATTCATAGTTGACGGTTTCTTCGGTCCGGCTTGAAGGAATATTGGTCATTGCCCCGGCGCCACCTTCTTCCAGATTGGCAACAACTCCTGGGACACCACCGGTGATCTGCTGGCCGCCCTCTTCGTTCATGGTCTGTTCACTCACCACCACCGTACCGCGTGGATCATAGGCTTCCTCAACCCGCTCTCGCTGATCGAAATCGATACTGGCATTTACCTTCACCAGGGCATTGCCTACCCCAAGGGCGCGCTCCAATAAGGTCTGAGCTCGATGTTCCAGACGACTTTCCAGGGTTTGCTGATAGCTCAACATCCCCGGTGTCATGGGTCCGGGCATTTCATCGCTACGATTATTGGACAGGGTGCGGCCATTGGAATCAACGACGGTGACATTTTCAGGGTCGAGACCTTCCACACTACCGGACACCAGATGAATGATTCCCTGTACCTGGGTGTCGCGCAAGGTGCGTCCCGCGACCAGTTTGACAATCACTGAAGCGGTCGCCGGTTGTTGTTGTTCGCGAAACAGGCGTTTTTCCGGCAGGGCGAGATGAATCCGCGCGGCTTCCACCGGCGCCAGAGAGGTGATGGTGCGAGTCAATTCCCCTTGCAGGGCGCGGCGATAATTGACCTTCTGGGTAAAATCGGTCATGCCGAAGCTCTGCTTGTCAAAAATTTCAAAACCGACTCCGCCATCAGCCAAACCGGAACCGGCCAACTCGAGACGCGCCTCATAAACCTGATCAGCGGGAATCATGATCATGGTACCGTTACCTTCAAGACGATAGGCAATCTTGCGATCTTTCAGCCACTGCACCACCTCGGCCGCATCACGACTGGGAAGATTGGCAAACAGCAGACTGTAATCAGCGACCCGCGCCTGCATGATGATCAGGCTGAACAACAACATACTGACCACCGCAACCCCGACCAGACTGAGTTTACGCGCCATCGACCACGCGGCAATCACATCGATGACGGTTTGTTTTTTGTTGCTGTTGGTGGCGCCTGTATCACTGATGCCGATCAATGCCGGTTTGCCCTCAGCCATCGAGTTGCTCCTTTTTCACACGTTCTTGACAAAACAATGAGCTCGTTGCCCACGACCCACTACCCGAATTTCATCCAACCTAAACCTGCATGCGCATCACTTCCTGATAGGCCTCTACTGCCTTATTACGAACCTGAACCATCATGCGCAACGAAATATCTGCCTCTTCCAGGCGGATCATTGCTTCATGAAGGTTTTTGGTATCCCCGGCGACAATATTTTCAGCAGCGCGGTCGGCCGTTATCTGTGCCTGATTGACCCCGGCAATGGAAGTCTTCAGTGCCTCGGCAAACTTGTCGCCAATCTGCTGGGCCGGTGCGGTCCGTGGTTGCGCCAGGCTTTTGAGTTGGGTTGCTAGTGTGACATCCGTAATATTTTTCATCATTCACCTCAACGTCCGATATCAAGGGCTTTAAGAGCCATTCTTTTTGCAGCCTTTACCACGGTCACATTGGCCTCATAGGCACGTGATGCCGACATCATGTCGGCTGTTTCCTCAACCAGACTGATGTCGGGCATGGCCACCGTGCCGTTTTCATCTGCATCCGGGTGGGATGGGTCATAGACCAACCGGGGAGGTCGATCACTGGCCTGAACATGAGACACGCGCACTGCGTGAGCAGCATCGCGCATCCGGCCATCAAGGGTAGTCGCAAAGTCCTGCTGGGTACTTTGAAACACCACTTCGCGTTTGCGATAAGGGCCACCATCCGGGGTGCGGGTGGTTTCAATATTGGCCAAATTGGAACTGATGGCATTGAGCCGAGTTCGTTGTGCTTTCAGTGCCGATGAGCTGATCTTCATACTGTTGAACAGATCCATAAAACCTCCTTGGCGCCTTATCGACCATCCGATACGGCGTACTTAAGCATCGTCAATTTCTTCTTTAATATTTGGGTGCCGGCCTCATAAAGCAGCTGGTTCTCCGCCAGTGAGAACATCTCTTCATCAAGGGAGACGGTGTTACCATCACCAATGCCACTGGTATCGACATCACGGTGGATACGCCCCTGAATCTGGTTAAGGCTGGCGCCATTAACCGGGAGGTGACGGGCGTGAGCGGGCTTGGTACTCATTTCAGGGCGCTTGATGGCCTGTTGCAGATCGTCCTCGAAACTCAGTTTGCGGGCACTGTACCCGGGGGTGTCGGCGTTGGCCATGTTGCCCGCAATCACCTGCTGGTTCCGGGCACGCAGATCGAGACTCTTTTCAAGAACCGCAAGGGTACGATCAGTTATTTTCATGGGTCACTCCTGACTGTTTTTTGACACTTGGGGAAAAGTTTCAGCGTTCCACCTGTATGAGCAAATCCCGGGCCAACTTTCCCCAGGCGCTGTTGGCATCATCACCAATCAGGGCCTGCAACTGCGCTATAGCCGCTGCACGCTGACCTTGCTGAAGCAGCATCTGGGCACTGCGGTAACGCGCCTGGGATGAAAAATCGGGATCATCAACCAGACCCTCATAGCGTCGCAATGACAAGGGCATGTTACCCAGCCGATAATATGATTCGGCCAGTCGAGCTTGCTCGCGCGGCAATAAGGGCTGGACGGCGGCGGCTCGTTCGAGGTTGTTGACGACCGCGGCAAAATCATCCTGTTGCCAATAAATAGCGGCGACGCGCAGATTGGCTTCCGGGGTATCCGGACGGTCACGGCGCTGAATCCATTGACGAATCTCAGCATCCAGACCTTGCCGCTCAAGACTGTCAATCAACATCACAAACAGTGCGCCGGCATCAGCTCCGTCAAGGTATTGACTTAAATACTTCCGGGCATAGTCACCAGCCACCAGATATTGATCACGCCGCATGAAACTTTGCGCCAGCGGCAGAAAAATGTCTTTCTGGTCGGGGTTTCCAGCACTTTGATCAAACAGGTAGAGCAACACCCGCGATGAACGCTCATAAAGACCGAGACGATCAAATGCACGCACCAGGTTGTTGAGAAAGGCCCGGTCATAGCCACTGGCCAGCAACAACTCGCGATTCTGTTCCACCAGCACTACCGCCTGCAGATCCTTGCCCTGATCAAGCAGCAGTTCAACCACAGTCGGCAACTGCTGACTCAGTAGAATATTGGCTTCGCGTCGCAATGGTGAGGTGGCAAAATCACGGCGAAAACGCATCAGGCGGTTGACACTGGTTTGATGTTCCGCAGTCAGAAAAAGCACCAGCGCTTCCTTGAAAAAGGCTTCCTCGCGCAGGTTGCGTATCTGTGAGCCCTGACCAATGTGGGCATATTCACCAGCGATAGTAGGGGAGGCTGTCTCTTGAGCATTCAACATCCGGATATCGAGCAAGCGCAAGGCGGCACGATCACCCCCTTCGCTCTGCGGGTAATCCTGGTTTGTCCGCTCCAACTCGATCCACCCCCAGTCCCGGTCACCGGCTTCAAAAACCGCAGCAGCGGCAGCAAAATGGATCATATCGGCACCCTGTTCATTGCTAAAGGCCAATACCAGGGGGCGATAAAGGCGAAGGGACAATTCAATATCCCGGGCCTGGAATGCCGCGTGGGCGGCGCGCTGACAGGAGGCGTAATAAAATTCGCACAGTAATGGTTCGTCTGCCAGTTCACGGTAGGCGCTCAGGGCGCGATCACGCTTTTCCAATCCAGCCAGGGCATCGGCCAGGCGAATCCGGCGAACCCTTTCCAGATCGTCAGGCCAGGTCAATCCATCCTTGCTCAACAGATCAAGCGCCAGTTGGTGCTGGGACGCAGCCAACGCTGCTTCAGCGTGAAGCAGCCGTATCGGCACGGCGAGAGGATGTTTCGCGGCCAAATCCGTCAGATTGATTTGAAGATGGAGCAGGGCACCGATGGCGTTGTCGCGCGCCGTCTCTCCCCACGCTGTCAAATAATCGACACGAATTTGCTGATCAGCATCCAGATCCCTCAGCGCACCTATACGCGCCAGCCCGGCGGCATAGGATCCCGTGCGTAAATAGGCATCACCTATCATCAGATCGCGCTGGCGGCTTTCTTCAGCGTTCAAGTTCTGAAGCGCCAAACCACTTTGAAGCAGGCTTAAATACATTCTTTCATCTGCCAGTTGTTGTAATGGTAACAAGGCACTGTCAGTGGCAGCAACGGCATCCAGTGCTGGCGGAGGAGTCAATCGCTGTGGAATACGAATGTCCCAGTCGCTACGATAATCGCGGAAAAATCCCAGCCAGTTATCCTCCCAGGGTGATTGCTGTGGCTGGCGCAGGGCGGTAGCGCTGCCACGACGGGGAGGAACATCGGGCATACGAAAAGCAATGCCTGGACGAACCGCGTCATCACCAATCCATTCAATATCCAGGACAATCCGTGCTGGATTGTCCTGCGCCTCAGCGCTCACACGCCGTGGCGTGCGACGCATCAACATGGAAACAACCAGGTCGCTGTGACGGCGGATCAGGGTCATGCGCACGACGGTGCCATCCTCCGGCAGGGCTTGCAGAGTCGGGCCGGAACTTGCTCCGACAAGAAGAAGATCGATACGTTGACCTGACGAGTCAACGCTGAAGGCCGTTGGTTGCGACAGCATAACGGTCACCCGGGTGCGACTTGGGTCTTCCTGTTTCTGAATCCCGCTAACCGTTGTTGCGGCTTTGGCCGGCAGCACCAGACTCAGGAAGAACAGCAGCAGAAAAAGACCAACGCCAATAATTTTTTTCCAGGTCAACAAAGGGGTCATGCATTCCTCCGACTATGGGCAAAGCACATCCGCGGGGGTCAATGGCGAGAATCATGCCAACCTTTGAGAAAATTACTATCTAACTGTTTTTATTGATTTTTTTAATTTTGATAAAAATCAATAAAAGCCTTTTGAACAGGCTTTCCACACCATGGTCAGTATTTTGACAGACAGGGTTTTAAGCTTTACATTCAAGGATATCCGGCCATTGCCCGATTCGCTTTTTTGTTCGGAAAAACCGCTGACTTAAACAATACGGACATGGTGAATTGCTTCAATCAGGTGCTCCTGCTAAAGTGGCTCTGTTAAAATGGGAAATAATCCCCTCCAGCCACAGCCAAAGGGCCCAGACCATGAATTTTTTCTGCAGTAAAGATTGTCCGGATCTCTGTGGGATGGATATTCACAGTGAAGAAAGTCTGATCAGTTACCGGGCTGAACCCCAACTGTGGAGTTCTCCTGGCTTTATCTGTGCAAAATTCAAGGATTTTGCCACCCGTGAAATCAATAACGGTCTGCTTTCGTGGCAAAAAACAGGGGATGACATACAGCATTTCCCCGACGCCGCCAGTAGCCTTGGCGCTCTTGCCAGGTGGCTGGTACCTTTTCGTAACAAAAACATCCTCTACCTGCGTGGATCCGGCAGTCTGGGCTACAACATGGGTTACTGGGATCAGCTGTTTGCCGCCTTCCCCCATTGTGTCACGGTCAACAGCGACCCCTGTGATGCAACCGGCGACAAGGCCCACGAGCTTGACTTCGGCTGCGTCAGTAACCCTTGTATCACCCGACTGGCGGAGGCCGAGACCATCATTCTGTATGGTAAGAATGCTGCAGTCACCTCACCCCATCTGTACACTTATCTGAAAAAACTCAAAAAATCCGGTAGCGAAATTATCCTGATTGATCCGGTCAAAACGGCTACCGCCAGCCTCGCCGACCACTATATCCAGATTCAGCCGGCCTGTGATGGTCTGCTTGCCTGCGCTTTGCTGACAGAATTGGGATATGAACGGGATTATCCAGTTTTTCAGCTTCTTGAATCCGCGGGAGTGAGCAGCGAACAATTCATCCTGCTGCTTGACCGCTTGCGCACCAACAAGGTCGCTCACATCCAGGGGATGGGGCTACAACGCCAGGAAAATGGCATGAACGCCATCCGCTGGATCAATCGCCTGGCCCACTTTACCAATGGCACCGAGCGCCTATACTACGGTCACTCCTCAAAACGGCGCTGGCAACGGCACCCCGCCCACTTCAGAGAAAAAATTTCTCTGGATGAAACAGCCGTGCGACTCGCGGCTGGGGAGTTTGATCTGTTTGTCAATATTGCTGTCAATCCGATAGTAACCTACACTGATAGTAACCTCTGGATTCGCGCCCTGAACCGCACACCAACCCTGGTGGTTGACACCAACATGACACCAACGGCTACCTACGCTGATTTTTTCCTTAAAGTTGGTGGTATGTTCGCGCAGGCAGATTTTCAGAGCAGCTACTTTTTTCCCCACCATTATTCGCGCCCCGCCTTTACAGATGAACTCAGCGACATGCAGGCCGCCCGCGCCCTGGCTAAAAAGCTCAGCATCCCTTTGATCAATGCTGCAGAGGAAGAATTGCGTATTCCCGCACCAGGGCCCCGCAGTTATCAGACCAAATCCCTTGAGCTGCACTGGCCACAAGAGATGAAGGATTTTCGTCTGCTGACGGCCTCACACCTTGATTATCTGAATTCGCAGATTATTAACGGCCAGGAGCAGGGCCTGCAGGTTATTCATATCAACCCCCTTGATGCTGAACAGCGGGACATAGCAACCGGTGATGCCCTTCGCGTCGAAGGGGATTGCGGTGCCTTTAGCGCCCATGCCCTGATCACCGATGAGGTGCCGGCGGGCTCTCTGATGTGCTGGAAAAACCTGCCGATGCTCGATGGTTTCTGCAACAGCGCAGTTCCCGGACGGCTGACAGACGGGAACAACGGATTAGCCTATTATGCGGCCGAAGTACGCATTTTCAAGATTACAACCGGTTAAAACCGTGCCCCCTCTCTTGACCCCGGGTACCAGTGAGCGACAAAATAGGGGCTTGGTCCTGACTTGTGGAGGCGTGCTATGTCCTTTGTCCGACTACTCATCCTGTCCATCATCAGTTTATGGTTTCTGCTCGGCTCAGCTGCAGCCCATCCCCATATTATCGAGGTTGCTACCAAAGAAGAGATCAGCTTTGAGCAACTGATCGCGAGACTCGCAGCGACTCGCGTGGTTTTTATTGGTGAACAGCACGACCATGCCGGCCACCATCAGATGCAGTTGGAAGTCATCCAATCCCTGGCCAGAAAGCAACCAGTCGCTGTGGGTCTTGAGATGTTTCAGGCTGAGGATCAGCAGGCATTGGACAACTGGACGGCCGGGGTCATCAGTGAACCGGATTTCCGGCTGATCTACCAGCGCAACTGGGGATGGTGGTCACTCTACCAGCCGATCTTCTCTTACTCCCGCGAGCAGCGCCTCCCCATGGTTGGCCTCAACCTGCCGCGCAGCATCACCCGTCAGGTGGCGACCAGTGGTTTTTCATCCCTGGACGAAGAACAGGTCAGCTTCCTTGGTGGCATGACCTGCAGCGTCGACGCCACCTATGAGGACTTTATCCGCCGCGCCATAGGTAGCCACGGTCATGGTAGTTTTAACTTCCGCAACTTCTGCGAGGCACAGCTGGTATGGGATAAAGCCATGGCGCGCTATATGTCCCGCTATCTTAAGAACAACCCCGAACGGACCGCCGTCGTCCTGGCCGGCAACGGCCACGCCTGGAAGTACGGCATACCAACACAGATGGCCGCTTTGGGCGATACGGATTTTCTGGTACTGTTACCCGAGGTACATGGTCGACTGGCCCGTGAGCAGGTGACTCTGGAAGATGCGGACTATCTGTGGCTGGATGTTGGTGAGGGTTCGTGGGATGTACATGAGGAGTATTGATGCATATCTGGGTTGATGCTGATGCCTGCCCGGCGGCGATCAAGGAAATTCTGTTTCGTGCCGCCCAGCGCACTGGTCTTAAGTTGACCCTGGTCGCTAACCATGGCATGCGCATTCCACCGCTTCCAGGCGTCTCCTTCGTGCTGGTTGCCGCCGGCAGTGATGTCGCCGACAACGAGATTGTCAAACGCCTGGCACCAGATGACCTGGTTATCACCGCCGACATTCCCCTGGCCGCCGAAGTGGTGGCCAAAGGCGCCACCGCCCTTGATCCCCGCGGTGAACTCTATACCGAGGAGAATGTTCGCGCCCGGCTCAATGTCCGTGATTTTATGGAAAGCCTGCGCAACAGCGGCGTCGAAACCGGCGGCCCGGCGGCATTAACTGCTAAAGACCGCCAGGTGTTTGCCAATCGGTTGGACACGCTGCTGCAACATCGCAAAAGATGAGAAAAAACTTTGTATCTGTTCAGCACCGGATCGAGGTTCCTATGTCAAGGGACGCATTTTCGTCATCCTTGACCGCTTGTTGTCGCCGTCCATGGCGACAAACACCCTTGCCACAGCAACCCCGATCCTGCACAAGGACAGTGGTGAATAGTTACAAAACTTTCTTATTTACTACGCAGATACTCCGACACCTTTTTCACTGCCCGCTCATTAAGTACCCGCGGCAAACGCGTCCAATGCTGGGAGGTACCAACCCCATCGGACCAGGTGACAAGGGGCTGCTGACCCGCGGACAGGGCATAGCTGTTGTCCAGGGATGCGGCACCGGCACCGAAACCAACCACAATCCGCGCGGCACTGCTACCGGGGTTATAACCATCGATGGTCACTTCGAGCAGATAGCGACCGGCTTTGGGTGTGAAGTCTGAGCGTGAGGTTATTTGCCTTGTTTCATAGCCGGAGCGGCGCAACTGATTGAGCAGGTCACGCTCCATCCATTCCCCCACTTCAACCCGAAACTGGTGCTGACGCTCATTCATGGTGGCCGGGTCACCACGGTGGGAAAGCAGGACAATCTCTATCTTTTCACCTCCGGCAGCAACCGGAGCGGAAGCGCCGCTTCGGGCACAACCTGAAATAACGACAGCCAGCAGCACAAGCACAACAATATACAGGTTCTTTTTCATCATGGTGTCTTCACTCCTTGTCGATGTGACGTTGATCAAAAAAAATTTTCTATCTTTGAATATTCATCCCTGCCGGAATCTTTAGAAAAAGGCCGACGCTCTGTCAGCGTCGGCCCTTCCCCCCTCATCATTTCGATCAATTAACGACTAGCGGGCGAGGGTTCTGGAAACAACTATCACCAAGCTTCGCTGTTGTACCAGGCAAGTCTATTTTTTCCGTCTGTTAATCAGATCAAGAACTTTTTCCGAAGCCTCCCCGTCAGGGGCCATCCCGGCATCACTTTGCAATTCCTGAATTGCTGACTTCGTTCTATTTCCATAGAGTCCATCAACAGGTCCGGGGTCGTAGCCCAGCCGCGTTAATCCTTGCTGAATATTCCTGACCAGGTCCTGTCTTGACGTATCTGTCAACCGGCTTCTTTCGATAGGGGGTAGTGGAGTCCGTTCAAGTTCCCGCACATATCCAGCAATACCGGCCTCACTCAACAGGCGTTCCTCAACGGAAAGTCCATGCGCCTTTGCCATACGAAACCAGCGCAACGCTTCGGCATGATCCTTTTTAACTCCGGTTCCTGTGGCCCAGATCAACCCGAGCATATGCATTGCGCCGGCATGCTCCTGTTGTGCCGCTTTTTCCAGATATGTCATGGCAAGGGCTGCATCTTCTGAATTTTTCGAATAAATTCCGACACCAATCAGATAATTTGCCGGCGGATAGCCGCTTTCTGCAGATTTTTCCATCCAGCGCACGTAAGCCTGCTTATCCCGTCGAGTCCCCTCACCGGACAGGTACATATTTGCCAACATAAACTGTCCATAATCATGGCCTAATTCAGCAGCATTACTGTAGTAAGCGAACGCGCTTTGATAATCCCTCTGCTCATAAGCGGTATCTGCTTTTTCTATAGCGGCATTAGCCTTAATATAATCAACCGCACCGACCGCTCCGGATTTAACAGAGTCCACGACACCGGAACAACCGCTCAGCAACATAAAAAAGATACAAGTAATTAGATATGTAAGCTTTGTGTTTTCTCGCATATAGAAACTCCCTGAAGAATCCTTTTGTGTTAGGTTCATGCGGTCACCTACTTACCGTCGCCGTCACCGGTATTATGAACGAGATAGGATGACCCTTCAGGCGCTTGAATATAAAAGTTATGGGTGTCAGCAACCTCCATATTGACAACTCGACTGTTCACTCTTTGCACCTGGATTTTATCTATGTTAATCATCCGACCATTTGCGTGAACAGTATCGCCGTGTTTCAAATTCCGCACGGTTTTCCAGCCTTCCTGCGTCAACAATCTTTCGCCCCCGGTCGTTTTGAAGTCATCGTTGATTGAGTACAGATGGTTGGCCTCCAGTGAATACAGATTAATAACGGGTTTACCAATCAACAGGTCACGCCCGATATCGTATGTCATGACGCGATCACCCTTTGTGATTTTTGCGAATGCCCTGGTGGATCCATCCTCAAGCAGGACTAGTGTTTCAGGAGGAAAGCAGCCACTCGATTCATTCAGAATGCGTTGTTTTTCTTTTTCAAGGTCTGATAATTTCCGATCCATTTTAACGATTTCTTTTTCCGCCTCAGCAGCTTGAGTATAGTGATGGTCGGCACGATCCCCATGCTCCATGTGCGACATACTTGTTCCCGCCGTTGTATCGGCTCTTATCCAGCCGCGATCCTTAAATGCTTTTTGTTCATGTATAACTCCAAGCGCCCTCTCCTTGTTGGCAAAGTCCTGCATAGCATTTTTTTCTCTCATTATCTCACCAATCTTGCTATCGACATCCTCCAGTCGCGACACCGGTGGGGTTCCGGCACTACTGCCGGAACTATAAGCGATGTCATCGGGGCTATTAAAGCCCGGGGAGCAGCCAGCAATTAGAAGGAAAAAACTGCAAAGCAACAATTTCCACGCTAAAATAAACGAAATTAGTTTCATAAGGACTCCCTTTTGCGTGCTTCAATAATGTAATTCGGCTATCACATAAAACCGACATCTGTTCGGATCGACAAGCAAAAACAGTCTGCAGACCCTTTTTGTTACTGATGCCAGAAACGCCCCTGCGGGGTACGCATGATCTTCATTCGTCCGGAAGAATCAGGGCCGATCTCCTCGACCACCGACGATTTTTCTGCATGCTCCAGGTTGTGGGCATAAATACGACCAGTAATAGTCAGTTCATAAGAAGTTTGATAGCGCCCATCGCTGATCTGCTCAACCCGCAGACCTCGTACATCCAGACGAATTTCATCGAACACCTTGAACATGTTGCGAAAGTAATCTTCCACATCGTACAGGGTGGTGCCGTCGCCCGCAGACCAGCGATCATCAAGCAGACTCATCAGGCGCGAATCGTTCTTGCGCTCGTAGGCCTGTTTGAACTGGTCGTAAAAATTGATGATCGGCTGTTCGTCTAATGCCGGTTTTTGAGGCTCGGGAGCTGGTAGTGATGCCGGCTTTGATGCACTGCCTGCCCATTGACGGATAAAAAAGAATTCCCGGATATACTCTTCACGGCGCTTTTTGAAGAAATCCTGACGTTGGGGCGACAATTTAGGATCATTGACCGCTGTATTTAGAACCGCCATCACTCCAGGTTCTTTGGCGGCAGCCTCCTGAAACTTGCGCGTCGCTTCCGGTTGGAATTTACGCATCGATTCGGCATCGTTCGCCGCCGCCATATTCAGCTGTTGGCCTTCATAAATAAGGGTGCGAAGATTCCCCACGGCGGCAGCAAGACGGTCCTGCACCTCTAGAAAATAGGATTCACCCGCCAACCACATCCGCCGCGCGGCCATTTTTTCTTCAAAGGTCGTCACGACAGCCATAACACTCGCACGAACGCCATCATCCCAACTCTTGTCGGCGACGTTTTTCAGAAAATCCAGCCCGTCCTCCGGGTAATTGTCAATATCGATCGAGACATTGTTGACCGGATAGTCGAGCATCGGGATGTTCAGCATTTTATGATAGGTACTAGCAATGCCCCCACCGACGGCTTTTTGCATCTGCTGCGGGAAATACAGGCCAAAATCACTTACTTCTGCTAGTTTTTTCTGCCAGTCATCGAACCACTCCCCGGTAAACAACCGACATCTCCCTTCCCATTCAATAAAAGTGTAATGAGCAGGGGACGTTAGCGAGAGCCCGGTGCGTTCATTGACATATTGATCAACAAAGACGCGCAAACCGATATTGTAATGGTTATCGAACCAGATCAGTTGATTTTCGGTCAGAGCGCGATTGAGCTGCTGTCGCGCCTGGCTGACTTCACTTGAGTTCATGAACACTCTTTTCCCAATAAGAGCAGAACAATCCTTCCCGTCCCAGGCACGAATGATCTCGGGACGCATCACAAAACGTTCGCTATGACCATCAATCCTGACCGGGGGGTATTCCGCAACAAACTCATTGAGAACCGGTTCAAGTTGGCGCAAAATGAGATCCAACCGGGAGAGATAGTCCAGATCATTATAGATATTGACAAGGTCCGTCTGATAATGTTGTTGTGCCGAACGCGCCACACCGACAAGTTCCTCACCACGCTCAAGCAATTCACGTAGTTTTTTTACATAGGGTTTCTGTTCTTGCTCAAACTTACCGCGCCAGAGTTCCAGCAACCGCTGGTTTATCCCGGGTTCAGGATCCCCAAAAACCTCTTCCATCTCGCGAACTTTTTCTTCCAACAACTCAATATCCTTCTTTTTTTCAGCAAAACTGTCGACTGCAACAACGAGCTGGTCAATTGAGGCAATCAAGGAACCTAATTCTACCGTTCTGCCACAAAAATCGATGCGGCGGGCGTTATCAACCTTGTTACGTAGCCCATCAATATACCTGATATGAAGACCGCGAAATGTTCCAACGCTGTCCCTTGGATTAGGGGTATAAGTGGGGAAACGGTATTGATTTATTCCGAGGTACCCGGAAGAAGGGAAATTATCGCAAAAACTGTTAACCAGACGCTCATAAGGCGCAATACCATTCAGCCCCCCCTGCCAATTCCAGCTGGTTGACCGAAAAGGAAGGATCCGGCGACTGAGGTCATCATACAGTTCACGCAGGCGATCTTCTTCCATCCGTGCCTGGAAACTTAAGGTTTCAAGATAATCGTTCACTTCTGCGGTGACCTCGCTATAGCGAAAACGATCAACGGTGCGATAGGCATCAAGCTGGGTCCAAAACTGTTTTCTGGCTTCTTCGTTGCGTTCAGGTGGTACCGGTCGCATCTGCTGAGCAGTCTCGTATTCGGCATCCACCTGGTTGCCCTGATCAGTATAGTGCTTCTCCATCTGACGTCTCTCTTCAGCCAGGCGGCTCAAAACTCCGGCAACCGACCCGGTGCTCTCAAATTCAGCATCAATCGTTGATTTAAGCTCTGAAAAGGTCGTTTCAAACCCAAAGGGCGACGCGCTCCAGGCAGCAACCTTGGCTGCTGCTGCACGGTGCAGGGCCTCTTTACGCCGTCTATCTTCCAAAAACTTACGCACCGACCAGGCTTCATCGTGGATATGCTCGAGTTGTTTCAGCAAAGCAGCGCGCTCTTCCCCGAGCTTGCCGGAAGCGGGAATCCAAGCCAGCACATCGACCGCATAACGTTTGCTGTTGTTGATGATCTGGATCAAGGGATTGATGGTATCGCCTTGCAAGGCTTCGCGAATACGCCTCGGAGAAACTTCAGCAAACTCTCGTACTTTCGGTAAGTCCCCCACTGCCGTGGCATACTTTAGGAATATGCTATTGGCATTCACGCCAGCCGTCTTTTGACGCAACTCCTCGCCATAGCGCTGCATCACAACCTGCTGTTCACGCAGTTTGGCGGCGCGGTTGAGATAACCCAACAAGCCGGCTATATAGCCTTGATAGGCCGTCTTATTCTTATACAGCTCTCCCTCTTCCAGAACATTGCCCGGCATCGTCCAGCGTGCCCAGATTCCCGGATCCGGCCAATCGTCGCCCAACTCTTCGACCACATAGGTCTTGAACAAATCCCGCCAGGTAGTGTCCAGAAGTACCTTGCGCCATACATAGTCTACAGTTTGTGGTGTTGCCGGTATTGGATCACCCACTCCGAGTTCACGGTTGCGGTTTTTCAGTTGGGGGTCACGTTCAATCTTATCGTAAAGCTGTTCCAGCTTGACACCGACGGTACTTTTTTTCAGCTCGGCTTCAGACATTCGATAGATCTGAAAAGACGTAATCAGTGCGGTAACCGGCAAGGTTGTAAGACCATAAGCTCCAAGAAATGCTTTACCACTGGCGCTTCCTGCTGCCTCACCCAACACGGTCAAACCGGCAGCAATAGCCGCCTCCTTGGTATCGCCCATGTATAATTTGCCACCGATATCCAGAGCGTTGGACACCCGGCCTATAGTCTGGGCATAAAAAGACAGTTTGTCGGAAATTTCCTTGATGGCCGCAGGGGTAGCATCGGTCAGACTGTCCGCGTGAGCGTTGAGCAATTCGCCGTAGCCTGCTGGAATAACAGTCGTGGCAACCTGCTGAAAGGGGCCGGGAGGGGAGGATGAAGCAGATACGGGTGACACTGTAACCATCAAGCTCAGCAGCAGCATCGACAAAAGAACCAACTGATAGGTTACGCGCATGACGGCTCCCGGTTTGAACATCAGCAGCAGAGCAGATAATAATTTTCTGATCTGCTGCCGTATTACCTCTGTAAAAGTTTACAACTTGTTCAGCTACACTACTTTGTTATACCTAATGCGATTTAAGGGATAGTGATTTCATCGCTGTAACCACTGCGCTCCCCGGTCGCAATATTCTCAAGGCTGATCCGATAAAGGATACTCCCTTCTTCCCAGATCTCACCGCGACAGTGAACCGTAAATTCGGAGAAAGATTCCTCTCCCATGAGCTCGCCAAACATGTCATCAACTGTCCACGTGCCTCCCGACGGATAACGCCATTCAAGAATACGACGGTAATTTGAAGAACTAACTCCTGACGGCACATCAAATGCCAAGGTTAATTCAGGATAGCTGAAATAAGTGTAACGGAAGTTGGAAGGTGTAAGTCCTGAGGCCTCTCCATCCGGGGTCCCTACATAAGGCAAGCCACCATCATCAGGCACAATCAAATTACCTTCATTATTGGGCTGATTAACATCCCCCTGGGCAACAGATTCCCGCTCACTCAAACCAAAAATCAGCGGGTTCTTCATGGCGGACACTTTGGCTTTGTCGCCGGTCAGGGTAAAGGTAAACTCCGTTTCCCCCTTGTCCTTGAGGACATCGCCATTGCGGGCAACTGTTACCTGACGGTTAAAGCTGATCGCCGCAAAGACCTTATCGCCACTACCGCTCACCACACTGTTAAGGGTGTAGCGCATCTCGATCTGGTCGAGAATAGTAAAGTCCTTCCGAATAGCACTCTCAAGAATCACCGAATCCCCGGCAAAGTCGGGATCCACATACTTCATGAAATCCTGCGCATTTTCAAATTGATAGGCAGTAATCATGGCGTTGAGGGCCTCGCGGATAATCGATTGGATATCGCGATCGGACACCGTCAGTTTTTTGCGGGTATCATCAACCTCGTTGCTCTTGCCGCTGGTATCGAGCAGGCGCAGGGCCAGATCGTACTCACGGTTGATTTCGGGGGTAAAACGGAAATGGAAACTGCCATCGCGTGACAGATCAATTTTTTGCCATGACTGGCCACCATCAAGGCTGACCTCGGCGGCACCGATACGGTTTTTGCCGGATTGACCACGACCACGGATCTCGACCCTGCCCGCGGGGAGCATGTCACGATAGAGGGTCACCTGCTCACCCAGTTCGTCGTAAGAAATATCATTGAGATAAATAAAGCGAGTTGCCACTTCATCCTGGCTCTGACCAAAAATCCACCATTTGGCCTCAACGGTGGTACTGCCGATCAGCAGTAGAAAAAGCGAAAAGAACATCAGTCGTTGCATCATCTTGTTGATCCTCCATGCCTGCGCTTACGAAGCGGCGATGATTAGATTTGAATTCTGATTCCGGCGGTAATGCTGTTCTCACGAAAATCGCGGTTCGATTGATCATAACTCATATCGTTGATATTGCCGCGCAGATAGAGCATCCCCTGGTTGAAACGTGCCAGAAAGTCGGGGCGATAGTAAGCGGACAGATTGGCGAACCACTTTTCGGTTTTGCCGCCGCCACCGTCACGGCGCAGTTCATTGTAACCAACGCGGATGTTAGAGTTCACCTTGAGGTGCGGCGCATCAACGCCCAAGCCAACGGAATAATCCCAGGTTTTGTCGCGGGTATCCTGCAACTCGTTTTCGAGGGTCCAGGCCCCCAGGCGCAGGGACGGACGCAGAATCCAGTCGCCGACGGTCTTGCGCGCGCTCAAGGTGGTATTGGCAAAGAATTCCAGCTCGTCGCGCCGGTCGGTGGTGTCGTAAATGGTCATACCGACATTGGTGTCGCTGTCAAGTTCGGCAAAGCGATCCCGATAACCCAGGGTAACGAAGTGGTCTTTGGTGCTGCGACTACCGTAGGCGCGGTCAAATTTGTAGGTCAGGTTGACCACCGAATAGCGGCGGTCAAAGAGCTGCCGCAAGGAGACGCCGATTTCCGGGCGGTAGTGGTCGGTACGCTCCACCAGTTGACCATCGAGATTATCGCGATACCAGAGAAAACCAAAAGTCCAGGTCTGGGTACGGGTCGGGCGATAGCGCCACCGGGCTTTGAACTTTTCCCGGTCGGGGGTTGCCGATCCCAGCAGGGTCAGAAAGTCAGGCGAGACCCGCTCGTATTCGAGGCTGACGCGACTCGGGCCACCATCACCGATGGCTTCGACTTTATGCGCATGGCCGTTATCGGAGATTTTCACGCCGGAGCCGGCGGCGGTCTCATCGACATCGCTCCAGGCTGATTCGCCACGAATGGTCAGCCCCGGAATCGGCAGGTATTCCCAGTCGAAGCCCATGGTGGTGGTGTCGTATTCATTCATGCCGAGGTTGTCTTTATCGTCATCATCTGAATAAACCAGGTTGGCGGCGAGCCACAGATCATGGGTCAGGGGTTGGCGTACACGCACCCCGTAAACCTGCCGCTCTACCGTATCGACACCCCAGAAGTTATCCCAGCGTGAGTAGGCTGTACCGGCCAGCAAGGAGACATCGGGAATGCGATTAAAGTTATCAGCATAACGATAGGAGATCCCCTTGATAGCGGTATTCAGAGAATATTGGGAGAAAGCCTCGTAGGTATCACCGAGGGTCACGGTATGGATCTGATTGGTGATGCGACCCTGGAGGTTGGTCAGGGATGTGCTTTGGGAATCGTTACGCGGATCATCCGTGGCTTTGAATCCAAGGTTGAAATTGTAACGAAAATCTTCGAGCTGCCCCTGTCCATAAAGATCCAGGACGTTCAGATAGCGGGTTCCCTCGGTCAGGAATGACTGGTTCTGCCCCGGACCGGTCACATCATTGTGGGTAACGGAAAAGTCGTTGCTTGCCCGCAGCTCAAAAGCCAACGCTGAGCCAACACCATTGAAGGTCAGGGCACAAACAACCCCGAACATCCACCAGTGTTTCAACCATCTTTCTGTCGTTGTTTGTTTCATCTGTGGCAGTCTCCCGAAGGTAAATGAAGGTTAACAATGGTCCTTTTTGCTACAGTTTGCGGCTGTCGACCACAGCAAAAAAGCGAGCTCCCTCTATATGGAATTTCAGCTTTTTAAGCTCCCTTTAACAAAAAAACCAGTCGACTTTTTGTAAACCTTGCATTTTTTTGACTTTTCCGTGTACTGTTGTTTTGGCTTAAAAACTGATTAACCACTCGATATCACAACTATTTTAATGAGTTCATCAGTGAATACCGCTAAATCAACATCTCTGCTGGCGACCTGCTCCTTCGCGGCCTTTGTCTTCTGGCTGCTGGCGGTGCCGATGAATGGTCCGCTGATTGCGGGGATTGGTATTGATGATTCACTGCGGTGGTTTCTCCTGCCCCATGTGCTGGCACTGGTGATCATCGGCACGTCTTTTTCCCGGCAACTTTTCACCCGCCTGGCTCCTATTGCCACTTCCCTGACTCTGGCTTTCTGCCTGTTGCTGCCTCTGGTTCCGGAATTGGGCAAACTGCTGCTGATATTGCTCAGCCTTAGTGGCGCCTTCGTTGCGCTCAGGGCATGTAATCGCTTGCACTGTTCTCAATCGCCTCTGGTCAGTGCTGCCGGCGGATTGATCCTGGCCAATCTGGCTTTATTTGTTGTTTTTCGGTTTCCGGCAGGAGGATTGCTGCTTTTTGCCCTGGCAACCCTGCCTTTATTGCTGCTGTTAGTGCCCGTCGGAGAACAGTACCCTGAGCCGGTCGACAACAGCCTTAAGCTTGGCCATTACCTCCCTTTTATCCTGATTTTTCATGTCGTCAGCGGCCTGATGTACAGCGTCATTTATCCCGCTTATCAACAATTGGACGTACCGGGTGGGGTGGAGTTGCCTTTTTATATGGTGGCGGTGTTTGGTGCCGTTTTTCTGGGGCGGATCAACCGCGAGATTCCGCTGATTCTGGGCGTTGTTTTAGGGATGGGTGCATTTATTGTGCTGCAATGGGAGCATGCTGCAGCGGTGTCCTTCAGCCTGTTCATTATGCAGGCAGGACAAGGTTTTATCGACCTGTTTCTGCTGACCTTCCTGCTGCGCTTTGCTGATCCGCTCCGCGCTTTCGGTATCGGTCTGGCGACTCTGTGTCTGGGCATCTTTGGCGGCCAGCTTCTAGGAGATCTGCTTTCCAGTCATGCCGGACCGGTAGCCATGTTCGGTCATCTTTTTCTGAACCTGGCGGTACTGTCCCTGTACCTGCTTCATCGCCGCCGCCCCACGGGAGAAACCAACAGCCTCCGCAATCTGGCGACAGCGATTATTCCCCTCGAAGCAACCGCAAGGAATACAGATGAGGTTTATATTCCCGATCATCTGCGCCTGCTGCTGTCCGACCGCGAACTCGTGGTACTGAATCAGAGTCTTAAAGGCATCACCTACAAGGAAATTGCGGCCGATCTGAGTATTTCTGAGTCGACAGTTAAAACCTATATGAAACGGATTTGTGACAAACTTGGTGTGACAGGCAAAAGAAGTTTGTTGCAACGGCTTTCACAACCAGTCAGCCCATCCTCAGCCACAGGCCAACCCCACTAGTAAACCCTGGCCAAACTTATGGGTTGACTAGTTCTTAATGTTTGAGTATCGTCCCCCTGTTTTTCCACATCAACATAAACAAGGGATCCATTATGCATTATCTTATCGGCATTACCCTGCTCTGGGCGTTCTCCTTCAGCCTCATCGGCGTTTATCTGGCCGGACAGGTCGATTCCTACTTTTCTGTTTTCATGCGGGTGGCTCTGGCCGCACTGGTGTTTCTCCCCCTGCTGCGCCCCATCCCGCTAAAGCTCGCCAGTCGACTGATGGCTCTGGGAGCCATTCAGCTGGGTCTGATGTATGTTTTTTATTTCCATTCTTTTACCCTCCTCAGTGTCCCCGAAGTACTGATCTTCACTATCCTGACCCCCATCTATGTCACCCTGATTCACGATCTGCTGAATCGGCGTTTTCGCCTGGGCTATCTGTTGACTGCGGTACTGGCGGTTATCGGTGCGGCGATTATCCGTTACAGCCCGGTGGAAAGTCAGGTTTTTGCTGGGTTCCTGGTGGTTCAGGGTGCAAACCTCTGCTTTGCCCTGGGGCAGGTCGGCTATAAGACATTAATCGAAAAAACACCGACGAACCTGCCGCAACGTTATCTTTTCGGTTATTTCTATCTCGGTGCCCTGGCGGTGACCCTGGTTCTGTGGCTGGCCTTTGGCAACTTGGACAAGCTACCGACAACCAATCTGCAATGGGGAATACTGGTCTATCTGGGGGTCATTGCTTCGGGATTGGGGTATTTTCTCTGGAACAAGGGCGCAACCCTGGTGGATGCCGGCACCCTGGCGATCATGAACAATGCGCTGATACCGGCCGGGTTGATTGTCAACCTGCTGATCTGGAATCGTGATGCCGATCTGGTACGTTTAAGTATCGGTGGCGGAGTGCTGCTGGTGTCACTGCTGGTACATGAGTTCTGGGTGAAAAAACCGCAAAACATTGCCCACTCCAGCGGCTAAAAAATCAATCTCGCTGTTCCGCTTTACGCTGGCGTCTGAGCGCCAACTCTTCCCGCAGTGAAATAATGAGCAGGATGGCGACGCCGACACTGATAGCACTGTCAGCCACATTAAAGGCCGGCCAGTGGTACTGATACCAGTGGACGCCGATAAAGTCGACGACCTCGCCCAGACGGATGCGATCAATCACATTGCCGATGGCACCGCCAAAAATCAGCCCGAGCGAGAAGTGCATCCACCTGGCCGTCGCCGGCAGGCTCCGCAGGTACCAGAGAATTCCCACCACCGCAATCAAGGCTACGGTCAAGAAAAACGGCAAGCGCCAGGGGCTGTCCGCAAGAATGCCGAAGGCGGCTCCGGGGTTGCGCACATGGGTCAAATAGAGGTGATTCTCGATCAGCACCTTGAACTGCCCGAGGGCGTAGTGACGCTCAAAGTAAAACTTGGTGAACTGATCAAGGATCAGAACAAACAGCGCGATGACGGAGAATACAAGGTATTTTTTCATTTCACTCCGCCGCCAGAGCCGCAACACAGCGCGAGCAAAGGCTTGGATGCTCGGCACGATCACCGACACTGGTGGCATAATTCCAGCAGCGTTCACATTTACTGCCCTCGGCAGCAGCAACATTCACTTTGAGCCCCGGAACCTGGGTTGATTCTACCGCTCCCGCGGCATCTTCGGTCAATTCCACCTGCGATACGATAAAGTAGGCCGGCAGCAGCGGCAGATACCTGCTCAGCACTTCATGATATTCCGTCGGAGCCTGGAGCACGACCTTGGCTTCCAACGACTGGCCGATCAGTTTTTCCGTCCGTGCTTTTTCCAACTGCCGTGAAACCTCGTTACGCACCTTGAGCAGCCGCTCGTAGGTGGCTTCCAGGGCATCATCCAGGTCTGCCGTCACCACCTCTGGAAAAGATGCGAGATGAACACTTACCGGACGCTCACCCGGCAGGCGTTGCCAGATTTCATCAGCGGTAAAGCTCAATACCGGTGCAATCAACCGGGTCAAGGTATCAACAATGCGGTATAAGGTGGTCCGGGCGCTGCGGTATTCGATACTCGAAGGGGCACTGGCGTACAGACGATCTTTAAGGATATCAAGATAAAAAGCACTTAAATCGATACTGCAAAAATTATGGACGGCATGATAGAGCGTGTGGAATTCGTAACGTTCATACGCCTGTCGTACCCGCTGGGTCAACCGGGCCAGCCGTGATAAGGCCCAACGGTCCAGTTCCAAGAGTTGCGAAGTATCAACCTGATCGCCGTCAGGGTTAAAGTTGTTCAGGTTACCAAGCAGATAACGGGCGGTATTACGGATGCGCCGGTAAGCATCGGAGAGCCGTTGCAGGGTTTCATCGCCGAGGCGAATATCATCACGATAGTCGGTGGCAGCGACCCACAGCCGCAGAATTTCAGCACCATACTTTTTGATGATTTCATCCGGAGCAATGACATTTCCCATCGACTTGGACATCGGCCGGCCGGCCTTGTCAAGCACGAAACCATGGGTCAGTACCGCCTTGTAAGGGGCGCAATCGCGGGTACCGACCGATTCCAGCAGGCTGGAATGGAACCAGCCACGGTGCTGATCAGACCCTTCCAGGTAGAGATCGGCAGGACTGTGAAGCTCATCACGCAACTCACAAACAGCGGCGTGAGACACACCGGAATCAAACCAGACATCGAGGATATCCGATTCCTTGGTAAAACTATCGTGGTTACAGGTAGGGCAACGGGTCCCGGCCGGAAGCAGTTCGATAGCATCCTTCTCAAACCAGACATCACTACCCGCCTGGTCAAACTGGTCGGCAATATGGTGCATGATGGCGCCATCGTTAAGCGCTTCCCCGCATTTTTCACAATACATGATAATAATCGGCACTCCCCAACTGCGCTGACGGCTGACACACCAGTCGGGACGGGCTTCAATCATATTATAGATGCGGTCACGCCCCCAGGCCGGAATCCACTCGACCTGTTCAATCGCCTCAAGCGCCTTGTGCCGCAGGTTGTTATGTTCCATGCTGATGAACCATTGCTCGGTAGCGCGGAAAATAACCGGCTTTTTACAGCGCCAGCAGTGGGGATAACTATGACTGAGGTCACTCTCATGCAACAGGGCCCCGACCTCAAGGAGCTTATCATTAACCGCGCGGTTGGCTTCAGCCAGCTTCATACCGCCGAACAGCCCCAGTTCTTCGCGATAACGACCGTAATCATCCACCGGATTGTAGATCTCCAGACCGTACTTGAGGCCGATCATATAGTCATCGTGTCCGTGGCCGGGAGCGGTGTGGACACAACCGGTTCCGGCTTCGAGGGTAACGTGGTCACCGAGCATGATCAGGGAATTGCGCTCATAAAGAGGGTGACGGCAATTCTTGTTATCGAATTCCGTTGCGTCAAGAGGCGCAACGACCTGGGCGCCTTCGAGCCCAAGGGCTGCTTCGACCTTTTCACGCAAGCCTTCGGCAACCACCAGGTAGTCCGTCCCCGTGTCAATCACCAGGTAGGGTAGTTCGGGGTTGAGAGTGATCCCCAGGTTGGCTGGAATCGTCCAGGGAGTTGTTGTCCAGATGACAAAACTCAAGGGTTTGTCGGTCAGGTGCGCCAATGACTTGGGCAAAGTATCAACATAGGGAAATTTGACGTAGATCGAAGGAGAGCTGTGGTCAGCATACTCGACTTCAGCTTCGGCCAGAGCGGTGACGCAGGAGGCACACCAGTGAATCGGCTTTTTCCCTTTAAACAGGGAGCCGCGTTCGGCCAGGCGCGCCAGTTCACGGGCGGTGGTCGCTTCATAGCCGGTGGTCATGGTCAGGTAGGGGTCGGCCCAATTGCCGAAAATTCCCAAACGTTGAAATTCCTCTGACTGGGTGGCAACCCACACCTTGGCATATTCACGGCATTCACGGCGAAATTCACTTTTGCTCATCTCGCGTTTCTTTTTACCGAGTTTTTTATCGACCATCAGCTCAATCGGCAAACCGTGGCAATCCCAGCCCGGCACGTAAGGAGTGTGAAATCCCACCATCCGCTTGCTTTTGACGATAATATCCTTGAGCACTTTGTTCAGGGCGTGTCCCATGTGGATATGGCCGTTGGCGTAGGGAGGACCATCATGCAGAATAAATTTCTGCTGGCCACTATTGGCTTCTTCGAGCTGATGGTTGAGATCCATCTGCTGCCACTGAGCGAGGATTTCCGGTTCACGTACCGGCAGATTGGCACGCATGGGAAAATCGGTTACGGGTAAATTGAGGGTGTCTTTATATTCCATGAATGGTCTCTCCACGGGGCCTGAAATGCCCTGGTATAGATATTGTTGTCGAGCCTACTCCGGCGTGCTTTGTCCCAACAGGCGCGCCCATAAAATCCCTAGATGCTCGTGAATCAAGGCATCAGTGCGGGCCAGAGCTTCACCGTCGGGGAATCTCCATAACCGTTGGATCGGCTTGCTGAGGTGGCCGGTCGGCGCAGGTGTAGGATCAAGCCCGGCGCCGTGAAACAGTTCCATGGAACGCGGCATGTGGATCGCTGAGGTCACCAACACCAACTCAGCATCAGCAAACAGTTCCGCAATCAATTGTGCCTCTTCGGCAGTATCGCGCGGACCGACAAAGGTCAGGATATCTTCATCAGGAACACCCAGAACAAGAGCCAACTCGCGAAGTTTTTCCGGATAGGCCACCGGATCGGTGTTCATGCCCTGATAGCCGGTAAAGATCAGTCGGCTACCGGGGTTCAATCGATAAATGCGAATTCCTTCGGTCAGTCGGACAATAGCGGTCGCACTCAACTCGCTGGTCAGGGGCTGATCAGTCACCGTCTGGTGCCAACTGCCGAGGACTGCAATGTAATCAGGCGCGCTGCTGCCCTGTTCATAGGCCGGGTAGCGTGTTTCCAGATCGGCGATCCAGCGACTGTTCAAGGGCGCGTAACTACTGACAAACAACAGGACCGTAGCAACGACAACGCAAACAATTCCAAACCAGCGGCTTTTACGCCGCAGCAGGGAAGGAATCGCCAGTAGCAGCAATAACAGGGTTAAGGGAACCGGGGTGAGAAAATCTCCCAGAATTTTTTTCAGTACAAACAGCAGATGATCCATTAGTCAGTATCCAGACAAGGAAAAAAAGCTTAAAACAGCGGGAGCTTAGCGCAGAACCAGGAATTGTTCAAGCCACCTGAGTGGCATAATCACAGATATCTTTAAAAAGACAGGAGGAACACAAGGGAGATTTTCGGCAACGCTCCTTGCAGTGAGTCACAATCAGGGCATGATAGTGCTGATAGAGGGGAACCTCCTGATTCACCCCTGCCATGAACAGGGCGCGGATATCATCATAGTTTTCTCCACCTGTCAGCAGCCCCAAACGACCCAAAAAACGCCGGGTATAGCTGTCGACGACAAAAGAGGGGCGCTGGCCGGCATAGAGCAGAATCGAATCCGCTGTTTCCTGACCAATTCCTGCAAGAGCCAGCAGCTCGTTGCGGGCCTCTTTCAGCTCCCCCTGCAGCAGACCTTCGAGGGACCCACCGTGCTGATCCAGAACATAACGACAGAAATGCTGCAGGCGCTGGGCTTTCTGGCGAAAAAACCCGGATGGGCGGATCAGCTGCTCCAGTTGCGCCAAGGGCATATCCGCCAGCAGCCGGAGATCCAGAGCCTCGGCCTCTTTGAGATTTGCCAGCGCCTTCTCGACATTGTTCCAGTTGGTATTCTGGGTCAGAAAAGCCCCGACAGCCACTTCAAAGGGGCTTTGTGCCGGCCACCAGTTATCAAGACAATACCCGCGACTCAGCTGCTGATATACTTCCATGATTGTCAGCATCACAAAATCCTTATCTTTATCCCGCAAAAAGCAAAGACTTACTGCAAAAATGTTTTTGTCGCAACACAATCCTTCCCCTTCTCATCCAGCTTCCTCTATAATCCCGCACCATGCTTGATGACTTCTCACCAGATTGCCTCGACCAGATGCACTACGCCATTGCCCAAGCCCGTGGTCGGGAAGTATTTTTTCTTGGCCAGACCGACAGCAAGCTTCGGGTTGTCCAGGTTGAAGTGTTGGCCCGCGGCTCCAAAAAAGCGGTTCCCGCCATCCTCAACACCTGCTCCCATGGCGATGTCGTTATCCACAATCATCCATCAGGCAACCTTGAACCTTCCCCGGCCGATATCGATGTCGCCGGTCTGTTGGGCGACCTGGGTGTCGGCTTTTTCATCGTCAACAATCAGGTCGATGATCTCTACCGGGTGGTGGAACCTTTTGCAGCGAAGAATATCGAACATCTCGACTATGGGCAGATTCAGGACCTGCTCGGCCCCGATGGCGTTATTGCCGGCAAGCTGCCCGATTACGAAGAACGCCCGGAACAGTTACGTATGGCCTTTGCCGTTGCCGATGCCTTTAACCAGCGCCAACTGGCGATTATTGAAGCCGGCACCGGGACCGGCAAGAGTTTGGCCTATCTGGTGCCGGCCCTGTTATTCGCCCGCGATAATCACGAACGGGTGGTGATTTCAACCCGCACCATCAACCTGCAGGAACAGCTGATCCGCAAGGATATCCCCTTTTTACAGCGCGCCACCGGCATCAACTTCCAGGCGGTGCTGGTCAAGGGGCGCAGCAATTATTTCTGTCTGCGCCGCGGCGAAACCGCCGGTTCCGAACTGGGTTTGTTTGACCAGGAGCAGAGCGCCGAGTTGCAACAGATACTGAGCTGGGCCGCCGCCACGGAGGATGGCTCGCGCGAGGATCTCTCCTTTATCCCGACCTACCAGGCTTGGGAGGAGGTGTGCTGCGAGCCCGATCAGTGTGCGCGGGTCCGTTGCAGCCATTACAGCCGCTGCTTTTTTCATCGTGCCCGGCGCCAGGCGGCGCGCGCCAACCTGCTGGTGGTCAACCATGCCCTGCTGCTGTCCGACCTGGCTCTGCGCGAACAGACCGATAATTATTCGGCCACCGCTGTCCTGCCGCCGTTTGAACGGGTCATTCTCGATGAGGCCCATCATCTCGAAGATGTCGCCACCAGCTATTTTTCTGCCCAGATCACCCGCTTCACCTTTTCACGGGTTTTGGGCCGGCTGCGCCATCCGCGCAAACCTGAGCAAGGATTATTACCGCGCCTGCTCGATCAACTGGCACGGGCACTGCCGGACAGTGCTGATACCATCTACCGTCATTTCCATGAAGCGATTGAGGAACTAACCAACCGCCGCCAGCGCCTTTATGAACTCTCCATTGATGAAATGCAGGCGATTGCGTCGGAATTACCGGCAGCCCTTGGCAAAAGTGTTGGTAGCGGGGCCGAGTTGAAACATCGCATCCTCGGCGATTTTTTAACAACAGAGTTGTGGCAACGCCTGTGTCAGCGACTCGAGGGGTTACGCAACGAAACCGTACAGTTTGAAGAAGGGTTGAGCGCCCTGCTACGATTGGCGACAACGCTACCTGATAACATTGCTGAAAAAGTGAGTCCGACCCTGACTGATCTGCGTGGCATGACCGGTCGTTTAAGTGTCATCGCCAGCGAACTGGCATCCTTTCAGGCCGCCACTCCCGCCAACTGCCTGTGGATTGAAATCCGTGAAGGGCGGATCGGGCGCGGCAAGGGGCTTCTGACCAGCCTCTGTCAGGCACCTCTTGGTGTTGGTAGCAGCCTGAAAAACGCCCTTTACGACCGGGTTCAAACCCTGGTCATGACCAGCGCAACCCTGACCGTGGCCGATTCATTTGCCTATTTCTGCGCGCGCATCGGCCTGAATCAAACCGAAAGCGGGCGGCAAAAACAGCTGGCCCTGCACTCTCCTTTTGATTATCAGCAACAGGCCCTGGTGGTTGTGCCGACGGACATCCCGGAACCGGGACGCCCGGGGTTTGCCGAAGGGGTCCGCGATGCCGTCGAAAAAGCGCTGCGCATCAGCCAGGGACGCAGTTTTGTGCTTTTTACCTCCTATGCCCTGCTGCGCGATGTCCATGAGCAGCTCGCCCCCATCCTCGAAGCTCAACGCCTGCGCTGCCTGCGTCAGGGGGAAGAAAATCGCCATCACCTGCTCAAACGCTTTGCTGAAGAGATTTCCAGTACCCTGTTCGGCACTGATTCCTTCTGGGAAGGGGTCGATGTCCCCGGCTCTTCATTGCAACAGGTGATCATCACCCGGCTACCTTTCAAGGTGCCCACCGAGCCGGTTCTGGAGGCCCGCTGCCAGGCTATTACCACTGCCGGCGGCGATCCTTTTATGGAATATACTGTACCTCAGGCCGTTATCCGTTTTAAACAGGGGTTTGGCCGCCTGATTCGCCATCGCAGCGATCGCGGCGTGGTTCTGATCCTTGACAGTCGGGTGGTCAAGCGCGGCTATGGGCGGATTTTTCTCAAATCTTTGCCTCCCGCACCAATAATCCGTGGCTCAACCGAACAGGTTTTTGCTAAACTGGAACAGTTTTTCAATCCCCGTAATTCAACAAAGGAAACATAATGAGTTTTTTCTACAGATCAATCCTGATACTCATGCTACTGATCCTGGTAGCGGCCTGCGATAATCCTGCCGGCCTTAATCCTCTTCGTCCCAACGACGATATCCTCGCCTTTGGTGACAGCCTGACTACGGGCACCGGAGCCGAAGTGAACACCAGCTACACCGCCCAGCTTCAGCGCCTGATCGGTCGCAACATCATCAACGCCGGCATTCCCGGTGAAATCAGCGTCGATGGTGCCCGCCGCTTGCCGGGACTGCTCGACACCCACAAACCGAGCCTGGTTTTAATCATGCACGGTGGCAATGACCTGTTGCAGAAACGCGATGAGCAGCAGCTTAAGGACAATTTACGGCGGATGTACGAGGCCGCCAACCAGCGCAATATCCAGGTGGTTTTTATTGCTGTTCCCAGGCCCGGGCTGATGATCCAGGATGCTCCAGTTTACAAGGAACTGGCCGATGAGTTAGGCGCTCAGTTGCTTGAAGGAGCATTATCCGACCTGATGAAGACCGATGTTTACAAAAGCGATGCGGTCCACCTTAACGCAGCCGGTTACGAAGCTTTGGCCCGCAAGATCGCAGATTTTCTGAAACTTAAGGGTGCTATCTGACAAAACAATGGGGGGGGGAACATGCAACGTATCAAAGACTGGCCCGCCGACGAACGCCCGCGGGAGAAACTGCTGGCGCGTGGGGCCGATCAGCTGACCGATGCCGAATTGCTGGCATTGATTATCCGTACCGGCGATTCTTCGAGCAAAAACAGCGTGGTTGATCTGGCCCGCGGGCTACTGCGGCGTTTTGGCTCTTTGCGCCAACTGGCAGTCGCCACCATCGCTGAACTCTGCGAGCAACCGGGTATCGGTCCCGCCAAAGCTGCCGAAATTCAGGCAATGTTCCAGCTCGCCCGGCGCTTTTCCGATCAGCGTCTGCAACCGGGGCAAACCTATCGAAGTTCCACCGACGCCTTTTATCATTTTCATGAACGCTTGTGCGACTACCGTAAAGAGGTATTTCTGGCATTGTTACTCGATACCAAAAACCGTCTGATCCGTGAAGTACAGATTTCCGAGGGCAGTTTGAACGCCAGCATTGTTCACCCGCGCGAGGTGTTTTCCCCGGCTCTCAAGGAATCGGCGGCAGCGGTGCTGTTTGTTCACAACCATCCGTCCGGTGACCCGACTCCAAGTCGCGAAGATATCGAGATCACCAGTCGCCTGAAACGGGCCGGTGATCTCCTTGGCATCCGCGTGCTGGATCACATCATTATTGGTAACGGGGCCTATATCAGTCTGGCAGATCGGGGAGAGTTGTAGCTGGGCAGTTTAATCGATACCGTAATCCTTGATCTTGTACATCAGCGCCCGCAGGCTGATTTCCAGCAGTTGGGCCGCCTGGGTACGATTACCGCTGGTTCGCTCCAGGGCCTGACGGATGTACTCTTCTTCCAATTGTCGCGAAGCGATCTTGAGGGACAGATCCTCTGCCGGCGACTGATCCCTGGATCGTGCCGCCGCCCCCAGAAGCGGCAACTCCAGTTCCTCAGCAACGTTAAAGATCAGGGCCTTTTCCAGATAGTTTTCTAGTTCACGAATGTTGCCCGGCCAGTGATGACGGCGTAGCTGCCCAATGGCAATATCAGTCAGCAAAGGCACCGGCCGATGGTCACGGGCACAAATACGCTGCATAAAATGTCGCGCCAGCAGCGGAATATCATCGCCACGCTCACGCAGGGGGGGGATATGCAGGTCAACCACCGCCAGCCGGTAATAAAGGTCACTGCGAAAATGTCCAGCCTGCACTGCCTCCCATAAATCGCGGCCAGCCGCCGCGACCACCCGCGCTGACACCTTTTCCGTGCGGGTTCCTCCAACCTTGCGGATTTCACCCTCCTGCAGCACCCGCAGCAGCTTTGGTTGTAACTCCAAAGGCAGATCGGCAATTTCATCGAGCAACAGGGTACCATTCGCGGCAATGGCGAAAAGTCCCTGCTTCTCCCGGCCGGCACCGGTAAAAGCGCCCTTGACATGACCAAAGAGCTCACTTTCCAGCAAGCCGCTGGTCAGGGCACTACAGTTGATCGCCAGAAACTCCCCGGTCCGGCCACTTTCACTGTGCAGTGCACGAGCAATCAGCTCCTTGCCGGTACCGGTTTCTCCCTTGATCAGCACCGGCGAATCAGTGGCAGCAACCTTGCTCACCTGATCGAGGAGCAGCTTCATCTGTGGACTGGCGTGAATTATATCAGCAATAGAAGACCCCGTGTGGTAACGGGACAGGGCTTGTTTGAGACTGACGTTCTCGTGCTGCAACTGCAGACGCTCTTCTGCCTTGCGCAAGGTCAGGATGACTTCATCGGGTTTGAAGGGTTTGGAGATATAATCATAAGCGCCGGACTTGATACATTCAAGAGCCGTGTCAATGCTACCATAGGCGCTCATCATAATGATGGTGGCATCCAGCACCGTCACGTCCGGATGTCTGAGAAAGGACAGACCATCCATGTCGGGCATGCGGATATCAGAGAGGATCAGATCAAATTTTTCTTTACGCAAGCGTGCTAACGCTTCAACTCCATTGCCGGCTTCGGTAATCCGGTAACCATGTTCTTCAAGAACCAGACGCAGCATATGACGCATGGATGCTTCGTCGTCAATAATCAGCAGATTCCGATGTTTTCCCACCATGGCAATCCTCAATTGTCATCATTACCGTTCCCACCCAACCGTTCTTGCTGGTACTGATAATGATCAGCATAAAATCCCTGTTTCTACCCATAGACAAGAAGGATAACCATGTTTTAGCTGATGGGCAATCAAAAGAAATTTGATAACTATTCCGCACTGTCCTTGCGCTGGGTCGGGGTTCCTGTGGCAAGGGTGTTTGTCGCCATGGACGGCGACAACAAGCGGTCAGGGATGACGAAAAGCGTCCCTTGACATAGGATCCGAAGATCCAGTGCTGAACAGATAAGCAATCTGTAGATAAAACGACAAAGGGACGGGCTGTCGGCCCGTCCCTTTGTCGTTCATCAGAATGCCTGCTTAAGATCTATCAGGGCGTCCAGATTTTCAGCAGGGCAGTCGCCATATCGGCCGGCGAGTCAGCAACGCTGATACCACACTCGGCCAGGAAAGCCTTTTTACTGGCAGCATCACCCTTGCCCCCGGAGATAATCGCACCGGCGTGGCCCATCCGCTTGCCCGCTGGGGCCGTGGCACCAGCAATAAAAGCAGCAACCGGCTTGGTCATGTGATCACGCACATAAGCCGCAGCCTGCTCTTCGGCATCGCCACCGATTTCACCGATCATGATCACGGCTTTAGTGGCCGGGTCGGCTTCGAACATTTTCAATACATCAAGATGGCTGGTCCCGTTAACCGGATCACCTCCGATACCAACACAAGTGGTCTGGCCAATATCACGCGTCGTCAACTGCCAGACCGCTTCATAGGTCAGGGTGCCGGAGCGGGAAACGACCCCGACCGGGCCGGGTTTGTGGATGTAGCCGGGCATGATACCGATCTTGCATTCACCGGGCGTAATAACCCCTGGGCAGTTGGGGCCGATCAAACGGCAATTGCGCCCTTCCATGTACTTCTGAACCTTAACCATGTCAAGTACCGGAACCCCTTCGGTAATACAGATCACCAGTTCAATGCCGGCATCAACCGCTTCCATGATCGCATCAGCACTGCCGACGGGCGGCACATAAATGACTGATGCGGTGGCACCGGTTTTTTTGACCGCATCTTCCACCGTATTAAAAATCGGGAATCCGTCAACACTGGTTCCACCCTTACCGGGAGTGACCCCTCCCACCATCTGGGTGCCATAATCACGTGCGCCCTGGGCGTGGAACAGTCCTGTTGCACCGGTGATCCCTTGGGTAATAACCTTGGTATTTTTATCGATCAGAATACTCATCGCTTTTTCTCTCCTTAGCCGTTGACAGCTTTGACAATTTTTTCGGCAGCGTCAGCCATACCTTCGGCACTGACAATGTTCAGACCCGATTCTGCCAGCAACTTGCGTCCCTTTTCGACGTTGGTGCCTTCAAGGCGCACGACCAGTGGAATAGAAACACCGACCTGCTTGGCCGCTTCGATAATCCCGGTGGCGATCACATCGCATTTCATGATGCCGCCGAAGATATTGACCAGAATCCCCTTCACCTTGCTGTCCGAAAGAATAATTTTGAACGCTTCGGTAACGCGTTCAATGGTCGCGCCGCCCCCGACATCGAGGAAGTTGGCAGGCTCACCACCAGTATGTTTGATAATATCCATCGTCGCCATGGCTAACCCGGCACCGTTGACCATACAGCCGATGTTGCCATCAAGGGCAATATAGGAGAGATCATACTGGGAGGCTTCAATCTCCATCGGATCTTCTTCATCGTAATCACGCAAATCACGAATCCGCAGATGGCGGAAGAGAGCGTTATCATCGAAATTCAGTTTGGCGTCGATACAGAGCAGATTGCCTTCGGCCGTCAGAATCATGGGATTGATTTCGAGCAGGGAACAATCGGACTCAACAAAGGCTCGATACAGATTCATCAACAGTGGTACCGCCTGCTTGACCTGAGGCATGGCAAAACCGAGCTTGAAAGCAACCTTACGGGCCTGGAAGGCGGTCAGACCAACGACCGGATCGATCGCCTCGAAGAAAAGCTTCTCCGGAGTCTTCGCCGCGACTTCCTCGATATCCATCCCACCTTCAGCTGATGCCATCAGGGTCACGCGATCCGTTGCCCGATCGACCAGAAAGGAAATATAAAACTCATCAGCGATATTACTGGCATTTTCCACCAGTACCCGTTTCACTGTTTTCCCTTCGGGACCGGTCTGGTGGGTGATCAGGGTCATTCCGAACATATCCTTGGCGTATTGCCTTACTTCGTCAGCCGTCTTGGCAATCTTGACACCACCACCCTTGCCGCGCCCGCCAGCGTGAATCTGGGCCTTAACCGCCCAGGGGCCGTCCCCCAAACGCCGTGCCCAATCGCGGGCCAGGTTACTGTTGTAGACTACATGCCCATCCGGAACCGGGACTCCGAAATTGCGCAGGATTGCCTTGGCTTGATACTCATGAATATTCATCGTGACCTCACCTGGTTAGAAAAAACGGATGTGAAACAAGCGCTGAAAAGTCCATTCAGCCAGTAATCAAACAAGATGTAACCGAGCACCGGCAGATTGTCAAGTGGTCAGGCCATCTAAATCAGCCAAAATTCCAGGGCCTAAAGAAAAGGCCCATTGTAACAGAAAAAATGCGGAGATAGAGTAGCAACGCCGGCACGCACAATCACATGACAGGTACCGGCGCCGACAATCAGAATTCGACGAGCAAATTACGCCTTGACCTTATTCCAGTCAGCAAGGAACTTCTCAATACCGACGTCGGTAAGAGGATGCTGAGCCAGCTGTTTCATCACCGCAAAGGGGATGGTGCAGATATCCGCGCCGATCAGGCCGGCATTAAGAACGTGCAAGGGGGAACGTACCGAAGCCACGATGATCTGTGTATCGTAACCGTAGTTGTCATAAATGGTGCGGATCTGTTCGACCCCTTCCATTCCCTCGTGGCCAACATCATCGAGCCGTCCGACAAAGGGGGAAACATAGGTCGCGCCCGCCTTGGCGGCCAGCAGCGCCTGCAGTGGCGAAAAAATCAGGGTGACATTGATGTTGATCCCCAGTCGACTGAACTCCTTGGTGGCCTTGAGACCTTCAGTGGTCATAGGCACCTTGATGACAATATTCTGGTGGATCTTGGCCAGCTCTTTGCCTTCTTTGATCATCCCTTCGGCATCGAGGGCAATCACCTCGGCTGAGATCGGACCATCAACAAACCCGGCAATTTCGGTAATAACCTCGGTAAAATCACGGCCACTTTTGGCAACAAGTGAGGGGTTGGTGGTTACACCGTCGACCAGTCCCAGTTCGTGGGCGGCACGGATTTCCGCTACTTCTGCGGTATCGATAAAAAACTTCATTAAATGACTCCTTCAGTCAGGATTGGGGGTATCGTGATCACTGCCCTTGAAACGCTCAAGACAGTCCTTGGAACAAAAGTAATAATCATTGCCCTTGATTCGCGCCTTGATCGCATCTTCCTGAGGCAGGCAGGTACCACAGACCGGGTCCTCTACCATGATATCCCCTTTAACCTGCCGGTTCTGGTGACTTTTTGGCGGAAGATTGGCCTTCGGGCGGGTCAGAGACAGAAAAAAAGAATAGAGGACAAAACCTAACAGGACTAACAGCAACAACTTGATCATCAGCTTACCAGGCACCTTGTAATTGAATATCGCCAGCCGCGCGGGGCAGGGAGGTCAGTATCTCTGATACCATGCGACCAGACCGGGGATGGATCAGATCTGCGGCCAGATCAGACAGTGGCTGCAGAACAAATGAACGCTCATGCAGGTGTGGATGGGGGAGCGTCAACCGGGATGTTGAACAAACTAAGTCGTCTACCAGCAACAGATCAATATCAATGGTGCGAGCACCCCAGTGTACCTCGCGCCGGCGACCGCCCCGACGTTCCAGTTCAAGACAGTAATCAAGCAGCTCCAGCGGAGAGAGGTTGGTTGTCAACTCAAGTACGGCATTGAGGTAGTCAGGCTGTCCTGCTGGACCACCGGCCGGCGCTGTTCGGTACAAGGGGGAACTGGCCACAACGGCTATCTGCTGATGATCTTCAAACGCCTGGCGAACCTCTAAAAATCGCACCAACGGCTCACCCAGATTGCCACCCAGACCAATGAATACTCGACACATACCTCCCTCTGTCATAACCTGCGGTATTAAAACACAGAGGCAAAAATAAAATCAATCAGACTTGAATGACCCTCCGCAAAACAGCGCAGAGCCGTTCATTAAATTTTCATGGAGTCTTGCCATGCAGCTGAATATGACCTTTGCAGCTATTGACCTTGATACCACCTATGACTTCTATCGCCAACTGCCGGGACTGTCGATACAACGACTGATGGATTCACGAAACACCCTAACCGCCCTGCTGATCTGCAGCGACAACCTGCGCCTGGTGTTCCAGTCATTGCGCGGTCTTGAGCAGCAACACCCGGTATTATTCCAGCATTTAAGTCGCACCCTCCTCGGCGCCGGAGTTATTCTTGAGCTGGAATGCAGTGAACTTGATGATGTTTACCGCGCTGCCCGTTATCACAACTGGCCGATCCTCTATGAACTGGATGATCACGAGCACCAGCGCCGCGAACTCTGGCTACAGGATCCCAACGGCTACCTTCTTGCTGTCAACGAAGAGCACGGGACTCAACCATAGCCTCAACAACCATCCTTTGTATCAGGCGTACCCACCCTGTTGTCCGAGCATTTCACGGGTCACCAGAACGATTCCCTTGGAGGTGATCCTGAAACCGTTTTTGCGGTCCTGTTCAAGGTCGTAACCGATCACCGTACCGGCCGGAATTTCGCAACTACGGTCAATAATAGCGCGACGGATACGACAGTTACGATGAACAACGACCTCGGGCAGGATCACGGTTTCATCAATAGTCGAATAGGAATGTACTCGCACGTTGGAGAACAGCAGGGTTTTATTCAGGCGCGATCCGGAGATAATACACCCCCCTGAAACCGTTGAGTCAACCGCCATGCCACGGCGATCATCGTCATTGAAAACAAATTTGGCTGGCGGCAGGTGCACCTGATAGGTCCATACTGGCCATTTGGGATCGTACAGATTCAACTCAGGGTTCGGTGAGATCAATTCCATATTTGCCTCCCAGAAAGCATCAAGGGAGCCGACGTCGCGCCAGTAGGCGCGCTGGTTGGTTTCGGGATTACGATATGGGTAGGCCATGACCAGATGTTTATCGATAATCGCCGGGATGATATTCTTGCCGAAATCATGGTCAGAGTCAGGATTTTTGCCATCCCTGGTTAATGCTTCTTCAAGAAATTCGGTATTGAAGATGTAGTTCCCCATCGACGCCAGGGTCATTCCCGGCTGACCGGGAACCTCAGAAGGATGATCGGGTTTTTCGTCAAATCGCACAACTCGCATGTCGTCATCCACCGTCATGACGCCGAAAGCGCCGGCCGCTTCCGCAACCGGAACTTCCATGCAGGAGACTGTCATATCTGCGCCACTTTCTACATGGTGCAAGAGCATATCGCGATAATCCTGACGATAAATATGGTCTCCTGAGAGAATGAGAACATATTTAGGTTTCTCCGCGCGGATAATATCCATGTTCTGATAAACCGCGTCTGCGGTTCCCTGGTACCACTCCTCGGAAAAACGTTGTGACGCGGGCAGAATCTCGACAAATTCACCTAATTCTTTTTTGAAATGGCTCCAGCCACGCACCAGATGGCGGATCAGCGAATGGGATTTATACTGGGTCAGTACCCCGATCCTCCGGATCCCTGAATTAACACAGTTGGAGAGGGGAAAATCAATAATTCGGTACTTCCCGCCGAAATAAACAGCGGGCTTGGCACGCCATTCAGTCAATTCATGGAGTCGACTCCCGCGCCCACCGGCCAGAACCAGGGCAAAGGTGTCCTTGACGAGATGGCTGACATAACGATAAACGATATGGGGCTCAGGCTGTGAACTCATAGACAACTCCCTTCCAGTGCAAAGCGTTCATTGGTGAAATAAAGCTTCATTGTACACGTTCTTTACAGAATTGTCTCTTGGATTGGCCGCTTTCTGGTCGAAAAGAAAGCTGTTGCCCGAAAGCTGCTCATCGGCTTTAATGGGCGCGATTCCTGACCCAGTTTTTTTGATTTTTCTATCATGAGCTGCCATGATCCGCCCAGACAACATCACCACCAGACTGCTGCTGCGCCTTTTTGTCCCCTTCGGGCTGGGGTACGCAATCTCCTATCTGTTTCGCAGCGTCAACGCCGTTATTGCTCCCGATCTGATCGCCGACCTCGGTCTTACCGCCGCTGATCTGGGACTGCTGACATCGATCTATTTTCTCTGCTTCGCCGCCTTTCAACTCCCCCTAGGTATTCTGCTCGATCGCTTTGGTTCCAGGCGGGTCGAAGGGATTCTGCTGCTGTTTGCTGCTGCCGGCGCCCTGACCTTTGCTTTATCCCACAGCCTTACCGGATTATTGATCGGACGCGCACTGATTGGCCTGGGGGTCTGCGCCTGCCTGATGGCAGCGTTCAAAGCTTTCGCCAGCTGGCTCCCACGAGAACGTCTGGCCTTTGCCAACGGGGTGCAGATGGTGTCCGGTGGTATTGGTGCGTTACTGGCAACCACTCCAGTGGAAGCGGCCATGGCCCTGACCGACTGGCGCGGCCTGTTTTTGGTGCTCGCCCTTTTAACCCTTATTGTCGCCCTGATCGTTTTTTTTATTGTCCCGGAACAACCTCGGCAAAAGCAACCCGAAACATTAGTACAACAGCTCCAGGGGTTGAAAAGTGTCGTACTGACGCCCTCGTTCTGGCAGATTGTCCCCTGGGCGATGACCAGCCAGGCGGCCTATTTGTCGTTACAGGGGTTGTGGGCCGGTCCCTGGCTACGCGATGTGGCCGGATTGGAGCGGGGAGCTGTGGCGCTGGGACTATGGTGGATTGCCGTAGCAATGATTATTGGCTATTTTAGCAGCGGTATGCTGGCAGAGCGGTTAAGCCGCCGTGGTATTCCTACTGAACAGGTAGCTGCCGGCGGAATGATGTTGTTTATGGTCAGCCAGCTGGTCCTGCTGATCACACCGGCCTATCCGATCGTTTCCTGGATCTGTTTCGGGTTGCTGGGCACCGTCGGGATTCTGGCCTATGCCATCCTTGCCCAACGCTTTCCACAACATCTTCTCGGCCGCTGCAATTCAGTGCTGAACCTGCTCGTCTTTGCCGGTGCCTTTGGTGCCCAGTGGCTGGTCGGCATTATCATCGGCCTCTTTCCTCTTACCGCCAGTGGTGGCTACTCGCCTGCAGGATATCGAACCGCCTTTGCTACCCTGCTGATCTTCCAGGGCATCAGCTGCCTGTGGTTCTTCTGGAGCCGCCGGCGGCAGTCTCGATCAGGGCGATCTGTTAGTCAGATAAAGACCAACGCTGACCAGGAGCAGGCCAACCAACAGCGACCAGGTTAATGGCTCACCCAGCAGCAGGATCGACAGGCACACGGCGGTCAGTGGCACTATATTGATAAACTGCCCGGCGCGGGTCGAGCCAATACGGATAATCCCCTGATAATACCAGACAAACGCGAGCACCGTGCCGAACAGCGCCAGATAGCTGATATGTCCCAAGGTGGTCAAACTGCCGGCAGCAACCTGCGGACCCAAACCTGACAGCAGCGCAAGAGGCAACAGCAGCAGGGCCCCGGCAACAGCTGAATAGGTCACTGCCACCAGAGGCGAAAAATTGCGCATGGCACGCCGACCGACCAATGAGTAGGTGGTCCAGCTGAGCACACAACCAAAAATCATCAGCTCTCCCCAACCAACCCCACCCGTGAACAGCTGACTGATTTCTCCGCGCACGACAACCGTGATCGCACCGGCAACCGAAAGAATAATGCCCATGATCTTTTTCGGACTGAGTTTCTCACCATAGAAGATCGCGGCACCAATAGCGATCATCACCGGATTATTGGCAATAATGACCGCCGCCCGGCTTGCTTCAATATGCTTTAAGCCGCTGAAAAAAAAGACATTGTAGGCAAAAACCCCACTCAAACCCAGGAGCAACAACGGCAACAAATCGTCCCGATTAATTTGTGGCAGATGGCCATGGTGACGCCAGGAAAGCGCCAGCAACACCGTCGCCGCCAGAGCAAAGCGTAAAAAGGCGGCAGCTGCGGGCGACAAATCAGCGGCAAGTAACTTGCCGGAGATAAATGTTCCTCCCCAGAACACTGCCGCCAGGGCCAGCTTCAGGTAAATTTGCCACATTGGAGCAGCGCCGGGCATGGCTAGTTCTGACCATCAGTAGCTAATCTGCTCTCGCCGATCAGTTTCTGTACCACAACGCCTGCCATGGTCAAACCGAAGATCGGGGGAAGGTAAGACGAACTGCCAAGAATGACCCGCCGGTCGCTACAACTCCAGCGTTGCTCCTCATGATTGGGGCAGATGCAGTTGTCGGCACAAACATGGGTTTCGTCACTTAAAGGACGAAATTCTTCCGTTGAGTAAACCACCTGCACCCCCTGATCGATCCCGCGACGCCGCAGCTCCTTGCGGATAATCCGGGCCAGACGACATTTTTCTGTGGCACTGATGTCGGCAACCTTGATCTGGGTCGGATCGAGCTTATTAGCGGCGCCCATCGAGCTGATGACCGGAATCCGCTGCTTTACGCAGTTTTCAATCAGGTGCAGTTTGGCAGTGATATGATCGATGCAGTCGAGGACATAATCGTAACCCGACGGCAACAACTCCGACGCGGTTTCGGCCTGATAAAATGCCTGCCTGGGAATGATTCGGCAAGCGGGGTTGATCTGGTGACAGCGTTCGGCCATCACTTCAACCTTGGATCGCCCGACGGTATTATCCAGAGCATGAATCTGGCGATTGATATTGGTAACGCAGATCTCATCGAAATCAATCAGGGTCAGGCTTCCAATACCAGCTCTTACTAACGCCTCCACCGCGTAGCTACCCACGCCACCAATGCCGAAAACGGCGACCGAAGTCCCTGCCAGGCAATCCATTGCTGGCGCACCGACCAGCAACTGCATCCGACTGAAGCGGTGCTCGTTCATTTGTTACCTTCCTGAATTTTCCAAAACAGCCTTAAAGCATTTTCTGTTGTTTCTTTAGCTACATCACCGAGGGTCAGGTTTTTAATTTCAGCAATTCTGTTCGCCACCTTGATCAATTCTTCAGGAGCCTGTGCCATATCCGGCAGATCCGTTTCTACCACGAAAGCAGATGTTGGCAGAGCCGCGACAATGTCCACCAACTTGCGCGCATTGTGCCGCAGGAGAATCGGTCCGACTCCGATCACAAAGCCCAGGTCAACCAGCTCGCAGGCAAAAGGCAAACTACCTGAGAAGGCATGCCAGACCCCGCCAATCTGCCGGCCGATGTTTAACTCACGCAATATTGCCAGTAGAGCACCTTTTTTTTTGCGACAGTGAAGCAGCACCGGCAGGTCATGATCCAGAGCAATCTGCAACTGGGCACGCAGGACCCCTTCCTGAACCTCCTGCGCTGCTCCGACAACAGCATCCAGACCAATTTCACCGATAGCCACCACTTTTGGATGGCGGGTCAGCTCTTCCAACCGCAGGGCCGCCTTGTCATCCCATTGATCCGCGCACATGGGATGAATTCCCGGAGCGGCATAGACGCACGGATATCGCTGCGCCAAAGAGATCAATTCATTCCAATCACCAGCGCGGACACCAGGTTGAATCAGCCATTGAATCCCCGCTGCTGCGGCAGAAGCAACCCATATATCGGCCCTCTGATTGGCATCGGAGGCCGCCAGATGAATGTGGGTATCGCAAAGGTCCATGGCGACTCTAATCAACGACCCGAGCTGCCACAATCCGACTCCCCAGGTTTTTCACCTTTCCAGGATCACCAATCGGTCCAAGTCCGGTAGCTGCCTGGTGAGTCGTTTCAGCGGCAACCGGCCCCGCAATGTGTAAACGAGTCTGCCGGCGCTTGCCGTCCTGGTCGTCGTAACCAACATCAAGGGTGATATCACCGATGTTGACCGGGGTCTGATTCGCCAGACGGACAATCAGTTGGCCCTGGCGATCAAGAGCATAATCAACTTTAAGATATTTAGCGGGATTGGTGGACAGATCAAGGCGCACCAATGAGGCATAGGCCTGGCGCCCGGCGGGTGAATCTGAAGCAGCAGCTCCCGTGAAATATTCCATGGCGCGCCCACGATCCCCCTGCCTGAGAGCCAATTGACCCAGGGAGTTCATTGCCGGCGCGGTCGGCAGTAACGCGACGCTACGCTCCAGGTCAGCGTTAGCTGAGCTAGTCTCCCCCAGCGCCTGATAGGCCAGACCACGCTGCAGGTAGTAGTGAAAATATTCCGGCTGACGCTGCAACGCCTGATCGAAAGCCGCTATTGCTTCGCGTTCGCGCCCCTGTTTGCGCAGGGCATCACCGCGCAAACCGTAAAAAAGGGCTTCTTTGGGTTCACCGACAATCGCCTGGTCGGCCAGAACCAGTGCGCGCTCGGCACGATTGTCATTTAAGGCCTTGCGCCCTTCATCATAGGCATCATAGGATTTTTGGGCAGCACGCAGCGGAGCCATCATCTGACGGTAGCGCTCCACCCCTCTTTCTCCTCCTGGGGGCAAGTTCGCCAGGGTGCGGCGGTTAGCATCAACCCGCTCCTGCGAGGGAGGGTGGCTGGCAAACAGGCCCTCAAGCCAGTTGCTCTGTCGTCCTTCCGCCAGGCGCACAAAGGTCTGCTGCAGATCTACCGCCGCGCCGGGATCATAACCGGCGCGTGACATATAGAGCATGCCGTAGTAATCGGCCTCGCTTTCCGCTTCGCGACTGTATTTCTGACTGACCAGGCCGGCGGCGATACTCGCGCCGCCCATCGCCAGTCCGGCATATTCACTGTTGCCGGCGGCCATCGCAGCGGCGACCACAGCGCCCTGCAACAGCATTCCGCGTTGCATACTCTGGGCACTGTGACGCGCTGCGGCGTGGATAATTTCATGACCCAGCACTGCGGCCAGCTCCGCTTCGCTCTGCATCTCGGTCAGCAGACCGCGATTGATGGCAATCTTGCCGCCGGGCAGCGCCCAGGCATTCGGAGTCGAATCGTTAATCACCTGAAATTCATAGGGAAGCTGACGATCACTGACGGCCGACAGACGTCCACCTACCTCCTTGACGTAGGCGGTAATCTGTGGCTGGGTCGTATAATCTCCCCCCTGCATCTGCCGTAGCGGTGCATACTGCTCAGCGCCGATCTGCAGCTCAGTTCCTTCTCCGACCAGCACCAGTTCGTTGCGCCCGGTTACCGGATTGACCGCGCAACCGGTCAGCACCACCAGCAACAGCATCCACCCCAGCTGTCGAAACATTATCACCTCCTGCTCACCTGTTCACTGGCGACCAACGGATTTTCAGCCCTCAATCAGGGAAACCAGCACCCGACGCTTGAGTTCACCCGCCAGCATCTGCTTGATTTTTTCTTCCAGTTGCTCCAGCGCTACCTCTTCAACCATCCGGTCGAGGTCAGCGAGTTTCCACTCGCCTGCCAGCTTGGTCCAAACCCGTTGCCGACGTGCCATGGGTGCTTCGGCAGAATCGATACCGATGAGGCGCACGCCACGCAGAATAAAGGGGAACACATTGATCGGCAGCTCCGGCGAGGCCACCAGACCACAACAGGTAACCACCCCATCGTAACGGGTTGACTTGATTGCCGTCGCCAGCATCTCGCCACCAACACAATCGACAACACCACCCCAGGTGGTTTTCAGCATCGGGCGTTCACTACCGGTCATAAAAGCTTCGCGACTGAGCACCTGTTGGGCGCCGAGGCGTTTAAGATAAGATTCTTCATCGAGCTTGCCGGTAACCGCCGTCACCTGATAGCCAAGTTTGGCCAGAATCGCCACCGCCAGACTGCCCACTCCGCCGGTCGCGCCGGTCACCAGGATTGGCCCCGAGTCCGGGGTCACCCCATTAGCGACCAGCTGGTCAACCGACAACCCGGCGGTCAGACCGGCGGTGCCGTACATCATGCTCTCTTTGAGACTCAGCCCTTTAGGCAATTTCAGAACCCAGCTGGTTGGGACACGGATCAACTGGCCAAAACCACCATCGGTTTCCATCCCAAGATCATAACTGGTAACAATCACCTGGTCGCCGGGCTGGAAACTGCCATCGCTGCAACTGACAACCTCACCGGCAGCATCAATCCCTGGAGTGTGGGGAAATTCACGGGTTACACCCGGGTTACCGGTCGCCGACAGGGCATCTTTGTAGTTAAGGGATGAATAGTGGACTTTAACGACCAGATCACCGGCGGGCAATTCATCAAGACTGCGGGTTTCAATCGAACGGACAAACACCTTTTTTTCCGGCTGGCTTACGACTAATGCTTTAAATTTCATCAACTCTAAACCTCCCTAACCGAATGTGAGAAATGAACTTGGAAAAACAAAGTAAGAAAAAGTATACCACGGACACAGCAGTTGCTAAAGCCATTGCCCGGCAGCACTGTGTTATAATAACAACTTTTCACCACCCGCTCTCTTCGCTCGCTGGAGTCACAGAGGATAAAGAGGAAACCTGGTGTTTTTGAAATTTCTCAGTAGCTTAGTGGTGAATGCTTTATAAACGTCACTACTGCTTTACGCAAAAACAGTACAGGGAGGCACATCATAACAATCAGCAAAATATTCAGCTTCCTCGCCCTGCCGGCGAGTCTCAGTTTTTTATTCCTTACCAGTTTGCCTTTCAGCGCTGCTGCGCAGGTTGTCACGACCTCCAGCGAACAAATCCGCATCGTTGAAATTACCAGAGGGCTGGAACACCCGTGGGGGATGGCTTTTCTTCCCGATGGTCGCATCCTGGTCACGGAGCGTCCGGGGCGACTGCGCCTGGTTGAAAATGGCCAGCTGCTGCCACAACCAATATCCGCCCTGCCCAGCATCGTTGCCCAGGAGCAGAGCACCGATGCCCGCAACGGTGCTCTGCTACGACTGGAATCGACAACGGCAGAATAACGGTGGAGACTAATCGCCATAAATCATCTTGCGCGTCATACCGCCATCGACAACAAAATTCTGGCCGGTAATAAATCCGGCCTGCTCAGAAATCAAGTATGCCACCAGGCCGGCAATATCCTCCGGAGTCCCGACCCTTCCTGCCGGATGTTGCGCGTGATCCTGTGGCTGCAGATTATCATCAGTGACATGAATCCAGCCGGGGCTGATACAGTTGACCCGAATCTGCGGTCCGAGGCTCATGGCCATGGCGTGGGTTAACGCCACCACGCCCCCTTTGCCGGCAGAATAGGCCTCGGTATCGGCTTCCGATTGTAAGGCCCGGGTGGAAGCAATATTGACGATGGCCCCCCGGCAGGTCCGCAACAAGGGAATCCCGTACTTGCTGCACAGAAAAACACCGGTCAGATTGGTCGCCAGCAGGCGGTTCCAGTCGGCCAGTTCCAGCTGATCAAGCGGGACAGCATGAGCACGGGCGATTCCGGCATTATTGATCAACCCATCGAGACGACCAAAATCCGCATTGATCTGCTCAAACAACACCTTGACCGACTCCTCAGCGGCAACATCCGTCCTTATCGCGGCGATTTCACCGGCAGATTCGGTAACCAACTGACGGCTGGCTTCCTCATCAATATCGGCAATCACCACCCGAAATCCGCCCTCTAGCAGACGCAGGGCAATCCCTCTGCCGATCCCGCGCGCCCCCCCGGTCACCAGGGCAACGGGAGGCACCGTACCAATCTTCGTCATCATCAACCTCGCTCATCAACAGGTAGCTCCACCCTCGCAACCACCTCCAAATCAATCGCCCAAATGCCAAAGTAAAGAAAAGATCTTTCGCAATCCTGCGAAAAAACTAAGTGTCTTTATATTTCAGCATGTTGCACTCCTCCATCAAGCATAAAGCTGGTTGCTGGATTAGAATAATGTTTGCGTTATTGCGAAATTACATATCTTTCAGTAATTACCATAAATCTCTATCTACTTGTTTTTTAATGCTTATTTATATTTTTCCAGAGGTAAAACATCGGTATACAAATTGCTCAACCTTATAGCAGCCGAAACATTACCAGCGCCCCTGGCCATCACAAACGCGATGATCGCTTAAAACATAAATCAATGGATGCATCTCATCATCTATCACCCAAAGGAGAAAATGCAATGAAGAAGAAAAGCTTCATCCCCTTCAAGGATATCGGTCAGGGTCCGGCCGTTGTCCTCATCCATGACCTCCCCTTAACCGCAGAAATCTGGAACGAGCAGATTGAACCTCTGCAGCGTGCCGGGTTTCGCGTCATTCTTCCCGACTTTTCTCAATGCCGTGAATACAATTCCATCGCCGATTACAGCCACAGCATCCTGCATCTGCTCAACCGCCTTGGCTTGCGCCGCTTTGCCGCCTGCGGTATGGGAATGGGCGGAGCCATCCTCTTCGATTTGCTGGAGCGCCACCCCAAACGGATTGCCGGTGCCTGCTTCATTTCCACCCGTCCGGTTCAGGACGATGTGCAGGAGCGCGCCCGCCGGGCCGAGCTGATCAATCAGCTGATGCAAAGCGAAGGGGACAATGCACGCGAGCAACTGGTGAGCATGCTCTTTGCGGGCCGCGAGCAGCATCTTCCCGAGCACCTGATCAACTCCGTACGACAGATGGTTAATAACTACGATCGCGATGCCCTGATCAATGGTCTCAAAGCGATGATTCATCGCCGGGACTACACCCAATTGCTGGCCAACCTGCAACTGCCAACCATGGTTGTCAGTGGTGAGTATGACAACATCTGCCATCCCCACCACATTGGAGTTATGGCGGGAATTTTACCGCGCTGCCTCTGCTCGGACAAGTTGGATGCTGGTCACCTGCTATCTTTGGAACTGCCACAGGAACTCAGTCGCAAGCTAGTTGATTTTTTCCGTCGCATCGCCCCGCGGCGCACCCAGGTCGAGGTGGAAGAGCCGGAAGAACTGGTGCCGGCACTTTAACAAAAGATGGTGGCAGCCGGTCATTGACAGCCGGTTGCCACACAGCTTCTCACCCTTTCCGGTTGACAGGAAAAACCGCGAGGCGATAAATTTACAGAGCCTTTATCCCTGACAGCGAACAATGCTCCAGATAAAGCTAATTTATTTGACGTCTCCCCTCCTCCACCCGAAATGGACTGCATGCATCCGGATGCCCTTTTACTGATCGCCTATGTTGCAATGGCGCTGTTTTTTTCCTTCCTCTGTTCCATTGCCGAGGCCGTGCTGTTAAGCATCACCCCCTCCTACATTGAGCAACAGAAAGAGAAAAAACCGGCCTTTGCTGCCCTGCTGAAGCAGCTTAAACAGGACAATGTCGATCAGTCCCTTGCCGCGATCCTGACCCTGAATACCATCGCCCACACCGTCGGGGCCATCCTCGCCGGAGCCAAGGCGGCCGTAGTTTTCGGCAACGCCTGGTTCGGCCTGTTCTCAGCCCTGATGACCCTGGCCATCCTGTTTTTCTCCGAAATTGTACCTAAAACCATCGGCGCGATTTACTGGGTCAAATTGACCAGGCCAACCATATTCTTTGTCAAAGGGCTAATCACCACCCTTTACCCGATCGTCTGGTTGTCGGAAAAATTCACTAAATTTATTACCCACGGCAAAGAGATCCATATTTTCAGCCGTACTGAATTCATCGCCATGGCAAAAATCGGCAGTCAGACCGGCCACCTGTCAG
>RRYU01000003.1_pt1 | contig 77233 bp, 65 predicted proteins | sample 2162651 | NCBI WGS metagenome assembly RRYU01 (sample SAMN10267283, study PRJNA491782) | microbial mat metagenome | isolation source: biomat in the production well | place: Japan: Minami-Kanto gas field, natural gas well KTG3 | collected 2017-06 | reverse complement strand
CCCCCCCGTCGCCGGCGGCACGCTGCGCAGCTTCATGCTTTCCTTGGCGCAGTATCACGGCAAGCCCTTCGATGTGGTCGAGCTAGCCCGTTCATTCGGTGTGCGCAACTCAACTGTGGAGCGCTACCTGGACATCCTTCGTGAAAGCATGGTCATTCGCCTTATTCCAGCTTTCCGCGCCGGAGGTCAGGCGGGTGAAGTGATCCTGCCCAAGATCTTCTTCAACGATACGGGCATTCTTCACAATTTGCTGGGCATCGAGTCCGTGGATGATCTGGAATCCAGTGTCAAAGCCCCGCTGTCCTGGAAAGGTTATGCCATGGAATCGGTGATCCGCCGCATCCGCGCCGGAGCCAGCGAATGCCATCACTGGACCATCAAAACCGGTCAAGGCGTGGATCTCATGGTTCAGCGCGGCGGAATGCGCTGGGGCTTCGAGCTTCAGTACGGCGATCGTGCGCGCATCACACCGTCAATGAAGTTGGCCATGCACACCCTCAAGCTGGATCGTATGGATGTGATCCATCGCAGCGAAGGGCCGCAGGTTTTGGAGGGCAAGATTCAGGTGCACACACTCGAAAGCCTGCCGAGGTCCATGCGGCTTCCCGACGGCTTCGAGAGGCGCCCCGAGTTCTTGCAGATTGAAAAGGAATTGGCGGAAGCGGAGGTTTAGCCCTCCGCTTCCACCGAAAGACTTACTTCAGCAGGACCATCTTCCGCGTGAAGCTGTCGCTCCCCGCCTTCATCCTGGCAAAGTAGATGCCCGTAGACGCGCGCTCACCATGCCCGTCCCGGCCATCCCATTCAAGCTCGTGCACACCCGCATTCAGCAGTTCACCGCTGGCGAGCTGGCGCACGCGCCTTCCCGATACCGAATAGATGGACAACTCCACTTTCGTCGCTTCAGCCAGCGAGAAACGCAGAGTGGTCTTCGGGTTGAAGGGATTGGGATAGTTTCCCTGGAAGGCCGTCACTGCAGGCACGCCGGTCTCGTCATCCACGCCCACTTCCACGTCGGAGCGAATGGAGTAGATGCGCGAGCGCAGCACGTCGCTCAGGAAGAGCACGTTGCCTTCTACGGAAAAACGCAGGTCGTTGCGGGCGGGTCCCTTTGCGAGAACACCGGCCATGAGGCCCGTGGCGAAGTCTTCGTGATCGCCCAGGGAATCAAGGCGAAGCACGCGACCGTCGCGCAGCAGCGCGTAGAGATAGCCGTCGAAAAGACCCGAGCTGCCAAAGTCCAAAGCCTCCACCGGTGAACCCAGGTCGGCACTGAAGAGCGAGAGCGCTCCCAAGGCGTCGGCGCGATAGATGTAACCATCATCGCTACCCAGGTAGAGTTCGCCGCCGAAGGGTCCCGTGGGAGCCATGCGCGCACAGAGCATGGGCGCGCTGTGATTCACCGCAAAGGCCAGGGGCGTTCCCGTTGAATCCAGTGCGAAGGCTTCGCTCACGCCCGCGCCGAGATTCGTGCCGTAGAGACCGGCGGGGAAAGAACCCAGCCCGCTTGTGAGGTCGAATCGTTGGGGCGCCTTGGCCACGAGGGTGTCCTGGAAGGCCACCGCCGTTAGGCCGGTGCTCACATCGTAGCTCAAAATCCCGCCGCCCTCTTCCACGCCTTCATTCGCCGCGAAGTGCGCCGAGGAAATGATGAGCCTGCCGCCGAATCCGCCGTTCTCATCGAATCCTATACCGATGGGATCAACGTTGCTCGCGCCGAAATCCACCAGCTCCTGAACAGGGCCGGATACCCGTGCCTTGTACAGGAAGTCGTCGGGATCGTCTTCGGGCTCACCCCAAAGATCGCCGGCCACCGTGAAATAGAGCGAACCGGGGTCAGGATCCACACCGGGCTTGGACGGCGCGAGAGCCATCCAGTAGCTTTCGCCATCGGGCATGCGCACGAAATCGCGGCCGATGAATCCTTCGGCGAGTTCAAGCGAGCCGAAGAGGTTCAAGCTGTATTCACGCGATGCGTATTCCTGGGGCTTGCCACCATAGAAACTGATTTCTCGGCTGGCAAACTCGGGACTGTTGTTCCCTATCCAGGCACTGATCTCGCGAGTGGCGAACTGCGGACTGTTGGAGCCCATCCACAGGCTGATCTCGCGGCCGCTGTTGTCGCTGCTGTAGGCCTTGCTGAACCAGCTAATCTCACGACTGAAACTCTCGGCGGCCACGATCGGCGAGGCCGCGAAGAGCGCCATGGCCAGAGCCAGCCAGCGCCATGTTTTGTTCGATTGGATCTGCATGCTGTCTCCTTGGGTCGGCCGGCTTATTCAACGATGACGCGAGCCTGGATGGCGCGCATGCCGTTGCCGACACCGAGGAGGGTGCAGGTCCACGTGGTATAGTTGAAGCCGTCGTCGCTCACGAAGGTGGCGTCCTCTTCCACGCGAATACCGTCTTTGCGCGTAACGAAGACCTTCACCGTGGCGCTGGCGTCAATGTGCAGACCCTGAAGATCGACCACGAGATCTTCACTGCCGTCCAGGTCGACGTCCTGCATGGGATAGATCATCTGTGCCAAGGGATCGAGGGGCACGGCCACACCATTGAGAAGCTGAATCTCCACGTAGGGATGCGAAGCATCGGGCCAGATCTGCGCAGTGGGACCGGGATCCACGATGCTGTAGACGCCGATGGGAGGATTATCGAGATTCACGGTGTTTCCCTCAAGGCGAACACGGCCGTTACCACCGTAATCGTTGGTGCCGCGTCCCTGAGCGCTAAGGGTGCCGGAACCCTGAATGGCTCCCGAGACCAAACGAATGGCGCCGCCGCTTCCGCCGCCACCACGATAGGTCACGCCCGTTTCCACGGAACCACCATCAGCGACGATCTCACCGTCTAGCTGAATCCAATCGCCCGCAGCGATAAGGATAGCGCCACCGCCACCACCGCCGCCGGAGCTGCTGTTCTGCCGGGCGCCGGAGCCGCCGGATCCACCGATGAGGGGCAGGATCTCGAAGCTTCCATAGATGTCGCCGGAGTAAGTAGCATCTTCACCATGGGTGCCATAGCCCCCACCGTATCCACCGCCGGCACCTGTGCGGCTCTTACCGCCACCGGGTCCGTGACCGCCACCCGCGACGCTCGTGCCCACCTGCTTGCGTCCGCCGCGGAATCCGCCGGGGCCGCCCTCAGCATTACTCAGAAGGGTTGCACTACCGATCTCGCCATTGAGTTCGATGCTACCGTTGATGAGCACAGCGTTCTGAACGATCCAGACAACCGGCGGATTCTTGGGATGATTTTTGAAGGTCAAGGTAGCGCCGGCGTCGATCTGAACGTCGTCATAATGGAAAACCACCGCCCATTCGTCGGCGTCGTAGATGCCCTCACCCGAACTGATGCCCGAGTCCCAAGCACCATCCACGGCCAGGCTCAGATCGATAACCGTATCGGTGGTGATGAGAAGGTTGCCGTCCCAGTTGCCGGCCGGCACGGTGATGCTTGCGAAGGCACTGGCGACCATGGCCAGCATGAGCAGAATTGCGAAGCGGATCGGCTTCATGTCGATCTCCTTGGTGGTCTCAAAATGAGTGTGTTTTGTGATCGCCCGAGGCCAATCGACCGAGGCAACAGGAAGTACTTTGAAATACAAATGATTAGCGGCGCGCTGAACGCTAGGCACCCATTGTAGCAAAAGATGGCATCAATTAGAAGAATAAGAATGATGAATATCTGTTAATTTTCCACTGCCTCTAAACCTGATATACTGATCCGCAAATCCATCAAGGGAGAATGCCATGAGCGCCTGGAAAGGTCTTTCCATCCTGGCGGCGCTGCTGCTTCTCGCGCCGACCGTTTCTGCGGACAATTATTTTGAAGATTTCCTGAGCAAGGAGTACTGCGACGAGGCCAACACCACGGCCTGGTGGGACACGATTCTCGGGGAGATCAAACCCTGGAATCTGGACCCATATTGGGTCAGCGGTTTCCCGCTTCCAGCGCAAGTGGATGGCCTGGCACGGGCAGGCAATTACCTCTTCGTCAGTACCACGGGGATCAATGAGCTCTCGGTCTTCGATGTGAGTGACCCCTTTGCTCTGACACACGTCACCACACTCCCTCCCACACCTGACATGCCGGTGGACCTGCTTGTGCACGGCAACGTGCTCTACGTCGCGGCGAATGGTGCGGGACTGCGTGTCTACGATATCAGCGATCCCACTTTGCCGGTGGACATGGGTGTGCACCCTTACATTGGAGACGCGAGGCGGCTGGAAGTTTTCAGCGATCGTCTTTACATCGCCGGTGGCGTTCATGGCCTGCACCTCTATGACATCAGCGATCCCTTTAGCCCCGACTACATCAGCGACTGGTCCACCCCAGGTCTCGTTGTTGACTTGGCTGTGACCGGTGAGTACGTGTATCTGGCTGTGGAAGGTGAAGGGTTCTACATATTGAACAACCCGGCAGATGGCATCTTCGATTTTGTGAATAGCGAGATCGACGGTTTCGGTTTTATGCGCATCGAGGTTGCCGGTGACAGGCTCTACGCCAGCGACTATGAGGGCAACCTTCGGGTCTTCGACGTCAGCGATCCCTATTCTTTCCTGGGTCTGGGCGGATGGTACTCAGGCGGTGGCGCGATTCAGGAGATCGAAGTGGACGGCAACACCGTCTACGCATGCAGCGACATGGGCACCTTCGCCATTGATATGGCCGATTCTTTTTCTCCGCAGGTGATGGCTCAGCACAATGATTTTTTCTGCTTAACCTTCCTGCCCTATGGTGAGTTCTTGTTCGTGGGAACTTTTTGGGACGGATTGGTCACCCTGGGCATGTCCCAGCGAGTGGGCCCCCACTACGGCGGCGAGCTGGATCATGGTTTGGACACGGGCATTTATCACATCGATTACCAGGGCGACTTCGCCTATGTGGCCGATACAGGATTGCATGTGCTCGACATTTCCGATCCCTGGGCGCCAGTCTGGCGCGGAACGGGAAACTCGGCAGGCTACATAACAGGATTGGCCGTGGATGGTAACTACGCCTTCACTCCCGCCTGGAGCGTGGGCTTGGACATTCAAGATATCAGCAACCCCGACGCGCCCACGGTTGTTCACACCGTGCCTTGGGGGCTTTGCCACCCCACCGCCATCGAACTGGCCGGGCACCACGCCTACGTCATGGCCTGGGAAGGCCTCAAGGTTTACGACATCAGCGATCCGCTGAGCGCATACGAAGTCGCCTACCTGCCCATGACGGTGTTCGGCTGGCACCACATCGCCATTCAAGGCGACATTCTCTACGCCTCGATGCACGCCAATGGTTTGCTGGTGCTTGATATCAGCGATCCCACGAACCCGATTAGTCTGGGTATCAACCCAATGCCATGCTGGGATATCGCTGTGCATGGCGATTTCGCATACCTGGCCGCCGAGATTGAAGGCGTGCGCGTGCTTGATATTACAGATCCCGCGCTGATCCAGCACATCGACTATGTGGCGACGGAATACTCGGTCAGCGCTATCGACATAGCGGGCAACTACGCTTTGGCCTCCACCGATCAGCCGGGGATGATCTATTTGGATCTCACCGATCCGGCTTTGCCCACGGTGATCCCCGGTCTCGACCTGTCGGGTAATAACTACGGCGGCAGTTGGGAAATCAGCGACTACGGTGGGCACTTCTACATGGGTGTGGATTCGGTGGGGCTAATCCATCGGCAGCTCTTTGAGTTCGAAGTGGACAAGATCGAAGTCGAGTTTGCTTCGCTGCCCATTGATGACGCACCCCATGAGATCGAAAAACTGAGGTTCGAAACAGACCCTTCCGCCTGGGCCACAGGCTGGTCCATCGACACGGGCAGTGGAAACGGCTTCGAAGTTATCGAACCCGACGGCGACTGGAAGTCCGTGTTTCCCGGCCCCGATCTGCGTTGGAAGTGCCTGATTCCGCCTGAGGAACTACTCGGCGGGTCGACGCCCGTTTGCAGTTGGATCGATATCAGCTGGCTCAACCCGGAGCCGATCATCGAATTGATCTGGGACGTACCCAACGATGAAGGCCTGCAGATCAACGTGACCTGGCAGAGGTCTTCGCGAGATTTCGAGGATGATCCCAATCCCATCGTGCACTATGAAGTCTGGCGACGAATTTCCGATGAATCTCGCTGGGCCTGGACTTCGCTGGCCAGCATCGATGCCGCGGCCCAGGACAGCTACACCCTCACCGTGTCCACACCGGGTGACTCTACGGAGCATGAGGAAGGCCTCTTCGTTTATAGGGTAACCGGCCACATGATCGACCCGGTGGATTTCGTGGAAAGCCCACCGGACAGCGGTTGGTCGGTGGACAACTTCGTACCGCCGCCGCCCAGCTTCTTCGACGTGGCCTATCATCCCTACGACGGCAATCACCTCACCTGGGGTGAATGCGAAGCACCCGACTTCCTTTTCTACACGATCTATCGCGACACGCTTCCCGACTTCACGCCATCGGGTGACAACATCCTTCAGCTTTCCTTCGATCTGGAACTTGTGGATGATGCGGGCGAAGATTGGAATCGGGTCTTTTACAAAATCTCCGCCACAGATGATGCATGGCAGGAAAGCGAGTACCTGGCTCCGGAAGTGACCGACGTGGAAACCCCACCGGCGCGCTTCGCCCTGTATCAGAACCTGCCGAATCCGTTTAATCCGACGACCACGATCATGTTCGAGGTGCCCACTAGCGGCGGGCATGTGAAGTTGTCGGTGTATGATGTGAGCGGCAGGCTCTTGCGCGTGCTAAGGGACAAGCACTATGACGCCGGGCGCTATGAGGCTGAGTGGAATGGGCGGGATACGCGTGGTCAGGCGCTGCCCTCGGGTGTCTACTTCTACAGGCTTGAAGCGGAGGGCTTTGGGGCGACGAAGAAGATGGTGCTGGTTAAGTGATGATATAGATAGAGTTAAGCCCGATATCAGCATTGTGACAAGCCTTGGCCCCCAGATTGCTACCTTGAAATATCGATTGACCTCTTCGAATTTTCAAGGTAGCTTCTTTTCATGATAAAAAGGACAGGCCATATAAAGGAGGTGACCCGCCTCCTTCGCAACTTCCAAGTCGTGAGTATTCTTGGGGCCCGTCAAGTCGGGAAAACAACTCTAGCCAGGCAGGTGGCAGACGCACATCGCGGTCCCGTGACCTTCTTTGACCTGGAAGATCATATCGATGCCGGACTGTTAAAAGATCCGATGTTTGCCTTGCTGGAGCTCAAAGGTCTCGTGATTCTGGATGAAATCCAACAGCAACCCGATCTCTACAAAGCGATTCGAGTTTTAGCTGACCGTCCTGATTCAAAAACCAAGTTCATCATATTGGGCAGCACCTCTCCTAGATTGATTCGCCAAAGCACGGAGTCTCTTGCGGGAAGAGTTGCTCACTATGAGCTACCTGGCCTGTCTCAAGACGAAGTTCCCACGGCCAAAATGGAAAAACTCTGGGTTCGGGGGCGATACCCCCGATCTCTGCTTCCTCGAAATGAAAAGGATAGTTGGGAGTGGAGAGAAAATCTGGTTCGGACCTATCTTGAAAGAGATCTTCCAGCGCTGGGAATTCAGATAAGGGCTGAGGTCCTGCGACGGTTTTGGGCAATGCTAGCCCATTATCATGGACAGATATGGAATGCATCCGAGTTCGGTCGTTCTTTCGGCGTCACGGATAACACGGTTTCCAATTACCTTGATATCCTAGCATCGACCTTTGTCGTTAGACGGCTACAGCCTTTTAGAGAGAATCTCGCGAAACGACAGGTTAAGTCCCCGAAGATTTTCATCAGCGATAGCGGCCTGTTGCACACCTTGTTGGATATCAAATCTATTGACCAGCTACGCAGACATCCAAAAGTCGGCGCTTCTTGGGAAGGGTTCGCCATGGATGCCGTAATACAGCATCTCAAGGCAAACTCCTGGGAGTGTTATTTCTGGGCTACCCATGCCGGAGCAGAGTTGGATCTACTTGTGGTCAAAGGAGACTACCGCTGGGGATTTGAATTCAAATACGGTTCTCATGCGACGGTTACGAAATCCATGCACATCGCTTTGGAGGATTTGAAGCTGAATCGCCTCGATGTCATTCACGCCGGCGCGGACGCATACCCCATGGCGAAGGGAATCAATGCGGTTCCACTATCAGAGCTTCATGATGTATTGAAGATTCCGAGGGGCTTTAGGTAGGCTCTAGCGGTCGCGGCGCTTTTCAGCGCGCTCGATGATACGTTCTAATTCATCGTCGAGGCCCAGTCGCGTGATCTTGTCGCCCAAGGTAGAGCGGCTAACTTCAAGATCGCGGGCGGCCTGTGCCTTGTTACCTTTCGCGCGGATCAATGCCTCGAGGATGGCAGTGCGCTCTGCATTGCGGACGATGTCGACTAGGTTTTTTGGCTTCGCGGAATCCTTCGTGAAGAAGTGATCTGGGAAGAGGTCCACAGTGATAAGCCCGGACTCCTGTGCGCTGATAATCAGCTGGCGCACGAAAGCCAGTAGTTCGCGAATGTTACCCGACCACTCATGCTGGACGATCATATCGAGAGCTTGTGGGTCGATATGCACAGTGTTGCCCATGAGCTCTCCCTCCCGATGGAGGAAGTAAAGGGTCAACAGCTCCGCATCCCCACCACGTTCGCGCAGGGGCGGGAGCTGCAATGTGACATCATTGAGGCGATAGAGAAGGTCTTCTCTGAACTGGCGCTCCTTGATGAGCTCGTCTAGATTGCGATTTGTCGCGGCGACAACCCGAACGTCGGCATAGCTTTCTTTGTCAGCACCAACGGGCGTGTAGCTTCCATCTTCAAGAACACGAAGCAGTTTTGCTTGAAGATGTTTGTCGAGATCGCCGATTTCATCGAGGAACAAGGTTCCGTTGTTGGCCATCGCGAATTTCCCAACGCGATCACTTGCCGCGCCGGTGAAAGACCCCTTCAGGTGTCCAAATATCTCACTCTCCATCAACTCTCTTGGGATCGCGGCACAGTTCACGACGATCATTGGCTCGTCAGCTCGATCACTTAGGGCATGAATAGCCCGGGCAATCAACTCCTTGCCCGTACCCGTTTCACCTTTTACTAGGATTGATGTCTTGGTCGGCGAAACGCGCACCACATTTTCAAGAACCTGCTTCACCTTCTCATTGCCCGTGATGATTCCATACTCTTCGCCGATTTGTACGAGTTGATGACCATCCGGGACAATGAAAGGCTTACGCGGAATCTGCTTGCTAAGAATTTCAAGCAGTTCATGCATCTCGGCAACGCGAGTCTCCACACCCATTTCTTCAAACAGGCCCATGGCTGTTGCAGCATGTTTGAAGGCTTCGCGCATTGAATCCTTCGTGCCGCGACGATGATAGAAATGTGCGAAGTCTTTGTGACTGTGGGCGCGTTCGAACTTCTCGTCCTTGCTCAGGTAGAATTTCACTGCTTGCTCAAGCAGACTCTCAGCTTCGGGATAATCGCCGCGACGTTCGGCGACGAGACCCAGGGTTCGGAAGTTCGCGCCGATTTCGTAGATTTCATTTACCTGGTGGCAAATCTCGAGCGACTCTTTCGCCATTTCGTAGGCTTCATCGTCCATGCCGATTTCGTAGAGGACGCGAGCTTTGCGCCGATATAGTTCCGCCAAAAGGTCATTGGACTTGGAGATGGTCAACGCCTTTTCGATTCCAAGATCAAGGGCGACCATTGCACGATCCCAATCGCGGCTAAGGCAGTGGAAGTCTGCTTCCGCTTCGCAGGTGATCACGCGACTGCGGATCGGTGTGTTCTCGTTCGTGTAGTCTTCGAGTAAGCGTAGAAGGTACGAGGCGGTCTTCTTATCCTCAAGGGCGATGTAGAGGCGCGCGTATTCGTTGTGGTAGCGGGCTTGGAGGGAGTCTCGGATTCGAATAGCCTGAAGAGATGCAACCTCTACCTTTGCTCGTTTGAGTTTGCCAGATTTTCGCAATACGATTGAATAGTTATAGCGGGCACGCGCCTCCCGAAAACGATCCTCACAAGCCTGATATACTAAAAGAGATCTCTCGAAGTATCTTGCCGCTAAAAAGTAGTCAAACTGGGTTCCGTACAGTATTCCTAAGTATGAAAGAGTCATACCTAAAAGCGATCTGTCCTCTTCATCTTGCAGTAGATATTTTGCATCCTCAAGACATCTCTCAGATTCAATAAACCGCCCCAACCTTCGGTAGGCGTTACCCTTTGTTGTTAGAATCCGCCCAACATAGCATTTGCTAAGACCCTCAATCGAAATGTTACTTGCGACCTCAAGAGCCTTTTGGCTGTGTGATGAAAGCAGCAGCCTGTTAGATTCAGTTAGGTCAAGAACTGCTCGCACCCGTAAGTCAGACTTGCAATCACTACTTATAGCACTTTCATGTGCGCAAGCTTCTTCGTGATTTAGAAGAGTCGTGTAATACCACGCAAGTTTGGACCGAATAAGGGCGCGATCAAGCTCACCTAGATTCCCATTTGAAAGATATGACAACAACTCGACTTCAATAGAAGAGTCTATCGCATGCCAATTATGTGCATGAGTAACAATTGAACTCGGTGGATTAGTGAAGTTGGTGTTCTCACTAGGGGCCATTTACCTATGCCCCCACGAAACGACCTGAATGATATGTATGAGAACTATGATGTAGCGGCCTGCTGTGGAAATTCCATCGCTATCATCCCAATCATCGCCAAGATCGGGATTGAATTGAGAGTCACTCATATCTGGCGGTGGAGGTGGATCCGTTACCTTGGCGAATGTTGAACTCGCTGAGAACAGAACCATTAGCAGGCTGATCAGAATAATAAACTTTGATAGTTTCTTGTATCGCCGCATGCCAGCTATCTCCTTTGTTATGGGGCTGGCCTAATTGGCAATAAGATGCTATCAGACTGACTAATCTAATTCAAATACTATTGCTGTCGTCAGAATGATATTTCCCGAACGGCCAAACCCCTAGGGCCTGACAGGCTGCCAGCGAAGACTATTCCGAAGGTCTTAATAATGTATCATGTTAGGGGCAATTGGCCATAACTGGCTATCACAGGTAATGTTAGCTCAGATTCTTGCGACTCAATATGTCCGGAGTTTCGCACTTGTGTCCGAAATTTCGGACACAAATGCACCGCAGCTAGGCGAGTATGATCATTTAGCGGCCAGAGGGCGTAGTTTCAAAGATTAACGACTTCATATGCATGGCCTCAGGTACTCTACTATGCCGAATTACAGCAACCGTCCTTTCCGCGACCAAACGACTACAGGGAAACTGTTAAGATAAGCCAAGTTAGGTTTGATCTGAGAATAGCATTAATGCCGTTGTCATCATCCCAATCATCTCCACTTCGTCCTCCATAGCCCCTGATCTGGTCATAGTCGTCATTGCTGTCTCCTTCATCCACAATACCCTCGTCATCCCAATCTTCCCCAGCATTATAACTGGACATGTTTCCGTCATCATCGTCATCTCCATCTGAATAAAGGACTTTCGCTTGTAGTGACGACCCAATTTCCCCAGAGAAAGGATCCAAGTAAGCCCCAGATGGTGCCAGCATTAGAGCGATTGTCACGATAAGCAACCATTTTGCTCTCCTCATTCCAGCACTCCCTTGCATGTTGAGATATTAACAATTAAGAAGGTAGTCTGTACTACCAGACACCATGGCAAATCACCTGCCATTAGAATAATAGCTTGTAGGGATTTAGGAGCACCGTCCGAGTGGACGGGTGATGCAACTAATTTGATTAAGACTTCACGGAATCCAGCAAACGCTCCACCACATCATCCGTGCTCACACCCTCCGCCTCGGCATTGAAGTTCGTCACCAGGCGATGGCGCAGCACCGACGGCGCAACCTCTCGCACATCATCCAGGCTGGGCACAGGCCGGCCTTCCAGCGCAGCAAGAGCCTTGGCGCCGAGAATCAGGTACTGCCCCGCTCTCGGCCCCGCACCCCAACTCACGAACTCCTTCACGAAGTCGGGCGCATCGTCGCCGGGCCGCGTGGAACGCGCCAGCTTCACGGCATACTGCACCACCTGCTCCGCCGCGGGAATGCGGCGCACCAGCTTCTGAAGCTCAATGATATCACCGGCATTGAGCGAAGGCGTCAGCTCGGCCGCCTCGCCTACCGTGGTGCGCTCCACAATTGCCACTTCCTCGGCTTCGCCGGGATATCCCACACGAATGTTGAACATGAAGCGGTCCAGCTGCGCCTCGGGCAGCGGATAGGTGCCCTCCTGCTCAATAGGATTCTGCGTGGCGATCACGTAGAAAGGTTCATCCAGCGTGAAGGTCTGCCCGGCGGCCGTCACCTGATGCTCCTGCATGGCCTGCAGTAGCGCGGCCTGGGTTTTGGGCGGCGTGCGGTTGATCTCGTCGGCCAGAACCACGTTGGAAAACACCGGCCCCTTCACGAACCTGAACACGCGCTGACCCGTGCTGCGGTCTTCCTCGAGAATCTCCATGCCTGTGATATCACTGGGCATGAGGTCGGGCGTGAACTGGATGCGGTTGAAGTTCAGATCCAGCACCCGCGACAGGGTGCTCACCAGCAGGGTCTTGGCCAGGCCCGGCACGCCCACCAGCAGGCTGTGCCCGCCTGCGAAGAGCGCGATGAGCATTTCGCGGATTACGTCATCCTGACCCACGATGACCTTGGCGATTTCGGTCTTCAAGGTGCTGTGGGCCGCGTGAAGTTTGTCCAGACGTTCGATATCGTTGCTCAGGGCGGTGCCTCCCGGTTGGTTCGTGCCGGATCATAACGAGACGCCCCGCGCGGGTCAATCGCGCGAGGCGTCTATGCCATCCTTACGGTTAGTGAAAACCCTATCTCAGCAGAACCAGCTTGAGCGATTCGCTGCGTCCATTGGCGCTCATGTTCAACTGATACACGCCGCTGGACATCTCCCGACCCAAATCGTCCTTCCCATCCCAGACGAACTCGCGGCTGCCCGCCACGATATGGCCTTCGAAGATCGTGGACACATATTGCCCTGTGGCCGTGTAAATAGTCAATTCAATAAATCCATCCTGGGCCAATTTCACCCGCAGGCTGGTCTGCGGGTTGAAGGGATTGGGCCAGGCACTCATGCGCAGCGCCGCCGAGGGGGCTTCGCCTACGGCCGAGGCCGAGGGAATCCAGGCCGCCGAGCCCTGATTATGATTGGCAGGATAGGCGTTGGTGAATGGTACCCACTCGCCGCCCACGCCTTGCGCCAGATCATAGGCATAAAAGGGAATTCCATCATCGCCCCGCGTTCCCGTGAGGTAGACCACATTGTCCCCCACGGCCAGACCACAGCCCTGACTGTTGCTGGCGGGAATTGTGGTGACGAGCTTGATCATTTCTCCGGTGTCGATGTTGATGGAGTAAAGGCCCGAGTCGCCGAAATAGGTGTAACCGTAAAACAGGTCGTCGGCCGGGTTGTAGTCCAGGGCGAAGAATCGGAAGCCGGGTCCCGAGTAGACATCCAACACAAATGCCGTGGCGCCTGTATTCGGATCGATGGAGTATATGCCTTTGGGGTCAGAGTAATTCGAAAAGGCATAGAGCATGTCACGCCCGTAAGCTAATCCGTAAACATCGATATCGAGAGCGGCAACGAAGACGGGTGCCGTCTCCAAAGTCGCGCGATACAGATCCGCATCGAAGCTGCCTTGGCTGATATAGATATCGCCCTCAGGTGTTGCCGCAGCACCATTAGCATCGATTGAAAAGTGCGTATCCCATGTTACGTTGGGAAAACCCGAAAGGTCGCTGGATTTAGTCGGTGGTGCTGAACCTTCGAGCCCCACGAAGAGCACGCCGCCGAAAGAAGTCGTAACGAGTCCCAAAACCATGCAACCTGTGATGAGTAGTTTTTTCATTATCCCTCTCTTTGTTGTCAAATCACTCCACCAAAACCAGCTTGCTTGAGCGCAGTTCGTCACCAAGACGCGCGCGCAACAGATAGACACCGCTGGGCAGCAAGTTTCCACCGGCATCCTGCGCCCGCCAATTAAAGCTGAGCAGCTCGCCGCCTTGGATGGAGCCCGAGTACAGCTCATCTAGCAAGCGACCTTGCAGATCGTAAACGGCCACGTTCGCGCGGCGCTCATCACCTACGGGCGCAACGATCTCAATCTGTGTCGCCGGATTAAAGGGGTTCGGCCACACGCTCAAGCCGAAAGGCGCGGGCGCGGACTCTGCCACATCGGTACCGTCGCTGCGGAAGGCCATAAGCTCGAAACCGTTGCCGGCTATGACGAGCGTGCCGAATCGTCCCATGGCCGGACCGCCGCGCGTCAGGCCCGGAACCATCAGGCTCCAGTTTTGCGACAGGTCGGGCGCGAAAGAAAAGAGACGTCCGTCGGTGGATCCGCCATTTCCCACGAAGAGTGTGCCGCTGTTGTCGATCACGAAGCGCGGATTCAAAGTAGATGTACTCACAAGGCTCGCCGAGCGATCCAGTTCGGCGCCCGTGGCCGGATCGAGACGCACGATTTGCGCACCGTCGGCCATGTAGACCGAACCGTCGATGCCCACGCCGATGTGTCCCGAATAGAAAACGTGCCCAAGCGGCGAAGCCCAGAGGATCGTGAATCCTTCGCCTGTATCTTGAAGCGCATAGAGCGCGCCGCCGTCTCGCTTGACGTAGATGGTACCGTCCGGCCCCAGGGTCATGGGCACTTCCTGGTCGCCGTCGCCGGGCAAGCCAGCGCTGCTATAAAGGTAGACGCCGGTTTCCGCATCCCAGGCCGTGACGGTTTTGTCCGTATTGATAAATCCTTCGAAACCGTAGACCTTGCCCCCGAAAATACAGGTGCCCTCGGCACCCGTGTTGGGAATGTTGCGCTCGGTAATCCAAACCGCGCTGCCGTCGGTATGATCCACACGAGCGAGATCATTTCCCGTGATGGGCACGACAAGGTCGCCGTTTTCGGTGAAGGAAGCGGTCCACACAATGCCGCGCTCGCAGAAAACTTCCGAGACCCAGGCGATACTTCCATCCGATGCGTTCAGCGCGTAGAGCGTGTCGGCGCCCGACTCCTGGAAATTTGTGGCATAGACGAAGCCGTCTTTGAAGCCGCGCGGAACCGAGCGGCTGTTCACGCCAGGAAAATCGCGCTGCCAAAGCTCGAAGCCGGTTTCAAGGTCGTGACAAACAATAGGCGCTATGGAGATACTCTGGAAACGCATAGTCGCAACGCGGCCGTCCTCAATGAAACACTGGTCGCCGAACCAGGCCGTTTCGCTAGCGCCTTCCCAAAGCAGTGTCGCGTCGCTGGGGCCAAGCTGATCGGACTGTCCGTGGCGCGCGGAACTGCCGCCAAGAGTCGGCCAGTCTGCAATAGCGTTTGTAGCGAGAAGTAGGATGGCGATGCTGGCGAGCGTGTGGCGCATGGTGTGTAGCCTCCGGCTGTGTCGAGATCGAAAGCCCGGACATCATGATGCGGCGAACCCAGAGAATACCACGAATGGCCTGCGCAGAACAAACGCGTAAGAGTTGGCTTGTTGTGAACGGTGTTATTCGCCGGTGGGCTTGCCCGCGTCCTGCATCATCTGAAGCTTCATGGTCTCGCGTGCATCCAGCGGACCCACATCCACGGGGCTACCGTCGATGTAAATGATGATGCGATTGCCGACTTCAAGCGGCTGGCTGAAGGCGGTATCGATCACGGTGATATCCATGCCGCCCTCGAAGAGGCAGAAGCAGGTGTAGATGGCGGTTCGGAAGGCCGCGAAGGTGGTGCCGGTAAGCAGAGCCTCGGCTTCGGGCGTGGCCAGAATCACCGGGAAGTCGGGAGAACTGCCGCCCGAGGTGCCGAAGACTTCTCCGGCCTCCACGAAGAACTTCGTGTCGCGCTCGAACCAGCGACCCGGCGCGTCTGGCAGTGTCACGCGACTGTTTTCGATGATCCTCACGCGCAGGCTCTCGCCCAGCACGAATTCCACTTCGGCGCCCGGACCAGTAACAATCAGGCCGCCCTGCTGCTCGGCGCCAACGCTCAGTTCGCCGGTACCCAGTTCGATACCATCCGCGTCCACCACGGCGCTGATCTTCCAGCTCTCCGTGGGCCGCGTACCATAGAGGAAGAGCGTCACGAGAATCGCCGCGGCGGCGGCCAAGGGCAGCCACATAGCCACGATGGCTCCGCGCTTGGGAAGCTCAGGCGACTCTTCGCCAGACAGGAATGCGGCGCGCGCGCGAGCCTTGGCATCCTCGGAAGGACGCGCTGGCTGCAGCACGGTCAGGGCCTCAAGGGCCTGCCGTTCATCCTGCGTATATTGCCTCTCGTTCTCGCTCATGCTTTCACTCTTGGTTCGTCGTCCATGATGCGCTTATAGATCTCCCCCAGGCGTTTGACCGCCCGGGAATGACGCTGGCGCACGGCATCGGGTTTGATGCCCAGAATTTCCGAAATCTGCGGCGTGTCCATTTCCTGATAGGTACGCAGCAGGATGACCTCGCGGTCGTCCGCCTCCAGTTCACCCAAAGCCTTGCGAACGGCCTTGGCCGATTCATCTCGGGCAAGCTCTTCCAACTGTCCATCGCCCGAGGAACTGAGCTCCTCGATCTCGCTGAGCTCCGAACTGTCCTTCGCCACGCGATGCGATTTCGAGCGCCAATGATCGCGCACGAGGTTAGACACCACGGTGAAGACCCATGGCGCCGGATCGCGCGAGGGATCGATTTTTTCCAGCGACTTGTGCAAACGGAGGAAGGCTTCGTGGGCGATATCCTCCGCGAGCGTACGGTCGCGGAGAAGGCTTGCCACATAGCCATAGACCCGATCGTAGAAATGCTCGAAGAAAATTTCCATGGCCGCCGGCTCCCTGTTCTGCACACGCCGGAGCACCGCCTCTTCGAGGCGGGGCGCGATCGTGCCGATGGGACTTAGCGGGACCATTGCGATCATTTCATAGGGGCTACGAGTTAACAGGGCGAACATGACCAATAATTCCTAAACAGAAAAGCGAAAAATATCTGTCACGCCCGATTTGGCTCGTCGTAGCCCTCACACACCGGGGCGTCGCCGGCCCTTCATGACCACTCCTCAGGCCGGCGCGCCCTTCTTAATCACCTTAAAAGGGGATACTTATGCGCAACAGCACTGGAAAAATTATGCTCATCACCGGGGCCATGCTTCTGGCTATCAGCGGCGGGGCCCTCGCCCAGACCGGGCCCAACAATCTGACTCTCAGTTTCGATAACCTGGCCACGCTCAACGAAGACGTGGAGGGTCACTATGAAGGCTGGGCCATCGTGGACGGTTCGCCCGTGAGCACCGGCAAGTTCAATGTGAACGGCGACGGCATGCCCGTGGAACTGGGCGGCGGCGCGGTCATCGACGAGTTTGATGCCGGTCAGAACATCATGTACGCCACCGACATCAAGATTTCCATCGAGCCCGTAGGCGATGTGGATGCGCTTCCCTCCGGCCTCATTATAGTAGAGGGCTCGGTGCTCTCCTTCATGGCCGAACTGAAGACTGCCGTTCCCGGACTCGACATGCTCGAGACCATGACGAGTGGCGCCTACATTCTGGCGACACCCAGCGACAACGACAGTGATCCGAGCAACGACGACCAGGGTATCTGGTGGCTGACCATGCCGGGGCCCGAAGCCGGATTCCAGTATCTGCCCGACCTCGGCGCCAACTGGGTTTATGAAGGTTGGGTCGTGGATGTCTCCGGTGGCTCGCCGGTGCCCTACTCCACCGGTACCTTCTCCTCCGCTTCCGGCTTCGACAGTGATGCGGCCGGTTGCATGGGCGGCGGACCTCCCTTCCCCGGACAGGATTTCGTGGCCTACCAGTGCGACGGTGTACTCGACCTGGACAGCGGTGACTTCGCGGCCGTCCTCTCCATCGAACCCGTTCCCGATAATGGCGCTGGACCCTTCCTGCTCAAGCCCCTGGCCGGTGGCATTCCCACCGACGCCCTGGGTCAGCCCAACAGCATGGGCAATCAGGTTCTCGACACCTTCCCCACCGGCATGGGCGCGGTCTTCGGATCCGTGGCCACCGAGGAAGCCAGCTGGGGCGCGATCAAGACTCTGTATCGTTAAGTACCTCGCGTTGTAGCACCCTCCAAGCAAGAAACCCCGCCGGAGTTCGGCGGGGTTTTTTGTGTTCTGCGATTGCGATCAGTAAAGCGTTTTCAATGTGCTGAAGTCCAAGCTTCGAGCGGCCACCGGTTCTTCCACGATGTAGTGGATGGTGGCGTGGCTATCGCCGGATCCGTGAACGAGGATTTCCACAGTAATTTCATCGCCGGGATCGTAGCCCGAGGCATCCAGGGGCACGATGTAGGGTTGGGTGCCCTCGCCTTCAAATGTGTCCACAAGAATGCCATCCATGATGACTTCACAGATGAAGGGAATGGGTGACTCAGGCATGCAGAGCCAGGCCACAGCCGTGAAGTTCAGATCGAACATGCCTAACACCGTTGCGCCTTGAGGTGGACTGATGGCCTCGGCGTGTTCATCCATGGTTTCGTAATCGCCAGCGAGCATGCAATCGGTCCAGGGCTCAGTGGGATTGAAGGTGTAGAAGCCCCGAGTGGTGTAGAAGGCCTGCCCGTAGATATCGTAGACGGCGGGATCTTCCACATGCATCACGTAATCGCTCTCCGGCCAGGACGGATTGAATGAAATGAATGAAAGGGTCGCCAGAACGACCTCTGTTGTTCCCGCATCAAGGGGCGGATCAAACTCTACGGTTATTCCCGTGGCGAATTCGCCGGATACCGTGTACCCACTCCAAGTCCACTCAACGAAACCATCGGGATAGTATGGAGTGGTGAATGGGTTGATGACCTTGAACTCGACGCGCTCGATGGGGTCTTGATGGCCATTGAAGCGCGCGACCAACAGCAAGTCATAGGGAACAAGCGGAATGACATCCAAACCGCAATCGTAATCGTCTGGACCCAGCTGAAAGAGAATGATGTCGTTGATGCACTCGTCGGCGATGGCCGGCAAGGAGATCAACATCGCGATTATCAATAGCTTTTTCATCCCAACCTCCCTTTGTACCCAATTATACATCAAAGGGAGGATCTGACTACAGCCTCTCCTGCACCCAGCTTTCCAGGCCGCCGGTCAGCACCAGTTCCTGTGCCGCCGCGCCCACGGGGCTGAGCGCATAATCCTTACCATCCACACTTAGCGTGGCCTTGCGGAAATCCAGTTTCGCGGCCATACCGCTGCGAACCGTAAGCGCCTTGTCGCCGAACTTCGCTTTCAGATCGCGGGAAAGCTCCGGCGCTTCAAGCACCAGGAATCCATTGTTCAATGCGTTGCGCTTGTAGGTTTCGCTGAAGGATCCGGCCAGCACCAAACGAATGCCGCGATACTTGAGCGCCGTGGCCGCCTGCTCGCGGCTCGATCCCGTACCGAAGTTGAATCCGCCCACAAGCAGATCGCCCTCTTTCGCGATGGACTGGAAATCGGGGTCGTAATTTTCCATGGCCACTTGGGCCTGCTGCTCGGGCGTGATGTCATCCTGATAGGTGTACTTGCCGGGATAGATGCCGTCGGTGTTCAGGTTGTCCTCGTGGACGAAAAGCAGTTCACCTTCGATCACCTCGGGGAAGCCATCCAGGATATTCACCGCGGCGGCCCCGCCTTTGGGCTTGCCGCTCTCGGCGATTTCAGCGCGAGGGCTGGCACCTTCGAAGCTCCATCCGCCGGGCAGGGCGATTTTCCCCGCCATGGCGCTGGCCGCCACTACCGCCGGTGAGGCCAGATATGCCTCGGCCTCAGGCGAGCCCATGCGTCCACGGAAATTTCGGTTGGTGGCGCTGATGCCCACTTCGCCGTCTTCGAGCAAACCGACGCCTAGTCCGATGCAGGGTCCGCATCCTGGAGGAATGGTCTTGGCTCCCGCTTCGACCAAGGCCTGCCAGTCGCCGCGGCGTTCGCTTTCGGCCTGCACCTCGCTGGAGGCCGCCGCCACGTAGAACTCCACGCCGTCGGCCACCTTGCCGCCGCGCATAACCTCGGCGGCCTGGGCCAGATCCTCCACGCGCGAGTTCACGCAGGAAACCAGATAAGCTTTCTGAATGGCCATTTTACGGCCCGCCATTTCAGCACCCGAAGTCATGGTCTTCAAATTGTGAGGGCCGGAAATGTGCGGCTCGACGCTGGCCAAATCCAAGGTGATGGTTTTGGCGTAGTAGGCATCTTCATCGGCCTCGGGGCAACTGGCTTCCAGGGCCGCCAGGCGTCGAAGATTCATACGGGGATGTTCGCCATCTTCGGCGTCGGCATCCGACGGCACGCCGGACAAGCCGCGGGCCGCCACAAACTCGGCGCGAGTGCGAATCCAACCGAAGGTGCGCTCGTCGATGGGGAAAACTCCTGCCAGCGCCCCCCACTCGGTTGTCATGTTGGCAATGGCCAAACGCCCGTCAACGCTGAGCGTGGCCACGCCCTCACCCGCAAACTCGATGGCGTGATTGAGCACCTGATCTTTGTTGAAGTGTCCGGCCAGGGTGATGATCACATCTTTGCCCGTGACACCGGGACGAAGTTCGCCGGTCAGTTCCACGCGCGCCACCGGCGGCACTTGCCACCAGGTGCGTCCCGTGGCCCAGATGGCCGCCGCGTCGGTGCGCACGATGGGAGTGCCCAGGCAACCGAGACCGCCATACATATTGGAGTGCGAGTCGCTGGCCACCACCATGCTGGTGGGCCATGCATATCCTTCCTCGCACATGATCTGATGACCGATGCCGCGGCCTGCTGGATAAAAATCCACGCCCATCTCTTTGGCGAAAGCCTCGATGCCCGCATACTTGGCCAAGTTTTTCTCGCTGGTGTCCTGCACGTTGTGGTCCAGGGCGTAAACCGGCTGGCGCGGGTTGTCCATTTTAGTCGCGCCGATGGATTTGAACTTGGGCATGACCGCACCGGTGTTGTCGTGGGTCATCACATGGGCTGGACGAATGGACAGGAAGTCGCCGCTCTGCACGACGTGACCGGGTTCCAGGTCCACTGCAAAGCGCTGGGCAAGCTTTTCAACGAGATTCTGAGGCATGGCTCCTCCTTAGAGTGGCAACAAGATGCGCTGAGTAATGTGGAATTTCAATAGTTTAGCCTTGACTTCATAGCAATTGGAACGCATCATGCGTTATGCACGAAGCATAACGCACAGCGCGTAACGCATGGGGCGTAATAATGGGAAATCCTTTCAAATATGGCGAAATCATCGGCAAAGAGAATTTCTGCAACCGGAAGACTGAACTGAAAGATGTGACTTCCGCCATGCGAAATGGCGACCGACTCATTCTATTTTCAGAGCGGCGAATGGGGAAGACCTCTCTTGTGCGTCTCGCGCTTGACGAATTGCCGAAGTCGAAATATCTCACTTCATACATCGATCTGTGGCCAACTTTGAACGCACGTGGCTTTGCACAAACTCTGGCCATTCGCTTCACTAGAGATTTTGCATCCAAGAAAGATGATCTCTTGCGCACCGCGCGCGAGCTGTTCGGTCACCTTCGCCCGGAAGTCACTTTTGCTCCGGATGGATCGCCAAAACTCTCATTCAGCATCCAAGCAACGAATGGGGAAATTCCGGAGCTAGAGGAAATCCTCATGCTGCCTTCGCACATTTCCGCCAGATTTAAAAAACAGGTCGTTGTGGTGCTAGATGAGATACAACAGATCTTCGAATATGAGGATGACTATGTGGAGAAAGCGCTTCGATCAGCCATTCAGAATCAAGCCGGCGTCGCATTCATATTGCTTGGAAGTCGGAAACATATGATTCAGCGAATGGTTCTTGATCGAAACCGCCCACTCTATCGTGCCGGTACTATCTATCCTCTCTCGAACATCGCAGCAGAGCACTGGTTGCCTTACATCAGAGCACGTTTCGACGACACCCAAAAACCTATCGGTGATGACGTGATACTGGAACTCTGTCAACTGACCGAAGGCCACCCATACTACACTCAGCACCTTTGTCATGCTCTTTGGGAAATGCACGATGACATCCATGAACTCGAGAACATCAAGTTGGTCGGAAGCGCTTTCTCAACCGTCCTTGGAAGAGAGCATGCTGTTTTCAGCAGCCAGTGGGAATCTTTGACGAGAAATCAGAAGTTCTTTCTCCACGGACTATCCATCGAGGGGCCGCGTCCGCGCGTACACCAATCGGACTTCATCCAAAGGTGGGAACTCAAATCGAGTTCAAACATCCAGCGTATCGTCGAGGCATTGTTGAAAAAAGACATCATCGATCAGGATAATGGATCCTACTTAATCAGTGATCGATTCTTTCGCGAATGGATTCGCAGAGAAGAATACCGCTTCTAGAGTTCCTCCACACAGATTCGTCGCTGCCCTGCTGCCGCCAGGGTCTTGGTCAAAACCACCAGAACCACGAGACTGGTAAGGCCCAACAAGGCCGTTCCCAGCCAAGCGTAAAAGGCTAGGCCCGTGAGCTTGTGCATCAGCAAACTGCTCAGGGTCACCGAGGCCATGGGGAAGGTGTAGGCCCACCAGGAAACGAAATAGGGCAAACGAATGAAGCGCCGCGCTTTGCCGAGAATGAGCAGGAAGATGAAAACGCCGAAGAAATAGAGCATGCGTGCGGCGGGATCGAGGGAGCCGGTGAGTTTCATCCAGGCAATGAATCCCACCGAAGGTGGCGCGATGAGAATGGAAAGCGTGGGCAGTAGTTTTTCGGGAAGCGGCGGATGGAAAATGAGCCGGTAAAACACGATGGTCATGAAGACGAGCCAGAAGACCAGCCCTACGCTAAAGAAAAACCACGAGATGTCGGGATGGGCCACCTGGGCGCCGGCCACGGGCACCAAAATGGTGCCGACCACGGGAATGAACCAAGCCGGGTTCAGGCTGTGGATGCTCATGTCGCCGCGAATCCACAGCGCGATGATGCGTAGAGTCGCCAGCATGTGCAGGGGCATGCCGATCCACCAGAGGACGCGCGCAAGTTCAGGGCGAAGACCGGAAAAGCCGATTCCCAGGAGCAGAATCGAAATGCTGAAGGCCGGGAAAAAGTTCACGCGAATCGGGTGGCGCCACTCCTCTGCCACACGGACGGGAAAGCGGACACATTTCAATAGATAGAAGAGAGTCAGGATAAGGAACCAGGCCGCCGTCAGGTAGAGAAGAACCTGGCCCGGCGCCTGGGGTTTCTCCATGATTTCGCCGTAGCGCAGCCAGGAAATAGACAATCCAGCCAGGCCCATCACCGAGCCGAATAGCGTGATGGGCAAGTTTTCCAGGCGATCGCCGCCATTCTCGTTTCGCATGATGCTCCTTCGTGGAAATCACCACGAATATGCATGCTTTTTCCGGCGAATCAAGAGTGGGGAAATCATATTGGAGCTTGGCAGTAGAGGATACAGGCCCTATGATTCTCCACCTGGAGGTGGAAGATGCGTCTCACTAAAACTTCCGAATACGCCATCCGCGTCATGGTTTACCTGGCCAATCACAAAGACGAGCGACTTTCGGCTACGCATATCCACCAGAACCTCAATATTCCCTACAAATACCTGGGCAAGATGATGAGCACCCTGGCGGCCACGGGCTTGGTAAAATCCATGCGGGGCAAGACCGGTGGATACCAGGTCTGTTGCGATCTCGACAAGGTGACCCTGGCCCAGATCGTGGACCAGGTAGAGGGCCTTGATAGCTACGAGCGCTGCCTGCTGGGTTTCAAGACCTGCGGCGACGAAAAGCCCTGCCCCATGCACAGCCTTTGGGGGCCGCAGCGCGATGCGATCAAGGAGATGATTTTCAATACCACTCTTCAGGATCTCGTGGATCAAGATGGGATCAGTTTTTGAGTCGCCAGTCGCCAGTCACCAGTGGCCAGTCTCGCTTTCTTCTAGCCAACTTCAGCTTCCCCACTTAACTTGAGGCTCGGTTCTGCCGATACCAATTAGTTGAGGGAGCGTGGAATGTCTTCAAAGCGGATACTCGTCACCGGCGGCGCTGGATTCCTGGGCATCAATCTGGTGCGTTGGTTGCTGGCGCGTGGCTATGAGGTAAGTAGTCTCGACCTGGAGAGCTTCGACTATCCCGAGCGCGACCGCATCAATGAGGTCATCGGCGACATTCGCGATCGCGAGGCCGTGGACGCGGTCATGAAGGACCAGGATCTTGTGGTCCACTGCGCGGCGGCGCTCCCCCTCTACAAACCCGAAGACATTTTCTCCACCGATATCGAGGGTACGCGCACCGTGCTCGCCTCGGCTCAGGCCGCCGGCATTCGCCGCGTGGTGCACATTTCCTCCACGGCGGTTTACGGCATTCCCGATCATCATCCGCTTTACGAAGATGATCGTCGCATCGGCGTGGGTCCCTATGGCGAAGCCAAGGTGAAGGCCGAGGATGTTTGCTTCGAGTTCCGCGATGCCGGCATGATCGTGCCAGTGGTTCGGCCCAAGAGTTTCATCGGACCCGAACGCCTGGGTGTTTTCGCGCTGCTCTATGACTGGGCGAAAGACGGCAAGGGATTTCCCATGATCGGCAATGGGAAGAATCGCTATCAACTGCTCGACGTGGAAGACCTCTGCGACTCCATTGGCCTCTGCCTCGAAGGCGAGGAGTCCATCGTCAACGACACCTTCAATATTGGCGCCCGCGAATTCACGACCATGGGCGAAGATTGGCAGGCCGTGCTCGACGATGCCGGCTTCGGCAAAAAGGTGAAGGGGTTTCCCGCGGCGCCGGTCATCGGCATTTTGCGCTTCCTGGAAGCGCTCAAACTTTCGCCGCTTTACAAATGGGTCTACGAGACGGCTTCCACCGACAGTTTCGTATCCATCGAGAAAGCTGAGAAGGTATTGGGCTACGATCCCAAGTTCTCCAACAAGGACGCGCTGGTGCGCAACTACCGTTGGTACTTGGCCAACATGGAGAACTTCGAAAACGCATCGGGCGTGAGCCACCGCGTTCCCTGGAAACAGGGAATCTTGAAACTGGCGAAGGCGTTTTTCTGAGAATTCAACTCCATGCGATCGCATTAGAAAACGGGCCCACTATTCAGTGGACCCGTTCTTAGTCTTAGGAAATCGATCAGAGCCTGAACTCTTCGAACTCCGCCTCACAGGGCGGCCCATCGCTAATCCATAGGCTGCCGGTTCCCGGCTCCATGATAGCTCCGCAAACCGTGTGCACGCGCTGCTCCTCGGGCAGATCCGTATCGGGATGTCGACAAACCGAATTGGGATGCCCATCGTGATCCCGCAGCAAGGCTTCCAAAGTCTCGCGACTCAGGGGCGCCGCCGCGTGCAAGATCTCTTCCAGCCGCGCATGGCGGTGCTCCGAATTGTGCCGACGAGGATTAGGCGGCTCTTCCACGCCCGCCGCGCACTGATCCACGAAATGATTGGCATGCACCAGCACACCCTCATGGGCCGAAAGCTCGCGCTGGGTTTCCGGCCCAAGCTCCATGTCGGCAGCCTCATCAGGCAAGGCAGAGAGTAGAAAGTTCACCGCGCAAGCGCGTGGCGTTCCCGCCACGGCCAGACGAGCTTCGGCGAGATCCCGAGCGCAAAGCGCATCATGACAACGCAGATGAAAGGGACGCTCCAGGCGACCGCCGTCATCGTCCACCGTGAGCATGCCATTCACGGTCAGGCTGACGCCCGCCGCGTTAAGGCCCAGCTTCACGCCGAAAATTCCGGCCTCGGTAAAGCCCAGCAGGTTGGGCGCGCCCTCGCGTTTTACACGAAGCACGGCGCCCTGCACCTGAGGAATCCAATCCCAGTTCTGGCCTGATAGCAGGCGCCCATTTTCCACCGCTTCGGGCAGTAGCACATAACCCGTGCAACCATCGCGTTTGGCTTCGGCCATCATGCGCTTGCCCACACCGTCGTAGAGAATTTCATATCGCACATTGAGCGCCACCACTTCCTCAAGCGACATATGAGCACCTTCGGCGATGCCTTCCATGCCCGCCACATAAGCCGGACTGGAATCGCGCATGGCAGCAAGATGAGCGCGAGCGCGGGAGAGAACATCCTCCCGCGCCACACCCGCGTCCGTTTCAAAACGCTCGAAATAGATATCACGATTTTGCCTCACACGATCGCGCAAGGCTTCGCCATGTCCACGCCCTTGCTTGCGCTCGTCGCCGGACAGGTCCACAAAGGGTAGGCTCATTCCTCCTCCTTCAGAACCTTGTCAAAGCCCATCCAAGACGGATAGTCCTGGAAGCCGAGAGCTTTGTTGATGCCGATCATGCCGACATTGTTTTCTTCGTTGTCGGTCATGACCCAGGGATGCCCCTGGCTCTTGGCGTAGCTGAGCGCTTTCACTTTGAGACCCATGGCGATGCCGCGCCGCCGATGCGATCGCGAAGTCCCCGTGAGCCCCGTGGCCAGATGATTGCCTGCCTTCTGCTTCCACAGAACGCTAAGGCCCACGGGCATATCGCCATCCACGGCAAACCACGCGGCTTCGGGGTAGAGGTTCGGCGACTCGAGTACGTGTCGCTTGAACCACTCGAAACCGGGATCCGTGTGCGGATCGGGAAGTGGAATGTCCTTCCAGATTCCCTGCTCCATCTCGTAGATGCGCCGGTCCCAATCGGGCCAGAGCTCACGAAGCTCAAGCATGTTCACCATGCGCAGACCCTGCTCTTCCACGCGCGTAACCGAGCCCCAAAATGGCGCAGGATCCCAATCGCTAAGCGTGAGTTTGGAATCCCAAACCTTCATGCCGCCCACGAATCCACGCTTCTCCAGGAAGGGCACCGTGGCCGGCACCTTCTCCGGGCAGGTCCATGAACTCAGTTTGATGGGATCGAAGGGCATCACCTCCTCGACGATATGGCCGAAGAGCTTCCCTCCGATTCCTCGCTTCTGGAAATCCGGATGCACGGCAGCCCAGACCTCGAACTTCCGAGGATGGAACATGAAAGCCATCTGGCCATAGCTACCGAAGGCCACGACCTTGCCGTCTTCTTCCCATACGAAGCGCTTCCACTTGATGGGCTGAACGGGATCATCCATGTCCTTGATGCGCTGCTTATCCGAGTGCGCGATCTCCTCGGCCGTCTCCGGAAACTCCGGGAAGAGGGCGTTGTTGATCTGCGCAATCGCTTCATAGTCGGCTTCGGTATGAGTCCGAATCTTCGTCGCAGTTTTACTCATTTTGCTCCTCTTCCTTCTTTATGAATTTCGCGCAGGTGTACCAGGCCGGCAGAATTTCAAAACCCAACCGCTGGTTGATCCCTCGCATTCCCGCGTTCTGTTCGGCGTTCCAGGTGCGCGTTCCCAGGATGCCGGCCTCCTTGGCCCATCCCAGAACGACAACCTTGAGCGCCATGGCGATGCCGCGACCGCGGTATTCCCGCAGCACACCCGTGAGACCGGTCCACACATCGGGAATGGTCTCGGCGTTCCAGAGATTGCTCATGCCCACATAGTTCTTTCCCTCCAGGGCCACCATGTAACCTTCGGGCAAGAGGTTCGGATTAGCGAGCATGCGCTTTGACCAAAGCTCGAACTCGGGCTTGGTGTAGGGATCGGGCCAGGGCACATCCACATCGATGGTCGTGACCAGTTCATAGAGCTTCCGCATATGATCTTCCTCGTGGGAAAGCTCCCCATGGGACCGGAATACGATTCCCTGCTCCATGACCTTCTGCACGCTGTCGCCGAAATCATCCGGCTCAAAGCGCGTCAGATCCAGGCGCGACTCGATTTCTTCGATCTCATTTTCGAATCCGTGCTTCGCCGCGAATTCGATTCCTTCAGGATGGATCTCACCCGTCCCCGTCTGGAGCTTGATGGGATCGAAGGGCTCCAGCTCGCGCTGCAGATGCTCCCAGAGCGCCGTGCCGATGCCCCGTTTCTGGAAATCGGGATGCACCTCGACCTGCACCCAGAAGCGCTGCGGGTGGAAAGAGTAGGCTTCCTGGCTGAAATCGGCCCGGCCCACAACACGCCCATCCTCAAGCCAAACCCAGCGACGCCAGGTTACCTTGGGATCCTTGTGCTCATCACGAAACCTCATTTCAGAAACGCTGGAAGCATGATCCGGGTAGAGCGCACGCTCCAATTCGGCCATACCTTCGTAGTGGTCGGCTTCAAATGCGCGTATGCGTAATTCACTTGCTTTCAGATTGGCAGACATAAAGAACTCCCTCGGCCATTGAAAAATGGTCGGAATAGCACTTGTCGGTGAATGGAAATGGGTCGCCGAAAAGGCGGTGCGTATGAGGTCTAGTTGATATTGATCATTTGGCTAGGGACCTCCTCGAGAGATGAAAAAGCGGTCTGCTTTTGATTGGGTGGCACACAATGGGCCTTTCTCTTCGAAAAATCAAGAGAAAAGTTTCAATCATCTGCGCCTTTCTCCCCCACCTCTTTTTCCCAAGTGAGCCACGCGGGACGCGGCTTGAAACCCAGTCGTTTGTTAATGCCGAGCATGGGTGAGTTGCCTTCCTCGTTCCAGGTGATCGCCTTCTTGCGCCCCGTACCGAGTGCCCACTGTATGGAACGCACCTTCACGGCAGTGGCCAAGCCCTTGCCGCGATGGCTTGGCTTGACACCGGTAAGTCCCACCCAGAGGGATGCAGGATCGTCTGCGTAGCTTAACTCCGTGAGGGCCACCCACTCATCACCATCCAGGGCAATGAAGACTCCGCTGGGAGTGAAATTCGGGTTCGAAAAGTAACGCTCCTCGAATTGTTCGAATGTGGCCGGAGTGCGCTCGTCCACATTGGGAACATCTGAAAGCAAGGGTTCGCGAAGTTCGAAAAGGCGTCGCTTCCACTCAGGATCGCTGGAAAGTTCCGTTAGGTTTGCAATCCGAATGCCCATGGCCTCTAGCTTTGCAGCATCGGCCTCGAAGCTGGCGGAGGGGAAATCAGCGAACTCCAATCGCCATTCTTCGTAGCGTTGAACAATGCTGTAACCTTCCCGCTCCAGCAGGTGTTTGGCGTCCTCTCGATCTTCCCGCGACTCAATACGCAGGAGCCAGGGATCAAGCGACTCCATTTCCATCAGCACATGAGCATATAGTGACTTGGCGATTCCCTGTCCCCGCCAATCCGGATGTACATTGATTTCCACGAAAAACTTCCGCGGATGAAACATGCGATTGTGTTGGTGATAGTCAGTCATGGCCACGACCGCGCCATTACGTTCCACCAACCAACGCTTATATTGCGCCGGCGGCTTGATATGCTCGTCGTCGCGACGAATTTCTTCACCGAGGCCCGGATACTCGGGCAGCACGGCCTCGAAGAGTTCACTGAGCACACCGTAGTCTCTGAAAGTAAAGTCGCGCAGGCCTTGATCTTTTTCCATCAAACTATCCCCTGAAGTAAATCCACACCGCAGCTACGACTCCTACGAGAATAATCGACAAGATCATGTCCTGCCGCCGCAGGCGAGATGATGACTCACTGCTACCTGTCACCGTTGCGAAGGTAAGGTCGCGCAACTTTTCATCGGCGGGTGCGGGTGATGCCAAGCTAACCAGCACCAATATGCCCGAACAGATCAGAAAGAGAATCGCCGCAAAGTGGAGGAAGTTGATGGTGGCGTAAGCATGGAGCACGCCACTCAACTGATCCTGCACCACCTCCAAATAGAGCTTGCTCATTCCCAAAACAAGCCCCGACGTCAGAGAGGCCATGGCGCCACGAGCGTTGAGGCGCTTGTAGAAAATACCCAGCAGAAACACCGCCGCAATGGGCGGCGAGATGTAAGCTTGAACACTCTGCAGATAGACGTAAATTTGGCCGAGACCGCGCATGATGGGAATCCAGGCGAGACCGAAAAGCACAAGGATGACCGTGGCGATGCGCCCTACGTTGACCAGTTTTCGTTCGCTGGCTTGGGGACGCCACTTCTTGTAGATGTCCAAGGTGATCAAGGTGGAGCAGGAGTTAAATACCGAGGATAGTGAACTCATGAGAGCGGCGAGTAGCCCCGCGATAACCAAGCCGCGCAAGCCCGAAGGCAAAAGGGCGCCGATAAGAGCAGGTAATGCCTGGTCGCCATCAGAAACCGTGAGGCTTCCGCTCTGAACCAGCACGTATGCGATAACTCCGGGTATCACGAAGATGAAGAGCGGGAGCACTTTCAAAAAGCCGCCGAAAATCGTGCCGCGGCGGGCGTTATCGATGTCGCGTGCGGAAAGCACACGCTGCACGATGAACTGATCGGTACACCAATACCAGACGCCGAGGATGGGCGCTCCGAAGAGTATGCCGGTCCATGGGAAGTCCGGATGGCTCACCGGTTTCCAAAGGCTCATGAAACTGGGACCCGCCGCTTCGGTCATGACGTTCCAGCCGCCGATTTCCGAAAGGCCCAGAAAGGTGACGGTGAGCGAGCCGGCAATGAGCACGAACATCTGCAGTAGGTCCGTATAGACCACCGCCTTGAGTCCGCCGAGTACCGTGTAGATGCCGGTGGCGATCACCACGACCATGGCACCGGTCCAGAAGCCAACGCCCATGGCCTCGAACACAATGCCGCCCGCGGCGATGGTCACTGAAATTTTCGTGAGCACGTATCCCAAAATGGACACCCAGCTCAGATAGGCCCGTGCGCCGGGTGAATAGCGTCGCTCGAGAAACTCGGGCATGGTGAAGACACCACTCTTGATGTAGAAGGGCACGAAGACCCAGCCAAGCAGTAGCAAAATGAGCGATGCTAGCACCTCGAACTGTCCCACCGCAACGCCACTGGAAAAACCGGTGCCGGCCAGGCCGATGAGATGTTCCGAGCCGATATTCGAAGCGAAGAGCGAGGCGCCGACGACGAACCATCCCACATTGCGGCCGGCGAGAAAGTAACCTGCGGTGCTACCGGCCACACCGCCTTCGCGCCGCGTCACCCAAATGGCCAAGGCGAAGACCGCCAGGAAATAGAGCGCGATAACCGATATATCAGCGGGGCTAAGTGAAAACGACACGTGGCCTCCTACTAGCTTTTCTTGTCAGCGCTTGCCGAATCGGAGAGTTCAGGCGATTGCAATTCGCGCGCGGAGAGATCCACGGGTTTGAGCTCGGACACTCCGCCCTCTTCGCCCACCGATAGCTCGGGGAATTTTCGGGCGGCGCTTAGCACGCGCGTTTCCAAGGATCCCACCGCGGAGTTGTAGTGCTCCACCGACTTGTCCAGGCTTTTACCCAGATTTCCAAAGTGCTTGGCCAGAGTGCCCAGGCGGGCGTATAGGTCACGGCCCAGCTCACTGATACGCTGGGCGTTCTCGGCTAGGGATTCCTGCTGCCATCCATAGGCAACAGTTCGCAGAAGGGCGATGAGCGTTGTCGGCGTAGCCAGAATTACTTTCTGCGCCACGCCTTCTTCGATCAGCGCGGGATCTTGCTCCAAAGCCGCATAGAAAATGCTTTCACTGGGAAGGAACATCACCACGAACTCCGGCGTGGTATCGAATTGCTCCCAGTAGGCTTTCTTGCTCAAGGCGCTGATGTGCGTGCGAAGGTGACGAGCGTGTCGCGCAAGCTCTTCCTTGCGGCGATCCTCATCTTCGATTTCCAGAGCGTCCAGATAGGCGTCCAACGGAGTCTTGGCGTCCACCACAACGATCTTCTTGCCTGGCAGTTTTACAATGAGGTCGGGGCGCAACTGGCCCGGTGAGTCGGTCTGAGCCTGGGTTTGAAAATCGCAGCGGTCGAGCATGCCCGCCATTTCCACAACACGCTTGAGCTGCATCTCGCCCCACTGCCCTCGAACGCTGGGCTTTCGCAAAGCCGTGACCAGTTGCGCAGTTTCAGAGCGTAGCTTTTCCTGATCCTGGCTAAAACGCTTGAGTTGCTCGTTCAATCCACCTGCAGTTTCCTTGCGTTCTTTCTCCACTTCCTGGATCTGCTTGCGCACCTCTTCCAAGTTTTTATTGATGGGATCCACAAGGTTCTTCACGGCTTGCTCGCGCTTTTCGAGCTCACCCTTGGCCTCGATCTGCTTCTTCTCCAACTCGCGTTGAGCCAAGGCCAGGAAATCTTCGCGATTGCTTTTGAGCGCTTCAGCGCTGAGCGCTTTGAACGCGTTCTGCAATTCTTCGCCAGATTTTTTTAGCAGCTCCTCGCGCTCCTGAAAGCGCTCGCGCTGTTGCTCCAACTCACTACGCAGAAGAGCAAGATCGCGGTCGGCCTCAGAACCCCGGCCACGTGAGCGCAACAGGAAGACAATGGCCGTCACCGCAACGACGAGAAGCAAAATGGTCAGTAGGTTGTTCATGTCCATGGCAAACTCCCGGGAAGGGACCCGCCCAGACTAATCCATCGGAGGTGATGTTCACAAGAGGAGGCTTAGTCCTCGTATCGCTGGCGCAGGGGCGGTGCCAAGCGCAGCATCAGCAACATGCGCTCGAAGATATCCAACCACTCCGCGCGCTCGGCTTCCAAGTCGGCTGATGATGGCGCCATGATGCCCGCATCGCAGGCGTCACCGGTTTCCCGGGCGGCTTTTCGCCGATAAGTGTAAAGCAAGCGGTCGCCGAAGCGCCCGATCTCGTGGAAATCCTCGCTCAAAAAGACCACGATGGGTACACGCAGTGCACCAATCACTCGAAGCTCATCTTGTAGATCTTCGCTAATATCTCGATCGATAAATCGCAGTTCAGTATTCTCGCAAGCTTCCGCCAATTGACGAAAAATGGGACCCTGACGAACACAATCACCACACCAAGCGCCTCCGTAAACGAGCACTTTCATTTCACGGCCAAACCCACGCAGTCGTTCCGCACTGCTCTCTGGGAAGGTGGGAAGGGCGGCTGTCATCGTTTTCCACTTTCCCTCATAGTCCGACTCCTCGGCCAAATAGAGATCGTAGGGGCGAGCTTTCTTCCAATACTTCAACCAGAAGTGTGCGCGCTTGTCGTAGTACTTGGGCTTGTCGCTCATGCGTCTCTCCCTTGTCTCTTTTCCAGATGATACTCCAGCGCGCTTGCCAGATTCGGATGTTTGAATTCAAAACCGGCTTCCAAAAAACGTGCGGGGCGAACTTGCTGACTGGATAGCAGCATCTCGTCGGCCATTTTTCCTAGAACTAGTTTCAACAAAAAGGCTGGCGCTGGAAGCCATGCTGGTCGATTCAATGCTCGGGCCAGCTCGCGGGTGAATTCGACGTTGCGTAGCGGTTCGTCGGCCACGGCATTGAAGGCTCCCGCCAAACTATCTCGCTCTAGGATGAATCTAGTCATCGCCAGCAAATCGTCCAAGCTCACCCAGCTCATCCACTGCCGGCCGTTTCCCAAACGGCCGCCAAGGCCCGCCAGAAATAGTGGGATGAGTTTGGGCAAGGCTCCACCGCTTTGCCCCAGAACCATGCCCATGCGCAAATGTGCCACGCGAATACCGGCCTCACTGGCGGGTAGGGTGGCCTCTTCCCAATCTTGACCGAGTTGAGCCAGAAATCCTGTTCCCGGGCTAGAATTCTCATCGAGTTTCTCATCAGCACGTGATCCGTAAATGCCCACCGCAGACGCGCCGATGAATACCTTGGGTGGCGACTTGAGCTGGGACAGGGTTTCACAGAGTAGCTGGGTGGCAGGGACACGGCTTTCGCGAAACTGGTGACGCCTGCGGCGGGTCCACCTGCCATCGGCAAGGCTTGCGCCGGCCAGGTGAATGACCGCGTCGAATCCTTCAAGTTGCGAGGCCGCGATCTCGCCCCGGACCGGATCCCAAGAAGGCAGATGCTCGCTTGATATACGCAGCAAAGGCGAGACAGAATGGCCTTTGCCAGACAGTTCACGCATGAGGGCACTGCCTACAAATCCGCTGGCGCCACTTATGAGAATTCGCATTGGATCCTCCACCCAGTGAATATGAGTTAGGCTGCAGGCAATTGCACGCGGTTTTGCTTTGACCCTCGGCGCATGAAGACTATGCTGGCCGAGAAGGAGGGTTGAAATGAACGAAGTACTCCGCGGTTTGCCTGGCATCCGCGACCTCGGCGACGGTCTTTACATGCTATTGGGCGCGGTGGCGATCATCCTGCTTGCCTGGTTGGTGGATCTGCTTACACGGCGCATCCTGCTGGTGATATTGGGTAGGATTATCCGCCGCACTAAAACTCGCTGGGATGATGCCCTCCTCGATCGCAAGTTTCTGCAGAGAATCGCGCATCTTGCCCCGGCTATGGTGGTGAGCCTGGGTGCGCCCATGGTTTTCACCGGCATGGAAACAACCCTACTCGTCATTCACAAATCGGTCGGAATCTTCGTAGCGGTCATCGGCCTGCTCGCCTTCTTCTCCTTCCTCGATGGCCTACTCGATATCTACCGAACTTATGAAGTGTCCAAGAATCGTCCCATCAAAGGATACTTGCAGGTTGTAAAAATCGTCGTGGGTATTGCGGTGGGAATCTACATCTTCAGTGCACTCATGAACCGCTCGCCGGTGGTGCTACTCGGCGGCCTTGGCGCCATGACCGCCGTGCTGCTTCTCATTTTCAAAGATACTATTCTCGGTTTCGTGGCCAGCATCCAGCTAACCGGCAACGACATGATCCGCATGGGTGACTGGATCAGCATGCCCAAGTACGGCGCCGACGGCGACGTGATAGACCTCACGCTCACCACGGTAAAGGTTCAGAACTGGGATAAGACCATCACCACCATTCCCACCTATGCCTTGGTTTCGCAGTCTTTTCAGAATTGGCGAGGAATGGATGAGTCTGGTGGGCGGCGTATCAAGCGCGCCGTGAACATCGACATGACGAGCATCGAATTCTGCACGGACGAAATGGTCGACCGCTTCCGGCGCTTTCGCATCTTGGGTGGTTATATTGCCGAAAAGGAAAAGGAAATCACCGAGTGGAACAGCGCTCAAGCGGTGAACGAGGAAGCGCTGGTCAACGGACGGCGCATGACCAATGTGGGAACCTTCCGCGCCTATGTCACCGAATACCTCCGCAATCATCCGCAGGTGAAACAGGAGATGACCTGCATGGTACGCCAGCTCAAGCCCGGCGAGGACGGCCTGCCCATCGAGATATACGCCTTCTCCAGCGATCAAAGGTGGGTGCAGTACGAGGGCATTCAGGCGGACATCTTCGATCACATTCTGGCGGTGCTGCCGCAGTTCGGCCTGCGCATCTTTCAGAATCCCACCGGGGCAGATTTCAGGAAACTATAAGATAAGGCCCCCCACTATGGGGGGCCTCATGAATCTCTTCAGGTTTTTCTGCTATCTAGCTCTTCTTCGGTCCGATGAAGAACCAAACTATCAGCCCCACCAGGGGAAGGAAGAAGACGATCAGGGTCCAAATCACCTTGGCCAAACCCGAGGCACTGCTCTGCCAGATATTGATTAAAGCCCAAATGAAAAGAACCAAGTGAACTAATCCAAGTAACATCTTGAACATGGTCACCTCCTTGTAGCGATTTTTCTACTAGGCTTCGCCCTTGTGCATAACCATCTGGGGGAAGGGAATCTCGATGCCCTCGGCGTCGAAACGTTCCTTGATCTTCTCGGTGACATCAAACTTGACCGCCCAGTAATCTTCTTTCTTCACCCAGGGGCGAAGCACGAAGTTCACACTGGAATCGGCCAGTTCGGCCACGGCGATCTGAGTTGCCGGATCCTTCAAGATACGGCTGTCCGCCTCGACGATGCTGCGCATCACCTGCTCGGCCTTCTTCATGTCAGAACCGTAGCCGATACCCACAAGCAGATCCACGCGACGCGTATCCTCGGCGGAGTAGTTCTTGATGATGCTACCGAAGACCTGTCCGTTGGGAACGATGATGCGAATGTTATCGGGCGTGTTCATGATGGTCACGAAAAGCTGCAAATCGGACACGCTACCCGCGGTACCGGCGATATCTACATAATCACCGATCTTAAAGGGGCGGAAGACAAGCAGCATGATACCCGCTGCGAAATTGGACAGGCTGCCCTGAAGGGCGAAGCCCACCGCGAAGCCCGCCATGCCGAGTACGGCGACCAGCGACGCCGTTTCAACGCCAAATTTGTTGAGTACGGCGATCCAGGTGAAGATGATAATGAGGTAGTAGACCATGCCGCGCACGAAGCCAACAATGGCCTTGTCGACATCGTTCTTGTTCATCAGTTTCACGACGAGCTTCCGAGCCCAGCCGGCCACAATACGACCGACAACTAGTATCAGAATCGCGCCGATGACCTTGATGCCGTAAGTGGTCAAAAACTCGATGATGTTTGTCGTCACGTTCTCCATCGACAGTCCTTTCAGGAAAAAGCCCCAGCGCCTTCAGGCGCCAGGGCTTGAAACTCGCTTAAGCCTTGGCGATTTCGGAAGTGCAATTCGGGCAACGCACAGCCTTGATGGAAATGGTGCTGAAGCAGTGCGGGCAGTCCTTGGTAGTAGGCTCTGCAGCAGGGGCTTCCTCTTCACGCTTCATCTTGTTGAGGTTGCGGATCATCATGAAGACCGCGAAAGCCACGATCAGGAAGCTGATGATGTTGTTGATGAACACACCATAGTTGATGGTCACCGCGCCGGCGGCCTTAGCATCGGCCAGGGAAGCGTAGGGGGCGGCAGTTTCCGCACCCTGCTTGAGCACGAGGTACAGGTTGGCGAAGTCCACATCGCCAAGCAGCATGCCGATGGGCGGCATGAGTACGTCGGCCACGAGCGACTTGATAATGGCACCAAAAGCCGCACCGATAATGATACCGACCGCCATGTCGACGACGTTGCCTTTGACGGCAAATTCCTTGAATTCCTTGAGCATCGATTCCTCCTCATCCCGGCACTCATGCACCGGAGGCTTTGGATTTAGAACAACTGGTAGCTGAGTCCCAGGCCGAGGGTCTCGCGGTAGCGTCCGCGCAACTCGACCTCTTTGTCGTACAGCAATTCAAAAAAGAGATTCACCTGAACGTACTTGGCAACTGAAGCTGTGAGGGTGGTCTCCCAGGACAGGTCCACAGCCTTCCAGTAGTCTTCATTGGGCAAGCCGACGAGCGCGTCCGACTCGGAATAGTAGAGAGCCTTGAAGGCACGGAGCTTGGATACCAGCTTCAGGGTTTCGCTATAGCTGCGCTCGTAGTCGGTCACCCACTCGATGCCACCATCATTGCTGGTCATGCTCTCGGTGGCCTCGTCGGTTTCGTCCGTCGTATTTACGAAAGCCTTCACCATGTTCTGGCGCAGAGCGAATCCTACTCGGGAGAAGAGTTTCTGATCTTCCGCTTCAATAAAGGAGCGGCCAAGACCTACCGATTCGGTGAGCGTCATGGGATTGAACATGAGGTCGCGGCCGAGTGCGTCGCTGGAATCCAGGAACTGGCTCTCCAAGGTGAACGCTCCGTAGGGATCGGCGAATTTACCCAGGGTCATTTTGAGCAGGGATTCGAAGAAAATGCGGTCGGCCGATTTTTCGGGAGAGGCCCAGGCCCGGGCGCCGACGGCATCCAGGTACTGGCTGTGAGTCTGACCGTAGCTGAGCTTCAGATTGTTCTCGCTGCGCCAGGTATCGCTTAGCGACTTGGCGGCGTTCAAGTTAGCATTAAAAGTCCAGTTGATCGCTCCGAACTCGCCCCCGGTCCAGGAGTCGCTGTAGCCACTCTGGTTAAGGGACAGATTGATATCCGCGGCTTTTTCCCAGCCCTCGGCTCCGGCCATTGCACTAAGACCTAAAATACAGAGAGCGGCCAGAAGGATCTTGTTCGACATCGTCGTCTTCCTTTGCGATTGCGCTTGTTGCGCGTACCATGTATCAGCCAATGGGATGTTTGCCCGCGAGGCCGATAACAGGCCATCGCAAGAATTCGCAGGCGCTCCGGCGGGTGCCGGGCCGTCAAGATTAAGACAGAGCCGGAGTCGTGCAAGTCACATTAGCAGAGGAAAATTTCAAAATAAAGTGAAGCTTGGTCGAAAATGAAGCGTCGAATCCTGTATCTGCTTTCACAACGCCCCGGTAGAACCGGCAGCGGTGTGACTCTGGATACGCAGGTCCACTTTTCCGCAAAACTCGGCTGGCAGGCCGCGGTAGTTCTGGGCAGTCCCATATCGGATCCGAGCCCGTATATCGGCGGGCTGGAGACACAAAGTGTTTTTCCCCTTCACTTTGAGAGCGAAGGACTGAACTTCCCGGTACCCGGCATGAGCGATGTCATGCCCTATCCCAGTACTCGATTTTCCGAAATGAGCGCCGGGATGCTTGACGTCTATCGCCGTGCCTGGCGAGAGCACCTGAAACGGGTCATCGATACCTTCAAGCCTGACATCATTCATAGTCATCACCTTTGGTTGCTCAGCTCCATGGTGAAGGACATCGCCCCCGAGATACCTCAAGTGATCCAGTGCCACGCCACCGGCCTGCGTCAGATGGAACTTTGCCCCCACCTGGCCGACGAGGTCAAAGCTGGATGCGCCCGCGCCGATGCCTATCAGGTGCTTAGCGCGGAACACGCCATGCGTTTATCCGAGGGGCTCGATGTGAGCTTGGATCGAATCCACGTGATCTCATCGAGCTATCGCGAGGATCACTTCCACCTGAAGGGTCGCAAGGGCGACAATTCCCGTCGAATCGTTTACGTGGGAAAACTCAGCCGCGCCAAAGGGCTTCCATGGTTGATCGACGCCTTCGATCGCCTCCGTGAGGAGAAGCGGGGTCTGGAATTGCACGTGGCGGGAAGCGGAGGTGGCGCCGAGGCGGCCGAGCTCGAGCGACGATTGCGCGGTACGGGCGGAACCACCTATCACGGCATGCTCGATCAGGCATCCCTCGGCGCGCTCATGCGACGATCGGAAATCCTGGCCCTGCCGTCATTTTATGAAGGTGTGCCGCTGGTGCTTGTGGAAGCTCTGGCCTGCGGATGCAAGCTGGTGGCGACCGATCTCCCCGGCGTGCGCGATCGCATCGCGCCGACGGCGGGAAGCGCCATGACTACCCTTCCCCTACCGCGAATGCGGAGTGTCGATGAGCCGATGGAAGAGGATCTGCCGGGATTTGTGGAAAAACTCGGGCGAGCCCTTGCTCACTCACTGGATGCCCCGCCGCCCGAGCCAAGGGATCTTGGCGAATTCGCTTCGGAGACCGTGTTCAAGAAAACCGAAACCATCTGGAATGATCTACTCAGCTAACCTTCCCAGTGTCGGAAGAAATCCAGTGCTTCGGGATTTGCTAAGGCATCGGTATTGGCAACCTCGCGCCCGTGGATAACATCGCGTACGGCGATCTCGGAAATCTTGCCGCTGCGGGTGCGGGGAATGTCTTCGACCTGGGCGATGACCGCCGGCACATGGCGCGGGGTCGTGTTCTCGCGAATCTGCCGCTTCACGCGACCGGCCAAAGCTTCGTCCAGCACAAGGTCATCGCGCAGGCGCAGGAAAAGTAGCACGCGCTCGTCGCCATCCCATTGCTGGCCCACCACGATGGCCTCCACCACCTCCTCAAGTTTTTCCACCTGACGATAAATCTCGGCCGTGCCGATGCGAACGCCGCCCGGATTCAAAGTGGCGTCGCTGCGCCCGTAAATTATGACGCCACCATGTTCGGTGAGCTCCACGAGATCGCCATGGTGCCAGATGTTCGCGTACTTCTCAAAGTAGGCGGCGCGGTAACGGGATCCGTCAGTGTCGCCCCAAAATCCCACCGGCATGGATGGCGCGGGCCGCGTGCAGACAAGTTCACCGGGGCGCTCACTCACCGGGGCTCCCTTCTCGTCGAAGACTTCCACGGCCATACCCAAACCACGCACTTGAATTTCGCCCCGCCAGACGGGCAGAGTGGGGCAGCCCAACATGAAGCAACTCACGATGTCGGTGCCACCGGCGATGGAGGCCAACTGCACATCACTCTTCACCTGTTGATAAACATAGTCGAAAGACTCGGGCGCGAGCGGTGAACCCGTCGAGCAAAGAACGCGAAGGTTCGGCAGATCATGGGTCCGGGCGGGATGCACTCCCGCCTTCTTGCAGGCATCGATGTACTTGGCGCTGGTGCCGAAAATATCGAGCTTCTCTTCTTCGGCCATATCCCAAAGCGCATCGGGTCCCGGGTAGAAGGGATTCCCATCGAAGAGCACCAGGGTCGAACCGGTGGCCAGACCTGTGACCAGCCAATTCCACATCATCCAGCCGGTGGTCGTGAAGTAGAAGAAGCGGTCGCCGGCCGCCAAGTCGGTATGGAATTGATGCTCTTTCAAGTGTTGTAGAAGTGTGCCGCCCGCGCCATGGGTGATGCACTTCGGTTTGCCCGTTGTGCCCGAGCTAAACAGGATGTAGAGCGGCTGCTCGAAGGGGAAGGTGGGAAATTCCATTTCTCCCAGCGGGCAACTGGCGATGAAGTTGCGGAAGTTCTGCGTGTTCTCAAACTCGCTGAAATCGGGTTCGTCTTCGGTGTAGGGAATGACCAATGTGCGCTCCACCGTGGGTAAACCGTCGAGAACGCCTCGCAGCTTTTCCTTGGAGGAGAAGATCCTGTTCTTGTAGCGGTAACCGTCGGCCACCAGCAGGAACTTGGGCTCTATTTGCCCGAAGCGATCCACCACACCATCCACGCCAAAGTCGGGTGATGCCGACGACCAGATCGCCCCCAGCGAAGTCACCGCCAGCATGGCGCTGATAGCCTCGGGAATATTGGGCACGAAGGCCGCCACCCGGTCACCCTCGCAAAGGCCCGCCTGTTTAAACGCCGATTGCAGCCGCGAGACTTCGTCAAACAACTCGCGGAATGATATTTCGCGACGCAGCCCGTCTTCCCGCCGCAAGATGATGGCCGGCGCGTCATCGCGCCGCTGCAGCAGGTTTTCGGCGAAGTTTAGTTTGGCGTCCGGAAACCACTTTGCGCCAGGAAGCTTGTCGCCATCGTCCAGCACACGATGGCCGGGCTCGCCGATGATGCCGGTGAAATCCCAGACGGCAGGCCAGAAAACCTCGGGCTCATCGACGGACCAGCGGTACAGTTCATCATAGTCCGCCTTGCCGACCTTCTTCATGAAGGCGGTGATGCGTGCGCCGGCCACGCGGGACGGATCGGGTGTCCAAAGGGGTAGGTCCAATTGAGGTCTCCTTTAGATTTGGCCACACATACTAATGCCAAACAACACGCATCCAAAGGAAAACCATGGCTGAAAAGAATAGATTCGTATTAGTACAATGCCCTTATCAGGGAAAAAGAAGCTTCATTCGTTGCTGTTGGCGGGACCGACCTAACAGTGAATGGTTGACCTTGGATACAGACGACTTCATGATTAGGATCCATTACAAAAATCGGTAGATCTTCATCACACATATAGTCATTCCACAAGGCACGCCCAATCCACATCGTAACCTCACCTGGCCACGAAGGGTCAAATGACATAAAGCGCGCTGTTGCTATGAGTATGTTCCCATTCTCATCTGGGTAGAGCGCCTCTCCATCGAAGACTACATCATGACCTTCCTCATGGTCTTGCCCCCACACATGAAACGAAGTTGGCCACAGCCACTCTGAAGTGCCGATCGGGTACCCTGGACTCTCGGGCCAACCTACAATTCGAAAGGAAACTCCCATCGCATAGTGGTCTGGATTAACATGGAGAAAGAGATAGGCTTCTTCATACTCCGCCCATGGAGTGACTAGCAATTCATCACCTGTCCCATCGAGATTTGCTCTCAGCCCCAACCAACACTCATCACAGTACTGATCTGAAATCGCAGAATTCGCTATGAACAGAATCACGATAATGGAAATCAGAGTATTAAACTTCATCAGAACCCCTCCCTTTCCACAAAAGAATAACAGGAATAAAAGCCGAGATCAAGGGTTCAAAAACCCCTAGTCGCCCTTTGAGTGTATTATCTTTCCAAACAATAGCTGAAATGCGAACAGGATCCCCGCCCCCAATAACGCGATGAGCATGCTGAACCAGATCAACCCGCGAGCACTTCGCTGCACACGCATTTTTTCGCTGAGCTCAAGCTTGAGCATGGCCAGGGCGACTTCCTCTTCCGCAATCCCAAGTTCCGCTGCGCGGCCGAGGGATAGTTCCGCGGCGGCCCAATCACCTTCTTTTGCCAAAAACTGGCCATGGAAAAAATGCGGTGCGCCGAATTCGGGCGCAATTTCCACCATGCGCGCGCTGGCGGCTTTGAGCGCTTCCACATCGCCTATGCGATGGGCTGCGAGGAAAAGGGAGTAGTTAGGCCAAAGCTTGTCTGGTGCCTCTTCGGGTGCGGCTCGGACCAGTTCCAAGGCCTCGCGATTGCGATCCTCATCGCCGAAGGCCAGCAGCACAAATGCAAGCTGCGCGCGATTTTCTACGGATTCGCGAACTCCCAAGGCCTGACGCGCCCAGCTCTCGGCGCCCTCGAAATTGTCCCAGAGGTATTCGACACGTGCCAGGCCGCGCATGGCGTCATCGGCGGCAGGCGCCTGTTCGAGCACATCCTTGAAGGCTAATTTGGCGAAGAAGAGGTTGCCATCCTCCAGTGCCTCCGCCGCGTCGGCGTAGAGATTGGCCGCCTCCTCGCTCTGGGATGCCACGCGCGCGTAGGCCTTGAGCTGGAATGCCTCGTCGCGGCCCGCCCATTCGCCTTGGGCGAATGCGAGGGTGGGTAGCAAGAATGCGAGTGCTATGAGCAAGAGCGGGCGCATGGATCTCCTTGGAGATCTGTAAATTAGCGGGCTTGGGCTCTTGAGCCAATACAAAAACCCGGCTGCCGAAGCAGCCGGGCGCTCAAGGAGGTTTCTGACGATGTGGGCGGGGGTAACGTTTTCGTCCGACCTTTTAGCGCTTGGGGGTGGTGGCAAGCCGGTCGGTCTCAAATCACCACATCAGATTGGACACGTATTCGCTAACCCACGTGGCGGGCACAAGTTCCAGATTTTTAATGCCGATCGCACTTTTGGCGGATAGACTGCCCCCATGGCCAGCCACCTTCTCATCGTAAATCCTGCTGCCGGACGCGGCCTTGGCGCCAAGCTCGATAAAGAGGCTCGCCGCCGTTTGGCCAAGGCGGGCATAGACTTCGAGGTCCTGGTCACCGAAAAGCCGGGGCATGCGCGGGAGATCGCCCGGGCCGAGGCGGAGCATTTTCAGGTGATCGCCATTCTCGGCGGCGACGGGAGCATCCAGGAAACTGCGGGCGGGCTCGTGCAAGCGCGCATGGATGCCGGGCCCGACCCCCATCTAAAACCCTTCGCGGTTCTTGGCATTTTGCCGGCGGGAACGGGTAACGACCTGATCAAGGCACTTCAATATCCCACGGATCTCGGCCACGCGGTGGATGCCATCGCCCGGGGCAAGACTCGCGACATGGACGTGGGCCGCCTGCGCTATCGCATCGCCGAGGACAGCGTTGAGCGCGAACGATTCTTCGTGAACAACGTGGGCCTGGGCTTCGAAGGACAGGTGGGTGTGGAGGCCGCGCGCATCACCATTCCCCTTCGGGGCACGGCGCTCTATGGGCTGGCCCTGGCAAAGGTGCTCAGGCGCTTGGCCAATCCGCTCATGAAGGTGAAGCTCGCCGGCGGCGAGGACCTGGGCGAGGAGAGGCGACTGCTGGTGAGCATCGGTAACGGGAACACCTGCGGCGGTGGATTTCGGCTGACGCCCGACGCAGATCCCTTCGATGGATGTTTCGACATTTGCATCGTCGAGGCCAAACAGGCCCGAAAGATTCCGCGCTTCATTCCCGCCGCCATGAAGGGCCAGCACATTTCCCTGCCGGGTGTGGAGATTCATCGCGAGACCGGTATCGAAGTGGAAAGCGATGAAGGATTTCACGGCCACGCCGACGGCGAACTGCTGGGCGAGCGCATCATCTGGGCCCGTGCGGAAATATTGGCCGCGCGCCTGCCCGTACTACTATAAAGGAAGCCATGGCCAAGCTCGATGAACTCCGCGACCGCATCGCCCGCCTGGACGGCGAGATCCTCGACCTCATCGCCCAGCGCCTGGAAGCCGCCAGGCAGGTGGGCGAGATCAAGAGCGAGATGGAAGTGCCCATCCGCGATTTTCCCGTGGAAGCTCGCGTGAAGGATCGCCTTGTCAGCGCTTGCGAAGAGCGCGGCGTGGAGCCCGAGCTGGGCCGCGAGTTGGCCGTGTTGCTCATCGAACACGCCGTGCGTTTGCAAACGGGCTTTCGCGACCTCTCCACCAAAAAGGGCTCGGGGCGGGCCCTCATTTTGGGAGGATTGGGCAAGATGGGCGCATGGATGGCAGCCTACCTTCACGCCACAGGTCATCAGGTGCAGATTTACGATCAGGCTTCGGGTGCCAGCGATTTTGAAATCGTGGATGACCTCGCCGCCGCCGAAGGCGCCGACATCGTGGTGCTGGCCCTGCCCATGCCCGCCATCGCCCCCGCCTTGGAGTCCCTGGACCCGGCCAAAGTCACCGGCCTGGTATTCGACATCGCCTCGCTAAAAACACCCTTGGTAAGTGCCTTGCAGGACGCCGCCGCGCGCGGTTTGCGTGTGGCCTCGGTGCATCCCATGTTCGGACCCGATGCCGAGCATTTGATCGGACGCAATCTGATTTTCTGTGATTGTGGCGCCAAGGGTGCGGCCGGCGAAGCGCGCGCGCTTTTCGAAGACGTCGGCGCGAACCTGGTGGAGCTTTCCTTGGAGGAACACGACCGACAGATGGGATACGTCCTCGGCCTCGCCCACCTGACCAGCATTCTCTACGCCCAGGTACTCGCCGGCAGCGGGCTTGACTTCGGGCAACTGGGGCGCGTGGCCTCCACCACCTTCGGCAAGCAAAACGCCACAGCCTTGGATGTTATGCGCGAGAATCCCGATCTCTATTTCGACATTCAGCATCACAATGCGGCCAGCCCGGAACTGGCGGCGCGCCTGCGCCAGGGTTTGGATGAAATCCTCGATGCCATCGCCGGCGGCGACCGCGACCGCTTCCGTGAAATCATGTCCGCCGGCCGCGCTTACTTTCTGGACTAATCCCAGCGTTTACAATTTCGCCTGAGCCTGCTCATCGTGTTGACAGATGATCCTCGCAAATGGCTCCGGTCAGGGGCCATTCTGTTCGGCATGCCCTCTGCTGAATCCTCATCGCCTCCTCCCGAACACAAACGGAGGCGAATCATGATAAAAACTCTCTTCACTCTTGGAACCATTCTCTTGATGCTCGGCGCCCCGGCCATGGCCGGGCAAACCAGTGATACAAACTGGGGCCGCGTTAAAACACTCTATGGTGGCGAAGGCGGCGAGCTGCAATTCGAGCGCAGCGGGGGCGGAAACTACGGAACCCTATGGCCCGTCGAACCCACCTTGGAATACACGGAGCATCAGGCCCTCTTCGTTTTCAAAATGCTGCAGGAAGCTCAGCGGCAGCGGCCTGATCTGGAATTCTGGCGCGACCCCGAGCTTCAGGACTTGCTGGCCGGTGGTGATCGCGGCATCGGCGATTGGGCCAAGAAGATATTCGGATGGGTGCGCGAGCACGTGCAGTTTTCCATGGATCCATCGGGTTTCAACATCCAGGTGGTCACGGACAACGGTTGCCTTGGATTTGGTTTCCCTTGGGTCGGTCACTGGAGCTTCGGGCCCTGTGTCTAATTCTTCAGCATGCAGCGGAGGGAGGTCCCGCAATTGGGGCCTCCCTTTTCTCGCTCACCGCCAGAACAACAGGAGCAAAACATGAAGGCGAAACTCATCATTGGAATGCTGCTTTGCATGGCTTGGGTCGAGGTGACAACGGCGCTTCCCGCGGATCGCTTGATCTACGATCTTGATCCGGCTGCGGTAAGTCTGGACGACAAGGAAATCGAGCGCCTATCGGATTTGATCTCACAGTTCGAAAACGCCTGGTCCGATATGCCGAGCGACTCGCTCTGGAAGTTCATGGACGCAGGACCAGGCGCCAAGTTCTGGACCGTCATGCGCCGTGACAGCCTGCGTTATTCCGATTGCTTTCGCAGCGCCCTGGCCGATTCGGGCAAGTATCGCGATTTTCAGAAAACAGTCTGGGACCAACTTCGCTCGCGCCTCCACGGCCTTCTGGAATTCCATCCCCGCAGAGCCTCTCTCGTTCGAAGCGGGGATGGTGTGAGCAAGCTTGTCTTTTTGGACAACTTCAGCCTCATGGGTCGCGTGGAAAACATGGAGAAGCATGCGACGCATCCTCAATTGAATGAAATCCTCATACTCTCACTGCTTACTCCCATCGACTGGCAGGACCCGCTGTTTGCCCCTTGGCGGGAAGCCGAAGCGCGGCATGCCGGCATCCCCTGGCAGGATTTCAATCCTGGGCTCCAAGACGGGATGAGCATGCTGCCGAAGATGAAGAGCAAAAAAGGTGTGGAAGCTCAGGTGGATTCGCTATTCAAGGTAGACGAGCGTCTTCAAAGCCTGGGTTGGCTCAAGAAGCGTTTCGTCAAGAAGGCCATGAAAATGGCCATGTTCGAATTACTCAGCATGGAGGCGGCCTGGGAGGAGATTCAGCGACAGGAAGATGGACTTCTGGGTGATGCTCCTGCCTGCCCTCTTGTTGGCAAGACCGTCATGCGCTTCGTGTTTCTTCGCCAGAACTCCTTCTCGCGACACTGGAGCTTGGCCCTTTGCTTTCCCAGTTCGGTGCAAACGGCGAATCAGGTTCCACTCAGTTGCGAACCGGGTTTTGCCGATTGGTATCAGCGCTTCAAAAAGTGGCGAAAGGAAAGCAGTTAGAAGTAGAGGCGAGCGCCTTCATCACTGAGCCAACGTCGCAAAGAGGCATAGTCGGGAAGATAGCGTTCCACCAGTGCCCAATAGGCCGGCGAGTGGTCGAGATGTACGAAGTGACAAAGCTCGTGGACGACCACGTAGTCCAAGACTTCGGGTGGCGCCATGATCAGCTTCCAGCTGAAGGACAGGTTCCCCGTGCTGCTGCAGCTACCCCAGCGACTTCGTGTGTCGCGCAGCGTCACTCGGCGAGCGCGCTTGCCCACCCGAGCGCTCCAGTGATCCACACGCGCTAAAACAATGCGGCGGGCCAGGCGACGCATCCAGGCTTCGAGTACCGACCGGGCATCGGCGCTTCGAGAAAGATCCACGCGAATGATGCCGTCACTGGCCTGAATTTGCGCGCGCTTTCGCAGGGGATCTCTGTGGATATCCAGGGTCCACTCTTCACCGAGCAAGAGAAGGGTTTCGCCGGTGACGAAGCGCCGTTCAGGGTGCTCGGCTAGCCAGTTCTCGCGCCAGAGGAGTTTGTCGCGAATCCAATCCTCTTCCTCGCGCAGGGTCTCTTCCACATCGCGCAGGGGAAAGCGTGGTGGTGTGCGCAGAATCAAACCCTGCCGCGGCTCAACAAAGATGCTCACCCTGCGGCGGCCCTTACGTCGTTCCAAGCGAAAGGGGATGTCCCGCCCATCCAAAACGAAAATGCCTTCTCGAATATCCAAGCTCATTCCAGAATTTTAACCGGAAGCTGGCCGCTTGTCAGGCGAAGATCGCAGGGTTAGACTCGCACCGGAGGTAATCATGCGACTATTCCTGTTCTTGCTCTGGCTTCCCGTTTCCCTCATGGCCACCGATTGTGATTCCCTGGTGGCCGCTTTCAACAATGAGGCTGCTCTTGAGTGTTTTCAGGAACGGCTGGCAGATGATCCGGAAAATGTGGATCTCCAGATCGCAACACTCCGCGCCCTCATCGATACCGGCGAAGATGCTGCAGGCAATATAGCCCTGCCCTACTTCGAAGAAGCGGTGGCTGGCGCCGAACAATTCATCGAGAATCATCCCCAAAGCGCGGAAGGTTACTATTATCAGGCTGTGGCCTTGGGTCGACAGGCACAGTTTCTTGGCGGCAAGGAGAAGGTCGCCATGGCCAAGGAGATTCGCTTGAATGTGGATCGTGCCCTGGCGCTTGACGATCAGCATGCAGAGGCATACCTGACACGCGGAATCTACTTCTACGAGTTGGCCACCCTGAACAAGGCCCTGCGCTTTTTCGCCAAGCTGCTCTATGGCGGGCTTCCAGAAGGTGGACTGGACGATGCGGCGGCCGATCTGGAAGCTTCACTGAAACTGGCGCCTCAGAACACCAACACGCTGTATCACCTGGCGCTCATTGCTGAGCGCCGCAAGGACTACTCAGCTTGTGCACGATACTGCGAGTTGGCCTTGGCCCAGGAGCGGACCGATCACCTGGACAGCCACAATCAAGCACTGGCCAAAGATCTATTGTCTGACATTGCCAAGAAGTTGAAGAAACAGGAAGCGCGCCGTTAGCCGGCCAGAAGCTTCATCAATTCTGTGGCCGTGCCACGCAGGCTGTGGGCATAGAGTGCCGAAAGCGGAGTTTCCTCGGGATTGATCTCGATGGTCAAGGCTCCCGCCCGCATGGCGATGATCGGCATCTCCGCCGCAGGATAGACCACTCCAGACGTACCGATGCTCACCAAACAATCGCACTCTTCAATGGCCGAGACGGCCGCCTCGATCACGGGCATATCGAGCATGTCCTCGAACCAAACCAAATCGGGCCGCCACCATTGGCCGCATTCGCAGTGCTTGGGCTCCAGGGGCAGATCAAAATTCTCACGCCGGGATCCACAGGCCTCGCAGCGCAATCGCCACAAGCTTCCGTGCAATTCGATCACATCCACGGCGCCGGCTTTCTGATGCAGTCCGTCGATATTCTGGGTGATCACACGAGTGCCCGGCCGCTGTCCCTGAATTTTGGCGATCAGTTCATGGGCGATATTCGGTAGGCTCTTCGCCACAGCCGCCCGGCGCTCATCGTGCCAAACCCACACCTTCGCGGGATCACGATCGAATGCGCGCTGGCAGGCGTACTCGCGATAGTCATACTTGCCCCAGACTCCCCCATCGCCACGATAGGTAGGAATTCCGCTCTCGGCGCTTAGTCCCGCGCCCGTGAAAAACACCAGCCGTTCGAACTCGCTCAAGTGCGGGATATCATGGGCCATGCACATCCTCCTTCCCAGGAGACTCAGGTGAGCTCGCCGGTTCTTGCCAAGCCCAATGCCAAGGCTCCCATGGAAAGCGACGCGAGGGATCTTTGGGATAGGTCTCAACAAATCCAAATTCCCAGGCATGCTTGGAAAGCCAAAGATAGGCGGGGTTCTTGGCGTAGGCTCCGCCGAGAGTCAGATCCACCGTGGTGCCGAGCATGTGCTCGGAATATCCCGGCGGCGCCACACCCCAGGTGATTTCCTTGAACACGCGACCGGCATCGAGGCGCTTTTGGATGAGACCGCGCTGAGTTTCCACACTGCGATATGCCGAATTGGCCACAATGCGAATACCGTCACGATAGGCGGCTTGGGCCAGTGTCACCAAGGCCTCCGCCGCGGGCTTGCGAAGGTAAAGTGCCCGTCCCTCAAGACATAGACTGTCGGGCAAGGCCACGAGGTCATCGGGTTGCGACGCATCGGCCGGACCTTGGCGCAAGCCGCGCCACTGAAGGGGAACGGCATAAACCTGTTCTCCCACGCGCACGCTGTCGGGCCAGGTAGAGGCCAGCGCAGTGATGGCGGCAAACAACAGCGCCAAGGACAGATCAATCGCAGGTCTTCTCAAAACCCTCCTCGAGCTGCACGCCCAGAGCCAGCACGTTGCGATTGACGAAATTGAAGTAAGACGCCACCAGAGTCACCTGCAAAATCTGTTTGTCTTCCAGACCCGCCTCGCGCAGCGCCTCGGCACCGGCGTCGTCACAAAGGTGAGGCTCAAGGGTCATGCGCTCGGCCCAGCGAAGGGCGGCCAGATCGCGCGCTTCGTAATAGGTTTCTAGAGCAGGCCAATCGCGTTCTTTGAGGGCCTCCAGATTGACCTCGCGATCCAGCTTTCTCAGGGCTTCTCCATGATGGGCCACGCAATAGTCACATCGATTACAGGCGCTGACCAACACGGCGATGGCTTCGAGCAGTTTTCGCCGCAAGCCGGTTTCCCGACTTTGAAACATGAGATCCGCGTACAGGTCGAAATGCCGGCGCATGGAAGCCGGCAGCAGAGACTGGATTGCCAGGACTTCGGCCACGCCACCACGCTTCTCGTTGAGTTCGCGATAGATTTCACTTAGCTCGCCCTGGGCATCTTCCGGCGAAATGATGGGAATGCGGGCCACGGATCCTCCTTGTATCAGGAAGAATGCTTGATTCGCTCCTCTGAGTGAATCAGAATTCCTCATCATGGAGTGTTATCGAGAATATCCGCGAGCTGTGGGCGCCCTGACGGGTATCCTTGCGGTTGTCTATCTGCTCGCCGGGCTCACCCTCTTGCTCGGCCTCAACCGATGGGCCGCCATGGGCTTCGCGCTGCTGTTTCTCGCCGTACACCTATGGGACTACCCTCACCACGCCTGCAAGAACTGCTACTACCGCGGGCGGCTGTGCATATCGTTCAAGGGGAAGTGGGCGGCCATCGTTTTGGGCCGGGGCAGCGAAGCGGCCTTTCCGCGCGGCATGAAGCGCGCCATGAAGGGCGTCTACGTGGTCTGGGTCTACCCCTTCGTCACACTCATTATCGCGCAAATCTATTGGCAGCCGGTGAAGCTCAACGATTTGCTGCTGGCGGCCATACTCATCGCGCTCATGCTCATGCGCCAGCTCATGCGCAAAAGCCTGGGATGCAGAAGCTGCATGATGCGGGAAGTCTGCCCCAACGTAGGACCCGACCGCCGCCGCGGTGTAAAGGTGAGGGCCGAGTCGCCGGCAGGCAGCCGCTAGGGCGCCTGCCGCATTCTCCAATCCGCAGAGTTGCGCAGGGTCTCGAAGAAATCCGCCGTCTCGAACTGCTCGTAGCTAGCCAGTCGCCTTTCCAGGCAGAGCTCCATCCACTGACCCGCTTCCGTCGTGCGTCCCGCCATGGAATAGCTGGCCGCCGCGAAGTAGGCCGCGCCGGGATAATTGTTGTCCAGCTCATAGACCCGAGTGAAAACATCGCCCGCTTCGCTGAACTGCTCCAGGCGCGCCAGCGCCGTGGCTAGGTTGTTCTGGTAGACGGTCGAGCCCGGATCCAGCTCCGCAGCTCGCTCGAAAAACTCCAGAGCTTCTTCGTGTTGCCCGCGGTCGGCCATGAGCCGACCTTCCACCGACCAGCCTCGCGCATCCTCGGGAAAATCCTTTCGGAAGTCGAAGAGTTCAACTTCCATTTCGGTGATGCGATCCATATCGCGCAGGGTGATGATGCGGTTGTATCGAATGCTGATATCGCCAGGGGATTCTATCAGCGCACGATCGAAGAGGTCCAGCGCCTCCAGGTAGCGGCCTTCGTCCCGGCGCTGCAGTCCCAGTTGAACAAGGGAACTTGCGTCACCGCTTTGATTGGCCATCTGCTCCAGGGTCGAACTCATTTGATCCAAGGCACTGAGGAGGAAAGTCAACCTGGGATCGCCCGGCACCGCGGCCAGGCCTTCCTCGAAGGATGCACGTCCGCTGTTCAGGCGCGCCACGCCACCGCCGGCCGCATAGCCTTCCAGCAATTTGTCGGTAACAAGGCGAGCGTTGGCCAGGCGCCCCGGCACGAAAGCGCCAAGGATGGGCAAGCCGCCTTTCCATCGCTGGTTGTTAAGCCATCGTAGATTCTCATCTTCATGCTGGCTTCGGCTTTTCAGGCGGAACTCACGCACAGTGCTGAATTCTAAAATGGGACGCGCCCATGAATTCACGGGCCCTTCACCCAGGGCTTTGGCAAGGTCCCCGTCGCCCGACACAAAGAGGGACGCCATCACGTAGGGATCGTCCAGATGCATGGCGGCCAGGTCGGCGCGAATACGCTCATCCTCCAGCGCTTTTTCAACGCGTTCCATGTGATAGGCCAGGGGCGAAGGGCTGCCCACGAGGATGATGTTGTAGGGATCCAGCCAGAAGATGCCCGTATGTGGGAAAGCCGCCATGAAACTGCGCGTGACCGTTCGCACTTCACTGGCCGGCAGGTGTGTGGCAAGCCACTGCACCATGACACCTTCGTCGCTCAATCGATCGCGACAGAGTTCGTAGTAATCCTTCGAAAGCAGCGCGGCATTGCCCGAGTATTCAGGGTTGAGCTTGGAATCGCTGCTGATCAGATCGAACTCACCTTCCTCGGTGAGCAGGAACTGAACGCCGTCGCCCACCACCATCTTCGTGCGAGGATCGTCCAGCACGTGGAAGTTGGGAGCGGCGAATAACCGTGCGCCTTCCACCACACCCGGTACTATTTCCACGCAGACCAGTTCGTCGATTTCATCGTAGAGAGACAGGGTGCCCAGGGTCACACCGCTGCCCAGTCCCACGCTGAGGGTGCGCCCCGCTTCGGGCACGAGGGCCATGGGCAGGTGGGCGAGAATCTTCTCCTTGCGCATGATGCTGGGTTCGGTGCCGCCGATGTGATGACCGTCCACCGACATGTGCATGGCGCCGCTTTCCTTCACATAAACCCGCGTTTCCGCCGTGGGATCTTCCAGATCGAAGAGCACGCGATCTCCAGCCACCTGGCTATCGGACATGAGATTGCGCCCGAAGTCGAGCATGAAAGGCGAACCCGCCGCCATGACCATGACTAAAAGCCCGGCGATCCATGGCTCTATGCGTCCACGACTACGATTGGACAGGTGGGCGGCCAATCCGATGAATGCGCCCAGTAGTGAGGTGGCGATGATGGCGCCCTTGGCTCCGAGCAAGGGGAGCAGCGCGAAGCCCGCGAAGAGAGAGCCCGTGATGGATCCCAGGGTATTGGCGAAGTAGAGGCGCCCGATACCCAATCCAAGGCGCGAAAGGCCACGAATGCCGATGCGATTGACCAGGGGAAAGGTCATGCCCAGAAGCAGGGTGGGCAGGGCCATGATGAGCAGGGCCAGCAGGAAACGCCGCATGAGATAGGCGTTCCAGTTCAGTGACGCGCTGCTGAACAGAGCGCTTTCCTCCATACGCGGCAAGACTTCCCAGATGAGCGGCACCGTGGCCAAGGCCGTGAACGCCGCCAAGATCTGCACGCGGCCCAGCCATACCGCGGGAGATTTAACGCGGTCGGCGATGCGCCCGCCGATCCATCCTCCGATAGACAATCCCAGCAGGAATGTGGTCAGCATGGTGGAAAATGCGTAGGTGGAGTTGCCCAGGAAGTGATCGAGGGCGCGGGTCCAGTAGAGTTCGTAGCCCATGGCGGCGAATCCGCTGGCGGCAAAGAGGAAGGCCAGCAGTCCGGGATGAATTTCCACGGGCGAATCATCGGCTTCTGCCGAATCCATGGCGCTGCGGGCGGCCACGTCCAGTTCAGCCTGCCCGCGATCGATGATGAGAATGAGCAGGGCGATGGCCAGATTTAAAGCGGCAGCGAGCAAGGTGCAATTCAGCAGGCCCAGGGAGGGAATGAGGACGAAGCCCGCCAGGAAAACGCCAAGCACCGCGCCGAAGGTGTTCACCGCATAGAGCAGGCCCAGGCCGCGACCCAGGCGTTCGGAGCTGCGTACGATGTAGCGGCCGAGCACGGGCAGGGTGCCGCCCATGAAAAAGGTGGGCGGCAGCAGGATGAGCAGGGCCACGCCTACGCGCAGAAAGGATAAGGATCCTTCGGGAAGTGATTGCGCCATCGCCACATAGGATGGTTTCAGAAAGACGATGACCGCATGCACGCCCAGGCCGAGGATCGCGATGACGATTTCCAGCATCGCATAGAGGCGCAGGGGGCGACGCGTGGAGTCGGCACGAGGGCCGAAGAAGCGGCTACCAAAGGCCAGGCCGCCCATGAAGGCCGCCAGCACCGCGCTAATGGCGAAGGTTGTGCCGCCGAGCAGCTGGCTGAGTAGACGAATCCAGACCAGTTCATAGACCAGCCCGCTCACTCCCGAAAGGGTGAATAGGATTAGTACCAGCGGCGTTGCGCGTTTCATGGCTACCTAGCTTTGGGCTTTGGGCTATGAGTTAATTACCTCCGGCGCAGTTTCGCCACGCAAAGGCTCTTCGTCAAGACGGGAAAGGGCTGGTTTAGCGTCCGGCGCTGGGCTAAATTCAGCATCCAGGAGGCAATGTGTCTGAATTTACATGCACGGTGAAGGTTCGCTACGCCGAGACCGACCAGATGAAGGTGCTGCACCATTCCCTTTGGCCGGTCTATTGGGAGGTCGCCCGCGGCGCGTTCATGGAATCGCTGGGCTTTCCCTATGGTGAGCTGGAGAAAAAACAGGGAATCTATTTCCCCGTGATATCCGTGGGCGCCGAGATTCAATCACCCGCCTACTACGACGATGTAATCGAACTTCGCTGCCAGGTTGCCGAACTCGGTCGTGTAAAACTGCGCTTCAGCTACGTAGGTTGGCGGGGCGATACCCTACTGGCCCGCGGGCACAGCCAACACGGAGTGATCGATCTGGATTGGAAAGTGGTGAGATTGCCCGAAGAAGTTCGAGCAGCCCTGGAGACTAGCTAGTCTCTTGTCTGGAGACTGGCGACTGGAGACTGAAGACCGGAGGCCCTTTATGTCCGATTTCGAATGCGAACTCCCCCAGCACCGTGGCACCAATGAGGAAATTCGCCGAGTGCTGGAAGATTACAAGGTGGTGGCCGTGGTGGGCATGTCGAACAAACCCGTGCGACCCAGTTATCATGTAGCCGAGTATCTGATGAGCGTGGGCTATACCATTATACCTGTGCATCCTGCGGCCGACGAGATCCTGGGGCTCAAGTGCTACCCCAAGCTCACCGACATTCCCGCTGAGATGGGCGTGGAGATCGTGGATATCTTCCGCCGGCCCGATCTGGTCATGCCTCACGTAGAGGAAGCCATCGAGATCGGCGCCAAGGCTGTGTGGTTCCAGGAGGGCGTGATCAATAACGAGGCCGCGGCGCGCGCCAAGGAGGCGGGCCTGCAGGTGGTGCAGAATCTCTGCATGTTGAAGGAGCACAAGGTGTTGTAGTCGCCAGCCTCCAGTCCCCAGTCTCCAGGAAGATGCAGCTTCGGGGACTGGCGACTGTGGACTGGTGACTGTGGACTTTTGCCCTGGCATTCAGAGCGCCTCCATTCTATCTTCTGCCAAATTTACCCAGCCATACGGAGGCCCCTATGAGTGAGCCGCAATTCAGAATCGGACTCACCTATGATGACGTTATTCTCCAGCCCCGCCACAGCGCCATCCATCCTCGCGACGCCCAGCTAGGCACCCGCCTGACCCGCAAGATCACGCTGAACATTCCCATCCTGAGCTCGGCCATGGACACGGTCACCGAGGCAGAGATGGCTATCGCCCTGGCGCGCGAAGGCGGCATCGGAATCATCCACAAGAATCTGTCGCCCGAGCGGCAGGCCGAGCAGGTGGATCAGGTGAAACGCTCGGAGAGCGGCATGATCACGCGGCCCATTACCCTTTCGCCCAAGGCGCTCGTGGCCGAGGCCATGGAATTGATGCGGCGCTACCGCATCAGTGGCGTGCCCATTACCGAGGGCGGCAAGCTGGTGGGCATCCTCACCAACCGCGATCTGCGATTCAATGAGCGAACCAACATTCCGGTGAGCGAACTCATGACGCGCGAGAACTTGGTCACGGTGAAAGAGGGCACGACCCTGGCCGAGGCCAAGGCCATTTTGCACGAACATCGTATCGAGAAACTGCCCGTGGTGGACGCCACCGGCGAGCTCCGCGGCTTGATTACCGTGAAGGACATCCAGAAGAAAATCGACTACCCCGCCGCCAACAGCGACGAAGACGGTCGCCTGCGCGTGGGCGCCGCGGTGGGTGTGGGCGAGGACCTGGAGCGTCGCATTCATCTTTTGGCCGACAGCCATGTGGACGTGATCGTCATCGACACCGCCCACGGACACAGTGCCAACGTGATCGACGCGGTGAAACACGCCAAGGAACTCTACCCCGAAATGCAGGTGATCGCGGGGAACATCGCCACGGCCCAAGCGGCCGAAGCCCTCATCGAAGCGGGCGTGGACGGCGTGAAGGTGGGCATCGGGCCGGGCACCATCTGTACCACTCGCGTGATCAGTGGCGTAGGCGTGCCGCAGATAACCGCCATCATCGATGTGGCCGCCGTGGCAAGTGCCGCAGATGTTCCCGTGATCGCCGACGGCGGCATCAAGTACAGTGGAGATATCACCAAGGCTCTGGCCGCGGGCGCCGATACGGTGATGATCGGCAGTCTCTTCGCAGGCACCGGCGAAAGTCCGGGCGAGACCATCCTCTATGAAGGGCGCAGCTACAAAGTCTATCGCGGCATGGGCAGCCTGGACGCCATGAAGGAAGGATCGGGCGATCGCTATTCTCAGGAAGGTGTGGCGGAATCGAAGATGGTGCCCGAGGGCATCGTTTCGCGCGTAGCCTTCAAGGGCCCCGTGAAGAATACCATCTATCAGTTGGTGGGCGGACTTCGGTCCGGCATGGGTTACCTGGGATCGAGCAATCTCGAGATGCTTCGTGAACGCGCAGAGTTTGTAAGGGTGACGGCCTCGGGTTTGCGCGAGGCGCATCCCCATGATGTTGCTATCATCAAGGAGGCTCCCAACTATCAGATTCCATAATGGAAACTGAAGGCATCCGCGGCTGGCTTATCGACGTTGAAGGCACGCTGGTCGTGGACAAATCATATCGCGCCGTGCCGGGTGCCGTGCAGTGGCTATCATCCCTGGTGATCCACAAGATCCCCTTCGCCATTCTCACCAACAACACCACGCTCACACGCAGCGAGATGGGCATGCGCCTGCGTGATGCTGGTTTCGGCGTGACCGATCGACAGATCATCGGATGCCAGGGGCGTGCCGTGCAGATTCTGCACGAACATGGTTCGCCCGAATGTTGGATTTTGGGTTCGGATTCCCTCATCCGCACCCTGGAGGCTGGCGGCCTGATTTGCCATGACCTCTCCCGCGAAACTCCGGATGACAATGACATTCCCCGCGCGCTGGTTCTCGGCTGGATGGAAAACCCCGACGCGCGCCTTCTGTCCAAGGCCGTCGAACTCTTGCAGCGGCCTTTGGTTACCTTCGTGACCCTTCACAAGAATCGCCTCTTCCGAAATGCGGGGCGCGTGGAACCCGGGCTGGGCGCCTGGGCTTCGGCTCTGGAATATGCCAGCGGGCGCGAAGCCATCGTGGCGGGCAAGCCTTCCCTGGATCTTCTCCGCTCCGGGGCGCGCGCGCTTCAGCTTCGACCCGAGGAAATCGCCATGGTGGGCGACGATCCCCAGGCCGACCTGGCCCCCGCCGCCGAGCTGGGCATGAAAACGGTGTTCGTGCTATCGGGCAAATACGGCGACACCAGCGTGCTCAAGCGCTTGCCTCTGGAGTTTCGGCCCGAGTATGTGGCCGGCAGTGTGGCAGAACTGGAAAAGGCCGACGTCAAGAAGCTCTACTAGTCTGAGCTAATTCGGATTTATGGGGCCCGGGTTCCTACCCGGGCCTTTTCTGTTGTCACCATCTTGTCTGAAATGGCTTCCGACCCTTGAAGAATTTCTGGCAACCCCCATCTTCTACCTATGGGTAAGATTTCACTTCATCATCGCATCGGTCGCAAAGGCCTGAAAACCTACTCGCTGCGCCTCGTGGTGCAGATTGGTTTCGCGATTCTGATCATGCTCATCGGCCTTGAGTTCGCGCGATTCGTACACGCCATCGAAGTGGGCAGCAGCCCCCTGCCCACACGACCCTCGGGCGTGGAAGGCTTCCTTCCCATCAGCGGACTCATGGGCGCGCTCGATTGGATTTACCAGGGCCAGCTCAACAACATCCATCCTGCGGCGACTTTGCTTTTTCTCACCTTCACGGTTTCAGCGTTGCTGCTGCGCAAGAATTTCTGCTCCTGGATCTGCCCCGTCGGTCTCCTCTCGGAAACTTTGGCGCGACTGGGTCGCCGCATCTTCGGACGCAACTTCCGCCCCTGGCGCTGGCTGGATGCGGGTCTGCGATCCATCAAGTACCTGATCCTTGCCTTTTTCGCCTGGGCCATTTTCACCATGAGCGCAGGGGCACTGCAGGAATTCATTCACTCGGGATACAACCGCATCAGCGATGTGAAGATGTACTACTTCTTCGCAGAGCTCAGTACGACGTCGATCGTGGTATTGATCGTGCTTGCGCTGGGCTCGGTTTTCATCAATGGTTTTTGGTGCCGCTACCTCTGCCCCTACGGTGCATGGCTGGGAATTTTCAGCTGGGCATCGCCGGTGAAGATCCGTCGCAATGAAACGAGCTGCACCGACTGCGGTCTCTGCGACCGCGTTTGCATGGCGCGCCTGCCCGTGTCGAAGAAGGAGCGGATCATCAGCCCCGAATGCACGGGATGCTTGGACTGCGTGGCCAGCTGCCCATCATCCACGGCGCTCACCGCCGGGGGAAAGGCCCGCAAGATCGGCGTGGAGCATTTCATGGCGGGAGTGCTGCTGGTGTTCATGGCGGGCTATCTCATTGCCCGACTCGCGGGATGGTGGGAAGGCGGCGTGAGCGAGGCCGAGTACTTCCAGTTGCACGGCGTCATGGAAAGCTTGGATCACTTAGGTCAGGAGTATCGGCCTTAGTCCAGCTTCAGGCGATAGCCCTTGCCATGGGCAGTCAGGATACGCTCTGGCTTCGCCGGGTCCTTCTCTAGCATTTTCCTCAAAGCCAAAATGAAATTGTCCACCGTGCGTGTGCTGGGGTAGGCGTCATAGCCCCAGATACGGTCGATGATGGTATCGCGATCCACGGCCTCGCCATCACGTTCCGCCAGGAGGCGAAGGATCATGGCCTCCTTCTCCTTGAGCCGCTGCTTACCTTCGGGTGTTTCCGCTTCGCGCGCGTCGAGATCAATACTGACACCAGGCCATTCCAAAAGTGTGCGCGAGGGTTTTTCACGCATCCAATCTTCCCGGCGGAAAATACCCTTGATGCGCGCAAGCAATTCGCGAAGCACGAATGGCTTGGTGATGTAGTCGTCGCCGCCTTCTTCAAGGCCGCGAACACGATCATCTTCCGAACCTTTGGCGGTCAAGAAAAGCACCGGCACGCGATCGCCTTTCTCGCGAATACGGCTGCACATTTCGAAACCGTTCATGCCGGGCAACATGATATCGAGCAGGATCAAATCCACACCGCCGCGCTCCCAGTAGCGCAACCCGTCTTCGGCGCTATCGGCAAGCACCGGATCGTAACCATCCAATTCCAGGTTCAGCTTCAGGCCTTCAGCCAGATGGGCTTCATCCTCGACGATCAAGATTCTCTTTTTCACGGGGTCTCCTTGGCTAATGGCAGAACCAGCGTAAAGGTGGACCCTTCGCCGACTCTGCTTTCCAATTCGATCTTGCCGCCCAATTCCCGGGCGGCGCGTTTAACAAGATAGAGTCCGAGGCCCGTGCCCCGCATGCCTCCGGGGCGCCTGCCAGCTTCCCCCACACGGAAGAAACTCTGGAAAATCTTGCGGCGCAGATTGCGAGGAATTCCAGGACCCGCATCGCGAACGGATATACGACAATATCCGGAAGAAGATTCAATGTCCAAATCTACTCGCGCCGGTTTTGGTGAATACTTCACTGCGTTCTCGAGTAGATTTCGCAAGGCCACTGAAAACAACTGAGGATCTCCGTAAATTTCACAGCCCTCGCTCAGCTCAGAATTCACCTCTGCGCCCTCAGAAGTGAAAAATGCCTGGAGACCGCGAAGGATTTCCTCCGCCTCAGCCTTGACGTCAAGAGTCTCAGGTTCCGCACCCAAGGGGCGTTCGGCACGGCTCGCCGCAAGTACTTGCCCCACCATACCGTCAAGGCGAGAAACATCTTCCTGCATGTGTCTGAGAATTTCGTCTCGGCGAGGCTCGTCGAGATCGGGACGTTCCAGGGTTTCCGCATAGAGCTGAAGGCTAGCCAGGGGTGTTCTAAACTCATGAGACACTCCCGCCAAAAACAGTTCACGTGTCCGACGGAAACTCATCTCGCGCCGGTAAGCTAGAGTAAGCAGGGCACTGCCTGCAAGAATCAAAGCCAGGAAGAAAATCCCCTCGCCCAAGAACATGGCGCTGCGACGCTTGGCTTCCCGACGCGTTGCTTCCTCCACCGAGCTATCCACATGGATATCCCATGCATTGCCCAGGCGATTGAAGTGAAGATTGGGAAAGGTTTCGCGCAGGTGAGCCTCAGGGTCTTCAGCGATTTCCGGATAGGTTCGCATGAGGTAAGCCGCGTGCAAGCGGTCGGCCTGGAAGCGTTGCTGTTGCAATTCGAAATAGCGGTCGCCTTCGCGGCTGAGATAGATCACCCACCAGCTGGACTGGGCCACCATGAGCACCAGAAGAACCCAGTAGGTAATCGAGATGATTCGGCTGGGGCGCACGTCAGTCTCGCCTCTTGAAAATGAGTTCAAAGAGCATGTAAAGCCCAAGCAGAATGAGGAGCGCAGGATAAACTGGAATGTTGAAGCCGAACATGTTTCCGAAACCGAAGCCCAAGGCAAGGATGCCTAAAATGACAAGCGCAGCCGAAACGGACAATCTGAAAAACCCACGAAACAGTTGCACGCCCAGTAGAATCGCACCCGAGCCGATCAGCCACATGCCCATCGGGAGTGTTCCGTCAGGCGCTATCCAAAGCACGCCCGCCATAATTAGGAACAGTGCCCAACCGAATTTCTGGATGCGTTCGGCGAGTTGGGATTCATCCCGTTCCTCGTTCACTTCCACTTCGATTCTCATGTTCCCTCCGTCACCAGGAGATGGGTTTGCGATCGCGGAAGAACTCGCCGGTAGGACCTTCGGCCGGCAAAGTCGCTAACCATAAAATGGTGTCTGCTCCTTCATCGGGACTGCGATGGGCATTGGCGCCGCCCATATCGGTTCTCACCCAGCCGGGACACATGGCGTTCACTTTCACGTTGGGATGCTCGGCTTCCGCAGCAAGAATTTTGGTGAGTCCATTAAGCGAAGTTTTTGACAGTCTATAAGCTGGGCTACCTCCGCTCATTTCCGAAAGCTGTCCCATGCCACTTGATAGATTCACCACACGCCCATAACCGCGTTCGATCATTCCAGGAAGAAAAGTTCGGCAAAGGTAGAGTGGCCCATAGAGATTCGACTCCAGAGTTTCGCGGATCTTCTCGACATCCACGCTCAAGGCCTTCTCTCCCTCGTCGATGAAGACCGCGGCGTTGTTCACGAGGATGTCCAGGCCCGCAGACTTCGCTTCGATGGTCTTCTTTGCGGCACTTGCCGCGGATTCACTTCGCACATCGAGAAGCAGAAGATCTACATCCAGGCCTTCTTCCTTCAGGGTGTTCACGGCCTTCTGTCCGCGGCCCTCGTCCCGGCTTCCCAGAAAAACGCGGCAGCCTAGTTTTGCCAGACCCCGGCAAGCCGCCAAGCCTATGCCCTTGTTGCCTCCCGTTACCAAGGCTACGCGGCTCATGGTTTGATCACCCGGTCGGCCGTGGCCATGATGCGCATATTGTCATCCATGTTCCCCACCCCACCGATGAGAAGCTTGTCCTGAAGATTCAGGTGATCAAGACAGGTACCGCAGCTGGCAATGCGTGCGCCACGCGCTTCGAGGGCCCGAAGGCTATCGATCACTTCGCTGCCTTCGGTGGTCAGGAGAACACCGTGATTGCTGCATCCGATCATGTCGATAGGAATGTCGGAGGCCGCCAGCTTCTCGAGGAAGACCTTGAGCAGCTTGCGTCCGAGCTCATTGTTCCCGCGACCCATCGTATCGGAACTAAGGCAAAGAAAAGTCATGTTTCTCCTTTGTATCCTGTGCCCTTAAGGCATTCGGATGAAATACCTAAGACTTGATCAGACCACACTAGCACATTTCTGCGAGCATGCCAGGGAGATGACACTCCCAGAGCAAGGTGAAAATACCAATGGCAGCATGCACATTTCAAGATCCTCCAATGCTGAGAATCTAGATAGCGGATTTCTTGGCAGCCCTCTCTTCGACCCATGTGTAAACCACGGGAATCACGAACAAGGTGAGAAGAGTTGATGTGACGAGTCCGAAGATTACCACCGCTGCCAATGGCCTTTGGACATCAGCGCCGATGCCCCGCGCGAGGAGCAGTGGCATCAGCCCGAGGACTGTGGTAAGTGCGGTCATCAGTACGGGGCGAAGGCGAAGCTCCGCTCCTAAACTCACCGCTTCAGCAACAGATTTACCCCGCTCCCGCAGATCGTTGAAGTAGGTAACCAAAACCATCCCGTTCTGAACTGCGATGCCGAAGAGGGCTATGAATCCAACCGAGGCGGGTACCGAGAGATAGTCTCCGGTCACGAGCATACCAATAACTCCGCCTATCAAAGCCAGAGGCACATTGACAATGATGATCAGCGCGTGCCTCATCACGCCAAAAGATAACCACAACATGACCAGCACCATGATGATGACCGTAGGAACAATGATGGCCAAGCGCTTCATGGCTCGCTGCTGATTTTCGAATTGACCTCCGTACTCGACAGAGTATCCCGGAGGCAACGTGACTTCTTCGTCGATACGCTCCTGAATGTCCGACACAACACCACCGAGATCTCGGCCGCGGACATTGCCTTGTACGATCCAACGCCGCTGATTCTTCTCACGGTTGATCTGGATGGGGCCCGTCACCTGTTTTACTTCCGCCACCTGAGACAAAGGCACTACGGTTCCCCGGCCAGTCGGCACGAGGATGTTGCGAATCGCTTCCGGATCGGAACGGTGCTCTTCATCGAAACGCACATGAATGCCGAACCTTCGTGTGTTCAGATAGATGTGGTCGACCACCTCACCCCCTACGGCCAGCTCCACCATCTCCATGATATCGCTCACCGTCACACCGTATCGGGAGCAGGCATCCCGATCTGCCAAAACCTGCACCTGGGGTTGGCCATAGCTCTGCTCAGCCGAGAGATCCACAAGCCCGGGAACCGTTTCGATAGCGGCGCGAATTTCCTCGGCCTTCACCCTGAGCATGTCGAGATCTTCGCCGTAGAGTTTGACCGCCAACTGTGTCTTAACTCCGGAGAGCAATTCATCAAAGGCGTTCTGGATAGGTTGCGTAAAGTTCAATTGAACGCCAGGGAATGATTCAAGCCTTTCGCCAATGGCCTCAATCAACTCTTCCTTGTTATTAAATTCCTTCCAGTCCGAACGCGGCTTCAGTTCGATATGCACTTCGGCGTAGTTAACCGGGTGTGGATGACTTCCCGCCTCCGGACGACCGATTCGCGAGATCGTTTCATCCACTTCAGCGAGCTGAGTGATTTCTCGCTCCATCTCCATGATCAGCTTCGTACCCTCTTCAAGAGAGATGGAAGGTGTCATGGCCACGCCGATCATGATCGACCCTTCTTCAAGCGTTGGGATAAACTCCGTCCCGAGTCGTGGTATGATGAGCAGGCTGAGGATCAGCGCGATCACTGCAGCTGATAGCACCCAGACTTTGAATCGAATGGCTGCGGCCAGCAGGGGTCGATAGCGATTCTTAAGAGCGCTAACGATTTTCACTTCCTTCTTCCCATCCTGGCCAAGAAGGAAATAGGAAAGAACCGGCGCGACTAAAATCGCCACCAAGATCGAACCCAGAAGTGCAAAAGCAATGGTGAAGGCCATGGGACTGAACATTTTCCCTTCGACACCTTCCAGGGTGAAGAGGGGCAGGAAGACCACAATGATGATGAGTATGGAGAACACGATGGGTCGGCTAACTTCACGCGCACCTTCGGCAATGATCTGTATCTTGGTCTTACCGGAACCTTTGGAAGCCCCCAGGTGTCGATACAGATTTTCCACCATCACGATGGCCCCGTCTCCGAGCATGCCGATGGCGATGGCAATCCCGCCCAGAGACATGAGGTTCGCCGAGATGCCTTGCAGGCCCATGAAGAGAACCGCCACCAGGGCACATATAGGCAGAGCGAGGGCCACGATAAATGCGGTTCTGAGATTTCCAAGGAAGAGGACCAAGGTTAAAATGACGAGCAGGGCACCGATCAGAAGCGCTTTCTTGACTGTCCACGTGGCCTTGTCGACCAATTCCGCTTGCTCATAGTAGGGAATGAGTTTCACTCCCGGAGGAAGCGCTTCCTTAACACTCTCGACTTTCTCATAAAGCCTGTCGATAACCTGGGAAGTGTTTTCACCGAAGAGCTTGAGAACCATTCCCGAGACGACTTCACTTTCACCGTTTCGAGTTACCACTCCTCTTCGAATTTCATTTCCGTAGACCACTTCGGCCAGGTCGGACAGAAAAACAGGTCTGCCGGAATCCTCTTTGACGGAAATCCCCTTGATGTCTTCAAGGTTTTCCACGAGACCAAGGCCTCTAACGAGATGTTCCTCGGAGCCGAGAACCAGGAATTGGCCGCCCACATTCCGGTTGTTGGCCTTGATCGATTCAACCAACTCTTCCAGAGTGAGGTCGTACTTCAAAAGAGCGTTGGGGTTAACTTTGATCTGATACTGAAGCACGTGCCCGCCGATGGACAGGATGTCCGTGACGCCCGGGACTGTTTGCAATTGAAACTTCACAACCCAGTCGTTCAACTCGCGCAGCCAGGTGTCGACGGGTTTGCCCTCGGCCTCCACGACCTCGGCATCGGCCTCAAGGTAGTAGAGAAAAATCTGTCCCAATCCCGTTGAGATCGGCCCAAGAGTGGGTGGCTCATGCATTTCCGGAAGCTCCGCCATGACACTGGACAGCCGCTCTCCAACCAACTGCCTGGCGAAGTAAATGTCGGTGCTGTCTTTGAAGTAGACATAGATAACCGACATGCCGAAAGCCGAGGTCGATTTGATCTGTGTAACACCCGGCAGGCCGTTCATGGCCGACTCGATGGGATAGGTGATCAGTCTTTCAATTTCTTCCGGCGCCATGCCATGGCCCTCTGCGAAAACCGGAACCATTATCGGCGAGATGTCGGGGAACGCATCAACGGGCATGCGTTGGTACTGAAAGACTCCCAAACCCAGTACGGCCAGCACTAACAGCAAGACCAGGCCGGGCACTCGAAGTGCGGACTCTGTCAATCTGTTGATCATCGGAATCTCCTTAGTGCCCATGCCCGGCGTGAGGGTCGAGATTGCTCGTGATGACCGTTGCTTTAAGTTGGAAGGCACCCTGCGTGACGTAGTGTGTTCCCGGCTCCAGCCCGGAAAGGATCTCCACTTTGTGTCGATCGGAGCGGCCCAGTTCAACTTCTACCATTTCGAATTTGTCTTCATGCTCGACAAAGACCATGTCGCTACCATCGATGTTCTGCACAGCCTCTTTGGAGACGACCACCGGGAGATCTTCAGACGCGTTCTGGACCAATCCGGTGACGAAAGTCCCGGGCATCCAGCGTCCGTCGCTGTTGTCCAAGACAATCCTTGCGGTGGCAGATCTCGAACTTGATTCAACAAAGGGGGTAACCATTACGATTCTTCCGAGGGCCCTAGCTCCACTATGGTCCACGCGAAGGGATACTTTCTGCCCCTCATGCACCGCAGCCAGGTTCTTCGTATAAATCGTCAGGTTCACCCAAACGGTATGCATGTCGACAATGGTGAAGATGTCTGCATCCGGCTCGATGCTTTCACCAAGCGACAGATGCTTCTCCGCGACGATTCCATCGATGGGCGATCGGATTTCATATCGAGTGATCGCCGAAGCCTGCTCCAAGTCGAGATTTTCAATGCTACTTTCCAGAATGCCCAGGGCATGAAGCTTCTGCTCGGCAGCATTCCATTCGATTTCGGATTCCGCGAATGCTTGTTCCGCTTCCAGGAATTCCTGCTCGGAAGACACACCTTTTTCGCGCAACTCATGTTCCCGCTCGAAGTATTTTTTAGCCAAACCTGTACGTGCCTTCGCAGCGAGATACTCAGACTTCGCATCCGCCAGTTCCCGGCTATCCAAGACCGCGATCACCTCTCCCTTGCTCACGGAGTCTCCAACAGTCTTGTGCACTGCTGTGGTAATGCCCGCAACTCGCGGCACCAGATGGACAACTCGATCCTCGTTGAAGACAATTTCACCGGGGAGGCTCAGGTCACTATGCAAGCTTCCTCCGCCAGCCGGCTCAACGACGATGCCGAATCGTTCACGCTGCTGCGCGCTAAGCTCTAGGCCCACTTCCTCATCAATGTGACCTGCTCCTGCGGAAGGACCGGCCTCTTCAACGTCGCCATGGTCGTGACCTGCGTGGGGATCAAGTTCTTCAATCTCGCCATGATCATGGCCTTCGTGTGAATCTTGGGAAAGTGCCGGGGATGCTGGGCCCAGACTCCAAATCACCGCAAGGCAGATTCCGAACAAGGCCGCCCGCATTCCGCTTGATGTCTTGATCAACTTTTTCATCGCGATCCTTCCTCCTTGCGGAGCGTAGACGTTTCCATGGGCTCACCCACGATTCTGTGGATTTCCGTCAAAGCGTTGTGATAATCGAGTCGAGCATCAACGAGAATTGCTCTCGCTTCGAACAGGCCGCGTTGAGCGTCGAGCATATCCAAGAAGCCGAACTTCCCTTGCCGGTAGCCGATGCTTGCAGCCTCGAATGCGTCTTCCATGGCTGGAAGGACCTTGGACTCGAGTGCCCTGACTCGCTTGATCGCGAGAGTTAAACCGGCATGCTCATCGGAGAGTGTGGCAGCTAGTTCCAGTTCGGCTTCACGTTGTTCTTCAGCACTTTGCGCAAGGGATCGTCTGGCTGCCGAAATGCTTGCAGAATTTCGATCGAAGAGAGGCAAGGGCAAACCGATTCCGAATGCCATGGCCTCGCTTCCATCCTCACGGTAATAGTTGTAGGCGGCGGAAAGATCCAGGTCGGGAACACGCGCGGCCTTTTCCGAGGAGAGAGCTGCCTCCATCAGACGCTGCTCCGATTCCCATCGGCTAATTTCGGGACTCGAGGCCATCTTCTCGCGGAGCATGGCCAGTGAAATTTCCCCGGAGCCTAGCTCTGCGAACTCGCCTTCAACCTTGTCGAAGAGAGCCTCCTCGCTACCCCACATCGCGGCGAGATTTTTGCGGGAGGACCTTAGCTCGTTCTCGACTTCCAGAAGTTCGAGGCGGGTGAGTTCTAATTCGGCCCGTGCCTTGGCGGCTTGAAGAGGTGGCTCCTTGCCCGCCTTCACACGATCCTCAACCGCATCGCTTGTACCTTCCGCCACCTTAATCATCGCTTCAGCCAAGCTGACTCGCATCTGATTTGCCAGGACACTCGCGAATCGCTGATGGGCTTGTGTGACAACATCCATGCGCTGAACTTGCCAATCCCATTCTGCGATTTCGCTTTCTGCCTCGGCCTGTCTAATTCTCCACTTCCGCTTGCCGCCCAATTCCACCGCTTGACCCAGGGAGATACTCCACTCGGCGGCGTCGAACATTTCGCCGTCCCGATCGATCTCCCCCATTTCGAATGCAAGTTCGGGATTGGGCAGTGCTCTGGACTGCTGCGCCAAATCTTCGGCGGCCCGAAACTGATAACCCTGAGCCATGAGCTGAGGATTCCAAGCAAGCGCGGCGCGCAAGACATCGTCGAGATGAAGAGTCCCGGTCATTTGTTCTGGAAATGGAACGTTCCTACCTCGGGTATCGCCCGCATCGGCATGAACCATTCCCGCAAGGAGCAAGAGGCTCACGAACATCCCGTTCACAATCCGTCCTGTCATCGATCCTCCCTCGTATACCCGAGCGCGAACTCGAGCCATGCGTATAGATCCGCATGAATTCCCCGCACGGATTAAGCCCATGCGAGTTCGTATTTACTGACGATGGAATGTGATCAGGCGTAGATGGGCGGGCGTTCCTGGGGTTGGCTCAGGTTGCAGGTGGAGGCGTCGTCCAGTTCGGCGACTTTGCTGTGAGCCATGAGAGAGGCATCGGCGCAGAGCGCGCCAGGAGATGCGGCGGGTACGTGACAGAGACAGTGGCATGAGCAGCTATCGTGCTCGCAGGCCTCGTGATCACTGCAGCAATTATCTGCGGCGGCAAAGCACACCTGATTCGCCTGAGCCTCAGCCATGTGGATTACTTCCGCGTGCGCGCAGAATTCTCCGGCCATGGACAGGATCAGTACAAGGATGGCTATTTTCGCAAAAAGCCGCATTGAATCAAAGCTCCCATAAGTGAAAGAGAAATATAGCACTTCCACTTGATCTAGTTCCCAGGATTCTAACAAAGCACCCTCTCACAAGCAAGTGTCGGGCAGGCAGACAAAATTTCGCAAATAAGACCTTTAAAGCTTCAATATTGTGAACTATCTTCATCTGTTCCAAATTCCTGACCGCAAAGCTCATTTACCGCAAGAGGATGGATATGCGACATAAGCTCTTGATCCCCTTGGCCCTCTTCGCCCTGCTGCTGCTGCCAGCCTGCAGCGAAGACAGCCCCACCGACAATACTCCACCACCACCACCCGAACCCAATGACATGTCCGAAGCCCTGGAAGGCTACTTCGGCGCGCAAGAAGATGTGACCAATGATCTTCTCGCCCTGAACGACATATTGGAGCAGATCGAAACGGCCATCGGTCGTGGAGATCGTACTCCGGAGCTAATGACCGAAGTCGCCGGATACGTGGACAATTACGTGGCTCGTTCGGAGCAGGCCGCACAGAGAATGGACGATCTGATCGCCCTGGAAGATGACATCGTGGCCTACGGCGATCGCGGCATGTTCACCGATCTTGTCGGCGGTGTTTGCAAGGGCATCTACAACACCGGCAAGAACATGGTTGTTTCGAGTGGACAGATGGTGCGCACCGGCTGGCGCCTCATGAGTGGTTCGCATGGACTTCGCGAAGCCTTGGGCGCGCCTGATTCGGGCATCCCCCTGGTTTCCGGCTGGGCCCAGGACCTTGAGCGCACGGCCAACCGTCGCAATAATCACATCGCCGATAGCATTGCATCGGGCGACAGCCAGGAAGGTTGGATCCCTTACGACCAAATTCCTGGTTCAACGCCCGCAGAGAAAGCTCAGAACTATCGCAACCTACCCGAAGACGATCCTATTAAAAGGGAAGCGCACGAAAACTTCCTGCTCTGGAGCCCTGATGGATGGAATGACTGCCTGACCACGCTCAAGGACGCCAGCAAGACCGGCGTGAAGGCCTACGGTGAAGCGGTCAGCGGCAGTGGCCTGCTGGTGGAAGTCACCGAGCAGCTCGTCACGCCCGGACAGGATCCCGCGTCCAAAGCGCCAGTTACACCTGTGATCAAGGACAAGGAAACGTCCACGCCCATCAGCGAACCCAAGACCATGATCATCAGCAAACGGGATCAGCCCGAGAGCGAACCCAAGATTGTGGTGCTCGAAGGTGTGGATCCTGAATTCGAAGTGGAGCTGCCCGAGGGTTCCTATGACATCATCACCATCGCCGACGATTACATTCGTACGGCGGAGCTCGGACTGGAAGTTGTCACCGAACAGGCCACCGGCTTCCTGGCCGAGTTGCTCGAGTTCGCAAGCAACAGCCTGTTTGTCGAATCGATTACGGTAGATCCCGAACTGGTCCCCGTGGGCAAGGTTGTCAATGCGAGCGCCAGCGCGGCTAGCACTATCGGAAGCTCATTGGACTTCACCTGGAGCGTTACAGGGCCCGGCACGGCCAATGTTAGCCCCGACGGACGCAACTGTAGCTTCAGCGTTTCGGCGGAAGGCATTTACACGGTCACCGTCAGTGTCGAGGATGACTTCGGCACGATCAAGAGCCTGTCCAAGACAATCGAAGCGACACCTGTGAGCATCGACATTGCGAGTTACGCGATTATCAGCGAGCAGGTCGCCGATGTTGCACTGAATCCCGGCGAGCATCTGACTCTTGAGTTGGACTTGCAGAACAGCGGCAATGACGACATTACCGGCGACGTGACCGTTACCGGCCTCGGCGGAATCACTGTCGGCTCGGGAGTGCACAACGGCGTCAGTATTTCAAGCGGCGCCATTGCCACTCGGCAGATCACCGTTCAGTTGCCTGCGGACTACTCAGAAAACACCGCGGAGCTTCAGTTCGACTTCATGATGAATTCACAACTGGTGAGCAGCTTCCTGATCGAATTGGACGTGTCTTTCTACGTAGAACTCAACACGATCTACTCTCCGGTCGTCGATCGCGTTCTCTACATTTCAGGGAAGGTGGCCAATCCGTCCATAGGCACGGCGCATCTCGTGGTCGACGATGACTACGAGCAGCTCTATGAAGTGAACGTGAACTCCGATGGAACCTTCGGGCAGGACATCATCGTGGAAGCTTCTGCCGAGGAAGTTGAACACGTTGTCGGCATCATGGCCGATTCTGGAAGCTGGCATGAAGAGGATTTCGCTGCCTTCACATCTCAGGTTCCGCCCACCGGTTTCCGTGTGAAGCTGACCTGGGATACGGGCGGTACGGACGTGGACCTTTGGGTCACCGACCCATTCGGGAACAAGTGCTCATGGCAGCAGAATACCGCTGACCTAACACTGGATACGGATGACACAGACGGATATGGCCCCGAAAATATCTCCAGCATCACCCCACCCTCAGGAGCCTATTTCGTTCAGGTTCATTACTGGAGTGATCACGACAGTGAAAACGCCATTGGCACGAATTGCACAATCGTGATTTACGAAAACGAGGGTACCGAGGAAGAGACCGTTCGCTACTACTACGGTTACCTCGGCGACTCTGGCGATATCTGGGATGTTGTCACTCTCGACATCGGTACTCGCTCAGGAAACTCCGGCGAGCCCATCGACCACTACCACTGGATCGATCCGGTAACCTTGCCGGCTAAGTAGTTCATTTCACTGCTATGAAGAAAGCCCCGGCGCCTGCCGGGGCTTTTCTAGAACTTGCTTTCAATATATCAAATATCATATCCTCACACTAGCCCCCTGTCTCTGGAGGGATGCAGTGCGTAGAACATTCTTTCTCATATATCTCCTTCTTTTGTCTCTCCCCACTTTATCAATCGCCGACTCAATCGCCTGGGCCGAAGTCGAAGTTCTAGTTGAGGAGCAGAGATTCATTGCTGCCCTCGGAAAACTCGATTCTCTTATTATGAGAGAAGCTCCAAAAGCTAGTGCGACTGATTGGGGTACGGCCCTTCTCTGGAGATCCGCCTTAATGGGGGCTCTAGGCTTTGACGAGGAGAAGATTTCTTGGCTTCAGGAATCTGATTGGCCGAAGGACCCCGCCATTCAAGCCTGTCTTCATCTTCGCTTAGCGGAAGACTATCTAGACCTGGCTCGAAAAAAGCGATCGTGGTCCGAGCCCAGACGAAAGAATCCTCCGGATCAAAGCCCCTTATCGGACAAAACCCGCGTCGAGTTGTACGTGGAGGCATCGGAGCAATATCACTTGGCGTGGAAACTTCGACAGAAATTCGGTGAGCAAAGCACTTCGGATCTTTCCACTATTCTGAGTTTTGACGACAAGCAACCTCCCACCAACTGGACCTTGCGAGAGCTGATCACCTATGGCTGGGCCGAGTTACTCGGGAATCCGAATATCTGGAAATCTAGAATACCCTTTCAAGAGGAACAGATCTCGACCCTCTGGACTTGGCTTGATGAAGGAGGTCCTACTGACCTCAAGTTCTATATCATGGACGATAAGCACCCACTTCTTCAGGCAGCCAGCTTGCTTCTAGATCTTCAGAATTGGGCGGAAACGGAACGCCATTCCGGTACGGTACTGGAGTGTCAATGGCGCTTGGTCCAGCTATCTCAGCTGTTCAATTCTTACAAGTGGCCTGAGCGCGCAAGGGGTATTGAGTGTCTTCGTCCGTATCTGGAAGCGGACTGCGGAGACGCACGCTACAGCATGGGGCAGTACCATCTTGCAAATTGGTTGCGTAAGGAGGACCGCCTGGAAGAGGCGTTAGCCGCTGCAACAAACGGAGAAAACGCTTATCCCGATTCCCCCGGCGCGGCAAATTGTTTCGATGTACGGGCGATCATCTCTTTCCCATCTCTCAGTATCGCCTCTCGAAATCCGATTCCAACGACGGCACCTCAGCTGAAGCTAATCAGCCGCAACTTGGATACGCTTTACTTTCAAGCATATCCCCTTTCCGGTCCCGCGATGAAGGCCCGCTTCAGCAGATACCTGCGCGATAAAGAGGTGAAGTCTTTTCTGGAGGGAAACCCAAAACCCGCCTACCGCTGGTCTCATCGAGTCAATCCTAGCAGCAATATCCACAGCATTGAAACGACGATGGATCTTCCCATCAAGGAAACGGGGCTCTTCCTTGTCCTTGCCAGTTCCGATTCAGTTTTTTCTTTGGAGAACGCTCCCATATGGGAATCGCAAATTCGCATTGGTGACTGGCTGCTAACTCACTTCAAGGAGCCAGGCGAAGGCATGAGCTTCTTTGTCAGGGACGGCCTCAACGGCGCTCCAGTTTCTGGAGGAATCCTGGAGCTCTGGTCCTCGGAAGACTCTAAAACTTGGTCTCTTCACAATTCCTATCAGGCAAATTCTCTCGGCAAGGTCACGATCCTTGGCTCCGAGCTACCATGGACTCGGAGTATGAAACTGATGCCCCTCTATCGGCGCGGTTCGCAATCACTGCTCGGCGAGAGGATCGACTTTAACGGAGATCGAAGGACACCTGAAAAAAGAAGGACTCTTTTTGTCTTCACTGATCGGCGCCAATACCGACCCGGAGAATCGATCCGGTTCAAGCTGACCTGTGTTGAGGAAGATGCCCGCGAGGTCCCACTTGCCCTTGTTGAAGTGGATTCGTTGTGGCTGAGTGTTCAAGATCCGAACTATGAATTCGTTGATTCGATATTTTTAGCCACGGATGAATTCGGAGGAGCCTCCGGTGTTTGGGAAGTTCCGAATGATGCCATGTACGGTCAATATCGACTTGGAAACCACTGGGGTTACTCAACCTTTGCAGTTGAAGCTTTCCAGGGGAAAGAATTCGAGATCGTCTTCGATGAGGGTATCGCACCACCCGTACCTGAAGGTTCGGGCAAATTCATAGGATTCGTCCAATACTTGAACGGCACTCCCTACTCCAACGCCGAAATAAAGTACACACTCTCGCGCTACCCCCAATACCCAAAGGACCGACGATGGTTGACCGATCGGATTCATAGCAGCCTTAGAGAAGATATCGCTGAAGGCGTGTTGCTCTGCACCTCCGAGGGCCGATTCGAGATCCCCTTTACCGGTGGACCCTTTAGCACCTTCGATCTCGATGAAGAGATGTCTGTCGTTTACGAACTCTATGCTAGCGCTAAGGGTCGCGAGGGAACTTCCACTTCCAGAAATACGACACTTCGTACTGCCCACAGCGCTCGCCGATTGTCTATTCTGAGTGAAGCGGGATTCTTCACTGCCGAGGACTCGATCCACCTGCAAGTAAGCATGATGGACTTGCGCGGCCGACCGATAAGTGGAAACAGCACCTACAGAGTGTTCCAAGTGGCCCTACCGGATTCTTGCCCAGATCCAGGCGAGATTGAGTCGAACAGTAGCAACATCCATCGAAATGGGCATGCCCTGCGGCAAAGTTTCGTGAAGAACTGGCCGAACGGAGCATTTGTCGATGAGGGGATCCTCTCGCACGGACAAGGGGGGTTGGCAAATTTCTCTTGGCATTCGACCGATCCGGGAATCTTCCGCATTGAATTTTCCTGCCAGGACGATTCCGGTCACACATTTCGACTTCGAGAAGAAGTCTACCTAAGCGGAGGTTCTCCCTCCTGGCCCATCCCCCTCTACCTCATGACCAAACTCAGGGAAGAAGCTTCGTCCCGCGACATTTCAATTCTTTACGGTACGGGACTGCCTGGCAAATACCTTCTCTTTCAGGTTCTGGTAGCCGGCCAAGTAGAGTACGAGGAAATTTTGAAGAGCGACGGCCGACCTCGAACCCTGACATTGCCCTACACGAACTCCATGCGCGGAGGTTTGGCAGCTAGAGTTTCCACTCTGCACAACTACGAGGAGATACAGTCCTGGGACAAGCTCGATATTCCTTGGTTCGAGAACGAGCTAAAATGGACTCTCGAGCCGGATCGATTCCGGCTCTGGGCCGGCGGACGGGAGACATGGACTCTACGCCTCAACGATGGTGATTCCCATCCCCCTACCTGCGACGTCTTGCTCGCCATGGTTAATCGGGCCGTTGACTCGCCGACATCCAACTACAGCCGTTTCGAATACAACAATCTTTGGCCGAGTTACTACAGAATGGGCTTGGGCACAACCGCAAGGGAGCGAATGCGTTGCACCAACCTCGATTTTCCTCTCGGCCTGAGGGGTGTCTTCCAACACGAGCTCAACACACCTCGATTGCTGACGTCCAAATCGATCGGCGTGAAGCGTGGATGGAAGAATGTTAGGATCGATGCCCAGGCATGCACCGTAGGACCCAATTCCGAGGAAAATATCGGACTCGTCGATCCGCAAGAGAGGGGAAAGCAAATCCACACCGATCGTCCGGGCGAACTCCGTGATGATTTTCAATGGACGGCATTCTTTCTGCCCCAGGAACGCAGCGACTCGACTGGAACACTGTCCTTCTCCTTCGATGTTCCCGACAACCTCACTTCATGGCGCTTCCACGCCCTCGCCTTGGATAGGAATATGCGCACCGCCTCCTTTTCCCGCGTATTCCCCGCAAGTAGAACGCTAACGGTTCGACTTGAAACGCCTGAATATCTTATCGAAGGGGATGAGTTGGTCGTCAATGCTACAGCTAACAATGCCTCCGGAACGAAACGCAAGGCACATATCGATCTATCGATCCTTGACGATAAGGGCATCGATTGCAGCAGGCACTTTCGCGTCAAGCCCGGTGGGAAAACTATCTTTTTGGCTCCCGAATCCAAGCGCGAACTAAGCTGGAAAGTCCGGGCTCCCAAACATCCCGGACGCTACTGTTTCCAAGTTCATCTCCGCTCGGAATCGGACAGAGATGCCGAGAGTCACAATCTGGAAGTCTTGAGCGATGAAATACTTGTAAGGGATATGACTCAGGTTCGGGTGGATGGAAACTCCAACGCCCGCCTTTTCATACCGAAGACCGGATCCCGCAGGAAAGATCAACTCGAGAGAAGCCAAGAATTCATACTGAGCGTAAGAACGAGTCCTCTCGCAACATTAATTGAGGCCATGGGAGAAGGCCGTTCAGGATTCAGGGCCGATTCTCCGGGCGCCTGGGATCATCTCTATGCGAGAGAGCTTTGGAACTCCTTTCTCGAAAAACAACCAGCCTCTTTTGCCCCAAGTGATTCGCTACTAGCAAGTTCTCTGGCGGCCTTTCGTCGGGAGAATAATTCCAATTCAAGTATGTCGACCTACTCGCAACTTTTGAAGGATCAGAACGAAGATGGTGGCTTTTCAGAGATACCCGGGACAGCTTCCACGCCGGTCGCGACATTATTCGTACTCGACGATATCCGTGCCATGAAGACAGCCCTCGAGAAGAAGTCGTCATTTCAATTCTTCAGAATGGGTCGCCTCGCCTCGTCACCCGCGGACGCTTGGCGCTACCTATTTCAGCAACTGGATGTCGAACTTTTCCGGAAACTAGACTCCGGTATCGCCTCTCCCGAACTGGCGATTCTTCTGCTTCATGTTCTCTCGAAGCATGGTCGACTTGCAGACATTGAAGATGTGCGTGACCCGCATCGGCTCTTTTTGGAAGAAGACCAGGACCTCCTTTTCGACTATGCGATTAAGCGATGGAAAGACATGGACCTTTACCCGAGACTTCTTCTGGTGAACGCCCTATTGCGAATGAATCGGGAGGAAGAGGCTCGGCCCATTCTCGATAGTGTTCTTGATTTATGCTTCGAAGATCCCAACACTGGACTACTGCACCTACCCATGGAGTATTCCAGAAATTGGCAAAATGATCGGATCGCAGCGCAATCGGCTCTCATCCTCGCGCTACTGAACACGAATCCTGAAGATACGAGAATTTCTCTGCTCGTGCAGGGTTTGATGGGCGCTTACTATTCGGGCGGTTGGAATTCACCCCACGGGAGGATCAGGGCGGTGGAGGCCTTGATCGCCTATATAGAGCGTTATCCCCACAAACTGGAACCGGACAAACTAAGGGTTCATTGGGGAAACGACGTTCGAGATATCGAAGACTCTTTAAGACAGAATGTAGGTTTCTTCGCTTGGCGGCGTCACAGTGGCGTGCTTTCAAAAGATGATCTGAATAATGCTCGAATTGAATCGAACAGCTCAGAACCAGTGCTGGCCTCGTTATCGCATTCATATACGACGCGATTGCCGGCGAAAAGACACATCTCAACAGGGATCCATTTTGAACTTCGTCTTTTTCGCCAAAGGGTTACAGACGACTCGAAACATTGGCAGGAGCTCGACGCGAAGAATATGATCGTTCAAGGAGATCGCATTCAGATCGAGCTGCTTCTCTCATCCTACGAAACGCTTTCCGATTTGGAGATCACGGCTCCTTTGCCATCCTGTTTTAAACCTACGCATAGTCGCAGCGGTATACGACACGAAGATGGATGGGCCTACTACACCACGGTGCGCGACCGCGACATTCTATTCAACATTCCTGTGTTGCCTCCCGGGCATCACAGGATACGCTACGAACTTCTGGCCGGAGAAGTTGGTCGTTTTCATCTCTTGCCGGTCCGTTTAGTAAGCCAAATGAGTGACCAGATCAGCGCAAGCACGACAGGAGAAATCCTCGGCGTACACCCCAAAATCAAAACACGCTCACGGCCATAGAACTTCTGAGACCAGAGCCCCATGACGTGATAGAACCTACGGTAGGATTTGGTGAACCCTTCGATTTCTGTCCTCGAGTCGATCCGGTAACCTTGCCGGCCAAGTAGTTCAAATCACTGCTATGCAAAAAGCCCCGGCATCTGCCGGGGCTTTTTTTTTTGACTGGTACTCATCTAGTTCCAGGGATAGCCGCTGCGCTCCAGGCAGATTTCGCCGGAGTCCGGCTGGGTAAAATCGAATCCGACATTGAAAGACGCTGCGCCGAAAGCTGGATACAGTTCCTGAATGAGGAGATCGTATTCACCCGGCTCGAGATTTGCGATGCGATACTCGATGTCGTAGAGACAGAGACAGTCGCAATCGCCCTGCCCCTCGACTTCATCAATGGTGATCGTTCCATCTTCGATGGTCACGAGCCCACCCCAGTTCACTGGGCAGCAATTGAAGCAGGTATTGGTGTGAAGGATCGAAAGCACTCCGTCGGCATAGTCATACTCTATGCAACTGTAGACTGCATCGGGATCTGAGCCATCGCGCTCCAGGCAGCCGGTGATTTCTACAACGTTGGGAAAGGAGCTTGAACCGGGGCCGGTGGCCGAGCAGGCGCTTAGGAGAAACGCAAGCGCACAAACAACACACACAAGCCCAATCACATTTCGCATGTTCGCCCCCCTTACTATGTCGACATGGGAATTTTAACCCAACATAGAGGGGAGATCAAACCCTAGGCATCTTCCCCCTTCGCCGCGCGAACGATGAGTTCGGCCAGGGTAGCCAGGTCGCGCAGGTTGTGTTC
>RRYU01003678.1_pt1 | contig 77838 bp, 63 predicted proteins | sample 2162651 | NCBI WGS metagenome assembly RRYU01 (sample SAMN10267283, study PRJNA491782) | microbial mat metagenome | isolation source: biomat in the production well | place: Japan: Minami-Kanto gas field, natural gas well KTG3 | collected 2017-06 | reverse complement strand
GGGGGCCCAAGGGTGTGGGTCCGGGCTCCAGGCAGGCAAGCGACGGTAGTATCAGCAGCCAAATCAGAGGGGAGAATCGTCTCACATCATTCCCGATATCAGTGGAGGTTTCATACCCAGGCCGCGGGATTCTACGCAAAGGGCCCCGGCCCGTCAAGAAGACCCGCAGCTATGCTGCGGGTCTTCGATTTCTTGGGGTTCTTGCGTCTAAAACCTTGTCAGCAGGGTAAGTTCCACGCCGTCGAAGGCCGGCTCATAGCGGCATACGCCACCAATGCAGATGTATCCGGCCCGGCGGCCGCCCGCGAAGAAGCGAATTTCGTGCATATCACCAATGGGACCCGCCAACTGCACACCCGACCAGGAGTCCCGAATCTCCTCTTCCGCCTGAAGAATCTGCTGTTCCTCGGTCCAATTGAGGAATTCCCCCAAAACCGAGATCGACCATCCATTGGGCGCCATGATTTCAGCCACGATGAGATCGTCGTCATACTCTCCCACAAAACCGGAATCCTTGTGCTGATGCTCCCACTCGAGCATGAGTTCGTAGGATTTCAGCCCCAGGCGAACATCGCCGGCCAAGGTGAGGTAGTTCTCGTCCACAAGGCTGCCCAGGGGCGAACTGATTTTCTGCTCGGTGTAATCGATGATGGCGTGGGCCGAGAGCAGGAAATCACCGGAGAAGAATTGGTCCCATTCCAACAAGGACTCTGCGTAGTCCGTTTCGCTGGGCTCTCCGTCCAGGGATTCCGAAAGCGTGTAGGAGACCAGGAAGGAACCCAGCGGCGTGTTGGCCGAAAGGTCGAGGAGGTAGCCCTTCTCGTCATCCATGTTCAGCTGATGAGGATGACGGTTGAGCAGAGTCGCTCGCTGATCGTGGATCAAGACCGGCGCCTGATTGGTCGCCGCGAAGTTTTCGTAGTGCTTGTAGCCGCCAAACACGCTGAAGGGTCCCAGAAGCAGGGAGCCTTCGAAGATGTGTCCCCGGCCATCGACATCATCGCCGAAACGGAAGCCGCCCTCATAGTCGAGCTGTAGAAGATTGTTGGCCCAGCCGCCGCGGAAGGTTTGAAGCCCCATATGGCTTGCCGCACCGGGCGTGTCGTGATTCACCGTGCTGCTGCCCAGATTCAAACTGCCAAAACTGCGTTCGAGATTCAGGCCGGAGATACTGCCCGAATGGCGACGCCCGAAATGCTCCATGGGACCGGTATCGAGCAGTCCACGCAGGGCGGTGATGTTCCAATCGCCCGGTGCCCAGGAGTAAAGGACACCATCTAGATTGCTATCCAGCCGAAGGTCGCGGTTTTCATAGCTTCGCAGGGCAAGTCCGCGCCCGAAAAGCTGGGTGAAGGTACCCACGCGAAGACTCTGATTCCCCCACTCCAATTCCGCGAAGCGATGGGTGAGTTTCTCAAAGCCGGTAAGCTCGGGATCGGAAACGATGGGATCGGGCTTGGGAAATGCCGACCACTGAAATCCGATATGGAAGGGTCCACCATAAAAATCGAGATCGAGCCATTCCTCGATGATCTCGCGATCGCGTTCACTATCTTTGCTGGCTTCGATTTGGTTCTGACCCTGGAAGTAAATTTCCTCACTCAGACCAGGTAGCGCCACAAGTAATACCAGCGCGACGAACAGCCCCGCCCTATTCCTCATCGGCCGCCTCCAGATGGATATCAGGATTGTCGGCCAGGATGAGTTCGGCCCAGGTTTCAGTGTCCTTTTCCTTGAAGCCCGCGTGGGCATCGAGGATTACACCGTCGGTACCAATTAGCACGTTGAAGGGAACCCCGCGTCCGCCCAGCTTACGAAGGGCTTCCTGGTTGGAGTCGGTGTAGACGGGGAACTCGAATCCGTGACGATGCACGAAGGGTTTGATCTGCTTCTGCGAGCGCGGGTCATCGATGGAAACCGTGATGAGTTTCAGCCCCGATATCTCGGCCCACTCTTTCTGGAACTCTTCCACCTTGGGAAGCTCGGCCAGACAGGGCTTGCACCAGGTGGCCCAGAAATTCAGCAGGACGGGTCCCTCTCCTAGAAACTCACTCACCTGATGCTTCTTGCCATCCAAATCGGTGACCGAAATTCGCGGCAACTGTTTGCCTTCGGCCAGAGAATTCAAGGGAACTGCAAGGATAAGAAGCAGCGGCATCAGGATTCGGAGGGCGCGCATGAGGATTCCTTTCCTTTTGACATCATGAAGCTCCCGGCGGACGGGCCGCCGGGAGCCATCGTAATCGTTTCGCTTATTTGGCCAGGACCATGCGGCCCGCAGCCGTCTCACCGTTCATCTGAACCTTGTAGAAGTAGACGCCGCTGGACAGATTCCCTCCGCCAAATTCCACCTGATTCACGCCCTCGCTGATCAAGAGGGTTTCGCTGTGAAGCAGACGGCCGCGCAGGTCCAGCACGCTCAACTCGCCCGTTCCCGACTGCCCCGCCGTGAAGCGGATGCTGGTCTTGGGATTGAAGGGATTGGGATAATTCCCCTCCACACGAAGGGCGAAGGCCGCGGGATGATCCACGCCCGTGGGCTCATCCAGTACGGTGCAGATACGTTCGAGCAGGGTGGCCAAGGTACCGCGATCATCTTCGACACCTTCGATGTCGAAGCCGAGGTTCACAAGGCGACCGTTGTCGGTGCGAATGAGGCCCGCAGGATTACCGTTGGGATAACGGAAGGCCACGGAACCAACGCCTGCGCCTAGCGCGAGTTCATCGCACTCGACCTGGGTAAGATCCAACTGAAGATCGAGATTGTCGCCGAGGTAGCTGCCGGGCTCGCCACTGAGAAGCGGTCCGGAGGGACCGTGGTTCGCAGTCCACTCGGAACCTGTTGTGGCCTCATACCAGTTGCAGCTATCCACGGAGTACCAGGCGCTGCCGGGATCGCAAAGATCGGAGGCGGCGTTCTGACCCGAGATGAGCAGCTTTCCGCCGGCACTCAGGAAATCGCCAATGACGGCCTGATCGCCGACATCGAAACTGGGAGCATGGGTTCCCGTGAACCAGAAGGTCTTGGGGAAGGCCTGGAGATCGGCCAGGGTGGGCGCTTCGGCGGCGCGTGGCCAGATTCCGGGAATCATGGGAGCCATGTGCGTCTCAAGAAGCGTGCGAAGGGCGGTTCCGTCAAAGGTGTCTTCGATGACCAAGACATCGCAGCTGTTGTGAATCGCCGCGAAAACCCATTCGCCGGTGACGCCTGGGTCATTTCCGCTGGTGATGGTCACATTGTCATAGCCCGAACCCACCACCGTGTTCACCTGGATATCTACCAGAATCTCGGCGCTCGCGCCGGGATCGAGGATCACTTCCACATCGTGCAGGAAGGGCGGGTAGCAGATTTCGCCTTCACAAAATGAGGACTGCCAATCGGCGGGCAGAAACTCATCTTTGTGGAGGGTGTAGGTGTCGCGGTCGTCACCCGTGTTGGTGAGCCAGCAGTGCAAAGAAACCAGCTCGAACTGGCCCGCAGTGCCCACCTGATGAACGGGTTCAAAGGTGAAACCTGCAGCGGCGAAAGCCGGCAGTGCAGCCGCCAGCATGACGATGATGATCAGCAAATGACGCATTTCACGGTCCTCCGTGGGGTTCCTGGGCAGCGCCGAGAACTTCGCGACTGCCCTCTGCTTGCACAAAAACGAAAGCGAAGAGATGGTCCAGGTTCACTTGTCCGGGATCGGTTCCGGCATCGGGACTGAACACACTACTGAATGAAAATAGCTCCCCTGTACTCACAGCGAAAGTTTCGCCCAGGGAAACAGGGGGATCACCGTCGTAGTTGGTGTCGATTTCCCCGTCCACCCCATTCATGTGACGTACGACATTGAGGAAATGCGTTTGTCCGTTCCCACCGTCTTCCTCAAGTTCGGTTTCACTCTCGGCCAAACCGTAGTAGATGCGCCAGGGTCCTGCGCCGATATCGCTCAGGACCTTGCCGTCTACCGTCACCGTGTAGTCGCCCCCCGCTTCTGTAGTGACCACGCGCAGGGCCAGCTTGGGAGCCAGGGCGAGCCGGGCTTCGTACGCGTCCAGGATAATCTGACTATCCTGGGGATCGGACACGGCACTTCCATCCACGAAAATGGTGGGAAGGTTCAGGAAGCTCGTGCCGCCGTAGTACAACCATCGCTCCAAGTTGACCTCGATGTTGTACTGATAGAAAGGATCGAACTGCGCCGGCCAGAACAGATGGAAGGACAGGGGCAAAATTTCGCCCGACGCCTGAGCCTTGGCCATCCAGAGAGCTTCCTCGGCCTCGGGGCATCCCAGGCAGGCTGTGTTCGAATAGTCTTCGGCGAGCACCACGCGCGTATTGCGATACCCTTCAAAAACGACCTCGCCCTCACCAGCTGGATCTAGATTCACAGAAAGAGTACTAGGGAGATAACCCCATCCCTCAAGGCGAACTGATATCTCTAAATCTTGCTCGGAAGGTATTGCGACTACTGCAGGAGTCTGAACACCTAAGGGGAAACCATCTACGAGAATTTCAGCGCCCGGTAAAGGCTCGCTCCATACATCGAACGAAGAAACGGATAAAAAACCCGGACGACGACCTGCAAAGATCAACGAATCTTCGACACCAGGTTCTAATATCAGATCATGACTCTCGGGTAAGAACACCCATCCCTCAGGAGGTTGGACTTCAAACTTGTGAGTAATCCAAGGATCCAGCTCAAGAGAGATTGGTGGCGTTTGATCAAGGACTTCACCATTGAGGAGGATAACCGCCTCGCTCAGGACCTCGCCCTGATCGTCGCGCACATCGATAGTCAACAGTGCCGTATCCAGATCCTGCTGACCGCAGAAACTGATCTGCAACAGGAACAGAAACGGAAGCACGGTCAGCCAGCGGTTGACTCGCAAAACTTCCTCCATGAAGGGGGGGCCGAGTGTTGTGAGATAGCGCTATCGCTATTAAAGATAACAGATTTAGGGCCTTCCCACAATTGAGAAAAAGTCGGAGACCTAGAGCCGATCTGAGCTCATGGAGGTGAATCGTTTACGAAAATGGAGGGCAAGTTCCAGGGCTTCCAGCACCTGAGCACGGGATACCTGGGGACGATCCTCCAGAGCCGCCAAACTGGCCGCCAGAGCCCGAACTTTGGCTCTTAGACGATAACTGGCTCCGGAACCGGATAATTGCCCGTCCAGCCAGGCGGCCAGCTGGGATTTGATAAGAGGCGGCTCCTGATTGAGACGCTGATGGGCAGCAGCCACTCTTTCCAGGGCTGGGGCGCCTGACTGGGTCTCGGCCTGAACTCCATCCCAGGCGGGGACTTCCAAGATCATATCGATACGATCGAGCACCGGCCCCGATAGCTTGCCAAGATAGCGACGGATTTGGGGCGGTGCGCAGCGGCAGTATTCCCGCCCTCGCAGCAGCTGTCCACAGGGACATGGATTCATGGCCGCCACCAGTTGAAATCGAGACGGCCAGCGGATACGCCCTGCACCCCGGCTAAGGGTGTAAGAGCCCTCCTCAAGAGGTTGCCGCAACGATTCGAGCACAGCCCGATTAAACTCCGGAATCTCATCCAGAAAAAGGAGACCCCGGTGGGCCAGGGCCAACTCGCCCGGCCTTCCCCCACGCCCCAGAGTGCCGAGTAACCCGGGCACACTGAGACTGTGATGCGGCGCACGAAAGGGCCGCAATCCATCCTGGCGTAGCGATAGTCCAGCCAAAGAGCGCAGGGCCAGAACTTCGCTCTCCTCCTCAGCTGAGAGCGGCGGCAGGATTTCCCTGAGAGCCCTGGCCAGGTGGGTTTTGCCACCTCCGGGAGCCCCCACCAGCAGCAGATGATGCCCTCCCGCCGCGGCGATTTCCAGCGCCCGCCGAAGACGATCCTGCCCTTCCAGCGCACTCATCAAGGGTGTGGCGCGCGCCGCATTGCTCTTTCCGTGGGAGTTACTGGGTACGCCGGCTTGAATTTTCCCCTCGGTCCAGTCGATCACCTGGGAAAGATTGGCCAGCACACCCTTGCGGATGCCATCCAACTGTTCCAATTCCAAGGCGTTGCCCGGTGGAAAGAGAACCCCCTCCGCTCCGGCTTTCCGGGCAGCACGGCCTAGCACCAGCGCCCCGCGCACGGGAAGCAGGCGGCCGTCGAGAGCCAACTCGCCCAGCACCCACCAATTTCGTCCGCGCTTCACCCTTATCTGGCGAGATACCTCCAGGATGCCCAGGGCGATGGCCAGATCAAAAGCGGCGCCCTCCTTGGGTTCTTCGGCGGGAGCCAGGTTCACCGTCACCCTACCGGCCGGGGTACTGAATCCGCATTCGCGCAGGGCGCCCAAGACCCGATCACGGCTTTCCCGCGTGGCAGCCCCCGCTAGGCCCACCATGCCGATTCCGGGTAGCCCACGGGACATTTGCACCTCTACCGAAACAGCCAGAGCATCCAATCCCCTCAAACTGCCGCCTCTCCAAACTGCGTGCATAGGAACCTCCTCGATGAAAAATCAGCAAGGAGAGGACCCGTTCCAGAGCCCCGGCCCAAGCCAAAGCTCAGCGATAAGGTGACCACGGGGTTCACATTTTTTTAACTTCCCGACAATCAGGACGTTTTGAGTTGACTTCGGAGACTGCTTTCCTAGAATTTTTACATCCGACACCATCAGTACCCAGAATAGTGAAAAGGAATCATGGCCGAGACGAAGAAGAAGCTAGTTGTATGCGATGAATGCGGTGGGACAGGCATGCTCGAGGACGACGAATGTCAGTTCTGTCTGGGCGAAGGGAAGATCGAGGTCAACGAAGACGAAACCTGGGATCCCTCCGAATCAGGCGACTTCGACGATGACGATGATGATGAACTCGATGACATGTTCGACGACATCGAAGAAGTGAGTCTGTGAGTTCTCAAATGCCGCGATAGTGCTCGAGGCTTAGACCCAAGCCATCGGCGCGCCAGTCCAGGGCTAGAAGGTCCAGACGGAATTCGCCCCTCCAAGCAAACTCACGCAGGACCATGCGCAGAGCCTCGCGCATGGCCTTTCTTTTTCGGGGCGTCAAGCTCTCCGCAGCGCGACCGCAATTCTCACCGCGCCGCAATCGCACTTCCACGCAAACCAAACAGGCACCGTCGCGGGCAATGATATCCACCTCTTGCCGGGCCACACGATAATTTCTTTCGAGGATATGCATGCCCGCCATATGCAGGTAGGCGGCAGCCAGAGACTCAGCGCGATCGCCGAGCCACTTCTTCGGAGCCGGCGAGAATTCGCCCAAGGAAACTCCTTCGATGCAAGGGACAGGGACCCTTCTCGCGAAGAGCCTGGAGGTGGGAAGCGGAACCGTAACCCTTGTTGCCGGCGAAATCGTATCCGGGATACTCGGCGTCGATCTCTCGCATGATGGCATCGCGATGAACCTTGGCGATCACCGAGGCTGCGGCCACCGAGAGACTGCGCGCGTCGCCATCGATGACGGCTTTTGCATTTTGCATGCCGGGAGGAATTTCGCGTCCGTCCACGAGAACGACTTCGGCCTTGGGATCCAGATCGGCCAGGGCCATGCGCATCACCCGGAAAACACATTCACGAATTCCAAGTTCATCCACCGTTTCAGCGGAGAGATCGGCCACGGCCCAGGCCAGGGCCTGCTCGCGAATGAGCGGGGCCCACTTTTCACGGGCCTCGGCGCTGAGGCGTTTGGAATCGTCGAGACCGGGGGCGTGGAAATTCGGTGGCAAGATCACGGCAGCTGCGGTAACGGGACCGGCCAAGGGGCCGCGTCCCACTTCGTCCACACCCGCCAGCAGGCGACCCTCTGCCTGCTCCACATCGAAATCTCGGAGTGCGCGCAGACGGGTATCCAGTTTCTCTATGCGCTCCTGTCGCCGGCGCATGGACTTTGCAAGATCACGGCGCCCCTTGCGTGGATCCTCTTCGAGAAGCCTCAGCCAGGTCTCGCGCTGCTCGGGCTCCAAAGCATCGAGGGATGCCCGTTGTTCTTCGAGCCCCAGACGCAGAAAAACCTCGGGTGCATCCCATGAAAAAACCGGAGCCCCCACAGGACTCCGGTCATTATGCTTCGAGTCGGCCACGGGCTACTTGGTTTCCCGGATGGCCTTCACCCGCGCCTTCTTGCCCTTGAGGGCGCGCAGGTAGTAGAGCTTGGCGCGACGCACCTTGCCTCGTGAGAGAACTTCGATTTCGCTGACATTGGGGCTGTTCACGGGGAAGATTCTCTCCACACCGATGCCGCCCGAAATCTTGCGCACCGTGAAGGTGGCTTCCACGCCGGAACCACGCCGCTGGATGACGGTGCCCTGGAACGGCTGATGGCGTTCCTTGCTGCCTTCCACCACTCGCACCTTGAAGCGAAGCGTGTCGCCCACGTTGAACTCGGGAATCCCGTCCTTCAGCTGCTGATTGCTGATCGCGTCGACGATGTTCATCGTCCACCTCCGTTTTGACGGCCGGGTCCCTCGGGACTTTCCGGACCTTCTTTCGAGAGCAGATCGGGGCGCTGAGTTTGTGTCAGGCGCCTGGACTGCTCTTCTCTCCATTGTTTGATCTTCGCGTGGTTCCCGCCGAGTAAAACTCCCGGGACCTTGATTCCTCTGTACTCTTCGGGCCGAGTGTAATGGGGCCAATCGAGACCACCATTCTTGTCGGTACCGAATGAATCGGTTTCCGCCGATTCCAGATCGGTCATCACATCGGGCAGCAACCTGACCACCGAGTCGATGATGACCGCCGCTCCCAGTTCGCCGCCGGTAAGAATGAAATCTCCCAGGGAGATTTCCTCCGTGACGACCAGGTCGCGGATGCGCTCGTCCAGGCCCTTGTAGCGCCCGCAAATGAGCGTGATCTCCGCCTCGCGGCTGAGCCGCTTGGCCGTGGCCTGATCGTAGGGCCGACCTCGCGGGGAGAGCAGGATCACCGGATGTCCGGGATGCTCACTCTCGCTCTGCACCTTCTCCACGGCCTCGACCATAGGCGGTGCCATCATGATCATTCCAGGCTGTCCGCCGTAGGGCGAGTCGTCCACCGTTGCGTGCTTGTCCTGGGTAAAATCCCGCGGATTCACAAAACGGTAACTCACAACCTTGTTGCGCTGGGCCCGGTCGAGGATGCCCACTTTCGCGGTGGCCTCCATGAATTCCGGGAAGAGGCTGACCACGTTGATGCGCATCTGCTCAAATCTCCAGTAGCCCGGCCGGCGGATCAATTTCGATCCAGCCCTTTTCCTCGTTCCAGTCGCGGACGATGGGCTCCACGAAGGGGATGCGGTACTCCCGCTCCTCACCCTTCACGACCAGTAGCGGCTGAGCCGGCATAGGCTCAAGGTCCACCACCTTACCCAAGTTTCCGCCTTCTGCGAGCTTCACATCCAGGCCGATAACCTGGAAGGGCCGAACGCCATCGGGTCCGGGAACATCCAGATCTTCGCTCTCGAAAACCAGGATGCAGTCTCGCAGCTCTTCGGCCTCTTCCCGGCTCTCCACACCCTCGAGCTTGAGGATGATGCAGTGACCGGCCGGCCGAACCGAAACTATATTCACATCGCCGCTGGCTTCGCTTCCTTCCAGAACCAGATTCTCAGACTCGAGGATTTCGGGCCAGAAATCCTCTGAAAGCAGCAGCTTCATTTCGCCCTTGAGCCCCACGGCCTTGATGACACGGCCCAGCTCAAGTCTTAGAGAGTCGCTCAATCGCGCTCCCTGATGCGCAGGAAAACTCGCTTCTCCTGACGCTGTCCCGCCGCTGAAAGCAGCGTACGCAGAGCTTCGGCGGTCTTGCCATGGCGTCCAATCATTCTGCCCAGATCCTCGGGATCCACGAGCAGTGTGTAGGCCATTTCGCCGTTCTCTTCAGATTTCTCAATACGGACATCCTCCGGCCTATCGGCCAGGGAATCCGCTACAAAGCGGATCAATTTTTCCATGCCAGCCGCCTACTCGGTCTTCTCGGCCGCGGGGGCTTCCTCCGCAGGTGCCTCCTCGGCGGGAGCTTCTTCAGCAGCGGCAGCTTCGGCGGCTTCAGCGTCGGCCTTGGCCTTGGCTTCAGCGGCTTCGGCCTCGGCCTTAGCCTTGGCTTCAGCTTCTTCCGCGTCCTTCTTGGCCTTGGCAGCCGCTTCTTCGGCTTCGCGGGCGTCGGTCTTCTTCTTGGCCTTCTTTTCAGCGCGACCCAGGCGCTCATCCTTGGCCTTGGGCTGCTTGGCCTTCCACTCGGCCAGCTTCTCTTCCAGCTGATCGGCACTCACACCACTGGCCAGCAGACGATGCTTCTCCATGATGCCGGCACTGCGCACGAGATTCTCGGCAGTGTCGGTGAGCTCGGCGCCCTGGCCCAGCCAATAGAGAATGCGATCTTCCTTGAAGGTGACTTCGGCCACGGCAGGAAGGGGATTGTAGGTGCCCAGATTCTCGATGTAGCGGCCATCACGGCGCTTGCGGGAATCCACCACCACCAGGCGGTAGAAGGGTCGTTTCATGGCACCCAAACGGGTCAGACGGATCTTGGTCGACAAAGGTCCTACCTCCGGATTCCCTTCCCTAAATTCCTCATAAGATCGGCGGGCACTCGCCCGGATTTTTGGAATCGGGACAGGGTTTTCATCATTTTCTGCATTTCAGAGAACTGGCGTAGAAGGCGATTTACCTCCTGGACGCTAGTTCCGCTGCCTTTGGCGATCCTCTTGCGGCGACTGCCGTTGAGGATCTCGGGTTTCAAGCGCTCTTTGCGCGTCATGGACTGGATGATGGCCTGCGTGCGCCCGACTTCGCGTTCGTCGATCTCGCCCGCCCCGGCCGCCATCTTGCCCGCGCCCGGAATCATTTCCATGATCTTTCCCAGCGGACCCATCTTCCGGAGTTTCTGGAGCTGCACCAGAAAGTCTTCCAGAGTCAGGCCCTGCTTCCGCATGCGCTTCTCCAGCGCTGCGGCCTCGGCCAGGTCGTGCTCCTCGTGGACTTTCTCCACCAGGCTGAGCACATCCCCCATGCCGAGGATTCGGCCCGCCATCCGATCGGGATGGAAGGGCTCGATGTCCCTGACAGTTTCGCCCGTGCCCACGTACTTGATGGGCAGGCCCGTGACCGATCGCACCGAAAGTGCGGCGCCGCCGCGAGCGTCGCCATCGAGCTTCGACAGCAAAACGCCCGTCAGGGGCAGGCGGCGCGAAAATTCGGTGGCCACCTTCACGGCCTCCTGGCCGGTCATGGCGTCCACCACCAAAAGGATCTCGTCGGGTGCAAGCGCGTCGTTCAGGCGCTCCAGTTCGGCCATGAGATCTTCATCCACATGAAGACGGCCGGCCGTATCGACGATGAGCGTGTCGCGCAGCTCCTGCCGCGCCTGGCTGCGTCCCGCCTCGGCGATGCGCACCACGTCCCGCTCGTTTCGATCCACATGCACCGGCAGATCCAACTCGCGGCCCAGCACTTCCAGCTGGTCCATGGCCGCGGGACGATAAACGTCCGCGCCAACAAGTTGGGGCCGCCGGCCCTTTTTGCGCAGCAATCCGGCGAGCTTGGCCGAAAAACTGGTCTTACCCGATCCCTGCAAACCCACGAGCATGATCGTAGACACAGGTGTCGTGCGATGATCCAGCACGACGCGATCGCCGCCCATGAGATCCACCAGCTCGCGATGGACAATGCCCACCACCTGCTCGGCGGAATTCAAACCCTTGAGCGTTTCCTCGCCCACTGCTTTTTCGCGCACCGAAGCCACGAAGGCCTTGGCCACACTGAAGTGGACATCGGCCTCGAGCAGTGCTCTTCGCAGTTCGCGCAGAGCGGCATCGACATCTTCCTCGCGGAGGACGCCCTTTCCGCGGAGCTTGTGAAAGACAGAATCCAGCCTCTCGGCCAATGATTCGAACACGCTTCGCTCCGGGGATTAACGGGGATGCTGATGGGCTACCGACGCAAAGTCGGCAATGTAGCAGAACTTAGGGCACTGTGCAAGAGGCGCTTGCGAGGAAAATCAAGGCCCTTGGGCCGCCAGACGGAGCCCCGCGAGGGCTGCAGCCCTATCTTCCTGGCCGAAAACCGAGGAAGCCGCCACCAAGATGTCCGCCCCCGCCTTCCGGCAGGCCTGGGCATTGGCAGGTCCAATTCCCCCATCGATGGAAATGGCGAATTTCAAACCCTTTGCGGCCCGTAACTCGCGCGCAGCCTCAAGCTTGGCGAGGACTTCCGGATGGAAGGATTGACCACAGAATCCGGGAAAAACACTCATGATCAGGAGCAAATCCAGCTTCTCCCAAACCGGCCCCCATTCCGGAATTTCGCGATCCGGATTCAAGGCCAGGCCGGCCAATCCGCCCAAATCCCGGATTCGGGTCAGCATGGCTGGGGCATCTTCCACCGCTTCGGCGTGAATGGTCAGGCCATGGCAGCCGGCTTCCAGGTAATTTTCCAGGAAATCACCCGGATTGGCGGTCATGAGATGAGCGTCCAGGGGCAATTTGCTGCTCGCGGCGATGGCCTTACACACATCGGGACCAAAACTCAAATTGGGGACGAAGTGTCCATCCATAACGTCCAGGTGCAAGAGATCGGCACCGCCGGCCTCCACCTGGGCGATTTCATCGGCCAGGCGCGCGAGATCCGCCCCCAGTACCGAAGGAGCGAGAGCCACGCGATTAGGATCCAGATGCGACCACCAACTCAAGGTCGTCCCCCTTGCTAAGCCGGCTACCCGCCGGCAGGCTCTGGTTCAGGATTTCCCCGGCCCGTCTTCCCGCCATTTCATCGTAGCGAATGCGCGGGCGTCCGAGCCCCGCCTTCTGCAGCATGGATAACACCTGCTCCAGCTCAAGTCGCGAGAAATCGGGCAGCAGATATCCAGGCCCCGCCGGCCCCTGGCTGATGAGCAGATCCACGCGCCCACCTCGGGGAACCCGCGTGCCCGCCGCAGGACGGGTGGCCAGCACGCGGCCCGCCGCCTCGGCGCCGGAAACACGAGTCCAATGCCCGGCCGTCAGGCCCAGGTCTTCCAATTGCAGGCGAGCCTGCCTCTCGCTGGATCCGCGCAGATCGGGAATGGCCGCCAATTGCGGACCCGCCGACAGCACGATTTTCACGCGCCGGCCTTCTTTGATGGTTTCCGGAGATCGGGGTCGCTGGCGCAGGACGAAGCCAGCGGGAAGCCAGGCATCGAATTCGGCCGGACCTTCCTCTAGCAACATGCCCCGCCGTGCAGCGGTTTGATAGGCTTCCTCGCGGGACAGGCCCACCAGGTCAGGCACCGAAAACTCCCCCTCGCTGCGAACCCATCGACGCAAACTGAAGTCGAGTATGACGAAGCCCAGAGCCAGGGCCGCGATCAGCGAGAACACGAAAAGCAATCGCCGCAGCCAGGGTTTCTTGCTCATGGATCCATCCTTTGGAAACGAACGGCATACATGCCGGATCCCTCGGCGCGGCCTGGCCAGATCATGAGATCACCTTCGGGGCCGACCAAGCTGCCGCCGGGCTCCTCCCGGCGAATTCCCTCTAGGCGGAAATCGGGGAAACGTTCCAAGAAGCCGTCGCGCTGGTCCACGGTTTCTTCTGGGGTTAGCGTGCAGACCGAGTAGACCAAGCTGCCACCGGGTTTTACCCAGGCCGCCGCCGCATCCAGAAGTTTCGTCTGCAAATCCGCCAGCTCCACGATTTGCGACTCTTCCTTGCGCCAGCGGGCATCGGGATTTTCCGCCAATACACCCAAAGCCGTGCAGGGTGCGTCCAGAAGCACCGAATCGGCGGGTCGGGGCGGAGTATCCAGCAGATCGGCCACTTCCGTCTTCAGATCACTGAAGCCTAGGCGCTCAAGATTGGCAACGACCTTCTCCATGCGCCGGGCGCTGCGATCCAAGGCGAGGATTTTTGTGCCCGGGGGAGCCAGTTCGGCCAGATGCCCCGTCTTGCCGCCGGGAGCGGCGCAGAGATCTACCCAGGTGCCGGGCTCGGACCTGGCGGCCAGGGCGGCCACACGCTGGGCTGCCTCGTCCTGCACGCTGAGATCGCCGCGATCGAGGGCGTCCCAGACCTGCAGGGGTATGGCGCTGGGAATGCGAAAGCCCGTGGGAAGATCTTCGCTGCGGCTGATTTCAGTTTCGCCTTCGAGGCTTTGTAGGAAATCTTCGAAACCGGGGCGTCTCCCGTTCCAGCGGAATGCGATTCCCCCGCGGCCGTTCATGGCCTCGCAAACTTCGCGGGCCCGGTCGCGACCCAATTCGCGCACCCAGCGTTCGGCCATCCATTGTGGATAACTGAGCACACGCTCGATGTATTTCACGGCCTGGGATTCGAAATGAGGTTCCTTGCCGGGAACACCATCCCGCTGCCAGTTGCGAAGCTGGGCGTTGGTCCATGCGGCCAGATGAGGCCGCTTCTTCTTGATCCACTCCACCGACTCGCCGATGACAGCATAGGCGGGCAGGCGCTCATTTTCCTCGAGCTGAAAGAGCGCAAGGCGCAAAGCGGTGCGCACATGTTCGTCGAAGTGTTGGCGTTTGGTGAGGCGACGGATGCGATCGTCCAGACGGGCTTTCAGGCGCACGGTGCCGGAAACCAGATGGGTGAACAGTCGGCGGTCGCGGGGATCATCCAGGGCATGATCGGCGATGGCGCGATCGATGAGGAAGTCCCAGTCGTCGCGCAGCCATGCATCGCGATGGAGAAAGGCCAAGGCGGCACGGCGTGCCGGAGCGATCTTCATCCTTGCTCCAAACTTTCGCCGGGCTCAAGGGGCCTGCCACGCAGGTAGTCGCCGGCGGGCATGGGACGCTTGCCCTGGGGTTTCACGCTGAGCAAATCCAAAGCACCTTCTCCGCAGGCCACACGCAAGACGCCCTTGGGTGCTTCCAGGATTTCACCGGGCGAGCCGACATCGGCGGCCAGCGCAGATTCGATCACGAAGAGTCGCGCGTCCGCCCGTATGCACCAGGTGCCGGGCTCTGGATTGAGAGCACGAATTTGCCGATGCAAATCGAGCGCAGATTTCGTCCAATCCAAGGCACCCGCTTCTTTGGGAATTTTGCGCGTGAGAGTGGCTCCCGTATCTGGCTGAGCCTCTGGAGCGATGTCGCCCTCACGCCAGGCGCGAAGACTTTCCAGCAGAAATTCGGGGGCCGCCTGGGCAAGGGCCTCGCCAAGATCCCCGGCGTTCCAATTCTCCTCGATGCTCAAAGATTTCTTCGCCAGCACAGGCCCCGTGTCCAGGCCCTCGTCCATGAGCATGGCGCTCCAGCCGGTCTCGGCCAGCCCTTCCAGCAAGCTTTGCTGGATGGGGCTCGCTCCGCGGCCCCAGGGCAGCAGGGAGGCGTGGAGATTCACGCATCCCATCTTGGGAATGGCCAGCAGGGATGGTTTCAGAATTCGCGCAAAGGCGATGACCACGATGAGATCGGGCGCCTCCTCGGCCAGTAGAGATTCCACGGCCAGGCGATCTCCTCGCCCCCATCGCGTAAGTGGAACTTGCAGGTCCAGGGCGGCCTGGCCTACTGGCGTGGCCACGGGTTTCCCACGACGGCTACGCCGTGCATCGGGCAAGGTGACCACGCGAATGAGATCGAAGTCGGGAGCGTTGCAGAGTGCGATCAAGCTGGATTGGGCCAGCTCGGGGCTGCCCATGAAAACCGTTCGTAGAGGATTGCTTGGGTTCATGTCCTTCTCGAAGCGATTCACCGTCCTGCGTACTCTTCGCGGATGGATTCGATCTTCTTCTTGAGCAGGGTGCGTTTGGCCAGGCTCATTCGCTCGATGAAAAGCACACCATTCAGATGATCCATCTCGTGTTGAATCACGCGGGCCAGAAAATCGCCCGTGTGAAGTTCCATGGTGTTTCCATCCACATCCTGATAGCGCACACGGATGTGTTCGGGGCGGGTGATGTCCTCCCGCAAGCCCGGAACCGAAAGGCAACCCTCCTCGATGACGCACTCATCCCTGGAGAATTCCAGAATCTCAGGATTGGCCATGAGCAGGATTTCGTCGGTCTCGCGATCTTCATCATCCACATTGGCGATGACGATGGCGAAGCGCATGTCCAGGCCCGCCTGATTGGCGGCCAGCCCCACGCCGCCCTCCTCGCGCATGATCTCAACCATGCGCGGCAGGTGTGCGGCGAGGGCTTCACCAAACTCCCTTACCGGAGCTGTGGCCTTTTTCAAAATAGGATTGCCGATGTAAGTCAGATTCAGGGACATGGGAATCCGATCAGGCTTCGACCTTGCCCGAGATGTTGTCTCGGACCACTTCGATCTTGGTGTTTTCGTCGACGCGGAGCACCGCGATGCCATCCTTCAAGCCCACCACCGTACCGAGTATGCCACCGGAGGTGATGACCTTGTCACCCTTGGATAGATTGCTCAGCAATTCCTTGTGTTCCTTGGCCCGCTTCTGCTGGGGCCGGATGATGAAGAAAAAGAACACCACGACCATAAGGCCGAGGAAGAGGAAGTTGCCCATGAGCGGCGCGCCGCCGCCCCCTGCCGTGAGGAATAAATTCACGCTTTCTCCTTTTAGTCTGAGGCCATCCGATAATCACGAAAGAAGGCGTCCCGATGTTCCGGAAAGCGTCCCTCCAGGATAGCCTTGCGCAGGCCGCGCATGAGGTCCAGATAAAAGTAAAGATTGTGAAGGGTGGCAAGCTGCATACCCAGCAACTCCTTCACATGGAGAAGGTGCCGAACATAGGCCCGGCTGTGGTTTTTGCACGTGGGGCAGCCACACTGATCATCCACGGGATCGAAATCTTCGGCATAGCTGGCATTCTTGATTACCAGACGCCCTTCCCGCGTGAAAAGCGTGCCCTTGCGTGCGTTTCGCGTGGGCATAACACAGTCGAAAATGTCCACGCCACGCTGGACACATCGGATAAGATCCTCCGGAAATCCCACACCCATGAGGTAGCGTGGCTTCTCCTTGGGCAGGAGCCCTGCCGTGAGTTCGGTAAGATCCAGCATCTGCTGTTTGGGCTCGCCCACGGCCAGACCGCCGATGGAGTAGCCCGGAAAATCCATGTCCACCAGCTCGGCCGCGCTTTGCCGGCGCAGATCCTCATAGGTGGAACCCTGCACGATGCCAAAAAGGAACTGCCGATAATCGTGATGCTCGAAAATGCCGCCGCGGGTATCCAGGCACCTGCGCGCCCAGCGGCTGGTGCGGGCCGTGGAGTCTTCCGCGTAACTTTTTTCGCAGGGCCAGGGCATGCACTCGTCCAGGGGCATGATGATATCAGCGCCGATCTCAGCCTGGGCCTTCACCACGTCTTCGGGGCTGAGAACATGCTTGGATCCGTCCAGATGCGATCGAAACTCCACGCCCTCCTCGCGGATCTTGTTGAGATCCGAGAGCGAGTAAACCTGGAAACCCCCACTGTCGGTGAGCACAGGCCGGGTCCAGCCCATGAATCGGTGAATTCCACCGGCCTCATTGATCAACCCCGTGCCCGGCCTCAGATAGAGGTGATAGGTGTTGGACAGCATCACATCGGCGCCGAGATCGGCAAGTTGTTCGGCGTTGATGGTCTTCACCGTGGCCTGGGTCCCCACCGGCATGAAATTGGGCGTGGGGATGTCGCCATGATCGGTGTGGATCACCCCGGCGCGCGCTCCCGTTTCCGGACAGGTGGCCAAGAGCTCGTAGAAGGGCTTCACGCCAATCCTCCCGGCAAAATCAACATGGCGTCGCCATAGGAATAGAAACGGTACTTTTCTCGCACCGCATGCTCATAGGCGGCCAGCATGGCCTCGCGCCCGGCCAGAGCCGACACCAACATGAGTAGAGTGGATCGCGGTAAATGGAAATTGGTGAGCAGCGCATCCACACGTTTGAACTTGTAGGGCGGATGCACAAAAAGCCGTGTTTCGCCCTGATAGTTTTCGTCGCCGGCCCACTCCTCATCGCCCAGGCTTTCCAGGGCACGCACCACCGTTGTACCCACGGCAAACACGCGGCCGCCGGCTTCACGGGTCTTGTCGATTTGTCGACGCAGGGCGGCTGTGAGTTCGAAACGTTCGGCATGCATGCGGTGCTTGCTGAAATCCTCTTCGCGTACGGGCAGGAAGGTGCCCGGCCCCACATGCAAGGTGAGTTCACCACGATTCACACCGAGAGATTCAATTTCCGTCAGGATTTGATCGCTGAAATGAAGTCCCGCAGTAGGTGCGGCCACGGCACCATCTTCGCGGGCGAAAACGGTTTGATAGCTTTCCGCATCCTGGGCGTCGGCCTTGCGGCGAATGTAGGGTGGCAGGGGCATGGCGCCGGCGGTCTGCATGGCGCTGGCCCAATCCTTGGGCGATTCCAACACCACGCGGCGATTGCCCTCGCCAAGATCATCCTCAACGCGAATAGTCACTCCACCTTCGCCGAAAAATCGCATGCCGGGTTTGAAGCGTTTGGAGGGACGGACCAAGGCGATCCAATCGCCCTCAGTGGTGGGACTGTGAAGCAGAAGTTCCGCCTCGCCCTGGCCACCCTCTCTGCGACCAAGCAGACGCGCAGGCATGACCCGCGTGTTGTTGAGAACCAGCAGATCGCCGGGACGAAGAAAGGAGGGAAGATCGCGAAAGCGATGGTCGGCGCGGTCCTCGCCATCGAGCACCAGCAGGCGACTTTCATCCCGCTGGGCCACAGGGCGCTGGGCGATGAGCTCATCGGGAAGCTCGTAGTCGTAATCTTCAAGACGAGTGCTCACGCCGGGCTAACCTTCGAAAAGATCAGAGACTGGCGGTGGAGTGAGGCCCAGGTGCTTCCATGCGCGGGGCGCAGCCTCCCGCCCGCGGCGGGTGCGGCGCAGGAATCCCTGCTGGATGAGATAGGGCTCGTAGAGATCTTCGAGGGTATCCACCTCTTCGGCCACGGCCATGGCCAGGGTGGCCACGCCGGCCGGTCCTCCGCCATGATGTTCGATGAGGGTTCGAAGAATGCGGCGATCCATTTCATCCAGGCCAGCCTCGTCCACACCCAGGCGGGAGAGGCCGAAGTCGGCGATCTCTCGGGTGATGCGGCCATCGCCCTCCACCTGTGCAAAATCGCGCAGGCGACGCAGCAAGCGATTGGCGATGCGTGGCGTGCCGCGACTGCGGCGGGCAATTTCAGCCAGACCGTCTTCATCACAATCGAGGCCGAGCAGATTCGCCGATCGCGCCACGATGCGAGTGAGTTCCTCGGGGGCGTAGAAATCCAGGCGAGCCACCACACCGAAACGGCTCCGAAGTGGCGCGGTGATCATGCCCGCACGAGTGGTGGCTCCCACCAGGGTGAAGGGCGGCAGGTTCAAACTGTACTGCCGGGCGCCGGGGCCGCGGTCCACCACCACATCCACGCGATAATCTTCCATGGCCGAGTAGAGATGCTCCTCGATCACGCGACCCAGGCGATGGATTTCATCCAGGAAAAAAACCTGACGCTCTTCGAGGCGCGTGAGCATGCCCACCAATTCGGCGGCATTTTGGAAAATGGGACTGCTGCTCGATTTGAACGCCACGCCAAGTTCATGAGAGAGAATGCTGGCCAGCGTGGTTTTACCCAGGCCCGGAGGTCCGTATAGCAACACGTGATCCAGGGCTTCGCCGCGCTCTTTCGCAGCTTGGATGAACACACGCAGGTTGGCCTTGAGTTCTTCCTGTCCCACAAACTCGCTCAGACTTTGAGGGCGCAGCGAAATTTCTTCGCGGCGTTCGGCCTCGGGGGCGGTGGGCTCGGTGATGCGTCGTGGACTGCCGTCCATGCTCGTCCCTCCTTAGGCCTTCGCCGAGGCGGCCAGGGCCAGGCGGATGAGATCTTCCACTTCTAAATCTTCTTCGGGCTGCAATTTCTCCAAAATGCGCAGGGCTTCCATGCGGTTCATGCCCAGCACTTCCAATGCGCCCATCACCTGCTCGCGCTTGGGATCGGCAGGCGTATCGCTGACATGGGCGGGGAAATCCCCCGTCGGCATGAAGGCGGCCAATTTATCCTTGAGTTCGAGGAGCAGGCGCGAGGCGGTTTTCTTCCCCACGCCGGGCACGGTGGTCATGAGCTTCGCGTCACCGGTGGCCACGGCGGTGGCCAGTTCCTCGAGGCTCAAGGTCGACAAAACGGCCAGGGCCATCTTGGTACCCACTCCGCTAATTCCGCGCAGGCTTTTGTAGAGGTCGCGCTCTTCTCGGCGAGCGAATCCCACCAGTTCCATACGATCCTCACGCACCTGCAGGGTGACGAAGACCTCCACCTCGCCGGGCTCGGCCAGCAGGGCACGCCGGCTGCGCTCGGACAACATGAGTTCGAAACAGACGGGCCCGGTTTGCAGTACTACTTCCCCGCCGCGACTTAACATGCGCCCTCTCAGTGAATCGATCATGCGCCGGCCCCCAATTCCAAGGCTTCGCGACGGCTGGCGTGGCATATGGCCACAGCCAGGGCATCGGTTTCATCCAAGGGATGTCCCTCGAAAGACTCGCCTAGAATGCGTTCAACCATGAAGCGCACCTGTTCCTTGCCCGCACTGCCCTGCCCGGTAATCGCCATCTTGATTTCCCGCGGCGCGTAGAAGGCCGCAGGTAAGTCGGCGCGGGCTACCGCGAGAATGCAGGCAGCCTGAGCCTGCCCCAGAATCATCATGCTTTTGGGATTCTTGTGATAGAAGACGTTTTCGAAGGCGCAAAAATCCGGCCGGATATCTTCGAGGATCAGAGACAGTTCTCGATCCAGGTGAAGCAGGCGATCGGGAAGGGAAGCCTTTGGATCGGGACTGAGCACGCCGGCGATGACCCGCCGATGCAGAGGGCCTTCCGCGTCCACCACGCCGTATCCAGTGTGGCGGATTCCCGGATCGATGCCGAGGATGCGCGGCATCTGGCCTCCTTTGCCCGCGAGTTCTACTCGGAGAGTTTCTCGATGATGCTGTCGTCGATGTCGAAGTTGGCGGTGACTTTCTGAGCGTCCTCCAGATCTTCGAGCATGTCCAGAAGTTTGAGCAGGCCGGCGGCGTGTTTCTCGCCCACTTCCACCGTGTTCTTGGGCAACTGCTCCAGGCCCACGGTTTCGAATTCGTACTTCTCCTCGAGAGCTTTCTGCACTTCGTTGAAGTTTTCCTGCAGGGACAAAATCTGGAAATTGTCATCTTCGATCTGAACATCTTCGGCGCCCGCTTCCAGGGCTTCCATCATGAGGGTGTCCTCATCGTTGCCCTCAAGCGGAATACGAATAACGCCGCGCTTCTCAAACATGTAAGCCACGGCGCCTGGCTCGGCCATTTTGCCGTTGTACTTGCTGAAAACATGCCGCACTTCTGCAGCCGTGCGATTCTTGTTGTCGGTCAAAGTCTCGCAAAGAATCGCCACCCCACCGGGACCGTAGCCCTCGTAGGTGATCTCATCGTAGTTTACGCCATCGAGGTCGCCGGTTCCCTTTTTGATTCCGCGGGTGATGTTATCCGCCGGCATGTTGGCGGCCTTGGCAGCAGCAATGGCCGTGCGAAGGCGCGGATTCATTTCAGGATCGCCGCCGCCCATACGAGCGGCGACGGTGACTTCCTTGATGAGCCGGGTGAAGATCTTGCCACGCTGCGCGTCTACACGCGCTTTTTTGTGCTTGATCGTCGACCACTTAGAATGTCCGGACACGTTTCAGCTCCTGATCAATTGTTCTGCCTTAATCGCCATCGGCGGCTTTGGCCTCGGCAATGATCCTGTCGGTCTGATCATGGGGCACCACTTCATAGTGCGAGTACTCCATGCTGTAGGTACCACGCCCACCCGTGATGGATCGAAGCTGCGTGCCATACTTGTACAACTCGGCCAGGGGAGCCGTGGCCTTCACCACCTGATGCTTGCCCTTCTGCTCGGTACCTGAAATACGGCCGCGGCGACTGTTGATGTCGCCCATGATATCGCCCAGGTTCTCATCGGGAACCTTGATCTCTACATTGTAGATGGGCTCAAGCAGAATCGGCGCCGCAGTCTTCACACCTTCGCGCAGAGCCATGGATCCGGCCAGCTTGAAGGAGTGCTCGTCGGAGTCTACGTTGTGGAAGGATCCGAAGTAGAGACGCGCGCACACATCCACCAGCGAATAACCCGAGGAGGAAGCGCCGGAATCGAGAGTTTCGCGCATTCCCTTTTCCACCGCAGGGATGAATTTGGTGGGAATGACACCGCCTGTGATTTCATTGACGAACTCGAAACCCGCACCGCGCTCCATGGGCTCGAGCTTCACGTAGACTTCGCCGAACTGGCCACGGCCACCGGACTGCTTCTTGTGGCGGTAATGGCTCTCCACCTTTTTGGAGATGGTTTCCTTGTAGGGAATCCTCGGCTTCTCGGTGACCACGTCCACCTTGTACTTGCGCTTGAGGCGACTGAGGATAACAGCCATCTGCGCGTCGCCCTGAACGGCCAGAATAGTCTGGCGAATGTCGGGATCGAAGCGGTAGGTGAAGCTGGGATCTTCGTGATTGAGTTTGCTCATTCCCGTGCCCAGCTTTTCCTCGTCACCCTTTTCGGAGGCCGCCACGGCAGCTTCGTTCATGGGGCGAGGATAATCGATGGAGGGAAGAGGATCTGCCCCCTTCACTCCCAGCGTGTTACCAACATTGCTGTGCTTCAGCTTCACCGTGGCACCGATATCACCAGCTATTACTGACTGAACCTCGTCGCGGTTCTTGCCAATGATCTGGTATACCTGCCCCACACGCTCGCCCGTGTCTGCGTTCAGATTGTGGTAATCTTTACCGTGATCGATTGAGCCGGAGAAGACTCGGAATATGTAGAGATCGCCCAGGCTCATTTCATTGATGTTCTTGAAGATGAAAGCCGTGGCGGGGCCATTTTCATCGGCCGCGAGGGGCTCTCCATCAATCGTCAGCGGGCGCTGGTCGGGCGAAGGCAGCAGATCGACGATGGCGTCGAGCAGCAGGCGCACGCCGCGGCCGTTGTAGGAATCGCCCAGAAGGATGGGCGCAACCGTGGCGTCCTTGATGCCCTTGGAGATGCCGGCGATGAGGTCTTCGTCGCTCAGTGTGCCGTCCTCGAAGAATTTCTCCATGAGCTCTTCACTGGACTCCGCGGCGCCCTCCACGAGAACGGCGCGCATTTCTTCAACTTCACTCTTGAGTTCTTCAGGTATCTCGGCATCCACCGGATTGCCCTTTTCATCGAACTTCTTGGCCTGCATGTGGACGAGATCCACGATGCCCGTGAAGTCGTTGCCCTGGCCAAAGGGAACCTGGAAGGGAACGGGAGCGGCGCCCACGAGTTGCTCGCGAATCTGGGCCAAGGTGGCGCTGTAATCGGCATGCTCTTTATCCATGCGATTCACGAAGATGAGACGCGGCATCTTGGCGTCATTGAGAAGGTCCCAGGATTTTTCGGTGCCGCCTTCCACGCCACCATCGGCGCGAACCATGAGCACGGCGCCTTCCACGGCACGAAGAGCGGAGTGGACTTCTCCGTTGAAATCATCGAAGCCGGGCGTGTCGATGAAGTTGATCTTCTTCTTGCGCCACTCGCCCCAGCCAACGCTGGCGATGATGGACATCTTCTTTTCGATCTCATCGGCGTCGAAGTCGAGGGTGCTGTTCCCTTCATCCACGCGTTCTAGACGCGAGATAGACTTGGAGGCATAGAGGATGCCCTGGCCGAGAGTCGTTTTGCCGGTGCTCTGGTGGCCGAGCAGGGCGATGTTTCTGATGTCCTGGGTACTGAAGCTCATCGTCTTTCCACCCTTCTAAACGAAAAGAGAGCCCACCGAATGGCGGGCTTGTTAAAGGCCCAAACAGCTTGGGAATATGAAGATGCAATGTATCATCCGGCCCGCTCCCTGTCAACGAGAGCGGGCCGGTGGGGATTTCGATGATTTAGCCGCTTTGGCCCATTGCGAACCACAGGAAGATCGATTGGATCAGTAGGCCAAGGATTGTGACAATCAGGGTTGGAATAAGTGTGTTCTTCCAGGATCGTCCCACCAGAATCGCGAACCCTTTTACTAAAAGTATTGTGGACCAGATCGCGAAAATATTCAGCGTGCTTAAGAAGACGACTCCAAAGCTAGTACTTTGGCCGAATAGGATTGCTGGGCTTAGATCAAGTACAAGATCCCTCATTGAAGTAATCTCGACATCGGCGAATGTGAGATACAAGTAGTTCAGTATTTGAAAAAGGACTCCTATCAACCCTACATAAAGAGAGATAGAAAAAACCGACAGGAATCGAACACTTCCAAAGAAAATGAGGAGGATTAACCAATAGAAGAAACCGGAAATAAGGTACATTATCACTGTTCCAAATCCACCTCCCAAAGCGCTTTGCCAAGCAGGAGTTGGTTCAGCAGTTGCTTGATCCTCAAGCACCGATTCCGGCACGACTCCTCTTTCCGTCATAGAGCTCATCATAGCTAGGGAAGCTTCTTCATTGAAAGGAGCGTTCAAGACTCCGAGAACTGCTGAAATCAACACAATTCCGATCAGGACAGGCCAGATGCTGAGTCCGTCGCGTATCTGTGGATAGACGGTGGAGGGGCTGGTGAAGATCCGAAATATGGCGGAGAACCCATCCCCGAAGGTGGGCTTGGCCGCTTGGCTCATTTCCATGGTAAACCTCCGAAAAGGCGCAATGAGTTGGGGATGCTGAGCCCCTACGCTAGCTTTAGATCAAAGTTACTGTCAATGGAAAGGACCTAGCTTCGGTCGTCTCGCTTCCGAATAGCCAGGGTGATTTCGGGAGTGAGGGTGATACCCGTTAGCCGGCCCAGCCCTTTGGCGAAACTGCGGAACATCCGTTTTTTCGCGCTATCGCCGCTGCGGCGTAGGGAGCCGTCGTACCAAAGGTCCGTATCGTCCTCGCGACCCTTACGATGTGGCCGGACTAGCTCGGCACTTGAGCCCAGGCAGCGAAGAACCTCCCTCGCCGTACCGCCACGGATGCCTTCGCGAAGGAGGCGATCCCAGCTACTGTCATCATCCACACGAGGAGAGAGTTTCTGCGCCAGGAAATGCGCAGGCCCCTTGGGGAGATAGTTCAGGAGGGGCAGCCCCGTGGTGTGGAGTTCCATGGGGAAGAGCCGGTTCGGCGTTTCATTGAGGAAGAGCATGCCGCCGGGCCGCAGCATACGCCAAAGAGCCGGCATGAGTTGAAGGCGTTCGCCAGGCAAAAGGTGCTCGAAGACGGCGCTCAGCAGGATGCCATCGAATTCGCCCAGGTCTTGCGGCAGTTGATCGCCGCCGGGAGATTGGAAGAAGAGCAGGTTTGAGAGCCCGTAGAACTCCTGCCTGGCTCGGGCGATTTCCAAGGATTCGGCGAGAAGCTCGACGCCGATGATTTCGGCCTCGGGGAAATGCTGGCCGAGGAAAACGCCCGATGCGCCTGTGCCGCAGCCGAAATCAAGAATTCGGCTACCGCTTCCGAAGTGATCTTCATCCACGAAACTGAAAATCGCAATCTCCAGATTAAGGGGCACATAGAGCGGATCCTCCTCGCGGGCGATCTCGTCGCAAAGGTAGGACGGCCCCTTCTGATCGAGGATGCGCTGGATAAGCGCTATGGGATAGGCGGTTTCCCATCCATTTCGGTGGATGTAGAGATCCGCCGAATGTGGATTCACCAGAATGCGGCGCTTGCCATCCGGAAGATCCAGTAGCTGGATCTCGGCCTGTTCATGTTGAAGGATCTCCGGCACTTTTCCCCCTGGCTGCGGATTCATGCGAAAGTGACAACTGCGGGCCTGGGCGTCAATAAAATGCTCCGCCTTCGGACGATGCCGAAAGCGGAGCGCTCCATCATGAGCAATTGTAAAGGGCTAGCGGAGCAAAACCCAGCGCTTGGTTTCCACACGCTCACCGCTGCGCGCCCTAAGGAAATAAACCCCCGAGGGCAATTCGGGCATGGCGCCCTGACCTGCGCGATAATGCAGGTTCAATCCATCGACGGGCATGGGACCCTTCCAAAGCTCGGCCAGACGCCGGCCTCGGATATCGTGGAGGGTCAGTTCGCTGGAAACGCCTTCACGACCCACCAAGGTTACGTTGAAGGCCGGATTCCCGGGGTTGGGCCAGGGATCCGACATGTAAAGTGCCGCGGGAGCCGCTTGCTCCGGCGCACTCACCGGATCGCGGTTCATGAAGACGAGCCCATCCTGGTAAGCCAAAGATACGGGAAGGTTGATCTGCCAAGCCGGATAGTGCTCGTGCTGCATATCGCCATCGGCCAGGCCCAGATCGGCACGGAAGGGAATAAGCTGGTTTTCGCCCGACTCGTTGGAAAAGACACGGCCGTTTTCGTATTCGCGTGTCCAGAGCCCACCGCGTCCTTCCACCACCGTGAGAGAATCGATGAGTAGATCCACATCCCATTCCGACCGCAGGAAGACTTCGTAGTCGTCGAAATCCTCAAGCTGGAAACTCACACGGAAAAGACCTTCGGCACCTTCGTTCAACTTGATATCGCCGCTGGTCACGATGGCGTCGGGGTTTCCCGTCGTGGACCAGCTTTTGAAGAAGAGACGTCCTTCCTCAAATTCCTGGGCCAGGGATCTGAACTGGAATGAAATGGTGTACCAACTATTTGCCTGCCAACCGCCTGGAATGTCGATTTTCGCGAGCAGTGGGTACTGATATTCCGAATCGCTCTCGATGAGATAGCTGATGTTTCCCTGGATCACGGGGTCGCTCACGAAAGTTCCGGTGGCGAATTCCGTAGGCCGGATGAAGCCGCTGAGACCTCGCTCGAAGTCCTCGGTGAACAGGGGATCCTCATTGACCAGGTAACGTGGGCCCAAGGGCAGGCCAAGCTCGAAGTCAAAAAGGTCATACCAGGTGAGCTGATAGTGATCGTTGGTGGTGTGGGAAAAGCTGAAGTAGTTGTCCGAGAGCAGGCTCGCCGTATAGATGTGCCGGAAGTGGTGCATATCGTCGGTGGGATAAAGCCCATTGACGGTGGTGAAGTTGTCGGCACCTGCCAGGGAATTCCACACATCGAGATCGTGGAGACTGCCTTCCAGATAGCCCTCCCAGAACGCGGGGAAAGCCTCGTAGAACTTGCCATCGAGGGAGGCATGTCGGGGCTTGCAGTTGTTACCGATGATGTAACTGTTCGCCGGCTTTTCGTAGGTGGTCGAATCAGCGAAGAACTCCATGGCATCGATGAGCCATGCCTGCACGCTGTCGGGAGGATCCACAAAACCGTCGCGATCGTAGTCGAAGGAACCATCAAAGAGCGGATCCCACCACGTGTATCCGCCGCCACTCATTTCATCGAGGAAGATACCGTCGATGGTTCCATCCTCTATAAATGGAAAGATGCGGTCGCGGACGAACTCGATGAAGTATTCGCGAAACTGCTGCCCCTCAATCTCGGGACAGTGCTCGGTGACATTCACATGAATGGTCGAACCCCAGTAAGAGATCACCTCGCCCCACTCATTGTAGGCGTACCAGAGGGAGTCCACGCCGGTGGCGAAGTCGTATTCCAAATCGCCTGGCACCCCCTCGGGGTAGTCCGTCACCACCATGGGATCCATATACACGAGGATCTTCTGGTCTGGGTTGAATCGGCGCAGATCATCGAAGAGGTCTGGCTCTTCATTGATAAGTTCATAGCCGATAATCAGGGCATCCCACTTCGACAATAGAAAAGTGTGCTCAGCGGGATCCTGGCGGAGATAGTAGTTGCAGGTGCGCGGAGCTCCGGGATTGGGGAATCCCGCCTGCGCTTCGCGCACCAGCGTCATGGAGACGGCCAGGAGCACGAAGAGTGTTATTGTTTGCCCGAGTCTCTTCATGGGGGAATTCTACCACAGGGACAAGACTCCTACAACCGCCGTATTTTCAAGACCTTGGCGTCCGGGAATCATGGGGAGTGATAGGTAAAGAAAAACCCCGCCGAGGGCGGGGTTTTAGGAAAAAAAGCGGCGGCGACCTACTCTCCCACAGGGAGACCCTGCAGTACCATCGGCGCAGCTGGGCTTAACTACCGAGTTCGAAATGGGATCGGGTGTTTCCCCAGCGCCATCGCCACCGACAAAAATCAACAATTGCATAGGGTAAGCCGGACAATGGAATCAAAAGAAGACATAAAGCCTCACGGTTTATTAGTACCGGTCGGCTGAACGCATTGCTGCGCTTACACCTCCGGCCTATCGACCTTGTGTTCTTCAAGGAACCTTCAGGGGACCTAAGTCCCAGGGAGATCTTATCTCAGGATGGGCTTCCCACTTAGATGCTTTCAGCGGTTATCCCTTCCGAACATAGCTACCCTGCCATGCCACTGGCGTGACAACAGGTGCACTAGAGGTTCGTCCATCCCGGTCCTCTCGTACTAGGGACAGATTCCTTCAAATCTCCTGCGCCCACAGCGGATAGGGACCGAACTGTCTCACGACGTTCTAAACCCAGCTCGCGTGCCTCTTTAATTGGCGAACAGCCAAACCCTTGGGACCTTCTCCAGCCCCAGGATGAGACGAGCCGACATCGAGGTGCCAAACAGCCCCGTCGATATGAACTCTTGGGGGCTATAAGCCTGTTATCCCCGGAGTACCTTTTATCCTTTGAGCGACGGCCCTTCCATACGGAACCGCCGGATCACTAAGCCCTACTTTCGTATCTGCTTGACCTGTCGGTCTCGCAGTCAAGCCCTCTTGTGCCTTTACACTCAATGCGCGATTGCCGACCGCGCTGAGAGGACCTTTGGGAGCCTCCGTTACCTTTTGGGAGGCGACCGCCCCAGTCAAACTGCCCACCAGGCAATGTCCCCGAACCGGATCACGGTCCAAGGTTAGAATCCCGACGACCTAAGGGTGGTATTTCAAGGTTGGCTCCACGAAAACTAGCGTTCCCGCTTCAAAGCCTCCCACCTATCCTACACATAGATAGCCAGAACCCAATGCCAAGCTGCAGTAAAGGTTCACGGGGTCTTTCCGTCCAGCTGTGGGTAAGCGGCATCTTCACCGCTACTTCAATTTCGCCGAGTCTCTTGCTGAGACAGCGCTCCGGTCGTTACACCATTCGTGCAGGTCGGAACTTACCCGACAAGGAATTTCGCTACCTTAGGACCGTTATAGTTACGGCCGCCGTTTACCGGGGCTTCAATTCAGACCTTCGACCGAAGTCTAAGCCCTCCTCTTAACCTTCCGGCACCGGGCAGGTGTCAGTCCCTATACGTCGTCTTACGACTTAGCAGAGACCTGTGTTTTTAGTAAACAGTCGCCAGAGCCTGGTCACTGCGACCTCCGTCAGCTCACCGCGCGAGGCGGATCACCTACCTGGAGGCACCCCTTCTCCCGAAGTTACGGGGTCATTTTGCAGAGTTCCTTAGCAAAAGTTCTCTCGAGCCCCTTAGGATACTCTCCTCATCTACCTGTGTCGGTTTACGGTACGGGCTTAGTTATGAATCGTTTAGAGGTTTTTCTTGGCAGTACGATTAGGATCAGTTGGCTCGTCCGAAGACTTGTTTCCTCATCACCTCTCGGCGTTGCGATTCCGGATTTGCCTGGAATCACCGCCTACAGGCTTGAACCGGGACATCCATCACCCGGCTGACCTTTCACCACTGCGTCACCCCATCACTCAAACTCCATAACTAAGGTTCAGGAATTTTAACCTGATTGCCATCGCCTACGCCTTTCGGCCTCGGCTTAGGACCCGACTTACCCTGAGCGGATTAGCCTTCCTCAGGAAACCTTAGATTTTCGGGGAGAGGGTTTCTCACCCTCTTTATCGCGTACTCATACCGGCATCATCTCTTCCGATAGGTCCAGCGTCTCTTACGAGTTCGCCTTCAGCCCCTTACGGAATGCTCCCCTACCAACCGCATAAATGCGGCTCCTAAGCTTCGGTGATGTACTTGAGTCCCGATCATCGTCGGCGCAAATCTACTTGACCAGTGAGCTATTACGCTTTCTTTAAATGATGGCTGCTTCTAAGCCAACATCCTGGTTGTCTGGGCAAATTCACTACCTTTATCACTTAGTACATACTTTGGGACCTTAGCTGTAGGTCTGGGTTGTTTCCCTCTCGCGAATGAAGCTTATCCCCCACTCGCTGACTCCCAAGCTACATGTAATTGGCATTCGGAGTTTGATAGGGGTCGGTAACCTTGTGAGGCCCCTAACCCTTTCAGTGCTCTACCTCCAATACACAAACTTGAGGCTAGCCCTAAAGCTATTTCGGGGAGAACCAGCTATTTCCAGGTTTGATTGGCCTTTCACCCCTACCCACAGCTCATCCGCGAAGTTTTCAACCTTCTGCGGTTCGGACATCCACGACCTGTTACGGACGCTTCCTCCTGGCCATGGGTAGATCACCTGGTTTCGGGTCTACGGCATGCGACTAGACGCCCAGTTAAGACTCGCTTTCGCTTCGGCTCCGAGTAATTGCTCTTAACCTTGCCACATACCAGTAACTCGCCGGTTCATTATGCAAAAGGCACGCCGTCACGGTCCGAGGACCGCTTCGACTGCTTGTAGGTTCACGGTTTCAGGTTCTATTTCACTCCCCGCCAGGGGTCCTTTTCACCTTTCCCTCACGGTACTGGTTCGCTATCGGTCGCCAGGTAGTATTTAGCCTTTGGAGATGGTCCTCCTAGATTCGCCCGGAATTTCTCGTGTTCCGGGTTACTCGGGTGGTTAACGAGAGACCACAAACTTTCGCCTACAGGGCTATCACCTTCTGTGGCTCCACTTTCCAGAGGATTTTGCTAGCTTGTGATTTTGTAACTCTCTGACCTAGTCAGCACTAAGGTCTGTTAACTCCCACAACCCCAACGATGCAACACGTGCTGGTTTTAACGCATCGTCTGGTTTAGGCTCTTCCCCGTTCGCTCGCCGCTACTCAGGGAATCGTTATTACTTTCTCTTCCTGCGGGTACTTAGATGTTTCAGTTCTCCGCGTTCGCTTCCTAAGGCCTATGTGTTCAGCCAAAGGATGACAGACAAGTCTGCCGGGTTTCCCCATTCGGAAATCCTCGGATCAAAGCTAGTTTGCAGCTCCCCGAGGCTTATCGCAGCTTACCACGTCCTTCATCGCCTCCTGACGCCAAGGCATCCACCATGAACCCTTAGTAGCTTTAAATTCTACTAAAGATGCCAGTGCCTTGCTTACCCATATGCAATTGTCAAAGATCGTGTCTTGTCCCGGAGGACAAAGGGGCTGACTTAATGTCCAGCTCCCCGGGTGGAGATAACCGGACTCGAACCGGTAACCCCCGGCTTGCAAAGCCGGTGCTCTACCAGTTGAGCTATATCCCCGGTTTCTCTCAGGGTGGGCCTAGGTAGATTTGAACTACCGACCTCACGCTTATCAGGCGTGCGCTCTAACCAAACTGAGCTATAGGCCCAAAAAATCGGGCTACAGGCCCAGGATCGGGCGCATTACCCGCTACCCATCCGGAGGGACTAGCCCCCTGAAAACGGAATAGCGCACAGACCTACCAGACGGTATCGACCATTGATCAGTCAAGCCCGGCGAACCGAGACCTGACTTCTCCATAGAAAGGAGGTGATCCAGCCGCACCTTCCGGTACGGCTACCTTGTTACGACTTAGCCCCAATCATGAGTTTTACCTTCGGCGCATCCCTCCCTTGCGGGTTGGGCGAACGACTTCGGGTACCCCCCACTTTCGTGGCTTGACGGGCGGTGTGTACAAGGCCCGGGAACGTATTCACCGCGTCATGCTGATACGCGATTACTAGCGATTCCGACTTCACGGAGTCGAGTTGCAGACTCCGATCCGAACTGAGACCGGTTTTGGGGATTGGCTCCATCTCGCGATATTGCAACCCATTGTACCGGCCATTGTAGCACGTGTGTAGCCCTGGGCGTAAGGGCCATGATGACTTGACGTCGTCCCCGCCTTCCTCCCGCTTAACACGGGCAGTCTCCCTAGAGTCCCCGACATGACTCGATGGTAACTAGGGATAAGGGTTGCGCTCGTTGCGGGACTTAACCCAACATCTCACGACACGAGCTGACGACAGCCATGCAGCACCTGTATACCCGCCTCCGAAGAGGAAACCGTGTTTCCACGGCAGTCAAGTATATGTCAAGCCCAGGTAAGGTTCTTCGCGTTGCATCGAATTAAACCACATGCTCCACCGCTTGTGCGGGCCCCCGTCAATTCCTTTGAGTTTCAGCCTTGCGACCGTACTCCCCAGGCGGAGAACTTAATGCGTTAACTGCGGCACCGAAGGGGTCGATCCCCCGACACCTAGTTCTCATCGTTTACGGCGTGGACTACCAGGGTATCTAATCCTGTTTGCTCCCCACGCTTTCGCTCCTCAGCGTCAGTACCGTGCCAGAGAGGCGCCTTCGCCACGGGTGTTCCTCCTGATATCAACTCATTTCACCGATACACCAGGAATTCCCCTCTCCCCTCACGGACTCAAGCTTTTCAGTTTCAGAGGCAGGCCAATGGTTGAGCCACTGGATTTCACCCCCGACTTAAAAAGCCGCCTACGAGCCCTTTACGCCCAGTGATTCCGAACAACGTTTGCTCCCTCCGTATTACCGCGGCTGCTGGCACGGAGTTAGCCGGAGCTTCCTCTGAGGGTACCGTCAAGCGAATGGGGTATTAGCCCATTCGTGTTTCTTCCCCTCTGACAGAGTTTTACGATCCGAAGACCTTCCTCACTCACGCGGCGTCGCTCCGTCAGGCTTTCGCCCATTGCGGAAGCTTCTCGACTGCTGCCTCCCGTAGGAGTCTGGGCCGTATCTCAGTCCCAGTGTGGCCGGACACCCTCTCAGGCCGGCTACCGATCGTAGCCTTGGTGAGCCATTACCTCACCAACAAGCTAATCGGACGCGGGACCATCCTTATGCGACAGCTTAAATCAGAGGCCGTCTTTGATCTTCGGAAGATGCCATCCAAAGATGTTATGCGGTATTAGCACCTCGTTAGAAGTGTTGTCCCCCACACAAGGGCAGGTTTCCCACGCGTTACTCACCCGTTCGCCACTGTACTCGGACTCCGAAGAGTCCTTTCTCGTTCGACTTGCATGCCTAATCCACGCCGCCAACGTTCGTTCTGAGCCAGGATCAAACTCTCCGTTGTGGATTGTTATTTCCTTGCCAAACGCTGGTGCTAGACTTTTGTCTTCGCTCCATTGTTCGATATTAGCTGAAACCATCTATCGTATAGACAGACGGCTCTACCGACTGGAATCGTTACGGGTCTGTGCGCTATTCGGTTTTCAAAGAGCGTTCTTCGCCGGAAGGGCGAAAGGGGACGCAAAACTACTCCCCTTTAGTCCGAATGTCAACACCTGCTTTTTAGCTTTTTGGAGTTGAGTCCGAGACCGGCATTGCCTTGAAAGCCAATGGCTTCCCTTGCTAAGCGGGCGGCAATATACCCCGAGGTCCCTTTACTGTCAACAGGGCCAAAGCAAAAAAAGTTAAGGAAGTAATAAAAAAGAGGATCGCGTCGTCCCCAAGGTGCTGCTAGCCCGCTACCACCTTGAGAAATCGCCGCTTACCCACTTTTACAACCCACTGCCCAGCGACCGAAACATCGAGGCTTGCATCCTCGGATTCGATCTTCTCTCCATCCAGTGATACAGCGCCTTGCTGGATTAGCCTGCGGGCCTCTCCGCGGCTCTTGACGAGTTTCGCGTCGGCCAACAAGGCAACCAGCCAAATTGCATCGCCGCTGAGCCCTAAATGATGCTCGGGTATGTCATCGGGCAGGTCCTTCTTCACGAAGATCTGATCAAAAGCCTCTTCGGCGCCGGCGCCCTGGCCTTCGCCACAGTAGAGGTCCACCAGGTTTCGCGCCAATAGACGCTTGAGCTTTACGGGATGCAGATCGCCGGCCTCGAGTGAGGAGAGCAGGGATGCCACCTCGTCAGCGGGGAACCCGGAAGCCAGGCGCAGGTAGGACGCCAGCAGGGAATCGGGAATGGACATGGTCTTGCCGAAGATTTCGCCGGCCTCTTCCATGACTCCAATGTAGTTGCCCATGCTCTTGGACATCTTGTCTTGCCCATTGGTCCCTTCCAGAAGGGGCAGCGTCAGTATGACCTGTGGCTCTTGTCCGTAGGCCTCCTGAAGATGACGCCCCACCAGGAGGTTGAACTTCTGATCCGTTCCGCCCACTTCCAGATCGGCCTTGAGGGCCACGGAGTCGTAGCCTTGCACCAGGGGATAGAAAAATTCCATCAGGCTGATGGCCACGCCGCCCTTGAAACGCTTGTCGAAGTCGTCCCTCTCGAGCATGCGCGCCACGGTGTAGTGACTGGACAGGCTCAGAACATCGGAAAAGTTAAGCGGCGAACACCATTCGCTGTTGAAGCGAATCTCAAGCTTGTCCATGTCGAGGATCTTGTGCACCTGATTCTTGTAGGTCTCGGCGTTGGCCTGAACCATTTCCTCGCTCAAGCGAGGGCGCATTTCCGAGCGACCACTGGGATCGCCAATCATGGCCGTGAAGTCGCCGATGATGAGGACCACGTGATGGCCCAGATCCTGGAACTGGCGCAGCTTGCGCAGACCCACGGCATGGCCGATATGCAGATCGGGGGCGGTGGGATCGAAACCCTGCTTGATGATCAGGGGGCGGTCCTCTTTCACCGATCGTTCGAGCTTCCGCTCGAAATCTTCCAGGGGCAGGATCTCTTCGGCGCCCTCTTGGATGATCTTAAGTTGTTCCTTGGCCGAAAGCATGGGTCCTCCAAGCTTGATGTTCATCGGAATCAGGTGCCGCGAAAGCTACGAATCGCCGCTATGATTGACAAGCCTTTTCCCCCTTACTAAGGTCTCGGCGCTATGAATGAAACAATGAAGCCAAAGCATTCCAATAAACCGCGCCGGCGCAAACTCAGGCGTGTCCTTCTGGTGATCGCCGCATTCGGCCTGGGCATGGTCATCGCCATGGTGGCCTGGCTATCGCGGGACCTGCCCTCGGACACCCGTATGCAGCTCATCACCCACAACCTGAAAACCCAGGTGTTGGATCGAAATGGCGAGGTTTACGGCTCCTACGGCACGGAAAATCGAGTAGCCGTTTCCCTGGACGAGATCTCCCCCCACCTCATCGACGCGGTGCTCTCGGTGGAGGATCGGCGCTTCTATAGCCACTGGGGCGTAGATCTGGTGCGCTGGCCCAAGATCATCCTGCACGATATCGGTCTGCTATTGCGCGATCCCGATGCCCCGCTTCATGGCGCCAGCACCCTGACCATGCAGCTGGCCCGCGACCTTTTCCTTACCAAGGAACAGACCCTCACTCGCAAGGCCAAGGAACTCATCCTCACGCTTCAGTTGGAGCGCAATTACTCCAAGGATGAGATCTTTATTATGTATCTCAATCAAATCTATTTTGGCGCTGGATCATGGGGCGTTGAGTCAACGGCTCAGACCGTCTTCGGTAAAGGCGCGGCGGAATTGAGCATCGAGGAAAGCGCGATGATTGCGGGTATGGCCAAGAACCCTTGGGCCTACGACCCCCAACGTTTCCCGGAGCGGGCCCTGAGGCGACGCAATCTGGCCCTGCGCATGATGGCCGACAACAAGACCATTAATGAATCCATGCTGGATTCCCTCCAGCGTACGCCGCTGATTACGCGGGACAAACGCCGCGGACAGGCGCGCAGCGGATCTTATTTTCTCGAGTATGTGCGTCGCTATCTCATGGACACCTACGGCGCCGACCGTCTCTACCGCGAGGGACTTGTGGTGGAAACCACCATCGATCCCCTGCTGCAGAAACGCGCCGAGGAGGAACTGGAACGCCACCTGGTCAAGGTGGAAGACCTCATGGGTTACACCGACACCCATGCCTCGGTGACGGCTCTGCTCGATTCGGGCATCTCCGTAGCTGCGGCTAAGCAGTACATCCAGGGTTCGTTGGTTCTGCTGGATACAGAAGAGGGCGCCATACGCGCCATGGTGGGCGGGAGAAACTATCGTCAGAGCGAGTGGAATCGAGCGGTGCAGATGGCTCGCCAGCCGGGAAGTGCATTCAAGCCCTTCGTCTATTTGGCGGCCATTGAAAGCGGCATGGCGCCCAGCGATCAGATCATGGACACGCCTCTGGTCGTAAAGATGCGCGGACAGAAGGACTACAAGCCCAAGAATCACTCGGGCAAATTCCTGGGCGAGATCACCTTGCGGCACGCCCTGAACAAGTCCATCAACATTCCGGCTGTACGAATGGTGCAGCGCCTGGGTACGGCGCCCATTATTGATACCGCCAAGCGCCTGGGCGTCACCAGCCCCTTGCCCAACAACCTGACCCTGGGTTTGGGTTCAGCCAGCCTATCGCCTTTGGAGATTACCGGTGCCTACGGAACCATTGCCCGGGGTGGCATTCGAAGCCGGCCCTACGGCATTGTCCGGGTGACCGACCAGTGGGGTCACGTGCTTGAAGAGCATCAACCCGAGCGCCAGGAAGTGGTTTCCCCCCAGGCGGCCTACATCATTAGCAACATGATGGAAACGGTCATTCGCCATGGCAGCGGCATACGTGCGCGGAACATGGGTTTCCTGCGTCCGGCCGCCGGCAAGACCGGCACCACCGATGACAACTACGACGCCTGGTTCGTGGGCTTCACCCCGGACTACGTCTGCGGAGTTTGGGTCGGATTCGACGAGCGCCGCGATATGGGCAAGTGGATGGAAGGATCCCATGCGGCCCTACCCATATGGGCCGAGGTCATGAAAGCCGCCCACCGCGATCTTCCCGAGGGCCCCTTCGAGATGCCCGAAGGTGTGAGCAAGGTGGCGGTGTGTTCAGATTCGGGTCTGCTTCCCACTCGCTACTGCCCGGAAACCACCCAGGAAGTTTTCCTCGAAGGACGCCAGCCCACCCGGGCCTGCGATCGCCATAGCCCCAAGAGCGCCGACTGGCGCGGTTCGGGCAGCGAGTTCAGGGAGATTGATCGCGACACCCAACAGGTGGATGAGTTCGGCTCGCCTTAAACTAGGCTTCGATATCCCTTTTCATCGAGATGGGCCAGGATGAGCGGTCCGAGCTTGGGCGCTAGCGCAGCAGGTTCAAGCAACTCGCCTAGCTCAAGCAAAGCCTTCTTCGCCAAACTCTCGTCGGCGGCTTCGATCTTCGCCAAGACATCGCCCTGCTTGACGGGCTCTGCCCAGGCCTTGCAGAAACGAATGCCCGCCGTGGAATCCACGGGATCTTCCGCCTTGAGCCGCCCAGCTCCCAGATGCAGTGCGATGATGCCCACCTGGCGAGCATCGGGAGCGGGCATGAAGCCGTCACGGTCCGCCACAAGCTCAAGGACGCAATTGGGTCGAGGTAGACCCCATGCATGCGCTGAAGCATCCAAGCGCCCCTCCTGGGCCCTCACCAGGCTTAGGAAACGTTCCAGTGCGCTGCCATCGTCCAAGGCCTTTTGCGCCATGGCGTAGCCGGCTTCACTATTTGAACTCAATCCCGAAAGATGGAGCATCTCGCCGGTGAGAATGAGGGTGAGCTCACGCAGATCTGCGGGCCCCTTGCCCTGAAGCAACTCCAGCGACTCTTCAACTTCCGGTCCATTGCCCACGCTGCGCCCTAGCGGATGATCCATGGCGCTGAAAATAACGCTGCAGGGCAATCCCAAAGCGCCTGCGGTATCACGCAGGGCTTCGCCGAGAGCCCGAGCATGCTCCATGTCGGGCATGAAAGCCCCGCGCCCCACTTTGAGATCGATAACCAGTGAGGCCGGACCCGCCGCAAGCTTTTTACTTAAAATGGAGCTGACGATAAGCGGTAGGGATTCCACCGTGCCAGTCACGTCGCGCAGGGCGTAGAGTTTTCGATCGGCCGGCGCCAGGTCGCCCGTCTGCCCGATAAGACAGAGGCCCTCGGCTTCGAGAACGGCACGCGCCCGGTCCTCAGTGAGCCGAGTTTGGAAGCCCGGAATGGACTCCAATTTGTCCAGGGTACCGCCGGTAAAACCGAGTCCGCGGCCGCTGAGCATGGGAACGGCCAAGCCGCAGGCGGCCGCCAGGGGCGCAAGGATCAAGGAGACCTTGTCCCCGACCCCTCCGGTGCTGTGCTTGTCGGAACTTGGCCTGTCCAGGGATGACCAATCGTAACGCCGCCCGGAATCGGCCATGGCCACGGTGAGGGCACGGGTTTCCTCGGCGTCCATACCTCGCAGGAGGATGGCCATGAGCAGCGCGCTGATCTGATAATCGGGCAGGCTGCCATCCACAACACCGCGCACAAAGTCGGCGATGGCCTCTGCGCCGAGGGCCTTGCCCTCACGCTTGCTGATGATGGTGGAAACGAAGCTCAAGAGTCCGGCTCCATGGGAAAACGGGCAAAAGCCTCGGGCATGAGGTCTGAGAGCTGAAATTTCCGCCAGCTCCCGTCGGCGTCCACGAGCAGGACTTCCATGTCGTCGCAGAATTCACGAAGCACCTGCCTGCATGCGCCACAGGGAGGAACCGAAGTTTCGCCGTCGCTGGCGATGGCCACCTTCACAAAGCGACGATGTCCGGCATTCACCGCCGTGGCGATGGCGTTTCGCTCGGCGCAGACGGACAGTCCCAGCGATATGTTCTCCACGTTGGCGCCCTGGAAGATTTCACCGTCTTCGCTGAGTATGGCTGCACCCACATGGAAATGGGAATAGGGCGCGTAGGATCCCTCCATGGCGGCCTTGGCCTTGGTGGCGAGGGTCTTGTCATCCATTCAAGCTTCCCTTCAGTTCGGGCCAGAAAGACTTACCCGTTTCCAATGGGGCGAGATCAAAAATGTCCAATACCGTTTCGGCGAAGTCGGCGAAGCTTTCGCGCCGGCCCAGGTCCAGTCCGCGTTTCATACCCGGCCCCCATCCCAAGATCGGCACGTATTCACGGCTGTGGTCGGTGCCCTTGGTGGTGGGATCGTTTCCGTGATCGGCGGTGATGAAGAGAATGTCGCCTTCACTCAATTTACACACGAAACCTGTGAGCCATCGATCGAAATCCACCAGGCCCTGGGCGTAGCCCTCGGGATCGTTGCGGTGGCCCCAAAGCATGTCGAAATCTACCAGATTGACGATGTTGAAGGCTCGGTTCAGTTTCTTCCCCAGCAGGCTCTGAAATGCCGACATGCCTTCGCGATTGCCATGGCTGGTCATATGCGAAGAGAAGCCGCGCCCGGCGAAAAGATCCTTCACCTTGCCCACGCCGGTCACCGGAACGCCTCCATCCAGAAGGCGATCGAGCAGCGTTGGGCCCGATGGCGACAGGGAATAATCGTGGCGGCCGTCGGAGCGCTGGTAGTTCCCCGACTCTCCGTGGAAGGGACGCGCGATCACGCGACTCACGGCGAATTCTCCCGTGAGCAGGTCGCGCACCTTCTCGCAAAATGCGTAGAGATCGTCCAAGGGAACAACATCTTCATGGGCCGCCACCTGGAAAACCGAATCGGCCGAGGTGTAGACGATGAGTTTGCCCGTGCGCACATGGCGATCGCCCAGGCGCTGAATGATTTCAGTGCCCGAGGCCGCCTCATTGCCGATGAATTCATAGCCCGTGCGTTCGCTCAAATCTTTGAGCAGTAATTCGGGAAAGCCGTCGGGGAAAAGAGGGAAGGACTTGGGCGTCAGCAAGCCGGCCAGTTCCCAGTGTCCCGTTGTGGAATCCTTGCCCATGGATTTTTCAGCCATGCGCCCGTGAAAGCCCGTAACGGGGATTTCCGCGTTCATGCCCGCGAAGGGCTGGATGCGTCCCAGTCCCATACCTTCCATGCAAGGTAGGTGAAGACCGCCAGCGGAGGCGGCGACGTGCGCTAGGGTATTGCATCCCTCATCGCCGAAATCCCGGCTGTCGGGAAGGTCTCCCACGCCGAGTCCGTCCAGAATGATGCAAAAGACCCTAGTCGCCATGACGATCCTCTCCAATAAACAGGGGGCGGCCCAGCAGCCGGTGAATACCGGTCCACTGGCTGTCATCGCCCTGGCTTTCACGACCTTCGCGGATGACGCGGGCGAACCCGTCGATCTGCGCGTCGAGATTGTCGATATGATGGAAGGCGATGGCCTCGAGGCTCATGGGCAACTTGGGACTTCCATACTCGTAGGTTCCCTGGTGGCTGACAATGAGATGCTTCAGTCGAATGGCGGTTTCGCGAGACAGCTCGGGATGGCGCGGCAGGAACTCATCGAGAATCTCGACGCCCTGCACCACGTGCCCCACCAAACGTCCCTCGGAGTTGTATTCGATGGCGGCCGCGTAATCCAGCTCGCGCACCTTTCCCAGATCGTGCAGGTAACAGGCGGCCATCATGAGATCGCGATCCAGTTCGGGATAGAGATCGCACACGGCTTTGGCAATGCGACAGAGTTTCACCACGTGCTCGAGCAAGCCACCCACGTAGGGATGATGCCAGGTCTTGCCCGCCGGCGCGCTGCGGAAGCGCCAGGACAGATCTTCGTCCTCGGCCATGTCGCGAAGCAAGGCTGCCAGGACCGGGTCGCTGATGGCGTCCACATGGCTCATCCACTCGGCGAAAAGCTCGTCACGATCGTAGGGTGTAACGGGCAAGAAATCGGCCAGGTCCAGGCGCTCACCTTCCAGCGGCTCCACCTGGAATACCCGCACCTGCTGGGTATCGCGATAGGTCTGCACCTCGCCCACCAGGCGCACAAATCCTCCCTGGGCGAGACGCTTGTACGTGATCTCCGCATCGTCCCAGAGGATGCCCCCGATCACGCCCGTACTGTCGCTGAACTGGAACAAGACGAAACGACTGCCGTCGGGATTTTTCTTGAGTAGTTTGCGCTTGAGCACATAGGCCGCATCCACGCGCATGCCCGCCTTGAGACTGGATACTCGCTGACTCTTGGTTTCCATGGCTTCCCCTAGCAGATCTATACGTTGAAGCGGATGTTGAGAATGTCCCCGTCCTGAACCGGATAGTCCTTACCCTCGAGCCGGAGCGCACCCTGCTTACGGGCTTCGGCAAGTGTGCCTAGTTTCTTGAAGGTCTCGTAGGCGATAGTTTCGGCGCGAATGAATCCCCGTTCCAGATCACTGTGGATTTTCCCCGCCGCACGCACCGCGGGAAGATCACGGCTGATGGTCCAGGCCCGCACTTCATCGGCACCCACGGTGAAGAAGGAAATTAGATCGAGGAGTTCGTAGCCCAGGCGGATGAAGCGATCCCGCGCGGGTTCGCTCACGCCTAGATCGGCTAGGAATTCGGCGCGCTCCTCGGCGTCGAGTTGGGTGATCTCCCACTCGGTGAGACCGTTCATGGCGAGGCGACCCAGGCCCTTGCTCTCGCAAAGGGCATCGAGATCCTCGGGCAGTTCATTGCCGCTGTCGCCGTTGAACAAGATGATCATGGGAACCCGGCTGATTAGCTGATAGGTGCGCAGCAAGGTTTCCTCGTCGGCGCGGAATTCCACATCGCGAATCGGCTTCTCAGCCTCGAGGTTTTCCTGCAGCTTGAGCATGACATCCCGCTCGGGCACCAGATCCTTGCGCCCCTTGCCGATGTCCTTCTCCAATTTCTCCAGGCGCTTTTCCACCAGGATGAGATCGGTTAGGATAAGCTCCTGCTCCATGGCCTCCAGGTCGCCGGCCGGCCCGGAAGATGTTCGATCCCGCGGCACGCTCTCGTCTTCAAAAAGCCGAATCACGTGGACCAGGGCATCGAGATTTCGCAGTTCTTCCAGGGCTGCGCTCCCGATACCGGATCCGCCTCCCACACCCAGACCCACAAGATCGGCGAATTCTATTTCACCGTAGGTGGTTTTCTTGGGCTCGAAGATTTTGCTGAGCAGATCCACACGAGGATCGGGCACGTCGATGCGTGCCAGATGGGTCTCCGCCTTACCGGAATAGGCGCTGGTCTCCTCGGCCCGTCCGGTGAGCAGGTTGAAGACCGTCGTCTTGCCCGTCTTGGGAAGACCGATCAGTCCGATTTTCATCGGGAACCTCTTTCTATCCAGCGGTTGCTGGGAGGCAATTGAAACACAGCGGGAAGATGCCGCCAATAAAAAAGCCCCGGCCCGAGGGCCGGGGCTCAAAGAATCTGGATCAGCCGTTGGTTATCAAGGTCTCCTGGAAAACAAAGTGGGAGAGCGTGATGTTGGCGAGGATACCCGTGTCGCGCAGAGCGCGCCCGCGGTTGAGCTCACCCAACTGGCCGGCCACTTCAACATCTCCACCCATCTTGAGCAGAGCCTTGAGGAAGAGCGCACCCTGGGGCGTCACACCTTCCAAGAGGAAGTGACCGAAGTCGTTGTCGAGGAAGTAATGAATCTGGCCTTCGTGGTCTGCACGGCTGAGTTTGCCGGACATCCAGATACGCTGATTCTTCTTTCCCCAGGCACTGAGCATGGGCTTGACCTGGCTGGCGTCGCCCAAAACTCTGGCCTGCTCCGCAACGTCCTCATAGCTCACGCGGTCGAAGCTGCCCAGAGGCTGGAAGCTCGGGAAGACCGGAGGCTCGTCGGAAGTAACGAAGGAAGTGTCGGGCCCGTCGATGACGTGCTCGAGCACCAAGTAGATTTCAGGATCGGAACCGAATTCGCGATGGACACCCAGCTTGAAGCCCATGTCCAAAGTGTTCAGTAGGTTCAGATCATCACCCGCGAGGAATTCGATACGATCGTTTTCCTTAAGGAGGGCGAGCTTTCCTTCGACCGAAAGGATCTCCGGCTGACTGAGCTCGAACTTGAAGAGCTTGTGCGCGCTCTCGCCGCTGATGGCCTGAGCCAGTGTAACGGGCTCATATGGATTCTCGATCTGCTTCTTCCCGCAACCAGCAATGGGAAGCGCGACCAGGGCCACGAGGGCCAGGGCCATAAGTCGGATGGACACACTCTTCCGTGTCATGAATGGAACTCCCTTCCTAAAGCACCAATATGCAAAGCGATGGGGATCTTCTGGTGAGGCCGATGAAAAATATCACCCGGATCCCTTCCCGTCAACACCCAAGGATAGAAGAGAGTGGATGAAGAGCATCTTCCGTCAATTGCAGTTGATGGCGAGCCGGGCGGATGCTATCAAACCGGAGCCGGTTTTTAGTCGGCCGAGCCCTTCCGCCCGGAGGTTTCCCGCGTGCCCGCCCGAAATATCACCCTGATGCTCATCCTTTTGGCCGCTTCGGCGGCGATGGCCGCGAACCCAGCCGAGGATCTGCCGGATTGGAAGCGCTACGTCTGGAGCGATGTCTCGGTAATTATGGAACCTTGGGAAAAATCCACTTTCCTGCGTTTGGAGGCCCGGGACGAGCTTGATGAATGGATCCGCCGCTTCTGGCTGCGCCGGGACCCCACCCCCACCACCGTCCATAATGAGCGCCGGGAAACCCATGAAATGCGCCTGGCCCAGGCCCGTCACCATTTCCCGGCCGAGAAGCTGGAGGGCTACGATCTGCGCGGGCGGGACTTGATCCTGTTCGGGTCGCCCGACGAACGGCTGATCCACGACGATTGGTTCGACGAATCGGGTTATCACAACATCATCGAAAGCTGGATCTGGGTAGATCTGGAAATGCGGGCCGAGTACGAGGATCGCAATCTCGACGGCGAGTACGAGCTGGCTGCCCCCGTGGGCCCTTCCAGCCGGCCCGACGTGAGCGAGCGCTATGCGGGGCAGTTCACGGAACAGAACGAGGAAGCGCGACTACTGCTGCGTGAGTTGAAGCTCAGCAATCCTCAGATTTATCAGCAAATGGTCGAACAGCTCGCCCAGGGCGAGATTCAGGGCTTCGCCGACCTTCAGAATCAGGCTCTGGCCGCCAATCTCTTGGCGCCAAAATTGGAACGCATGAAGGGCAATTACATCGATACCGTGCGCAAGGGAAAGGATCTCTATCGCCACGATTTCCAGGCCGAGCCACTCTGGGCGGTCTTCGCAGTAGACAATTTCCGCGCCCCCAGCGGGCAAACCCAGGTGGAAGTGAGCCACGAGGTTCGCACCCGGGATCTGCGCTTCGAGTGGGATTTTGAAACCCGACTCTATCGCGCCAAGCTTCTGCGTCGCGTGATCTTTTTCGACGAAGACGAGCAAGTGGTCTCTCAGAGCGAGGAAATTATCCCCATCGAGGCGGAGAACCTGGACCAAACCCGAGCGGCGACTTTGCTTCCGGGGCTAAGCCCCCACCGGCTCGACAGCGGCCCCTACAGGATGGCCTTACGCCTGGAAGATTTGGGCAGTGGCCGCCTTCAGATTTTCACGACCTCCGTGGATGTGGAGGCATTTCCCGCCGAGCGCTTGAGCTTGAGCGATGTGACCTTCGCCTCACTCATCGACCCCATGAACCACACGGGTCCCTTCAACAAGGGTGACTGGTGGGTAAAAACCCATCCCCTGCATGGCTTCGACCAGAGCGGCGAGATCCATTTCTTCTTCGAGATCTATGGCCTGGCTCAGGATGAGCAGGGCCTCAGTGATTACGCGGTCTCCTATCGCATACGCCGCAAACACCCGGAAACTCGATCCAGTTGGCTCTGGACACGAGAAGACACCGTGGGCAGCGAAATCAGCGCCACATTCCTGGATCGACATGGAGAGGCCGTAGCCAGACACCCCTTGAGTTTGGCCGCCGGTGGATTCGCCGAAGACGCCTACGAGCTTCAGGTCGAGGTGACCGACCGCCTTAGCGGACAAAAGGCAAGCCGCCTGGCTTCCTTTAGTGTGTTGCCAGCAGGTAGTTTACGCTGAAACATCAGCTTCTCAGAGTTGACATTCCGAAATTCCTGTGAAATGATGGGGCCAAGTTCTTCCGGGAGGTACAGATGTTCCTGCGAAAAATGCTGACAACCCTGTTGATACTCGGTTTCGCCTTCACGGCGCTGGCTCAAGAGGGAAGCATCCAAAAACCGCTCAGAATTGGTTTCAATGGTGGAGACAGCCCCGGCATCATCCGTTTGAAGGCCAATGCCTTTACCGCTTTCCTGGAAGAGCACTGCGGCCTGTTTCTCCAACCTGTCATCGCCAATAGCTACAGTGAACTGATTCGCTTCATCGTGGAAGATAAGGTGGAGTTCGCCTGGCTGTCGCCCCAGGGCCTGATTACAGCCGAAGACACGGCCGAGGCAAAGGTTCTGCTCAAGGCGGTTCGCGCCGGTCAGCCCTATTACTGGAGCGTAATCCTGGTTCGCAAGGACAGTGGTCTGCGCGAGCTCAGCGATCTCAAGGGTAAAGACTTCGCCTTCACCCACCTGGGCTCCACATCGGGATACGTGATTCCCAAAAGCAGTCTGCTGGGACTGGGCATTGAACCTGAAGACTTCTTCTCGGAGGTGGTTTTCGCCGGCGGTCACCGGGACGTGATCAACATGATCCTCAGCGGACGGGTCGATGCAGGCGCAACCTTCGCCGATCATCCTCGTGGCCTGGTCGGATCCTGGACCGATGAAGTATTCCACCCTCGCTCTGAGGCGGCCAAACTTCGTCCCATCTATATTTCCGAGAAAATTCCCGGCGACACATTCACGGCCACCAAGCGCATCTCCGATGCCAGTCCCGAGAATGTCAAGAAAGTTGTAGAGGCATTGAAGGCCATGGGAGAGACACGAGCGGGGAAGATCATCCTCACGGATCTCTACAATATCGACAGCCTCATGGACGCAAAGAGCGAAGACTACCTGCCCGTGCGCGAGGCCTTTGATCGCGTCTTCCAGCGCTAGCGTTTGAGGATGGCCAGACTCTCCATGTGACGAGTCTGTGGAAAGAAATCGAAGAGATGCAGGGCTTCCAATCGGAAGCCCTTTTTCGTCCAGGCCTTGATGTCGCGCGCCAGAGTTGCGGGATTGCAACTGAGCGATGCGATCTCCTGCACTTCCAAGGGATCAAGCCAGTCCACCAATTCGGGAGCACCCTCCCTGGGCGGATCCAAAACCACGGTGCGATACTTCCGCCCATCGGCTGCCAGTTCGGGCAGGATCTTGGCAACCTTGCCCGCCTTCATGCGTGCGCGGGCAGCTCGATTTTCGCGGAAAGCCCGGCGCGCACTGCGTACGGCACTGCGGTTTTCTTCCACGCCCATGACCTTGGCACCTGAAAGAGCCAGAGGCAGGGTGAGATTTCCCGAGCCGGCGTAGAGATCCATGAGCCAGGGGGTTTCCGAGAGGTCGAGATTTTCCAAAAGGCAGGTGATCAAACGCTGGTTGGACGCAGCATTGACCTGAATGAAATCTCCCGGCCTCGTGAGAAGCCTGATTTCGAGGGGATCTCGATCCTTCGGTTCAAGCTTCAGGGTTTCCAAGAGGAAGGGCGCGCCGGAGGCCTCACGGAAGCTGTGCTGTTTTTCCAGGGCGCGAAGGCTCAAATGCAGGGGCGCGGGAGTGTCCCAGGCTTCCATGACGGCCAAGACTTTCTCCCCCACTCGACTTTCCACGCGGAGAAGCAGTTGAAGAGCGTCGCCTTCAAGAAGCGTGAACTCAGCTTTGAAATTGAATAACTCCGGAAGGGAGCCCGCCAGTTGTTCTCTGAAGGCATCCACCCAAGCTTGAAGTTTTTCATCGAGCAGCAGGCACTTTTCCTGGGGCACCAATTCGTGGCTGCCGGCGGCGAGGAAACCCATTTCAACGGTTTCGGCCAAGCTGCGACCCTGGAATCGGGCGCGGCGCCGATAGGCGAATTCGCTGGAGCTTTCGAATTGGATCTCCGGGATCTCACCTAGTCCGCCAATGCGTTCCAGGCTGTCGCTCAACACCTTGAGCTTGGCCTCGCGCTCAGCTTCGGAACTGATGTGCTGAAGTTGACATCCGCCGCAACGCCCCGCCAGGGAGCAAGGCGGATCCACACGCCCCGGACCTGCCTCCTTGAGTTCCACCAACTCGGCCCGGGTCCAGCGCTTGTCTTCGCGAATGGGTCGCGCGCTTAAAAGATCTCCCGGGGCAGAGTGCGCCACGAAGAAGACCTTGCCTTCAGCGCGGCCCACACCTTCGCCCGAGTCCGCGATACTGTCGATTCTGAGTTCGATGAGTTCATTCATGGGTACAGAAATAGCCACAGCAGCACGATCGGTCAAGTGCGCATGCTGTGGCTATTACCTTAGTCTTGCCGGTCTAGACCGTTTCGAATACTCGCTGACGCTCCTCTGCTTTCTGAGCATCCACGGTGGCGATGGCCGCCATGTTGACGATTTCCATGACATCGTCGCCGCGAATGAGCAGATGCGCGGGTTTGTCCAGACCCATGATGATGGGCCCAACGGTGGTCACGCGACCGAAGTGCTTGAGCAGATGCATGCCGATGTTTCCCGCATCCAGATTGGGGAAGACCAGCAGATTCGGCCTCTCACCCTTCAGGTTGTTAAAGGGATAGTAGCGCTTGAGCATTTCGGGATTCAGTGCGAAATCGGCCCGCATGGGACCGTCGGCCTTCAGATCGGGTCGCTCACTGGCGATGATGCCCAAGGCCTTGGTGACCTTGTCCATGTCTTCATGCTTGGAGTAACCGAAGTTGTCGAAGCTGAGCAGCGCAATGCGCGGCTCGATGGAAAGCCTCTCGAGTTCACGAGCGCTCATGAGCGCGATCTCCGCCAATTCCTCTGCACTGGGATCCACATTCACTGCGGTATCGGCAATGCAATAGAGATGATGCTGATGCAGCACCAGATGCATGCCGGCCACCACTTTGCCTCCCGGGCGTTTACGCACCGAGCGGAGAATACGCTTGAGGGAATCGGGGAAAGATCGTCCGGCGCCGGCAAGCATTCCGTCGGCGTCGCCGGTGTTCACCATCATCGCGGCGAAGACGAAGGGATCCATGAGAGCATTCTTTGCACGCCGCTCGGTAACGCCCTTGCGCTGACGCATGCGGTAGTAAAGCTCTTCGTAGCGTTCGCGCCTGGGCCAATCTGCGGGATCGATGATCTCGCACTTGTCCGACGCACCGCTGTGCACCTCTTCGATGACCGCCATCACTTCTTCGCGATTACCCAGAAGCACGGGTTTGGCCACGCCCTCGTGCACGATTTCGCAGGCCGCCGACACGATGGCGTGATGCGTGCCTTCGGGAAAGACGATGCGTTTGGGATCGCGACGGGCCGTGTGGAAAATCTTGCGCATGACTTCGCGCGAGGGATCGATCTTCTCCTGCAGGCTTTCGCGATACTCATCCAAGTCGATGGTTTTCCGCGCCACGCCCGTATCCATCGCCGCCTTGGCAACGGCCGCCGACTCCCAAAGAAGAACCCGCGAATCGAAGGGCTTGGGAATGATGTACTCGGGGCCAAAGGAGAGATTGTCATCGTTGTAGGCACGCTTGACGGCCTCGGGTACCTCTTCCTTGGCAAGCTGCGCCAGGGCGTGGGCCGCGGCCAGTTTCATTTCTTCGTTGATGGTGCTGGCTTCCACATCCAGAGCGCCACGGAAAATGAAGGGGAATCCCAGCACATTGTTCACCTGGTTGGGATAGTCGCTGCGACCGGTTGCCATCAGGCAGTCGGGACGCGCAGCCTTGGCCGCCTCGTAGGTGATCTCGGGATCAGGATTGGCCATGGCGAAGATGATGGGCTTGTCGGCCATGGTCTTCACCATCTCAGGTAATAGAACGTCCTTCATGGACACGCCGCAGAAGGCGTCGGCGCCCTTCATGGCGTCGGCAAGATCGCGAGCTTCCGTTTCACGGTAGAACTTGTCCTTGTACTTGTTCTTGCCTTCGTCACCGCGGCCCTTCCAGAGCACACCCTTGCTGTCGGTCATGAGGACATTGGCAGGATCCACACCCAGGGAAATGTAGAAGTTCGCACAGGCGATTCCTGCAGCGCCGGCGCCTGAGAAGACCACCTTGATGTCACCCGCGCGCTTGCCCACGATCTCCAGGGCGTTGACCAGTGCCGCACCCGAAATGATGGCGGTGCCATGCTGATCATCGTGGAAGACGGGAATCTTCGTGGAAGCCTTCAGAGTTTCTTCGATGTAGAAGCACTCGGGAGCCTTGATGTCTTCCAGATTGATGCCGCCGAAGGTGGGCTCCATGTTCTGGACCGTGCGGATGATCTCGTCGGGATCTTCCGTGTCGAGCTCGATGTCGAAGACATCAATGTCGGCGAATCGCTTGAAGAGGACACCCTTGCCCTCCATCACCGGCTTGCCGGCCAGCGCTCCGATATTGCCAAGACCCAAAACCGCCGTGCCATTAGTGACCACGGCCACCAGGTTGTTCTTGGCAGTGTAAAGCCCCGCCGCCGAAGGATCTTCCTCGATAACCTTACAGGGCTCGGCAACGCCGGGCGTGTAGGCCAGGGAAAGATCCCGCTGGGTGACGCAGGGCTTGGTGGAAACCACTTCAATTTTTCCCGGGCGATCGCCCAGATGATACTTCAGAGCTGCGCGTCGCAATTCGTCTTTGGCCATATGCTTGGGCATGGATCTCACCTCTATGCAAGGACGGGCGGCCGAAATTGGCCGCCGTCCATAAACCGGAGTAAACGCTCCTGAACATAAAACAGCCCAGACCCTATATCGTCAAGGATAGGTCTGGGCTTTTGTGAATAATGTCACAAACTAACGCTATTAACCGAAAGGGTCTGCCCCTAAGCTCGCTCTATATATTTGCCGGTGGTCGTATCTACACGGATTTTCTGGCCGGTATTCACGAAACCCGGCACAATGACCACGAGGCCTGTCTCCAGGGTGGCCGGCTTGGTCTGGGCCGTGGCCGTGCCGCCCTTGACCTCGGGAGGCGTCTCCACGATATCCATCTCCACCACCTTGGGCAGGGCGATACCCACCACCCGGCCCTGATAGGTCTGGATATCACAGACAATGTTGGGCACCAGGTAGAGCTTCACTTCATCGACCAGATCGGGGTTCAAGGAAATCTGCTCGTAGTTCTGCACGTCCATGAAGACGAACTCTCCGCCACCGTCGTAGAGGAACTCCTTCTTCTCGGTCATCACATCCACCTTCTCGACCTTGTCACTGGTCGAGTGGCGCGACTCTTTATTCGAACCCGTCTGCAGGTTCTTCATTTTCAACTGGATGTGTGCAGGGCCTTTGCCAGGAGTCACATGAGTGTGATCGGCTACGCGCCAGAGTTCGCCGTCGATCTCGAGGACATTGCCGGTACGGGCCTGTGAGGCGAGGATTTTCATGGTTCTCCTTGGAGAGACGAAATGTGGAATTCGGATTTCAGGGCTAAAACTAGCAAGAGCTGCCGAAACAAGCAAGATTCTTAGCAATAGCTGATTATTGCTCGCTCAGGTAGAGGGCTAAACTTTCGGGCAGCACCCGCGGGTGATAGCCCCCCTCCAGAGCCGATACCATTTTACCTTCGCAAAGCTCCTCTGCCAGATCCACCAGGGCGCGCCCGATGAGGCCGTAGCCCTCGCTGCTCACCTTGTGCCCGGCCAAGGGATCATCCGCATGGCCATCGAAACCTGCCGAGACCAGCAGAAACTGGGGCTTGAATTCGCGCAGAGCTTCGGCCAGGGGGCCGTGATGCCAGGCCAGGTATTCCCGATCGCCGGCACCCGCGGGCATGGCTTCATTGAGAATACCGCCCGGGGCATCCTTACCGCCGGTCTCGTCCTGAGCGCCCGTACCAGGATAGTGTGGATACTGATGGCAACTGGCATAGAACACGGCGGGATCATTCCAGAAGCTGCGCTGGGTTCCATTGCCGTGATGCACATCGAAGTCCACGATGGCGATGCGCTCGAGGCCTTCCCGTTTAAGCCCCTCGGCGGCCAGTGCCACGTTATTGAACAGGCAGAATCCCATGGCCTTGTCGCTCTCGGCGTGATGCCCGGGCGGACGCACGGCGCAGAATGCCCGGCGATACTTCCCGACCAGCACCTGACGCGACGCATCCACCACCGCGCCGGCGGCGCGAAGAGCCGCGTCCCAACTGGCGGGCGCCACATGGGTGTCTGAATCCAGCGAGCTTGGTCCCTTGCGGCAGGCCGTTTTCACCAGCGCCACATGGGTGGCATCGTGGATCCAGGTGAGTTCCAGTTCGGAAAGCGGAGGACAGAGCGTCACCCGCTCGGCGCCATTTTGCGCGAAGGCTTCGAGCACAGCTTCGATGACGCGCAGTCGATCGGGATTCTCGGGATGGAATCCACCGGTCTTGTGCTCGAGGAAGGCGAGGTCGGAAAAAAGTGCTAGAGGCTTGGTCATGATGCAAAACTAGTAAAGATGGACCTGAAACTCCACAGGGAAGGCCCGTTGACTGGATGAAGGTCCTTGTCTATTCTGCGCCCACGATGAGGAGATGGAGATGAGCGAAAAAGCACTCGCCGGTCAGTGGGCCATCATTTTGGGCGCATCCAGCGGATTCGGTGCGGCAACCGCGCGGGCCTTAGCCCGTGAGGGATGTCATATCGTCGGCGTCCACCTGGACCGCAAGGCAACCATGCCCCTGGTCCACGCCCTGGTGGAAGATATCGAGGCCCAGGGCGTCAACGCGCTTTTCTTCAATATCAACGCTTCCAGCGAGGAGAAACGAACTGAAGTTCTGGCTGCGCTGGCCTCTCGCGGTGTGGAGCGCGTGAAGATCCTCATGCACTCCCTCGCCTTCGGCACCTTGCTCCCCTACTTCCCAGAAGATGTGGACGACAAGGCCATGCGGCGCGATCGCATGGAAATGACCTTGGATGTCATGGCCCACAGCCTCGTGTACTGGTCCCAGGATCTCTACCGCGCCGGCCTTCTGGGCGAGGGCGGCCGCGTTTTCGCCATGACCAGCTCGGGCGGCACGCGTGTGATCGAAAGCTACGGCGCCGTGAGTGCGGCCAAGGCTTCGCTGGAAAGTCACATCCGCCAGATCGCCAGCGAACTGGGCCGGCTGGGCCTTACCGCCAACTCCATTCGCGCCGGCGTAACCGACACTCCCGCCCTGCGCATGATTCCCGGAAACGAAAAGCTGCTTGAAGAGGCGCGGAAGCGCAATCCTTTCGGACGCCTCACCACACCCGAGGACGTGGCCGAAGCCATCGTTGCGCTTTCCGGACCCGGTGGTCGTTTTATCAGCGGGAACATCATTGGCGTGGATGGCGGCGAGGATATCGTCGGTTAGAATCGTCCGTATCCAAGTAAACTCCGTTTATGGTAAAATGAAGGCACGTTTTACGCCGATTCGTGACCATCCACAACACGGAGGACTCCATGCGATCGATCCACTTCCGTAAGGGCTTCTGCTTGGCGGCCGCGAGCCTACTTCTCGCGCTCGCTGCGCTGGCGGCGCCTGCGCACCTTCCCCAATCCAACGACCGCGACGACGACATCTACAGCTACGACTTCGAGCCGGTGGACTGGCCCCCCGTGGGCTGGGCCGAAATCACTACAACAACTGCTAACTGGAGCCGCACCAATTGGGATTCCCATTCCGGATCCTACGCGGCTTGGTGCTGGACCAATCCCGCGAGCCAGGACGAATGGCTGGTCATGCCGGCCCTCGATCTGAGCAGCGCCATCAGCCCCAAGCTCGAATTCTACGAGCGGGGATACAACTGGGAATCGGCGGGCGGCCATCACTACATTATGGTGAGCACCACCAGCCAGACCGATCCCGGCGCCTTCACCGAATTGGAATACTGGACTCCCGCCAATCATGACATCGGCGGATTCGACGGCGGCGATCCCACCACCGTGAACCTGGTGGACTACGTGGGCGAATCCACGGTCTACGTGGCCTTCCGCTATCGCGGACCGGCTGGTGTGAGCGACGCTTGGCTCATCGATGATGTGCGTGTCTACACGCCCAGCGGCAATGACGTGGGTGTGGTGGCGGTATATCCCGATGGTGGCAATGAAAGCGCGCCTCAGGTGGTCGCGCCCACGGCTACGGTTGAGAACTTCGGGCTGGGAACCGAGACCTTCAACGTGATCCTGCAGATCTGGGAATCGGGCGCGGTGGTCTACGCCGAAAACGCCGACGTCACCGATCTGGGTCCTGGACTCCAGGAAATCGTGACATTCCCGGACTTCACCCTGCAGCCGGGTCACTACTACGATGTGACCGCATCCAGTTATCTGGACGGCGACGGTGACGAATCCAACAACAGCTACACAGGTATGATCACCACCTACTTCGACGACCATGTGCCCTTCGGCATGCTCTGGACCAACTCGGGCTGCGGCCCCTGTGTGCAGGCCAACCAGGCTCTGGATGCCTACATGCCCGGTCAGGGTAATGACGTTGCACTGGTTCGTGTGCACGTGTCCTGGCCCTATGGCGGCGACATCATGTATCTGCACAATCCCACCCAGGCCAATGCCCTCGTGGCTGAGTTCGGTGTAAGCGGTGTGCCGGACTTCTGGCTCGATGCTTTCTGGTATCTCGAGCACACCGGCAGCAACATGGTGGCCGGCCTCGAGACCGCCAAGAGCTGGGTGAGTCCCATGCATTTCGACCTGCAGTGGATTCCCACCAGCGAACAGCTTGCGGTCACGGTGAACATCACGGGCAACCTGCGCCCCGAAGGTAACTATCAGCTCTTCTGCACGCTGACCGAAGACAACATCTTGCACAATGGCGGCAACGGCGAGCCCATCCACATGCAGGCTTTCCGTCGCATGTTCCCCGGCACTGCCGCGGGTGTTCCCATTTCAGGCGCCGTGGGGCCGCACACCTACATCGTGGACATGCCTTTGGATCCCGAGTACGTCTACGATGAAATGCGCGGCACGGTTTACGTGCGCGATATGAACTCGGGCGTGATCCTGCAGTCGGGTACCGACTTCCTGCACGCCATCGAGGGCGGCACCGATGTGGACGAGCAGGCTTCGGCCTTCGGTCTCAAGGGCAGCTTCCCCAATCCCTTCAATCCGAAGACACGCATCGAATACTCCATGGACACAGCCGGTGAGGCCCTCGTCCAGGTCTTCGATGTGAGCGGACGCCTTCTGCGAACCCTGCATGATGGACATCTCGACGTGGGAACGCACTTCTCCGAGTGGAACGGATTGGACGATGCCGGTCAGCCCATGGCATCGGGCCTCTACCTGATTCGCTTCAATTCGAACGAGAAGAGCGACATGACGAAGGTGATGCTGGCGAAGTAGTTTGAGTCGCCAGTCACCAGTCTCCAGTCACCAGTCTCCAGATAAACACCCTCCTCCGATTTCGGTGGAGGGTGTCTTCTTTCAGGGGACTGGAGACTGGCGACTGGAGACTCTTTCCCCTTGCTCCCGGCCACAAAGGCGTTTCATTATAGAGATTCAACCCCATCCTTGCGGAGGCGGACATGGGCAAGACCCTTATCGAGAAAATCATCGGCGCGCACGGCGGAGCAGATGCCCAGGCCGGCGACATCGTAGACCTTGAGATCGACGTTCGCGTGGCTCGCGACTTCGGCGGCGCTAACGTGGTGAAGAACCTGGAAGACGGGAATCTAGGCCTGGACGATCCGGCCAAGACCTTCTTCACCTTCGACACCAATCCCACGGGAAGCGATCAGAAGTACGCCGCCAACCAGCAGCGTTGCCGCCTCTTCGCCCGCAAGGAAGGCGTGAAGGTATTCGATATCGACACAGGTATCGGAACTCACGTGACCGCCGAGACCGGACTCATCTACCCCGGCGTGACCATGGTGTCCACCGACAGCCACGCGAATATCGTGGGTGCTTTCGGCGCATTCGGCCAGGGTCTGGGCGATGTGGACATGGCCCATGTCTTCGCCTTCGGTCGCACCTGGTTTAAGCTGCCGCCGAGCATCAAGATCGTGCTGAAAGGCCAGCCCAGCCCCCTGGCGCGGCCCAAGGACATCGTGCTCGCCGTGCTCGGTAAGATGGGCGCCGCCGGACTGCTCGGTCACGCCGCCGAGTACCACGGCGAATTCGTGGAAACCCTGGGCCTGAGCGATCGCATTACCATCGCGTCGATGGCAACGGAGATGGGCGCCATCATCACACTGTTCCCGCCCAACCAGGAAGTCATCGACTTCTGCCGCTCCAAGGGCGCGGGGGATTTCGAGCCCATGTATCCCGACGCCGACGCCGAGTACGCCAAGACCGTGGAAATCGACATCGATGGGCTCGCGCCCATGATTGCGCGACCCGGGCATCCCGAGGATACCCATCCCATCGCCGAAGCCGCCGGTCGCAAGATCGATTCGGCCTTCGTGGGCAGCTGCACCAACGGCCGCATCGAAGATCTACGCGCCGCCGCCGACGTGCTCAAGGGCCGTCAGGTGGCTCCGGGCGTCGTTCTGAAAATCGTGCCCACCACCGATAAGATCTGGCGCCAGGCCCTGGACGAAGGGCTCATCGAAATCTTCAAGGACTCGGGTGTCTTGGTGGGCAACGCCGGTTGCGGCGGTTGCGCGGCTGGGCAGATCGGCATGAACGGCCCCGACGAAGTGACCATCTCAACAGGCAACCGCAACTTCCCCGGCAAGCAGGGCAAGGGCGAAGTCTACCTGGCCAGCCCCTCCACCGTGGCGGCCAGCGCCGTGGCTGGAGTCATCGCCCATGAAGGTGAGATTCCCGCCGAGGCCGTGAACTTCGAATTTGGTTCGGCTCCCACACCCAAGGCCACACGAGAGGCCGGCGATGCTTCCTCCGGCAAGCCCGTGAAATTCAAGGGACGCGTTTGGGTGGTGAAGCAGGACAACATCGACACGGACATGATCTTCCACAATCGCTACCTGGCCATCACCGATCTCGCCGAGATGGGCCAGTACGCCTTCGACAATCTGGAGGGCTGGGAAGATTTCGCGAAGAAAGCGAAGCCCGGCGACATCGTGATTACCGGCGCCAACTTCGGTGCGGGCTCCAGCCGTCAGCAGGCGGTGGATTGTTTCAAGGCTCTGGGCATTCCTCTGCTCATCGCCAAGAGCTACGGCTCCATCTACGAGCGCAACGCCATCAACGCGGGTATGCCGATCATGGAGGCAGACGTGGTGGACAGCGGCATTGAGAATGGAGAAGAGATCGAGGTGGATCTGTCCACCGGCGAGATCACCCGCGCCGACGGCAGCGTATTGAAGGGCAAGCCCTTCAGCGAGGTGCAGGTGGGCATCTATCAGCGCGGCGGTTTGCTGGTGAACTAGGCTTTCTGGCCAATAGTAAAACGGGGCGCCCACCGGGCGCCCCGTTTTCGTTTCCTGCCGGAAGTTTTATTCCACCATCACCGAGGCGTTCTCCACGATGAGCTCGTAGAAGTATCCCATGCCGAAATCCTTGTCCAAGGTGAGGGTGCCGCTGATGAGCACCACGTCGCCCTTGTTCACGGTGGCCGAAGTCGTGACGGTTAGATCGTTGCATCCGGCCTCGCCGGTGCCGTCCTGCAGATGAAGCCAGTTGGTGCCCATGATGCCGCTCAGCACCTTTACCACCTGGCCGCGCAGCAAGATCTTCTTGCCCGCGAAATCATCGCGTTTCTCAAAGAGTTCGCCCACAGTCTGCTCGGCCGGTTTGATTTCGCGAATGCCGGCTTCCTCTTCCACCTTGGTGTGAGCATGCCCGCCCATGTCACTCATGCCGCCCATGGCCGCATCGTGTGAATGAGGTTCGAGTTCGGCGGGATCCACTTCACCCAGGCGGGGAATGGCCGAAGCGAAGAAAAGCATGTCGAAGGTACGGTCCAGAGTCTTGCTCTTGAACTGAGGCATGGGCATGCCCGTGGGCACCACCACTTCCTCGCCCACTTCGATCTTGAACTGAGGCGCCGCGCCCCAGATCTGCTCCTTACCGGTATCCACGAGAACGTAGGTGTACTTTCCCGAGTCCATGGTTTCGATGACCTTGCCCGTGTAACCTTCCGCAGGATACTGGGCCAGGGCGGGAAGAGCGATCATCGCGAGGATGAAAACGAGAACTGCTGTGAATCGCATGGAAGCCTGCCTTGTTGAGGGGGTGGGTAAATCTACAACAGCCTGTCCCTCATGGCAATCTTCAGCTGGCCAGAGCTGCCCCCCACTGTCGATAATGCGTTGCGCGGCGGGCAAGTCCGTAGCATTTTGGAGCTGCGAATCCTGTTTACGATTCCCTAGGAGGAAAGCCATGAGCGCGATGCGCGGCGAGGTCGGCCCACGTGGCCCGGGCGCCAAATCCGACTGCTGGATGAATCTGGAAATCCGCGAAAACGGCGGCGTGAAAATAGATCTTAAGAGTAAGGTCATGGTCATGTACGGCGAGTCCATTCGCTCGCAGCTCACCGAAGGGCTGAAGGCTCTGGGCCTTGAGCACGCCAAGCTCGAAGTGGAAGACGCCGGTGCCGTGCCCTTCGTACTCGACGCCCGTTTGGAGACGGCGGCCCGCAGGGCCGACGCGAATTTCGACAACGAGCTTCTGCCTCCTCTCAAAGTTACGCTTCCTCCCAGCGCTCGCGACCGCTTCCGTCGCAGCCGGCTCTATCTGCCCGGCAATCAGCCCAAGATGTTCCTCAACGCAGGGCTACACGGCGCCGACGCCTACATCCTCGATCTGGAAGACGCCGTAGCGCCGCCCGAAAAAGACGCCGCGCGCGCCATCGTGCGCAACGCGCTTCGCACCGTGGACTTCGGCGACGCCGAACGCATGGTGCGCATCAATCAGGGCGAGCGGGGTCTTGAAGATCTCGAGTGGATCATCCCCCATCCTGTGCAGCTCGTGCTCATTCCCAAGGTAGAATCTCCCGAAGAGGTGCAAGCCGTGGAGGCCCGCATCGCCGAGATCACGGAGCGCTGTGGACGCAAAGAACCGGTGTGGCTCATGCCCATCATCGAAAGCACGCGGGGCGCTTACAAGGCACTCGAAATCGCGGAAGCCTGCGAATCCATCGTGGCCTTGGCCGTGGGTCTCGAAGACTACACCGCCGACCTGGGCGTGCCGCGCAGCGACGAGGGCACCGAAAGCTTCTGGATGCGCGGACAGATTGTGAACGCCTGCCGGGCGGCGGGCATTCAGGCTATCGACACGGTGTACAGTGATGTGGCCAACGAGGAAGGACTGGTCGCCAGCGTTTTGGAAGCCAAGCAGCTCGGCTTTGACGGCAAGGGTTGCATACATCCGCGCCAGATTCGTCCCCTGCATCAGGCTTTCGCACCCACGGCTGCTGAAGTGGACAAGGCCTGCAAAATCGTGCGCGCCTTCGAGGACGCCGAAGCTAAAGGCCTGGGCGTTGTGAGCCTGGGCAGCAAGATGATTGACGCACCCGTGGTTAAGCGGGCTCTTCACACGGTCAAGATGGCCAAGGCCATCGGCATACTTGCCGAGAATTGGCGGGAGGTTGAAGCATGAGCGATCTCGTTAAGAACGCTGCAGGACGCAAGGTGCCCAAGGTGGTCAACGGTGTGGAGCAGGTGCCCTTCCAGGGTGTGGGTAAATTCAAACCCAGCGGACGCAAGGCGGCGCCGCCCATCAGCCAGTGCGCCGACTATCCCGCCGACGGCGACAAGATGGTGAAGTCGCTCAAGGAAGCACTGCAAAAGTGTGGCCTGAAAAGCGGCATGACCATTTCCAACCATCACCATTTCCGCAACGGCGACAAGGTCATGACCCAGGTCTTCGACGCGGCCGCCGAGCTCGGCGTGAAAGATCTGGTCTGGTTTCCCAGCGCGGCCTTCCCCTGCCAGGAGCCCATCGTCGAGCATCTGGATTCAGGTGTAGTGGCGCGCGTGGAAGGCAGCCTGAACGGTCCCCTGGGCGCCTACGCCAGCCAGGGCAAGATGGCCGGGCCCGCCGTGCTGCGTAGCCACGGCGGACGCTGGCAGGCCGTGCAGGACGGCGAAGTGCATATCGACATCGCCATTTTGCCTGCGCCCACGGCCGACAGTTTTGGTAACGCCACCGGCGATCGCGGCCCCAGCGCCTGCGGATCTTTGAACTTCGGCCTGGTGGATTCGCTTTATGCCGACAAGGTCATCGTGGTCACCGACAACCTGGTGCCCTTCCCCTGCGTGCCCTGGCAGATTCAGGGCAACAACGTGGACTATGTGGTCCTGCTCGATGAAATCGGCGATCCCGCCAAGATCGTGAGCGGCACCACGGAGATCACCAAGAGTCCCGACCGTTTGCTCATCGCCGAGTACACGGCCAAGTTCATTCGCTGCACGGAAAACTATCGCGAAGGCTTCAGCATGCAGGCGGGGGCCGGCGGCACGGCTCTGTCCACGGCCATCTTCCTGGCGGAGATGATGCGCGAGGACGGCATCAAGAGCCGCTTCATGCGCGGCGGATCCACCAAATATCTGGTGCAGATGCTCGAGGAAGGCCTGATCGAGTACATCCTCGATGGGCAGACCTTCGACCTGGAAGGCGTGCGCTCCATGCGGGAGAACCCGGGACATCTGGCCACAAGCCCCTTCACCAGCTACAACTGGCACGGCAAGGGCAACTTTGCGAGCCTGGTGGATTTCGTGGTGCTCGGCGCCACCGAAGTGGACCTGAACTTCAACGCCAACGTGGTCACCCACTCCGATGGCCGCATGCTTCACGGCATCGGCGGTTGGCAGAACTGCCTCTTCAGCAAGTGCACGATTCTGCCCATCCCCAGTTTCCGCGATCGCATCCCCGTGATCGTGGACGAGGTGACCACCCTGGTGGGTCCGGGTGAACTTATCGATGTGATCGTCACCGAACGGGGCATTGCCATTAATCCGCTGCGAAAGGACCTGATCGAGCAGACCAAGGATTCCGGGCTGCCCATCAAGACCATCGCCGAACTTCAGGCCGAGATCGAAGAAATCTGCGGCGGCAAGCCCGCCAAGCCCGAGTTCACGGACGAAGTAGTCGGCGTGATCAAGTGGGTGGACGGCACGGCCTTGGACACGATCTTTCGCGTCAAATCTTAGGTGAAATCTAATCCCACCTCCTTGGTGGGATTTTTCACTTGCGTATTTCGGACCTCTGGGTAGTATATCACTCGAATGTCACAGTCGAGTTTGCTCCTATCCCGGAGGTTCACATGTTCCGCCTCAGCCTTCTCGCCCTGCTTGTGGCCGCTAGCTTCGTCCTCGCCGACGATTGTGTGAAGTGCCATGAAGACGTCACTCCCGGCGCCGTGCGCGACTGGCGCGCCAGCGCTCACTTCGATGAAGAAATCAGCTGCGACACCTGTCACGGTGATGAGCACTCTTCCGCCTCTGACGTGGACAAAGTTCTCACCGTTACCGCCGAGACCTGCGGCGAATGCCACGATGAGCGCCTGGCCGAGTACAAGCGCGGCAAGCATGCTTTGGCCTGGGCCGCCATGGAAGCCATGCCCACCACCCACTACAAGCCCATGGAACTGATCGATGGACAGAAGGGCTGCGGCGGTTGCCACAAGATCGGCTTAAAAAGCGTCGAGCAGATCGACAAGCTGAAAGCCAGTGGATCCACCTTCGGCCACGCCTCTTGCGACGCATGCCATACACGCCACACATTTTCGGTGGAAGAGGCGCGTCAGCCTGAAGCCTGCGCCACCTGTCACATGGGATTCGACCATCCCCAGTGGGAGATGTATTCCACCTCGAAGCACGGCATTCGCCATCGCCTCAAGAAAGATGGAGCGCTACCCGAAGACGCCGCCGCTCCCACCTGCCAGACCTGCCACATGCCCGGCGGTGACCACGAAAATCGTACGGCCTGGGGTTTCCTGGCGGTGCGTACCAATGGCCTGGCACCCTATCCCGGCGAGAGCGATGAATGGTGGGCCGACCGTGTGACCATCCTGCAAGCACTGGGTGTTCTGGATCCCGAAGGCACGCCCACCGCCCGCCTTGACGTGGTCGCGGACGCCCAGGTTGCGCGCCTGACTGCAGCGGAATTCGACGCCGAACGCGCGAAGATGCTAGCCGTCTGCAGCGAGTGCCACTCCGAGAATTTCGCCAATGAAGAATTGGCCAAGGGCGACAACATGATTCGCGAGGCCGACAAGCTGCTGGCTGCGGCCATTCGGATCATCGCGGGGCTTTATCAGGACGGCATCCTTGAGAAGCCCGAGAACTACAGTTACGCCTTCCCCGATCTGCTTACCTTCCACGACTCGCCCACGCCCATCGAGAACAGGCTGTTCAAGATGCACCTGAAGCATCGCATGCGCACATTCCAGGGCGCCTTCCACGCCAACCCGGACTACACGCTCTGGTACGGTTGGAACGAAATGGTTTTGGATTTAAACGAGATCGAGTACATGGCCAAGGAACTTCGCGCGCGTCATTAGGGCGCTTGCGACCTCACCTCGCGCTCCGGCTCGCGGACTCGCATGTCGCGTCTCGGTGAGCCGCTTCGCTTGATAGAAAGCAAAGAAACGCCGACTGTACCTGGGTACAGTCGGCGTTTTTTCATAGTCGATCTCTATTTCAGCAAGAGCAGCTTGAAGCGGTCGCGGTATTCGCCCGCGCGCACATGCGCCAGGTAGACACCCGTGGCGCAATCGTGCCCTCTCTCATCCACACCCGACCAAACCACTTCGTGAGAACCCGCATCCAGAGTGTCGTCGATGAGCGTGGCCACACGACGGCCCTGCAGATCGTAAACCTCCAGGCGCGTTTGCTTGGCTTCCGGCAGAGCGAAACGCAGGGTGACCTGAGGATTGAATGGATTGGGATAGGCGCTCAAGCTGAAGGGCGCCGGCGCATCAGGTGCATCGGTGGAGATGCCGCCCGCGTTGGCAGCGAGAGGCGTGGGCTCGAGTTGAACATCCCAGCGCGGATCTCCGTCGCTGATTCTGCCGTAGGATTCATCTTCGGCCTGGGGTCCGTACTCCACGTAATCCACGGGTGTTTCGTCGGGCTGGTAGAGCCCGATTTCCTCACCAAATCTGGACAGTTTAAAATTGGTGTGGAGAGGTCCCTGATTGATGTCCTCATCGGCGTAGATCAAGATGTAGCCCCCCGCCGGCACGATGGATGCCGGATCATCAGGGAAGGTCCACCTTGCCGCCCAGTCCTCGTCATCGCTTAGGGTGAAGCCCGCCAGGTCGAATTCTTCCGTTCCCGCGTTGTAGATCTCGATCCAATCCTCGTACTCATTGACTTCATCGGGATAGGTCGTCGCATTGTCGGCCATGAACTCATTGAGGAAAATGGCATAGACGCCTCCCAGAATGAGCACCTTGTGATTGTAGGTGGGCGCATCAGCCGGATGGGTAACCCTGAGACCCAGTTCATCGATGGCCTCTACGTGCCAGTACAAGTTGCCACCTTCAAGCAATGGATCCTGCTTCACGGTCCACACGATGGAGTCGGCGGCGGCCGGGACCAAGGGTAGAGTCCAGCTCGAATCTGAGAACGCGAAGTTGATATTCGCCTCAAAGGGACGAGGATGGCTGGCGAAACGAACTTCGAATGCCAGGGTATCGGACATGGTCGGTTGCTCGGGCAGCAGCTCCGCGCTGCGAACGAAGGGCGCGGCGATGAAGCCATTGCTCACGCCATAACTGGGGAACATGTTGCTCCAGGTTATCCAGCCATCGGGATGCCGGCCCTCGGATTGGCCATCGGCGGCTTCGCCGTAGCGGAGGGCATCCAACATGGTGCTGCTTCCACTTTTCAACTTCAGCGTTCCGCCCAGAGGATTGATCACCGAGCCCGGTACGCCACCCTCATCGATGACGAAAGCATAGCTCTCGCCCGGCGCCAGAATGTAAACTGGCACGTTGATGGTACTGTCGGCTTCAATCTGGAATCCCATGGTACTCATGGATTCCTCACCGTAGTTGTACAGCTCGATCCAAGGCGCTTCCGAGGAACCCGGAAATGCCTGGAGCTCATTGATGCATAGAGTTGTGATCTCCGCCTTGAAATCGGGAATCATGTAAGCGAACTGCGTGTCTCGCTGATTGATGCGATAGCTGATGTAATCCCGCGCGATGTCGAAGAAATCGCCAGTGGCGAAGAAAGGACGATAGGGATCCACCAAACCTTCGAGCTCGATTTCATCGTAGGTAGCCTGGGCAATGGGCACCATGGTCGGACCATTAAGCACGGTTCCGTGCAATTCTTCCAAGCGCGTGATGTACTCCCAACGCAGGCGTGGCACGTTTAGAATCTTGTCGAAGAGAACGTTGTAGCTGCCATCCCAGAAATGAGGATTATCGGTAGTTGCGAAATCCAGAGCCAGGGCTTCAGGCCAGAAGGACAGGGTCATGTCCCAAGGCATGAGGCTCCACAAGCCATCTACCGGTGAATGGTAGAGGTAGTAGTTTCGAACCACATGATCGTACTGACGCGTGTAGATCATCATGGAGTAGTAGTCGAAGAAGTTCGTGAAGTCGACGGTTTCCGCGAGATAGGCACCGCGATCGTATTCGTCGGCGTAGTGAAGGTCTTCGATGAAGGCAATGATGTCGGCCCAGTCTGATCCGGGACCCGCTTTGAACTCATAGTGCGTGACGTAGTGTTCATAGCTGGGCTGAATATCCATGTTGCCATAGGCTTTGTATAGGTTGCCCAAGGCATCTAAGTCTTCGCCGCGCTTCGCGAGGAATTCCGAGTCCACAGCTTCGGTGAGATCGGACACGCCGGCATACTCCCCGTTGATCCAGAGAGCCGTCCAGTAGATGTCGGAATTCCAAACGTTGGGAAGCAGATCGAAAGCTTCCATGTTCACATGATTGCGAATCACGTAGTTGTCGTCGGGGCTCGTGATCAGGGTGAACACATCGAGGTCTTCAAAAGCATCGAGAATTCCCGGCTTCACCTTCCAGGACTTCTTGGGGAAGTAACGAGCCAGGCCACCACGATAGCGGCCGTCGCCGGGCTTGAAGATTCCATCATCGATGGCCCAACCCACATCGTAGAAGTCATCGGAGAAGGGGTAGGAATTGAGTGAATCGAAGTCTGCGAGAGCCATGTTGATATGGCAAACCGGCACTCCGATATCCTGCCAGGCCATGGTCTGTGAGGAAAGCGCACCGCTTTCCAAACTTGCGCGCCCCCAAACGTCGGTGCAGCGAATCTTGTAGTAGTAGTTCGTACCGGGCACGGCATCTTTGTCGAGCCAGTAGCGACGATGATAGGCTGTGCGCCCCACCACCTCGAAGGGACCGCTCTGAGATTCCGACCGCAGGATTTCCGTTTCATCGATGCTGGCATGCCAATCGGTATCCCATTTGAGGATGTTCATGCCATAGGACGCTTCAAGTCGGAAGTTGCCCGGTGTATGAGGCGCGGCGCCAGGGTCATCCAAAGACCAAACCGCGATGGCCGAAAGCACGGTGCCGTAGCGCACAAGATCGATATCAACATCCAAGGTGCCGTCGCTGACGTTCACCAAGAAGGATCGCTCGTAAGCGCCCATGAATCCAGCCTCGCCCACCACATCCAAATCGTCCAGCACAAGGGTGCCTTCGAGAGAAACATCCATCACACGCAGACGCGGGCCATGTACCCGACCATCGAGCCAGTAAAGGCGAACGACATAGTCGCCCGCAGGAAGGTCGAAGTGGTAGCCGTTGAGATGGCGACGCTGCCAGTAGTGCACTTCGAAATCGTCGGTGGTCCAGGGCGAGATATTGGGCACGTAGGCGGGCAATGTTGAAAAACCGTAATCGTATCCTGCACTACCGGGCTCATAAGCCTGATCGGCTTGGAAGTAGTTTCCGTGGGAGTCCCAGACGCCCATACTACTGCCCGTGTTGAATGCGTAGATGAGTTCGTCGGCGACGGCCGTGCCGCTCAATAGCACAGCCAGGATGATCGCAAAGGATGTTAAACGCATGGTCCGCCTTGCCCGAGTACAGGATCAATCGCTTATGGAGGCTACAATTCTACCATAGATACGGGTATTGAAGCGAGTCTCGGATTCAGGAGCGATCAGCGAATTGGAGGCGCCAGGAAGGCGTCAGCGCTTCCCATGAATAGGAAAGGGCAATGTCGCGTGGCGCACTGTCTTCAGCCCAGGGCCAATTCTTAATACACTCGCGTAAGGCACTGCGAAGACGTCCGGGTTCGTATAAGAAATCACCCGGCCAGATTTCCGGATAGGCAAGAGCATTTGGCAAGAGAGGACGGGCACCGCTGGCGACGGCTTCGAGCACCGAAAGCCCTTGGAATTCATGTTGCGCTGAGGACACGACAAGGTCCGCACTTGCCAATTCGTCCCTGTATTCTTCAAGGCTTTCCACGAAGCCCCAGCGACGGATTTTCGAGGAGAGTACTTCCTTCGCTTCTGAAAATATTTTCGGAACATCCGAGAATTTCTGTCCCAAAACCGACAGATCAAACTCGAGACCTTCGTCCTGAAGCTTCATGAGCGCATGGAAAAACTCCTCGGGTCCCTTGTCGTGCTCCCATCGATGATTCCAGAGGATGCGGCAAGTTTCATTTTGCGCGGGCTCGGTCAAGGGACCCGCGGCAATCGGAACCGGGAGTACTTCTGACTTGGCCTCTAGCTTCTCAATAATTCCTGTAGGTCGATGATCAGGCATCTTGGAAATGAAGTTCGGCAGCGCGTCAAAGAACGAATCGCGATTGTACTCGGAATTCCAAAGCAGATGATCGGCCGCCAAGGCGCTGAGAATGTTAATCCAGCCATAGTGATAATCTCGGAAGTCGTCCACACGCACCGGGTAGTTCAGTTGGTTTTCATGGAAGTAAAGCGTGATGGGTAAACTCCTGGCCTCGGGCGGCAGGAGGCCTCGAAGTTCAGCCACATTGAGCAATGAGCTGGTAAAGATCCCCGCGACATGTGGCTGCTCGCGATGCCATCGTTCAGCGAAGACGGGAGCGGCTCCGCGCATTCGCCACTTCCACTTGCGCGGCGGAAGCGTCCAGAGTTCCAGTTCCAGACCCAGTTTTGCGCGAAGACCATCGACCAGATACCGATGGGATCCGCCGTAGTAGGGTTCGAGGATGATCCAGTTTTTGGGGTCTCCAGTCACCAGTCTCCAGTCGCCGGTCTCAAAAGAGATTATGAGACTATCGCTTCTAGGGGAAAAAGAAAAGGGACCCTCGTAAGGGTCCCGATAATTCTGGAGACTGGCGACTGGCGACTGGCGACTGGAGACTCTACAGCTTCCTCGCCACTTCCTCCGCCACTTCCAAGGTGGTGCTTCCGCCGCCCATGTCGTAGGTGCGGAAATTGCCGTCGGCGATAACCGTGGCGATGGAGTTTTCCAGCTTCTCGCCCAGTGCGACCTCGCCCAGGAAGTCGAGCATCATCTTGGCCGAAAGCAGCATGGCCATGGGATTAACCTTGTACTGGCCCGCGTACTTGGGCGCGCTGCCGTGGGTGGGTTCGAAGACCGCGAAGTTGTCGCCAATGTTTCCGCTGGCGGCGAATCCGAGACCACCGACGAGCTGGGCGGCCAGATCGCTGATGATATCTCCAAACATGTTTCCGGCCACGAGCACGTCGTAGTCATCCGGATTCTTCACAAGCCACATGGCCATGGCATCGATGTTCGTTTCCCAAAGGGGAATCTCGGGATAATCCTTGGCCACTTCGCGAGCCACACGTGTGAACAGTCCGCCGGTCTGACGCAGCACGTTGGGCTTTTCGACCAGAGTCACGGACTTGCGGCCGTACTTCTTGGCAAACTCAAAAGCCTGACGCGTGATGGACTCGCAGCCCTTCTTGGTGACCAGGCGCGTGGTGATGGCCATTTCGTCGCGAGGGGTGTCGCGGAAACGATTGGCCTTGGGCGCATGCTTGGCAAGCATATCGAAAAGCTCATCGGGCACGGGATGAGCTTCAATACCCGTGTAAAGACCTTCGGTGTTTTCACGGAAAACCACCAGGTCGATGCCCTCTTTGTAGTTCAGAGGATTGCCGGGATAGGCTTTGCAGGGACGCAGGTTCGTGTGCAGGTTGAATTCCTGGCGCAGACGAACGATGGGACTGAAGTAGGTGTGACCCTTGTCCTGCAGTTCGGCGGGCAGTTCCTTCTCAGCTTCGGCGGCAGGCTTGCTCGTAATGGCGCCGAAGAGTGAGGCATCCGAAGCTTTCAGAATATCGAGGGTGCGATCCGGAAGCGGGTTGCCCTCGCTCCGCCAAAACTCCCATCCGATGTCCGCGTCGGTGTATTCGGCATCCAGTTTCAGGGCGTCCAGAACCAGACGAGCCCCTTCCATCACGTCGTTTCCAACGCCATCTCCGGGCATCCATGCGATTTTGTAAGCCACGGTCACTCCTCTCGACTACGATTGTTGGGTTTGTTCGAGGCGCTAAAGAAAGTAGTTCCAGGGCAATGGCCCCGCAAGAGTTACCAGACACGTTCCAGCAGCACGAAGCCTCCCTCCCGCCGAATTTCCCGCGAAGGATAACGCTCGCTCACTTCATCCAGACGATGCAGGGGGGTCACAATGTACAAGGGACGGTCCCCTGGCGTCGCGAGGCGCGCCTGCCCGGGATCGTCCATGGCCGTCCAGGCCCTGCGGCCCAGGTAATAAAGATGGGCGTAGCTCTTGAACCCGGCGATGCACAGGTCAACCGGTTGATCCTCAAGGCTCTCATAAAGGGTGATAGCCCCACCCTGGGAATGGGCCTCAATCTTGGGCAGGAGTGTGGGCCAGGCCAGCACCACCATGAGGGCCACAGCCGTAAGCTGCATTCGGATGGCCGTCACCCAGCGGCCCTTTTTCACCAAAATCGCTGCCAGGACGAGACTGGCCGCCAGCAATGCGCCGGGCAGGAAGGTCCACCAGGGCCAATCGACGGGCAGGCTGAGATTGGCTTGAGCGAAGGGATCGGCAACCTTGTCCAGCCAGAGATCGCGATGGCGCATGAGCCAGGGCAGGATCAAAAGCGGCAGTGCCACCACCGTGCCCGTGATGCCCCAGAGCCAGCGGCTGCTTCGGGATGGACGGGGGCGCAGGCGAAGGGCGTCTAGTTCAATGGCGGCCAGAAAGGCGGCAGGCATGTAAGTGAGGCTGCTGTAGTGGGGAATCTTGGTACGCACAAGGGCGAAGAGCACGATGATGAACACCAGCCATACACGGGCCAAACGCTGGAAACGCACACTGCGCGGCCCTTCGGCGCGGCGGAAAAACCCGCGTACGGCGAAGGCCGAAAGCGGGAAACATCCGAAGAGAAAAATCACAAGTTCATAACCCGGGAAGCCCGAGTGTCCCGCGTCGCCGGTGCGCAGCAGTCTCAGCTGATAGACCAGGAATTCCCAGACAAAGTCGGATCCATGTGCCCAGGTTTCCAAGAAGAACCATGTTGCCGCGCTCAGGATGACCCCCGCCAAAACCAGCAGCCAGAGTCCCCAGAGAATGCGTCCGTCCCGCCCTATCAGCCGATAGATGAAGAAAATGGCCAGAGGGATGCCTATGCCCAATGGTCCCTTAGCCAGCACGGCCAGGCCCATGGCGATGCCGGCGCCCAGGGCCATGAGACGTGAAGGATGGCGATCTCGATCCAGGTTGAAAAGAGCCAGGAGCCCTGCGGCGATGAACAGATTGAATACCGGGTCGATGATTCCCATGCGCCCGGTCACAAGTGGCAGGAGGCTACCCAGGTAGAAGGCTGCCCAGGCGAGACCGAAGAAGGCGTCCTTGAGACGAAGACCCGCTCCGAAAAGCAAAAGAGCCGTGAGCACCGTGGCCACTGCGCTGGGCAAGCGGGCCGCAGCCTCGTTGTCGCCGAAGATCGAGATGCTCAAAGACTGGAGCCAGAAATAGAGTGGTGGCTTTTCGTAGAAGGGTTCCTCGGCAATGGTCACCTGCAAGAAGTCACCGCGTTCGAGCATTTCGCGAGAGGCCTGGGCGAAGTTGATTTCATCCCAGTCGAAAAGATGTACGGAGCCCAGGAAGGGCATGGCCGCAAGCAGGGCCAGGACGAGAACCGTAAGCCTTGCCGTGAGCGGATTCAAGATTCAACCTCGGGGGCTTTGCTGTGCAGATGCGCGGGCCGCCAGATTTTCGCCATGAGGTCCACGCCCAGCACGCCGAGGAGTCCGCCCGCGAGGACATCCAGGGGAAAATGCGCGCCAATATAGATGCGACTGATGCCCACCCAAAGCGCGATGAAGTAAAGCCATTTCAGCCGCGGCGAGAAGATCATGTGAAAGGCCGCGGCGAGACCAAAGACCGTCTGGGTGTGGCCCGAGGGAAAGCTTCGCTGGGTAAGCTCTTTGAACATCACGTGAATGGGACGTCCATCCAGCAGCATGCCGCCCAGCTCGATCAAGGGACGAGGACGCGCCACCCAGGTTTTGAGAAGCTGGACAAACAGGGTGGAGATAAGGAGCGCGCCCAGGATGAAAAGGAAGTGGGTCCAGAAGCGGCGACGATCCAAAAGGAGCAGGGCGAGTACGGCGATAATCGCTGCAACCCCCGCATCGCCGATCCAGGTCACCCATCCCAGCAAGAAGTCGGAGCCGGGAAATTCGAGACCGTTGACGAGGGAGAAGAGCTCATGATCGAGGCGTCGTACGGGTGACGCGGGACAGGCTTGCAGAAAAATCATGGGCGCAAGATAGCAGAGCCTTGCCGAGGCGCAAAGGAAAAGACTAGCCGAAAAACACTTGAAGTGTTACCTTTAAGAACCTCCCTAAGCCCAAAGGTTATAAGAATATGACTCGATTGCTCCTCTTTGTGCTATTGCTCCCCACATTGGCTCTTGGCGGACAGTTGACCCTGGTTGACTGGAATATCCTGAACTTCCCAGGAAGTTACGGAACGATCCGGGCCCCCTACTTCCAGACGGCCCTCGATGCCATGGATCCCGATATCATCGTGGCTCAGGAAATCATCGGCATCAATGGCGTGAACACTTTCATGAGCCTGATTCTGGATCCCCTTCACCCGGACGAGTGGGAAGTGGGCCCCTGGCACGACAGCTACGATACCGACCGCGGCATCTTCATCCGCAACGAGTGCGTGGAGGTCGTGGATTCCGGTTGGCTGGACACCGCGCTGCGGGATATCGAGTGGTGGGATCTGGCCATCCCCGAATCCGCCGACACCTTCCGCATTTATACCCTGCACCTGAAAGCCAGCTCAGGCAGTAGCGAGAGGCAGCAGCGCCTGGAGGAATGTGAAGTGCTGCGCGCAAATCTCGACGCTCTGGCCCCGGGCTACCCTTATATCGTGGCCGGTGATTTCAACATCTACTACAGCACCGAGCCGGCCTTTGAACTGCTCATGTCGGCGGGCGCAGGTCAGTTGCACGATCCCATCGATCGCATCGGATACTGGCACGACAATTCGAGCTTCGCGGACATTCACACCCAGTGCCCCCGCCTGGACCCCTTCCAGGGTGGATCCTCCGGCGGCATGGATGATCGTTTCGACATGATTTTGGTAAGCGAACACTGGATGGACGGAACGGCTCTGGAGATTCTTCCCGAGACCTACACGGCCTTCGCCAACGACGGTGAGCACTACAACACTTCGATCATTGCAGGTGGCTTCAATAACGCCGTGCCCTTCGAAATTGCCGAAGCGGTTTACTACTCCAGTGACCATGTTCCGCTAGTCGTGGAACTCTCCTTCGAGGAACCCACGGATAGTCCGGATCTGCCGGGTCTCAGACGTTCGGTTTCAGCCTGGCCCAATCCCTTCAATCCTACGGTCAGCTTGAACTTCGAGTTAGATATGGCGACCCAGGTTAATCTCGACATTTTCGACCTCAGCGGCCGACGCGTGGCCAGCCTGATCGACGCCTACCAGGATGCAGGATCCCGCAACTTGACCTGGCGAGCCGAGGGCCTCCCCTCAGGCGTATATATGGCTCGCCTACTCTTGAATGGCCAACTGGCGGATTCTGAAAAACTGGTACTTCTGCGCTAAGCAGGCATGTTGACAATTCGCGGACCCATTGCTAGATTGGCGCGTCGCCGGTGAGAATCGGCGCTTATGTCCCCTTCGTCTAGCCTGGTCAGGACACCAGGTTTTCGACCTGGCGACACGGGTTCAAATCCCGTAGGGGATACCGAAAACGGGTCGGAGGCTCTTGCCTCCGGCCCGTTTTTGTCTCTTTCGGGATTCGAGTCACAGTACGGGTTGTGCGTCATGCGCATGATTCCCGAGCGCATGACACAGGTGAGCCGGGCGTCAGCCCGCCGAGCACATCCCGTAGGGCGCTCGTGGCCTTCCCTTGCGCTCCGGTTCGACGGTTCTTCAGTCCGGAGTTGGGATACCAGGAAGGCCGTCTCACAAGTCGCGCTGTGGAAAGCCACTTCGCTTCTTAAGTGTGACTGCACCCGGGTGTAATACTTCCCATACAGCGAAGCGACTCACCGAGGCGCGACATGCGAGTCTTCGAGCCGGAGCGCGAGGTGAGGTCGCGAGCGTCCACCCGGGTGGACTCACATCTCTTGTGCATAGGCTTTCCTTGAGCTAGCTTAATCCTATGCCCCATCGAGAAAAGAAATACACACGCAACGAGGAAATCGCCAACAGCATCACCCATGGTCTGGGCACCTTGCTCAGCATCGCGGGCCTGGTGCTTCTGATTGTTTTTGCGGCCCGCCGTGGCGAGGCCTGGCATGTGGTGAGCGTCAGTATTTTCGGCGCAAGCATGGTGGTGCTCTACGCGATTTCGACCCTCTACCATGGCTTCCCTTGGCCCAGGGTAAAAAACCTCTTTCGTAAACTGGACCACGCTGCCATCTACTTTCTCATCGCCGGTAGCTATACGCCTTTCGTACTAGTGAACCTACGCGGTCCCTGGGGATGGACACTCTTCGGCCTAGCTTGGGGATTGGCGATCCTGGGCATACTCTTCGAAGTTTTACTGAAGCGCCCCCCAAAGTGGCTCTCCCTGAGTTTCTATCTGGGCTTGAGCTGGCTCATCATCATCGCCATCAAGCCGATATTCGAATCGGTGCCTGTAGATAGTTTGATCTTCCTTGGAATTGGGGGCATCGCCTACACACTCGGCACCGTCTTCTATGCCTGGAAGAAGCTTCCTTACCATCACGCGATATGGCACATCTTCGTGATCGCCGGCACCACCATGCACTTCTTTTCCGTTTTCTACGGTGTGATTCCCCAGCTGAGCTAGACGCAGAAAGACCTTTAAGCGTTTTGCCTAAAGGTCTTGCACTCTGCATTTTAGCAATCTCTACAATACCCGCAATACCGCCAACACCTTCCCGATTACACGAACCTCGGCAGATCCTGCCGGAACGATGATGGGCTCCATCTCCGAATTTTCGGGCTGTAGCCGAATGGCTCCCTTTTCCTTGTAAAAGGTCTTCACCGTGGCTTCGTCATCGACCAGAGCCACCACGATTTCTCCGTTGCGAGCCTCTTCCCGGGTTTCTACCACCAGGGTGTCACCATCGAGGATATGGGCTTCGATCATGGATTCCCCCACCACCTTGAGCAGGAAGTTGCCCTTCTTGGCGAGAGCCGAGTCGATCTCCATCCAGTCGTCGATGTTCTCCTCGGAGAGCACAGGTTGCCCGGCTGCAACCCGCCCCACCAAGGGCAGGCGAATGACGTTGTCGGAGCTGGCCGGACGGTGATCGAGAAGCTCGATACCTCTTGAAGCCTCACGCTGTCGCCGGATATGCCCCTTACGCTCCAAGGCCTCCAGGTGATCCTGGACGCCACGGGGCGAGCGAATTCCGAAGTGCGCGCCGATCTCGCGCAATGTAGGCGGATAGCCGTTTTCCTCGAGGTAGTCCCCTAGGAAATCGAGGATGCTGCGTTGGCGATCCGTGAGAGTCTGCTTCGGCATACTGCGGCCCTCCTGCGGAAGAACCAGGCCCGGGTGATACGGAGCTTCTGTGTTTCGACGTAACCGGAACACAGAGCCTGCACCCGGGTCAAGGAGAAGCGCGGTCCGGCATCCGGAGAAGACTCGGGGGTGAGAGCCTCGAATCGGGGAAACGAGCCTCCCCGGAGCCGGTTGTCCGCGTTAGCAACCTGCTGAAAATCTGGATCTGGTCGCGTTCGCCAAGCTTTGCGATTCAATGCGAGGCACGACGACGAACGTGATACCGTAGTATCATGGAGGAGGAGTAACGATGCAGAGGATCGCAAAGCTTGCGAACCCATAGGGCTGGCGGCACTTGCGTCGCAATCCATCGTCACTCGTCGTCGATGATGCTCAGTAGCATCACCTTTCTCCTCGTTCCTTGACCTGCTCGCAAGTGCCTGCCAGCGCGACCGAGCCCAGTTTTTTAGCAGGCTGCGAAAATTGAGGAGAGAGGAGGGACGCGCCGAACCTCGACGCCTCAGAACCACCTCGGTCGAACCCTCCCTTTCGACCGAAGGATCCTCCTTCTCCTCAAAATATTGACCGGCCGCGCTACCGCGCAGGCGCTGCCCGGCAGGGCAAACGTCGCTGAGCAGAAGCTCGGCGGCCGGGAAGATGCCTCCACCCGAATGCTCGTCGCATCCAGGGCAAAGGGCGTAGATGTCGGGAAGATCCGGCTCCGGTGGAAGATGGGCCGGGTTCATCGTCCGGAGCTCCCCGGTTTCGTCGACGGCACTGCGTCCGTTGGCCAGGACTTCGTCCCAGCTAAGAATGGCAGCATTGAAGGGCAGGATGGTCTGTGAGTTGGCGTTCATGACGCTTTCCTTTCCACAAGGCGAGCGCGCTGAACGGTGTCCGTTCCATAGCGCCGGCCCAGTTCATCCACGGCCCGGTCGATCTTCTCGCCGGACTTAGGCTCCATTCCGTCAAAGAGCGTGCGGGGCACCTGGCTACGGGGCAGCAGACTGCTGAGCGATATGCCCAGAAGCCGAACTTTTTCGCCCCTGCGATCCGCCTTCTTCATGAGGGCGCGGGCCGTCTCGTAGATGAGAGGACCCTGATCCAGATACTCGCTTCCCGTGACCGATCGGGTCAGGGTGCGGAACGATGCCGTGCGGAACTTCAAGGTAAGGGTACGTCCGGCCATCCCGTGCTTGCGGAGGCGGCGGGCCACCTTTTCGGCGAGGGCGAGCAGGGTGCGCTCGAGAACATCGACACTGTCCTGATCCTCGTCGTAAGTGTGTTCATGCCCGACGGACTTCTCCTCGTGATGCGGCTCCACGCCCCGTGGGTCGATACCCTGGGACAAATTCCAAAGCCGCAGCCCCCACTTCCCAAATCGCTCGATGAGACGTTCCTGGCCGACCCCGGCCAGGTCCCCGATGGTTGCCACTCCGAACTTCTCGAGTTGCTCGAAGGTCTTGGGACCCACACCCCAGAGCCGCTGAACTTGCAGCGGATGGAGGAAGTCTTTCTCCGTGCCCGGCGGCACGATGACGACCCCGTCGGGCTTGTCGAGATCCGAGGCGATCTTCGCCACGAACTTGACGGAAGCAAGCCCCACGGAAGAGACCAAACCCCGCTCCTTCTGGATGCGATGCTTGATGTCGAGCACGGTCTCTTCCGGGGGCCCGAAGAGCAATTCGGTACCCGTCAGATCGAAGAAGGCCTCGTCCAGGCTCAGGGGCTGCACCCGAGGCGAATACTCATGGAGGATGGCCATAATGTGACGGCTCTCCTCCGAGTAGACCCTGGGACGCAGATCCACAAAGCAGGCGTTCGGACAAAGGCGATAGGCTGTCCTCAGGGGCAGAGCGCTGTGGATGCCGTATTCGCGAGCCTCATAGCTGGCCGCGGAGACGACGCCTCGGCGCTGCGGATCGTGGCTCCCCACCACAACCGGCTTGCCTCTGAGTTCGGGGAAGTCCCGCTGCTCCACGGCCGCGAAGAACGCGTCCATGTCTAGGTGAGCGATTGCGGGAGAAGCGGAAAACAAGGGAGAACCTCCGGTTAATCCTTCAAGGCCTGTGCGAATCCGAGACTACTATACAGATGTATAGGTGTCAAGCCTCGCCGAGAATAATTTCGGAGGACGACCCTAACTGCTGATTTTACAATAGAATAAAAAAGGGGAAGGCCAAAGGCCCTCCCCAACGGTGCCGGGTCGGTGCGATCATATGAAGGTCTTGCCTTGACCCAAGCTCCTTAAGCGACGCTTCGCAAAGGGAGAGTTTTTCCCAGTGGGAAAAACTGAAGCGGAACCCGAGAGGGCCGCAAAGGGGGGCAAGGGTGCGGAAAGCAAGGATGTTGTGCGGGGATCCCCCCAGGAACCGCAAATAAAGCGTATGCGGAGGCAGAATCAGCAAGAGAGGTGCCAGAGAAACCAGGGGGAAGCATCTGCCACAGAACGGCAGGGGCTACTTCCTAGGCATATAGCCCTAGTGCAAAATGAGCATTTTCCGGGTATGTCGTTCGCCGGGCGTTTCCAGGGTCAGGAAATAGACTCCTGCCGGTAGCTCACGAGTTTCCCAAGTCAGGCTACTCAGGCCGGCGCTCTGCTCCCCATCGGCCAAACGCTCGATGAGGCGACCCCGAACATCATAGACCGATAGCCGCGCAGGACCCGCATCGCCCAGGCTGAATCGCAGGCTCGTGGACGAGCGCAGCGGGTTGGGCCAGGGCTCGAAAAGATGAGTCCGCGCGGGCAGCGCGTCCAGCAGGATGCTCTCACTTCGAAGCAGGGTCCAAGAATCACCCTCCAACTGTTCGAGCTGATACTGAATGCGACCGCCTTCGGCCAAAGCCGGATTCAAATCGCTGGCCTCAAAGCTGCCATTATGGAGCTCGCGAATGGGCACCGTCCAAATTTGCCCTGCAGCCTCCGCCGAGAGGCGCAACTCTTCAGCGCCTGCGCCGGTCGAATGCCAAGAGAGATCCACGCGGCCGGGCGAGCCTTCCAAACGAAAATCCGATACGGCCACGGGCGTGCCGTCAAAGCCCGTGAAGATCAAGGAAAAGGCCTGAGGCGCGGCCAGGGTGCCCTTGTGAGTGATCTGGATGGTCACGTCGCCAGCAACGGGCGAGGCCTCTTGAACCTTTTCCACGTTGTCGCGGAAGTTATCACCCTGGGTTGCGGCGAAGGATGGATTGGCCGGATCAAGGCGCCAAGGCATCCAGGTGTTTCCACCCTGAATCACTCGAAGATCGAGATCATTGACCAGCATCAAGTCGGCAGGATCCACAGCCGTGGTCGGCGAGGTGCCGGGTAGATCCGTCCAGGCCAAGGTAACCATGAGCGGCTCGGCGCCTGCGCTGTGGAAGGTGTATTCCTTGGTTTCGCCATTTGCGATCGATGCTTCGCGAATGGAATCCACTGCGCGCGTATCGATGTCGATGAGATCCGCCGCGGCCCGCACATTGGCCAGACCCCAGCCACCCATGTAATCGGGGCCGTCCGCCGGTCCCGCTTCGTCGGCCGTGTGAATGAGTAGCCCGCGCATGGTGCTCGAAAGCGGCGGCGAGCCGGCGGCATTGTTGAAGAGTTCGTAGAGCAGGGCCATGCTGCCGGCCACATTGGGCGAAGCCATAGAGGTGCCGCCCATGACGGTGTAGACAGAGGTGCCACTGTGACTGGTGCTGTAGAGATTGTCACCGTTGCCCAATAGGTCGGGCTTGATGCGCCCATCGTCGGTGGGTCCCCAGTTACTGTAGTTGTTGATGGTCACATCGCCCGGCCCGGTGTAGCCACCGGGAATATCGAAGGCAGCACCCACGACCAAAACGTTCTTGGCGTTACCCGCATCGGTAATGGTGTCGTAGCCCGAAGGTCCACCATCGGCGGGACGAATATCGGTGGACCAGGTCCAAGTTCCTGTCCAATACCAATGGCCCCCATCGGGAGGATTGGGACCGTAGTCGTTGCGATCATTGCCCGCCGATTTCACGATGGTGTAGTAGGGTGCGGCCACCGCGATCTGGTCCCAGCCCTCGCAGGTGATGGTCGAACCGAAACCGGCCCACCAGGCGGGCGTGTAGAAACCGAAGAGATAGTCTTCGCTGGTGCTCACGCCTACATCGCCAAACCAGCAGAATTCGTCATCGCCTAGAAAATTGTATTCCCAGCCATGGATGTATCCATAGGAGTGGTTGGACACCCAGAGCCCTGCCGCCGCTTCCAGCGCCATTTCAGTGGCATCATCGGTCCACTCGTAAGCGTCCAGGCTTGCCGCATGGGCCATGCCCATGGCATTGCCATCCACGCCAGCCGCCACCAGGGTACCGGCCACATGTGTGGAATGATTGCTGGTTCCTCCGGGCACATCCTGCTGAAGAACGCGCCCGCCGAATTCCTGATGAGTGGTAAGGGCACCTCCCGCGTCCCACATGGCCAGTGCGTTCCCTGGCAATGTGCCGCCGTTCAGATTAAAACCCGATCCTCCGCCGGGCCAAAGCTCGTCGGTGCGAATGGTGGCGGCCGCCATGAGATTATTGGCCTTGCAGACGAAGGGCATGCCCCGCTCGTCGATACCCATGACTTCGATATCCGAATCGGGACCATGAATCGCGCGAACGCGTTCCCACATTTCCCAGTACTCGGGCGTGCGCGCGGCCTGGGCCTGTGCGCGAAAACTTTCGGCCAGTTCGGAAAGGCGCGCCACATCCGTTGCGGGCCTATCGGCCTGGGCAACAACTGCGAATGCGAGCAAGGCCAGGATGCACAGGGTTCGGGCTTTCATGCCGTCTCCGTTTCTTCGGGCTCCATCCCGATCACCGGGCGGAATCAGGTCAGTTCTTTGACGGTCTCCATGCGGAATTCCAACTCCTTGAAACCGCGTGCCACCGAGAGCGCTTTCTTTTCGATGGCTCCAACACCTCTTCCGGAAAACTCTCCGAGCTGCATGTTGTAGAGAAGCAGTAGCTCGAAAGCCGTGGCACGCATCCAACCCACATCGACCTTGTAACCGGCCACGGCTAATGCCTCGGTCCTCTCCAGGAAATTACGCAGGTGACGCTTCTGAATATTCAGCGTGCTGCAGGATGCGAAGAGAATTACACGGTTGGCGCACTTGCCTTCCAGCAGCGCACCCAATTCATCCAGAGGATAGAGCTCACCAGCAATGTCGATGCCGCTCTCTTCGCCATGGCTGGCCAGATATAAAATGGGATAGGCCGAGTAGCGCTTGAGAGTCCACTTGCTGACATAGAGCTCGAATTCCTCGCGCGTGGCATACTCGCGATGGATGTACTGCACTCCCGCATTCATGAGCAGGAGATCGAGCAAGGGACGCACGGTGGACGTGTCGCGCAGATCCAGATCCCAGAGGCCCTCCACACAGAAGATGCCCTTGATCTGTTTGCGCTTTCGAATACTTGATCGACGTGTCATGGAATGAAACTATTGGAGATTGGCCAAGGGGCCAAGGGAATAATGAGGCAGGGAACTATCGGCAGGAAGCTACCGGCAGGGAACTATCGGCAGGGAACTATCGGCAGGGAACTATCGGCA